>QFCS01004968.1_pt1 | contig 78093 bp, 62 predicted proteins | sample 3576561 | NCBI WGS metagenome assembly QFCS01 | reverse complement strand
CCTGGGCCGAATGGCCCCGTACCCGTTCCCAGACTACATTGGCCTCTGACTAAATCTGCTACGCATGATTTAGTCTGTCTTCGCTGCGCTTGACACCAATGCCAATGAAGGTCTGTCCACGGGTACTGATTGTATTTATTCTTTTTTATCTTCCCTAATTACCTGGCTCCTGTTTAATGTCTGGTTTACTAATTGCTTGCAGCTTGTAGCATGTAGCCTGTGGCTCAGAAGATGCTAGCAAATTTTCCCCGGACAGCAATGGCTTGCAGCCTGAAGCTTGAAGCCAAATTTCCCCGTACAGTACTGACTTAAAACCATATTTGTTACCATGAGTGAACTACCTTTGTAATATGCTAGTTCCACAGGCACTTATTGAATCATTGAAGGGTGTTCTAGGCTTTAATGAGACTTCCTTTTGCAATGTTCATGCCTCTGGCGAACAGGTAACTTCCATTCGTTTCCATCCCCAAAAAAAATCTTTAATAGCGGAACCCTGGGAAGGAGAAACTATACCATGGTGCCCAGATGGTTTATACCTTTCTGAAAGACCTTCCTTCACCCTCGATCCATCTTTCCATGGAGGAGGCTATTACGTACAGGATGCAAGTAGCATGTTTCTCTGGCAAATGTTACAACAATTAGTAGCAGATTCAACAGATAAAAGAGTACTTGATCTTTGTGCTGCACCCGGAGGTAAATCAACTTTATTGTCTTCCTATTTTAAGGGAAGCCTTGTTGTAAGCAATGAAGTAATCAAATCAAGGGCATCCATTTTAGTAGAAAATATTGTAAAGTGGGGGGATGAAAATGTTATTGTTACCAACAATGATCCTGCACATTTTTCTTCTCTCGGAAATTATTTTGATGTATTAGTAGTTGATGCTCCCTGCAGTGGTAGTGGACTTTTTCGCAAAGATCCTGATGCAGTTAATGAATGGAGTCCCGAGCATGTTCAGTTATGCAGCCAAAGACAACAAAGAATATTATCAGATATATTGCCTGCTTTGAAGGAGGGAGGTATTCTGATTTATGCTACCTGCTCTTATTCAAGTGAAGAAGATGAACAGATAGCTGATTGGTTGGTTGGAGGAATGAATATGACCTCTTTGGATATTACTACGGAAGAATCCTGGGGCGTTGTTTCAACCCATTCGGTAAAACATAATGCCAGCGGATATCGTTTTTATCCTGATCGATTAAAAGGGGAAGGATTTTTTATCGCTGCATTTCAAAAAAATAATAATGATGCAACAAGCGGAAAAGGCAAAACTGCATCCATCACTAAACCTACCAGGCAGGAACTTGAACAGATTAATTCTTTTATTTCAATTGATGCTGCCCATCATGTATTTAAACAAGCTGACCAGTTTAAGCTAATCAATCAAAAATGGTTGGATGATTTGAGTATCCTTGCAGGCTCATTATATATACGTAAAGCAGGAGTTGAACTGGGAGCACTAAAGGGTAAAGATCTGGTACCCTCACATGAACTCGCAGTGAGTGTGATACCCAAAACTTCCTTTAATCAGATACAGGTAAATAAAGAGCAAGCCCTGCAATACCTCCGACGTCAGGATCTATCAGTCGAAGCTCCAAAAGGGTGGAACCTTGTACAGTTTGGTAACCTCCCATTAGGTTGGATAAAAGCACTTCCCAATAGAATCAATAACTACTATCCACAGGAATGGAGAATATTAAAGCAATAATGCCGAAACTCCCTAATAATAATCCAGTTCCGATAAAGATTATTAACCAAAAAATAGTTTCCGACTGAATACTTCAGATAGCGCTTTTCCCTGATTTATTCACCGATTCTCTGTTTTACTTCTTAAATTTGCCATTTCCATCCCCCCGATAGAGTTATGATGAAATATTGCTTTTTTATACTTGGACTTATATATGGATTTGCAGCTTTGGGCCAGCAAAAATTAGTAATTAAAGGGAAAGGAAATGCCAGATATATTGAACATAAAATAGGTGAAAAAGAATCATTGTCATCACTTGGCAGAGCCTATGGCATATCAGCATCTCAATTGGCAAAATTTAATGGTAAAAGCCCATCATCTCAATTATCAAAAGGAGGGATGATAAAAATACCTGTTAAACTACAGGATATTCAACTTAATGCCCAGGGAACAGCTGTATACCATGTTGTAGGAAAGGGAGAGAATCTTTTTAAAATTGGGCAGTTGTACAATAAAGCTACTGTTGCCCAACTAAGGAAAATCAATAAATTGAGTGTTTCTACTGTTAAGAATGGGCAGGAAATTATCGTAGGATATCTGAAAACCAATATTGATCCGCAACCAGCGCCAATCGTAAAAACAGCAACTCCTGAAGCAGTAGTTGCTGAAAAAAAGCAGGAGCAAATTCAAGGTTATCACCAGGAGAATGAAGCACAAGTAGAAGTGGAGAAAAAAACTACACCAACTATAGTTGAGGTAAAGAAAGAAACCACCGTTGTTAACCAACTCCAGGCCCCTGATGAAGGATTCTTTACCTCATTGTACGTAAAACCTGATGCAGCTTCTACACAAAAAACTGTTTCAGGTGAGGCTTCAACATTTAAAACAATCAGCGGCTGGACAGATCGCAAATACTATATTTTAATAAATGATATTGCGCCTGGTACTATTGTTCGCATTACTGCTTCAAACAATAAAAGCATATGTGCAAGAGTACTGGGATCTTTGCCTGTTACAAAGGGAGCGGAAAACCTTTTATTGCGTATGAGTAATTCTGCAGCTTCCGTTTTAGATATGAAAGATGCTCAGTTTACCGTAACGCTCAGTTTTTTTGAATAATACCATTATGAAAAATCTAGCCTACTGCCTTTTTGTATTCCTCTTTGGTATCGCATCCTGCGACGGGAATGCACAGGCCAAATTGTCTGTTGAAGTAGCTTCTTTTGATGAGAAACTTCAAACTGGTCAATTTCAGTTGCTGGATGTTCGAACAGCAGGTGAGTATAAATCCGGGCATTTGGCAAATGCGCTGCAGGCAGACTGGTTAAACAAACAACAATTTGAAGAAAGAACTAAACACCTCGACAGATCGAAACCTTTACTGGTATATTGTGCTTCAGGTGTAAGAAGTGAGCAGGCAGCAAAATGGTTATTGCAGCAAGGTTTTAAAGAAGTGTATAATTTAAAAGGTGGAACATCAGCCTGGCAGTTAGCAGGAAAAAAACTCGAAGCTGCCGAGGCAACTAAACAAATGGAACTTGCAGATTTTGAGAAGAAAATAAAAGTATCCGGTTTTGTTTTGGTGGATGTTGGCGCTGAATGGTGCCCTCCCTGTAAAAAAATGGAACCAGTACTTGCTCAATTAAAACAAGAACTCGGAAATCAATACCAATTGGTAAATGTAGATGGTGGAGCGGATATAGATGTAATGAAAGCTGCCAAAGCCTCTGTTTTACCCACATTCATACTTTATAAAGATGGAAAAGAAGTTTGGCGCAAAGAAGGCATCGTGGACATTGAGCAATTTAAAGCTGCACTTAAACTGTAACTATTTTACCCGGTAACCACGCAGGAATTCAGAAGTAGTCATTCTTTTTTTGCCTTCTAACTGAAGATTCAATACATCAATATACCCATCGGCACAACTGAAACGTAGATAGGTCTTTCCATCTGTTTGCATTGTGCCAGGAATGTCCTGAACAGGATGCGCTATTTTTTTACTTCCAAAAATTTTCAAAACCTTTCCATCCAAACTGGTTATTGCGCCGGGGTATGGAGAAAGACCGCGAATCAGGTTGTGTATTTCCGTAAAAGATTTATGCCAATCAATTTTACAGGTATCAGTAAAAATTTTGGGAGCATGTTTGATTGAAGCAGTTCCAATTATTTCATCCTGTGCCTGTTCTTTTAGTGAGCCTTGTTCAAGTTGTTGAATCGTTTTAACTAAAAGGTTGGCACCGATTATTTTCATTCGATCATGCACTTCCCCCGCAGTTTCATCAGGACCAATAGAAAAACGGTCTTGCAATAAAATATTACCGGTATCTATTTCATGTTTTAGCTTAAATGTTGTTACCCCGGTTTCTTTCTCACCATTTATTACGGCCCAGTTTATGGGTGCCGCACCACGGTATTGGGGTAATAAAGAGCCATGGAGGTTAATGGTTCCCAAAGGAGGCATGTTCCATACTATTTCGGGTAACATCCTGAATGCAACAACAATTTGTAAATCGGCTTTTAACTCCTGCAATTGAGCGATAAAATCAGGATTCTTCAACTTTTCCGGTTGAAGAACGTTCAAGTTTTGCGCAACTGCATATTGTTTCACAGCACTCTGTTGTAATTGCAGACCCCTTCCTGCTGGTTTATCAGGTGCGGTTACAACAGCAACAATATTAAATCCGGCTCTTACCAATGCATCTAATGATGCAACTGCAAAATCGGGAGTGCCCATGAATATGATACGCATAGAGGAGAAGGGTGAATGGTCAATTGTGAATGGTGAATTAGCATAATGTTTCTATTCACCATTCACAATTGACCATTCATAGTTTTATTCAAAATCTAAATACAATAAATATTTCTTCCTGATTTTTTTGAAAGATTCAATACCAGGAGCCCAGCTATCCCTGATTTCTTTTTCGGTTTTGCCGCTTTTTATCTGTTCCATCAGTTCATTACTTCCGGCGAGTTTGTTAAAGAAGTAGTCCGTAGGTTTTTCACTTTTTGGTTTGATGAAAAAGTTTTCTTTGTCCGGGAAAAGTTTGTAAGCTTCCAGCAGGTATTTCAGTTGAATCTTATTATCTACTTTCTTCAGTACATCTTCATTTTTACCGTACAGGTTCCATCCATAACTCTGTCTGTCTTTTAATTTAGGCTCTTTTGCACCATCTCTGCTGGTAGGCGTGAAAGCGTACATGTTTTTTGGAAGATATGGATGTCCAAAAATTGAAAATGGATGATCCGTTCCTCTGCCTTCACTCAATACCGTTCCTTCGAAGAAACAGGTACTTGCATACCAGTAAATAGAGGGCATATCAGGGAGGTTTGGAGAAGGTTTTACCGGTAATTCATAATGACTCTTATGGGTATACTGTTGGTTTTTGATCACCTGAAAATGGAAAAGGGTATCAGGTGGGGAATTTTTAGCACGCTGATAATATTCATAGCGTTCATTTGCTTTAGGCGACAACCATTTCTCACCGGCGAGCATCAATGCATATTCGGCCATAGTCATGCCATATACAACAGGTATAGGTTGCATACCAACAAAGCTTTTATAGGCGGTGTCTAAAATAGGTCCATCCACATAAAATCCATTCGGGTTTGGTCTGTCAAGAATCATCAATGGCTTGCCGTATTCAAATGCAGCTTCCATGAATTCTTGTAGGGATGAAATATAGGTATAGAAACGCGTACCTACATCCTGAATATCGAATAGTAATACATCAACATCTGCCAGGTCTTCCGCACTGGGTTTTCTTTTCTTGCCGTATAATGATACTACCGGAATACCTGTATATGGGTCAATATAATTATCAATCTTTTCTCCTGCATCAGCAGTTCCCCTGAAACCATGTTCTGGTCCGAATGCTTTGGTGATTTTTACACCTAAGGTAAATAAGGTATCAACCAGGTGGCGTTCGCCAATAGTTGCAGTATGATTGGCGAAAATACCTACACGCTTTCCTTTTAATAAGGGGAGGTATACTTCTGTTCTATAGGCGGCAGGAATAATTTTAGCCTCTTTTTCTTCTTTTTTGGCAGCAGGCTTGGTCTTCAGGTCTTTTGCATTTTGCACTTGAGCATTGAGACTCAATGCAATAGAAACAGAACAAAACAGTGAGAATATTTTCATCATATAAGGTCTTTAAAATGCGAAAGTTAACAAAAAATACTTGCCTGCACTTGCTTTACAGGTTGTACTTTTGCCGTCCGGCACGTTTTAATAACAACTTAACCTTTTCCCCCGTTTTTCGGATGTCAATGCTAAGCTGCGCGTTCCGTATTCTTTATCTTATAACAAAATAGTATGCAACAAGTAAAAAAAGGTGATACTGTAAAAGTTCATTATCACGGCAAATTAACCAATGGAACTACATTTGATTCTTCTGAAGGAAGAGAACCATTGGAATTTGAAGTGGGCGGAGGAATGGTTATTCCTGGCTTCGACGAAGGTGTTACCGGAATGGCAATTGGCGAAAAGAAAACAATACATATTCCTGCAGATCAGGCGTATGGTCCAAAGCAGGAAGAAATGATCATGGAATTTCCCCGTGATCGTTTTCCGGAAGATATGGTTCCTGAAGTGGGTATGCAACTGAATATGAGTAATGGTTCTGGACAAAATTTTCCAGTTACGATTGCTGAAGTGCGTGAAGTAGTTGTGGTGCTCGATGCTAACCATCCACTTGCAGGGGAAGACCTCATTTTTGACCTTGAACTGGTAGCAATTGAAGGTGGAAGTCCATTGATTATTATGCCTTAATAAAATAATACAGCAATAAAAAACCCCGATTTATCGGGGTTTTTTATTGCTGTATACTTAATCAGGGTCTTCGTAACCACCATCCCAGCCAGAGCCCTGTCAGGCCCCAACCTGCAATTGCATCAATCAGGTGTGCCATCAAATCGCGGCTTTGAAACCAGATATGGTTCGTGTATGGGCCCTGAAGAAAAATAATTAACCCAACGGCCAGACTTGCCGATAAAACCGTCATAAAAGACATCGTTCCCATTTTCTTAAATAGCCAACAAACGAGCAAGAGTATTACAATATTTGTGGCTAATCCCCTTGCCATATTCATACCCATATTCATGTTCATAGACTTGTGGTAATGAATCTGTGCCCATGGCTTTCCATCCATTTCTTCATACAATTTCTCCTGTTCTTCACTCGATGCATTATCAGGGGTGTTGGGCAGAAAATAACTTCCATCTTCTGTAAACTGGCTATTCAGGTATTGCATAATACTATCCTGCTTAGGTGTATAAGCTTCAGCAGATCTGTGTAAACCAGAGGCTGTCCAGGAAACAAATTGCCAGAGGAAAAGAATAATGGCACCTACTAAGGAACCAATAATGGTTTTTTTCATATGGTTGTTTTTGATTGCTTACAAAATATAAAACGAATTGCTTATTTGCAAGTATCCGGCTATACGGCATTTGTTTTTATTATTTTGCAGCATGTTTCAACAATATCAATTTACAGTAGCAGAAAGGTTTATGCGTTATGTACAGGTTGATACGCAGAGCAACCCGGAAAGTGAAAGTTTTCCCAGTACAGAAAAACAAAAAGACTTGTCGGTAATACTTGCCCATGAATTGCAAGCGATGGGTATTGAATCGGTAGAAACGGATAATTATGGATATGTCTATGCAACCATACCAGCCACTACCACAGAAAAACTTCCTGTAATTTGTTTCTGCAGTCATGTGGATACTGCTCCTGATTGCAGTGGCACAGGTGTAAAGCCATTATTGCATAAAAATTATCAGGGGCAAGCGATCATTTTACCAGATGATCCTACTCAGGTAATTACAATGGAAGCTTATCCTTACCTGCAAACACAGATAGGAAAAGATATTATTACTGCAAGTGGATTGACGCTTTTAGGCGCAGATGATAAGAGTGGTGTTGCTATAATAATGGAGATGGCACAATTTTTAATGCTTCACCCAGAACTGCCACATGGAACCATCAAGATATTGTTTACTCCAGATGAAGAAGTGGGTAGGGGAACTGATAAAGTAGATATCCAAAAAATCGGTGCCGATTTTGCCTATACACTTGATGGAGGTGCTTTAGGAACTTATGAAGATGAAACCTTTAGTGCCGATGGTGTGGTAATTACCTTTTTTGGTGTTAGCGCCCATCCAGGATATGCAAAGAGTAAGATGGTGAATGCACTAAAAATTGTATCTGAATTGCTTGCAATGTTGCCAACTAATGAATGGTGTCCTGAAGCAACAGAAAAACGAGCGGGCTTTGTTCATCCTGTTCACATGGAGGGAATAGCTGAAAAAGCAAAGGTGGAATTTATCATCAGAGATTTTGAAACAACAAAACTGGCTGTTTATGAAGAACGTTTGCAAAACTTGTGTGAACAGCTATTGCAACGTTTCCCCGGTGCTACCTATAGTTTTGAAATAAAAGAGCAATACAGGAATATGAAGGAAATCCTCGACCAATATCCTGAAGTGAACAAGAGGGCTGAAAAAGCCTATAAAGCTGCCGGTTTAACCCTTCAGAAAGAACCAATAAGAGGAGGTACAGACGGAAGCAGGTTAAGTTTTATGGGGTTGCCAACAGCGAATATATTTACAGGTATGCAAGCCATACATAGTAAGCATGAATGGGTTGGTGTATACGATATGGAAAAAGCAGTGGAAGTACTGGTTAAATTAGCTTGTAATTTGGACTGAATGACGTAATTTAAATGGCTTTTAAACATACACCCAAAACGATTAGCCATGTCCGATACTGCATACCTGAATAACAAAGCCAATAATCAAAATAGTTTTGATGCCATTGTAGTAGGTTCAGGCATTAGCGGTGGTTGGGCCGCAAAAGAATTAACAGAAAAAGGACTAAAAGTGTTGATGCTGGAAAGAGGAAGACCTTATGAGCATATAAAAGATTACGACACTGCAAATAAAGATCCCTGGGAAATTCCACATAGAGGTAAAACAACTGCCGCACAGAAAAAAGCTTTTCCCGTGCTCCATAGAGGTTGGGCTGCAAGTGAAGTGGTAATGGATGATTGGGCAAACGAACAGGATTGTCCCTATACAGAAATAAAACCCTTTACCTGGTGGAGGAGTTATCAATTAGGTGGTCGCTCCGTTTTATGGGGACGCCAGAGCTATCGTTTAAGTGATCTTGATTTTGAAGCAAACTTAAAAGACGGCATTGCAGTAGACTGGCCAATTCGTTATAAAGATATGGCTCCATGGTACGATTATGTTGAGCGCTTTGCAGGTATCAGTGGATCAAAAGAAGGATTGGCGCATTTACCTGATGGACAGTTTCTGCCTCCCATGGAATTAAACTGTGTTGAACAGGATGTTGCAGCAAGAATTAAAAAAGCATACAACAACAACAGACGACTTATCATTGGTAGGGTAGCTAATCTTACAGCGCCAATTGAAGGAAGGACACAATGCCAGTTTAGAAACAGGTGTTGGGAAGGTTGTCCTTTTGGAGGATATTTCAGCACCCAATCATCTACCTTACCTGCAGCAATGAAAACGGGAAATTTAACCGTGAGACCATTTTCAATAGTCACTAAACTGATCTACGACAAAGACAGTAAAAAAGCGACCGGCGTTGAAGTGCTTGATGCAGAAAATAATCAGACCTATGTCTACAATGCAAAAATAATTTTCCTTAATGCTTCTGCGCTAAACTCTACCTGGATACTCTTCAATAGCGCTACTGATATTTGGCCAGGTGGCTTAGGTAGTAGTAGTGGCGAATTAGGACATAATGTAATGGATCACCATTATAACCTTGGCGCTTCAGGAAGGGTTGAAGGATTTGATGATAGATATTATTCAGGCAGAAGGGCAAATGGTTTTTATATTCCCCGATTTGTAAATATGGGTAATGATAAACGTGATTACCTCCGTGGGTTTGGATACCAGGGAAGTGCCAGCAGGGCAGGATGGAGCAGAGATGTTGCCGAATTATCTATCGGAGCAGATTTTAAAGATACCTTAACTGAACCAGGTAACTGGAGCATTGGTGGTACTGGATTCGGTGAAATATTACCTTATCATGAAAACAGGATCATGCTCGACAAACAGAAAAAAGATAAATGGGGTTTACCGGTTCTGGCTATGGATTGTGAGATGAAAGAGAATGAATTGAAAATGAGAAAAGACATCATCGCAGAACTGCAATCAATGCTTGACGCTGCTGGTGTAAAAGATATCAGAACTTGGGATAGTGGCCATGCATTGGGTCATGGTATCCATGAAATGGGCACAGCCCGAATGGGTCGTGATCCCAAAACTTCCGTACTTAATGGTTTTAATCAAGTATGGGATGCACCAAATGTTTTTGTAACAGATGGCGCTGCTATGACATCCTCCGCCTGTCAAAACCCATCCCTCACCTACATGGCCCTAACAGCCAGAGCCGCCGACCATGCAGTAGCTGAATTGAGGAAGGGGAATTTGTAGGGGGCAGACCATGGTCCATAGTAAGAATTAAACTGAGAAAATCTATAATGTTTTCCTACCATGGTCTATTGACTATGGACTATGGTCTATACTCCACTATATAATCCGCTCACTAATCTTTCCTGTCTGCTTGTCTTTGAGGATTAATTTCTTAGTTCCGAAATGGGTCATTTCTTCTTTGATGAGGTAATGTTGGTCATCAAATGAAACGAGATGACTTCCTTTACTTAATCCGGTTTGTCCACGCCAGATGTCTAATGCAACAGGCTCCCATTGTTTGGTTTTAGCAGATTTGTAAGCTGCATCAAGGATCGCATTTACAACATACCCGTCATAAAATGTTTCTTTAGGGTCTATACCTTTTTCCATGGCGTTGAACATGTCCATAAACATATGGTTATACCCAAGTTCATTCAGTTCATCACCAACGGGGAAAAGCCATCCGGTATTGCTTTCAGCTTTTTCAGCAACGTAGTCTGCACCTTTACCTGTAGTAAACATATCGAATCCGGTACGTAGAAAACTGTTGATCCAAATGGTACCTTCACTTCCCATCACTTCATCACGAAGATCGAGGCCGCCACGAAAAGTCCAGCTAACTTCAAACTGACCAATCGCTCCGTTTTCATATTTTACCAATCCAATGGCATGGTCTTCTGCATCTATTGGTTTAACCTGCGTATCGGCCCAACACATTACTTCAACTGGTTTGATGTCTTTACCAATATAACTTCTGGTAATTTCTACGCAATGGCATCCCAGGTCAAGGATACATCCACCACCTGCCTGTTCAATATCCCAGAACCAGTCACTATGTGGGCCAGGGTGTGTTTCCCTTGATTTCGCCCATAGTATCCTTCCTAAAGCGCCATTCTTAACGCTTTCCATTGCCTTGATAAATTTCGGGGTATATACCAGGTCTTCAAGATATCCATTGAAAATACCTGCTTCTTCTACGGCAAGTAGCATGCGTTTAGCCTCTTCCGCATTGCGTCCCAAAGGTTTGGTGGTAATAACTGCTTTTTTGTGTTTGCAGCACAACATAACAGCAGCTTCATGGAGGTTATTGGGTAATGCAATACATACTACCTCAACATCAGGATGCGCAATGGATTCTTCCATGTTAGTGGTCCAATGATCGCATTGATAATCATCGGCAAACTTTTTTGCACTTTCCTCTCTGCGTGAATAAATGCTGGTGATTTTATCCCGGCTTCTGTAACCCTGTAAAGAGTCGGCATAAAACCGACCAATAAAACCGGAACCGAGCATGGCAATTTTTTTCATAGTGTATGTTTGTGAGATGTGAATTGTCAGTTGTGAATGGTCAATTGTGAATGGTCGGTTCGAAAATATAAATAATTCACCATTGACCATAGACCATTCACCTATCGCTTATTTCTTTTCTTTAAAAAACAATAAAAAGTAAACCAGAACGCCCATTGCTATGTAGGCAGGAACGTACCATATATTCAGCCAGTTATGTGTTTCTCCTGTTTTATAGAGGTCTACAATATATCCGCTGAACCATGTTCCTATAAACATACCAACACCATAGGTGGCGAAAGTGAATAGTCCCTGTGCCGCATTTTTTATTTTGGCACCTGCTTTTTTCTCCGTGTACATATATCCTGTTACGAAAAAGAAATCATAACAAATACCATGTAAAACAATTCCCGCATATAACATCCAGTTATTCGAGCCTGCATCGCCATAAGCGAAAAATATATAACGCAATATCCATGCACTCATGCCCAACAGTAGCATATTTTTTACGCCGATTCTGTTAAAGAGAAATGGTATCGCGAGAATAAATACTGCCTCTGAAACCTGACCCAAGGTCATTTTACTGGCAGCATTTTCAAAATTCATTTCATTCAGAAAAGGATTGGCAAAACCATAGTAAAAAGAGAGTGGAATACAAACCAGAATGGCTGCGATAAAAAATATCAGGTATGGTTTCTCTTTAAACAACACAAATGCTTCTGTTCCCAATGCTTTGGAAGCAGAACCATCAGCACCATTGGGTGGCGTATTTGGAAGCACAAAACTTAAGAGGCCAAGACAAACAGATACTGCGGCGGCCATATAAAAAGTGGATGCTGTTTTCTCAATTCCCAACTGGCCAATCAACACTCCTGCAACTATCCAGCCAAGCGTACCGAATACCCTGATCCATGGGAACTGTTTACCCGGATCGGTCATTTGTGAAAAAGCTACACTATTACTTAGTGCTATGGTAGGCATATATAATAGTGAATAACCAAGTATTACCCAATAGAATATGGTGCTATCTGTTATTTGCGTTGCGAGAAAAAGCAATACTGCCCCTATTAAATGAAGTACACCCATTATTTTTTGGGCAGCGAAATATCGGTCAGCAATCATACCAACAAAAAATGGAGAGATCATAGTGGCAATTGCCAGGGCGCTATAAGCGGCACCTATTTCAACACCCGTTGCATTTAAATGGGTACCCATATAGGTTCCCATGGTAACATACCATGCACCCCATATAAAATATTCGAAAAACATCATGGAGGCCAGTAAGGATCCGGTTTTGTTGTTCATAAAGCTGTTGGTTTATCTTTTTAGTCGGTAAAAAATAAATGTAAACAATATTCCCGATCCATATCCGATTAGTCTGATAGCACTTATTGTATTTTTCGGCGTATCTTGTTACAAACTTATTTATGAAAAAGTATATATCCAGACTGGCAATCTGTATTGGAGTTGTGATGGGTTGTTTGCTGGTATCGATGACCCCATTTAAAAAGACAAAATCTGTCCTGGTGTTTTTTGAAACCAAGGGGTATTACCATGAGTCAATACCAACTGGTGTAGCGGCCATTCAATTATTGGGGCAGCAGCATAATTTCACAGTTGATACATCAAGAACATCAGATCCATTTACAGATGATCAGTTGGCAAAATATGATGCAGTAATTTTTTTAAGCACAACGCAGGATGTATTGAATGAGGAAGAACAGGCAGCATTTCAACGGTTTATAAAAAAAGGGAAAGGTTTTGTAGGCATACATGCAGCCACTGATACTGAATACAAATGGCCCTGGTATAATCAATTAGTAGGTGCTTATTTTAAAAGTCATCCAAAACAACAAGATGCAGTATTGCATATTGTGAACAAGAAACATAGTGCTACCAAACATCTTCCAGATACCTGGAAACGCTGGGATGAATGGTATAATTTTAAAGATATCCAACCAGGTTTAAAAGTTCTGATCACACTGGATGAAACAAGTTATACCGGAGGTGAAAACGGAACCAATCACCCAATTAGCTGGTACCATTCTTTTGATGGTGGAAGGGCTTTTTATACAGGATTAGGTCATACACATGAATCCTATGCAGATCCTTTATTCCTGCAACATCTGTTGGGCGGAATAACTTATGCAATGGGTAAATAACGGGGAGAATATTTACGGTAAATTGAAGAAATCGATTTCGCTATTGTATTTCAGTTTGGTAGCGGCAGACCATTCATAAATACTGGCCAATCTTTTCCATTCACCTTCAACCTTTTCATAAATCCAGAAAGTACCTTCTTTCGAGAAAATATTACTTTTTCCGAGATAGAAAAAGCAGAGTGTGTTATTTCGTAAGAAGAACGGCACACTGAAATGTTGTATCTCCATGCATATCTTCTGCTGCGGCTTTAATTTGCTATTGTCTGTTTTACTAAGCAGTGGATCAATATTTTCCAAGGGAATCATGTAGGCAAAGGGAAACATTTTTGGTGGCCAGCTCATTTTTTTGATGGCATCCAGTTGTGTTACAATATACCTTCTTTCTTCCAGCGTAAACCTGGTTTTTCTTTTTACATAAGTAGCCTGATCGGGATCCCACTCTTTATATACTTTATCAGATAAGAAAGTCTCCTTTACTTTATTGATAATATTCGAATCAACCTTATTAGAATAGAAGAAAGTATCACATTCCTGGTAAGTAAATGGACGGTCATTAAACCAATTGCTATAAATATCCCTGATTAAGGAGGCAGACGAGGAGCTTTCCTGAGCAGCAATCTGCTGGAAAACGGTCAGCAATAACAAAACGAGATATGTTTTTTTCAGCAATTTCATGAATAGGATTACGAATCCTTAAAGATATCCATGATTTCTATACGAAATACCGATCAGTATTAGAAGGTTATTAGACCAATGCCTGTAAAATATCTGCCAAAATATCCTCTTTATGCTCAAGACCCACTGAAATCCGGATCAGTCCTGGCGTGATATTCACTGCCTGTCTTTCCTCTTCCGTAAGCTTGGCATGGGTTGTACTGGCAGGGTGGGAGGCAATACTGCGGGTATCTCCAAGGTTGGCGGTTAAGGATAGTATCTGAAGCTTGTCCAGAAAACGGCGACCTGCTTCTATGCCACCTTTTAGCTCAAAACAAACAATGCCCCCGCCATTTTCCATTTGTTTTTGGGCAATAGCATATTGGGGATGACTCTTGAGAAAAGGGTATTTTAACCAGCTAAGAGAAGGGTGGTTTTCCAATGCAGTTGCAATATGCAAGGCATTGGAAGCATGTCTTTCCATACGAACATCCAGTGTTTCAAGGCTTTTACTCAAAACCCAGGCATTAAAAGGAGAGAGCGCAGGACCGGTACTTCTGCAAAAAAGGTAGATATCTTTAATCAATTCTTTTTTACCTACAACCACGCCGCCCAATACACGACCCTGACCATCAATCCATTTGGTAGCGGAATGAACAACCAGATCGGCACCGAATTCAATAGGACGTTGATTAACCGGCGTAGCAAAACAGTTGTCTACATTCAGTATAATGCCATGCTTCTTAGCCAGTTTGCCAATCATATCAAGATCAAGCAGATCCAGTCCGGGGTTGGTTGGCGTTTCCAGATAAATCATCCTGGTATTAGGTTTTATGGCCGCTTCCCATTCATCGGCGGTAGCCGAGGCTGCAACATAAGTATGCTCAATACCATATTTAGGAAGGTATTTTGAAATGACTGTATGGGTACTGCCGAAAATGGAATTGCAGGAGAGCAGGTGATCGCCTTGCTTCATCAAGGCCATAAATGAACCGAAAACAGCGCTCATGCCCGAAGCTGTTGCATAACCGGCTTCAGCTCCTTCTAACACACAAATTCTGTCAACAAATTCCTGTACACTTGGATTAGAGAACCGACTGTAAATATTGTCATCAGTTTCATCGGCAAATGCGGCTCGCATAGATTCAGCATCTTCAAAACAAAAACTACTGGTCAGAAACAGGGGAGAAGCATGTTCCATTTCATTGGTTCTTTCGATCTGTGTTCTGATGGCATTGGTAATTTTATGGGGCATGTTGACTATTTAAAATGGTATTAAATGGAATGATTGGGATATTTGTCAAGATTTTTACAAATGTAATTCACTCCTGCCCTTATTTTGCTGTTGAATGAGTAATAATCAATTGAAATACTTTGATAGTAAAGAGCCTTTTATTTTAGAATCCGGCTCTACATTACCTGCGCTTACTATAGCTTACCATACTTATGGCACATGGAAAGGTAATGCCTCGAAAGTTGTATGGGTTTGTCATGCCTTAACCGCCAGTGCCGATTGTGCCGATTGGTGGAAGGGCTTAATTGGAGAAGGCTATTTGATTAATCCGGATGAATATTTCATTGTTTGTGCCAATATACTCGGCTCCTGTTATGGAACAACTGGTCCGGTGAGCATTAATCCGGAAACCTCGGCTCCTTACTATGCCAGTTTTCCGCAGGTAACTATCCGTGATATGGTGAATGCGCATATTTTGTTAAGGCAGCACCTTTCAATTGATACGATCCACTTACTGATTGGCGGAAGCATGGGCGGATACCAGGCATTAGAATGGGCACTGATGGAACCAACCGTAATTGAAAAAATGTTTTTAATTGCTACTTCTCCATCTGAGAGTGCCTGGGGAGTTGCAGTGCATACAGCACAGCGACTTGCCATTGAAGCCGATTATACCTGGAAAAATGCGGATGAAAAAGCAGGAGCTGCCGGGTTAAAAGCAGCCCGTGCCATAGGCATGCTTACCTATCGGAATTATGGAATATTTCAGGAAGCACAAACCGATCCCGATCCTGAAAAAATAGATGGATTCCGGGCATCTTCATATATCAATTACCAGGGCGAAAAACTGGTGAAACGATTCAATGCATATTCTTACTGGCTGCTGACCAAAGCGATGGACAGCCACCACCTCGCCCGCAAGCGGGGAGGCGATTTAATAGAAGCCTTACATCGTATTAAGCAACCTGTATTAATTATTGGTATCGATAGTGATATACTTTGTCCGGTAGACGAACAAAGATTTATGAAGCAGCACCTTCCCAATGCTACACTTGTAGAAATTGGATCAACTTATGGCCATGATGGATTTATTATTGAAACCCAGCAAATTACTGCTCATTTGGGACCATGGTTACATAAGCAGAAAACTCCCGAATAAGCAGTAATTTTGTATAAACAGGTAGTTATGGGCATTTTCAGACAACTCGCAGAATACCTCTACATCAAAAAGAAAGATCCGAACCAGGAACGTACCCAATGGATGAAATACATGCATGGGATGAACCGGATCTCACTACTAATGTTTATTGCAGCAGTATGTATCATTATTTTTAAACTGGTAATACTCCCTCTTTTCCGATAATACATCCCTTTTTTTATAAATTCAAGGATGAAATCTGGAGCTGTGATACTACTGCTTGCATCCTGCTTATACGGAGTATTATCCAATGCTCAGGTAGCAGATACCATTCCGTGGCAATCTAAGCAAACCCTCAATTGGACAGATTATAAGGGATTGCCTGATGATCAATCTCATTTTACTGCACTCACACATGCTGAAATTAAATACAAAGTTACTGTTTATAAAACCCTTGCTAGATTTGAGTTTGTTACTTTGTTCATGAAGAAAAGTTCCTGGACAAAAACCAAGCGAGACGCTGTATTACTTGAACATGAACAGATTCATTTCAATATTGCAGAATTACACAAGCGAAAGATGATGGAGATATTGAGTACAGAAAAGTTCTCTTATAATGGGTTTGAAGCAACGATAAAAAGTATTGGTGACTCAATTAATTTGTTACGACATCGTATGGATAATGCGTTTGATGCAGAGGTTGCAAATATGCAGGATAATATACTGGTAAATAAATGGAAGAAAGAAATCGGGGAAGCATTGGACAAGCTTCGTTTATACGACCGCAACAATATATTTATCTCCTTTAAATAATTATTTTATTAAAAGAAGGAGAAGGGGTACTGTACGCGGCAGCTCTTTACTTCATTTTAGCGTTGGATAGAACACGGATTATCATGATTATTATGATTTGTCAAGATAGATCTTGAAAATCATGATAATCTGTGTTCTATTAATAGCAGAAAGCTTAAATGTCCGTCAATCAAAGCTCGCAGCTAGAGCTTAGTCAGTAGACTCCCTTAAGAAGCTAGCAGCCAAATCTCCCGAGCGGCTAGTTGAGAAGCATTACCTCCTTCCGACAAAACCTGCCATAAAGCATCATAGTCTGATAATATTTTTTGACGGTATTGATCGTCATTAAGGATAAGCGACAATTCAGTCACCAGGTTTTCAGTATTTAATTCATGTTGAATCAATTCTTTTACCACAAGTTTATCCATAATGAGGTTTACCAGGGAAATATATTTTATACTGATTAGTCGTTTAGCAATCTGGTAACTGATATTACTTCCTTTATAACAAACAACTTCGGGTACTTTTAGTAAAGCTGTTTCAAGTGTTGCCGTTCCGCTGGTAACAAGAGCGGCTTTTGATTTTAACAACAGATCATAAGTTTGATTGCTAATACTGCTAACATTTGGAGCTGTTGAAAGAAAGGGCTGGTAAAAATGGTCGTCTAACCCCGGTGCTTTAGCTACCACAAATTCGTAGTCAGGAAAATGACTGGCTACACTGAGCATGATGGGCAGTTTTTTAGCTATTTCTTGTTTGCGACTTCCCGGAAGTAAAGCAATAATATTTTTGTGTTGATTTGGATCGCTAATTTTTTCTGCATCCTTTGTTTTCTGTTCAATTACTTCTACCAGTGGATGTCCGACATATTCAACATCCCAGTTCCATTTGTTTTTATAGTAATTTTTTTCAAAAGGAAGTATACAAAGCATTTTGTCGATGCATTGTTTCATTTGTTTAACCCTGTTTTCTTTCCAGGCCCAAACCTGCGGCGAAATATAGTAGGCAACTTTAAATCCTTCTTGTTTTGCCCATGATGCAATGCGAAGGTTAAAGCCGGGGTAATCAATTAGTACCAATACATCAGGTTGCCACTGCTTAATATCGGTCTTGCAAAATTTGATATTGCGTATGATAGTTGGCAGGTTCATTACTACTTCGCTAAAACCCATAAAAGCCAGGTCCCGGTAATGTTTAACAAGCGTGCCTCCTGCATTTTGCATAAGGTCGCCGCCCCAACAGCGGATTTCTGCCGAAGGGTCTTGTTTTTTTAAAGCCTTTATTAGGTTACTGCCATGCAAATCACCACTGGCTTCACCGGAAATGAGGTAATATTTCATTGTCAATTGTGAAATTTGAAGCGTGAATGGTGAATGGTGAATTGTGAATAAGAAGGATTAAATAGCCGCTTTACAAATTCACCATTCACCATTGACAATTCACATATCTCCCGCAAATTACATTCCTACCTACGCATAACAGCCTGAATGGGAATTTATTTTTTATTTAACTAAAAAAATAGTTGTAAAACTAAAAAATTAGTTTTAGGTTTGTAATGAGTTTAAAATAATCCCCCATGAAGCCATTAACAAAAGCAGAAGAGCAGATAATGCATAGTATCTGGAAACTGGAAGAGGCATTTTTAAAAGATATTCTTGACCAGCAACCGGAGCCCAAACCACATTCAAATACAGTGGCCACTATTTTAAAAATATTGGTAGAAAAAGGGTTTGTGGGTATAACACCGGTGGGCAGGATGCATCGTTATTATCCATTGGTATCTAAAGAAACCTATTCATCGAGTAGCATACGTAACCTGGTGGAAGGATATTTCGAGGGTTCATTCAGTGAGGCGGTTTCATTTATGGTGAAACAGAAAGATATCAGTGTACGTGAATTAGAATTGTTGTTACAGGAGATTAAAAACGCTAAAAAATAACCCTATGCTAAGTGCTGCCTATTATTTCCTGCAGGTAATACTTTGTAGTGCCATCATGATGGGGTATTACTGGATTGCATTACGCAATAAAAAGTTTCACCAGTATAACCGGTTCTACCTATTGACAGTCGCTGTTTTTTCATGGATGGTTCCACTGGTAAAAATTCAGTGGGTAACAGAATCTGCAAGCCAGCAACAAGTTTTTCGTTTTTTATCGGTAGTAGCAGATAACAATTCAGAAATAGAAGCAGCGATAGGTACGAAGGGATATCACTGGAGCCTGGAGGGCATTGTGGAAATTGTTTATTTAACGATATCTGTTTTATTATTATCGTTCATGGTTAAAGCAGTGTACCGGATTTACCAACTGCTTAAAACGCATTCCTGCAAACAGGTAGGAGATGTATTTCTTATCATCACCCAGGTTAAGGGGACGCCCTTTTCTTTTTTCCGATATATTTTCTGGAATGAAGCAATCGATATCCGAAGCGCATCGGGTAAACAGATACTTCAGCATGAACTAACACATGTGCAACAAAAACATTCTATTGATAAGTTGCTCATTCAGCTTATGCTGATACCCGGATGGTTCAATCCATTTTTCTGGCTACTCAAAAAGGAAATGGAAATGATCCATGAATTCATTGCAGATAAGAAAGCGGTTGGGGATGGCGATACGGCTGCTCTGGCGCAAATGTTGTTAACGGCTGTTTATCCAACACAACGTTTCGAGCTTACGCATCCGTTCTTTTTTTCACCCATAAAAAGGAGGTTGCAAATGTTAACCAATCATAAAAACCCAAAATTCAGTTATATCCGCAGGCTACTCATTTTACCACTTTTGGCAGTAGTTATTGTTTTATTTGCTTTCAGAAACAAAGAGTACAGATCACTACATCCGATTTCAGTAAAGAATGTGCTGGAAAGTGTAATACAGGATGTCCAATCTTCACAACTAAAGGATGTATTTGTAAAGGGGAATAAAATAGATGTTTATGCTCCCGTAAAATTGTCACGCACCTATCGCGTTGTAATTCATCCAGGTCATGGTGGCGATGATAAAGGGGCAAGAGGTATTAATGGTACAACAGAGGCAGGCTTAAATCTGCAATTGGCGAAAATGTTAAAGGAGAAAAACCAAAACCCCAATCTGGATATTGTACTAACAAGAAATTCAGATGCCTACCAAACAGTTCAGCAAACAGCAGAAACAGCTAATGAATTATCTCCGGACCTTTTTGTATCTATTCACATGAACAGTTCGGGAATTGTGCTGAATAATGGAAAACTAAAAGGAGATGCTTCACTAAAGGGAGCAGAAATATTTGTTGCTGAAAAATCTAAAGCCTTTGATTATGAAGAGAGTTATCAATTGGCGAATTGGATCGGCAATATGTTTAAGCAGTCACAGATTACGTTTTCTGGAATCAAAAGCAGGCAAAAAGGTATTTATGTATTACAGGCAGTAAAAAGTCCTTCGATACTGGTAGAAGCGGGCTATTTAACAAATAAGGACGAAGCTTCTTTATTAGAAAACCCTGAATACCAGGAAAAAATTGCGCTTGCTTTATTGAAGGGTATTGAACAATATTTGGCGACAAATAAAACCAATCGAAAATATACTGTTACGGATGCTCCGCTTGACTCAAAAAGTATAATAGGAACACCTATAAATACGGCAATGTTAACAGGAGATAAATCGACCATATTTACGTTTGCTGGAAATGTCCAAACAATAAAGAAAGATGAGAAAGGTAATTTGCAATACATAAGTCTTGAAGGTAACCCATCTGTAAGGGTTATTGGGAACGGCCAGTCTGCAGATAGTATATTGTATTTGCTGGATGGAGATAAAATAAGCTACCAACAATTGAATGGAATTAATTCAAACAGCATTAGTAAAATTGATGTCATCAAAGATCCGACCTCGGTAAAAATGTATACTGAGGATAATGTGAAAGGAGTGGTATTAATAACTTCAAAGAAAAGAGCAGATTTTGAAGCAGTACGTGAAACACAGGTAAATAAGGCATCTGGTGAACCTTCTACGAACACTAATATCTCAATAAATACAAATCGATCAGATAATGGGGTTATTCAAAAACAAGAACCTGTATCATTTCCTGGCGGAGAAATAGCTTGGCGAAAATACCTGGAGCGAAACCTGAACACGGCCATTCCTGTTGAAAATGGAGCGGGGAACGGGAAGTATATTGTAAAGGTTTCGTTTATTGTTGATAAGCAAGGAAAACCAAGTGAAATAAAAGTTATAGATGATCCGGGATATGGCACTGCTGCGGAAGTAGTTCGTATAATTTCAAAAGGGCCGAACTGGGTGCCTGCAAAAGTAAATGACAAACCTGTTATATCAAGGTTTGAGAAAACAGTAACTTTTGTGATTAGTGATGGAGATGAAGGGACATCAAAAGTGAAAGATGTTCAATTAGAAAAGGTTTATGCAAAACTAAAGGAGCCCCCTTATTTTCCTGGCGGAATTGCCGCATGGACAAAATACCTTGAAAGAAACCTTGATAAAAATATTGTGAAACATAAAGGTGGGCCAATCGGAAAATATACTGTTCTATTAACATTTCAAGTAGATGAACAGGGAAGAATAAGTAATATAACTTCCAATGATCCAGGTTATGGTGCCAAAGAAGAAGCAGAAAGAATGTTGAAAAAGGGGCCAAATTGGAAACCCGGAATCTACGAGGGTAAACCTGTTAGGGCTGAGCACACACTAAGTATTACTTTCGTGAATGCCTGATTTTTTATAGCCACAGATTCACAGATTAGAACCGAATAATCTGTGAATCTGTGGCTATAAAAAATCCTACACAAACCACTTAAATGATAAAGCTACCAGTGCATAGATACAAGTAGCTATAAATACCCCTTTGGCTGTTTGGTCTTTCTGGCGATTAATATAGAGGGTAAAAACAATTGCATTTGCAATCAGCGACAGACTAATTATACCAGTAAGCATCGAAGGGTTTTTACGTATCAGTTGTAAAAATTCCTCAAAACTAAACAGCCTGAATTTTACCAGGTAATACACAAAGAATCCTAGCACAGGTGCCAGAAAACCCAATATCAATCCAAGCCGGAGATGATCTTTTTTAAACATCAGAATTTCCATTTGGTTTCGAGTTGCTGTTTCAGCTTATAATTTGTCAGGTCAAACTGAACAGGAACCACACTTACAAAATTATTTTTCAAGGCCCACACATCGGTATCTTTTCCTTTATCGAAATTTACAAACTCACCAGTGAGCCAATAGTATTTTTTACCATGGGGGTCCTTACGCTCATCAAACTCTTCTTCGTACTTAGCATAAGCCTGTCTGCAGATTTTGATACCCTTAATCAATTTTTCCTCTACTGCAGGAATATTTACATTGAGGCACAAGTGTTTGTCCAGACTTTTGCCTTTTAATAATTGCTGAACAATGATTCTCGCGTATTTTCCGGCAGCGCTAAAGTCTGCATCTATACTCAGGTCCAATAAACTGAATCCAATACTGGGAATACTTTCAATCGAAGCTTCCAGTGCTGCAGACATAGTACCGGAATAAATTACATTGATGGAATGATTGGCGCCATGATTGATTCCGCTCACACATAAATCGGGCTTACGATGTAGGATTTTGTCAACGGCAATTTTAACGCAGTCGACCGGAGTACCACTACAACTATAAGCTTCTATTCCATCAAAAGTATTCGACTTCTGTAATCGCAGTAATTGCCCGATGGTAATAGCATGCCCCATTCCGCTTTGCGGTTTATCAGGTGCTACTACTACTATTTTACCTAATCCTTTAACGGCTTCTACGAGTGCCCTAATTCCCGGAGCATTAATGCCATCATCATTCGTAACGAGAATAACCGGTTCTTTCTGTTTACTTGTTTTAGACATAGATGCAAGATACAAACTGTAGGCGGTGAATGGTGAATTGTGAATTGTCAAATACTTGCTAACGCAAATCAAAATTCAAAAATCAAAAGTCAAAATTGTGGTTTTGGGGGCTTAGCCGTTTTTTTTGCCCAAAGAGGGAAAAAAATAAATTTGGTAAAACTAAAAAAATTAGTATTTTGCAGCTAAATCAGTTAGCTATGTCAAATGCTGGAAAGAATTTACGCTACCTCCGCAAGCTTCGTGGCTGGACACAGGAGGAGTTCGCCAATAAGCTCAATATTAAAAGGTCGCTGGTAGGGGCCTATGAAGAAGAGCGGGCGGAACCAAGACTGGAAGTGGTAAAACAAATTTGCCACATATTTAAGCTGAGTATGGAAGAATTTCTGCTCAAAGACCTTACTGCAGCCAAATCTGGAGGCTCCTACATGGAAAAACGCCGACAGCTTAAAATGGAAGCCGCGGTTGCAGAAGTAAGGTTTGTACCTGTAAAAGCTGCAGCAGGCTATCTGGCAGGTTATGCAGATCCTGAATTTGTAGATGAGCTGAATACTTTTACCTTACCCATGTTATCACCCGGACAATACAGGGCTTTTGAAATAATTGGAGACAGTATGCTACCCACACCAAGTGGAAGCGTAATCGTAGGTGAAAAAGTGGAAGACCTTGAAGATGTGAAAAACAGCAATACCTATGTTGTATTATCCAAAAATGAAGGGGTTGTCTACAAACGCATCATGAAAAATAATCGCCTCAAGAATAAAATCACCTTGATCAGCGATAATCCACAATATGAGCCCTATAATGTAAGCTCAGAAGATGTACTTGAAGTTTGGAAAGCAGTATATATACTCCAGAAAGCAAATGCAGGCCCACGTTGGGATGTAAACCAACTCGCCGGCATGGTGAATAACCTTCAGGAGCAGGTAACCACACTGAAGAAAAAATTAAATTGATAATTAAGATGAATGAAACTCCCGGTTAAACTTCAACCGGGAGTTTATTTTTCTGCCGCTGATACAATTTAATTGATCAGCAAGGTTGATCTACTATTTTTGCGATAGATGAGAAAATTAACAATATTGCTTGCCTTCATGGGCTATACTTCTATTGCCCCAACCCAAGCTCAGGAAAGATCTGTTGCCGCTTTAAAAATAAACTCAAACATCAAAATTGACGGCCGCCTGGACGAATCAGCATGGAAAGATGCTGCAAGGGCAGACAGCTTCATACTCAACAGCCCTCAATTCGGTATTCCCGCGAGTCAAAAAACAATTGTACACGTATTATACAACGATCAGGCAATTTATATAGGCGCATATCTTTACGATGATCCCACACTGATCAGAAAACAACTTACCTCAAGAGACGGAGAACAAAGAAATGATGTAGATTATTTCAGCGTATTCCTCGATACCTATAACGACGACCAAAATGGTTTTCAATTCCTGGTAACTTCAAGAAATGTGCAATCAGACGGAAGACTACTACCCAGTCTTAATTCACAGTTTGGTCCTCCTTCAGATTATACATGGGATGCTGTTTGGGAAAGCAGGGTTCATATGCAGGAAGATGGATGGTCGGTTGAAATGAAAATACCCTATTCAGCTATTCGATTTTCTAAAAAAGACATACAAGACTGGGGTATAAATTTTCAACGCTACAGCCGCAGAAACAATGAAAGCTCCTATTGGAATAAGGTAGATCCTAACCAAAATGGTTTTGTAAATCAGTTCGGAAATATTACCGGGATAAAAAACATCGTACCACCTCTGCGACTCTCTTTTCTTCCCTATGTTACGGCAGGAACAAGGATCGTTCCCTATGCCAAAAATCCCACAAAAACAGAATTCCTGAGAAATGGTGGGATGGACCTTAAATATGGTATCAATGAAAGCTTCACCTTAGATGCCACATTGGTACCCGATTTTGGACAGGTTATTTCAGATAACGTAGTACTTAATCTATCTCCTTTTGAAGTGCAGTTTCAGGAGAATAGACCCTTTTTTACAGAAGGTATTGAACTGTTTAATAAAGCGGGGTTGTTTTATTCAAGAAGGGTCGGTAATACACCCGGAGGGTATAACACAGTACGGAACATGGTTAACAATGATCCCAACCTGAAACTGATTTCAAACCCTGGGATCACACAACTATACAATGCTTCCAAATTTTCCGGTAGAAATAAAAAGAAACTGGGTATCGGCATTTTTAACGCACTTGCAGCGCCCATGTATGCGGAAATAGAGAACAAAACTACAGGAGCCATTACACAGGTTGAAACAGAGCCTTTGACCAATTATAATATCATGGTGTTTGACCAGGCATTGGCTAACAGATCGTCCTTTACTTTTACCAATACCAATGTATGGAGAAGTGGGGGAGCAAGAAATGCAAATGTGAGCTCGGCAGATTTAAACCTGTTTGATAAAAGCAACCGGCATAATTTTAAATGGAGTGGACGATTCAGTAATATTACCGGAAAAGATCCTTACAGTGGTTTTACCCATGTTTTATCCTATGCTAAAGTAAGTGGGAAACTTCAATACCTGTTTCAGAACGTTGTTGAATCAGATAAATACGATGCCAATGATCTTGGATTTTTATTGGCACCAAATGAAGTTACTACAGTGGGAAGAATCAGTTACAACCAGTTTACACCCACAAAAAAATTCCTCAGTTACAACTACAGTTTAACGCTTACACCTACCTATCTGTATAAACCTTTTGCGTACTCCAATTTTACCATTCAGGCGAGGGCATTCTGGTTCTTTAAAAATTTCTGGGACCTGAGTATCAACTTTAACTGGCAACCCGATTGGCAAAGAGATTATTTCGATTTACGTACACCAGGTCGAATGATCCGCAAAACCCCTTATTGGTTTACCAGCGCAAGTGGAAGCAGTGATAGCAGAAAAAGATATTTTTTTAGGTTTAATCTCGGATTTGCCGAATCTCCTATTCCTAATGATCCATATTTTGCAGCTACTATCGGACAACGTTACCGGTTCAACGAGCATTTTAGTCTTGATCTTGAACTTCGACGCGATATAGACAATGGACAATTTGGTTATGCTTATCGCGATGCAGGTGGAGAGCCGATTGCAGGCAGACGAAAAATTACCAATTTCACTACATTGATTAATGGGATCTATAATTTCACACCACGAATGAATCTTACACTTCGTGGAAGACATTATTGGAGCAAAGTAATTTACCAGAGCTTTCATAACGTAACAGCCGATGGGTGGTTAACACCCAGACCATACGTAAATGGCTATGACCAGAATTTTAATGCATTTAACCTCGATATGTTTTATACCTGGGATTTCAAATATGGCAGCAGGTTTGTAATTGGCTGGAAAAACTGGCTGGGTACCGATTTCCCGATTTCAGGTGCCTCAAACAAAAATTACCTGAATAATTTCAGACAGGTATTTCAGCAACCACATGGTAATGAAATTACCTTCAGGCTCATCTATTTCATTGATTACCTGAGTCTGCAAAAAAGAAAAAAAGAAAGTTAATCGGCCAACCTGTTATTGATACATAGCAGCAGCAAGTCTGAAAGTGTTACAATGTGCTTCAACAATGGTTAATACATTAGGCGAGTAGCCGCCACCCATTGCAACAGTTACTGGTATTTTTTTATCGCGTAGTAATGTGAAAACAAACTCATCGCGTTCTTTGCATTCGTTGAGACTAACTTTTAATTTTCCAAACTTATCCGTTTCAAGAATATCCACACCTGATAAGTAAAATGCAAAATCAGGTTTTACTGTTTCGATTAAGTGTGGAAGATGCTTGTGCAATAAAGCTAAATATTCTTTTCCTGTAATACCATCTGCTAATGGAATATCCAGATCAGATACTTCTTTGTGAAAGGGGTAATTATGTGCCCCATGCATACTGAAAGTAAAAACCGAAGCATTGTTTTCGAAAATTTTCGCAGTGCCATTTCCCTGATGCACATCGAGATCAATGATAAGAATCTTACTGGCTCGCTTGACAGATAACAAATGATTAGCTGCAACCGCCATGTCATTTAATAAACAAAATCCTTCACCCCTGTCTCTGAATGCATGGTGCGTTCCACCTGCTACATTAAGCGCAATGCCATTGTTTAAAGCATGATAGCAACAATCGATCGTACCCTGGGTAATTATTAATTCTCTCTCTGTTAATGCAGGTGATTGTGGGAAACCGATTTTTCGTTGCTCTGAGGCAGTGAGTGTTTGTAGGAGCAGCTTATCCAGGTATTCCTTAGAATGCGTAAGTAATATTGTTTCTTCTTTACAAGGTAGGGGAGCAAAAATATTCTCTTCCGTAATGCATCCTTCATGCAATAATTGACCAGGAATAAGTTCATACTTAAGCATAGGAAACCTATGTCCTTCTGGTAAAGGGTGAGCATATATGGGGTGGTGTGCAATGTAGATCATTGAATCTTTATGATTGACTGATTCACAATAGCAAAAACATGATCCTTTTTCTTTGGTTCAACAATTGCCAAACCAGAAAAATGACTAAAAGCGGGAAGTATACAATTCCTGTCGGTAAAATAAAAACACGGAAAACGCAATGATTGTTTGCCAGCTCCTCTGATTATACATCCAGGATGAAGATGTCCTGAAAAAACAAACAAATCCTCAGTACCATCAAAATCAGCATCGTCATGAATAAAAAGGAAAGATTTCGAATGATATTGATCCACCAGATCAATCGCTGCCTCCTGGTACCACTCTTTTCGAAGGATATCGTGATTACCTTGTACGAGGATAAAAGGAAGAGATTGAAGATCATTTCTCCACTTAAGAAAGAAGTCCATTTCCCTGTTTTGCAGGCTATGGAAAAAGTCGCCAACTATTAATACTTTATCAGGTTTAAAAAAACTGATCTGGTGAAATAATCGTTGCAAATCCTGCTGATACACAGATTGAGGAACAGCAATGCCGCTTTTTCTGAAATGTCCGGTCTTGCCAAAATGCAGATCGGCAACAATCAATATTTTTTCTTCTTCCCAAAACAAAACCCTTTCTGGCGATAACCAGAAATGTTGTTCACGTAAAGTATGTAAAACAGGGGCTGTCATAAAGTTTGCAAAGATAATGGGGAAGATGTGATTGATCAGAGAAGTTGTTGTTGCATACGCCTTACCCTGTCTTCTAATTGTTCAGACGACATATTTTCACGCATGCTGTCTACCTTTATGGGAAAACAGAATGGGGTAAGTTGTTTAGGAAATTGAAGGATAATTTTTCCATGTACAATCCTGTTTAAGGCATTTCTTAGTCTTATTTCTTCCATCTGCTGGTCGAACACTTCCTGGTAAGCCTGTCTAAGTAAAAGATTATTCGGCTCATAATCACTGAACACCTTAAATAGTAAAGATGCAGATGACTGCAAATGCCTCGCTTTTTTCTGTTCACCCGGAAACCCTTGAAATATTAATCCGCCTATAACGGCAATATCCCTGAACTTTCTTTTGGCCATTTCAATGGAGTTCACGCTTTGGGTGATATCCTGTAATAAATTATCGGTACTGAATAATTCTTTTACATTGCTGTCATCTAACGGAATAGGCTGATCACTCAGGAGTTCAAAACCATAATCATTCATCACAAAGGAAAAAGTAATGGGCATTAATCTGCTCATGCGCCAGGCGAGCAATGCTGCCATGGCTTCATGAACAAGTCGGCCTTCAAACGGGTATACAAATAAATGAAAACCATCTTTGGTTTCAATTTGCTCTATCAGTAGCTCATTTTCTTTAGGAATATGTGACAAAGATTCCTGCAATTCAAATAATGGTGCAAGTGCCAATAATTCTGGTTCATCAGCGTTAGCAAGAAGTGCCCGGTCGAATGTTTTGCGTAACATGAGCCCGAGATTAGCACTTAAAGGCATACGACCACCCATCCAACTTGGCACGATCGTTTTTTTTGAATTAGAAGGTTTTACAGTCACCGTCATTTCCTTGATGCCGATCAACTCCAAATTGCGACCAGCTAGTGTAAATACAGTTCCTGGTTCTAATCTGCTGATAAACCACTCTTCAATTACACCAATGAATTTGCCATTCATCAGTTTTACTTTCAGCATGGCATCGCTTACAATGGTACCAATATGCATCCGATGGCGCATAGCTATTTTTCGGCTTGTTATGCTATAAATGCCATTGATGATTTCTACTTTCCTGTATTCATCATATTGCTGAAGTGCCGTGCCACCCTGGGTTATATGAAGTAGGGTGTCTTGCCATTCCTGCTCCTGTATATCGGCAAAGCAATAAGTACTTTTTATTTCTTCCAATATTTCATTTGGCCTAAAACCTTCGCTGATGGCAAGGGTGCAGAGGTATTGTAAGAGAACATCATAGGCAAGTAAAACAGGTTCGCGACTTTCAATAACATTTGTTTTTGTGGCAGCTTTTAAAGCCGCTGCTTCTACCAGTTCGAGTGAATGGGTTGGAAGAAAAAATATGCGGCTCACTTCACCCGGTCCATGGCCACTTCTTCCGGCACGCTGTAAAAAACGGGCAACCCCTTTGGGCGACCCAACTTGTATTACCGTATCTACCGGACGGAAGTCAACACCCAAATCAAGACTGGCCGTACAAACAACTGCTTTTAATTTTTGTGTATGTAAAGCGTCTTCCACCCATTCCCTTAACTCCTGTTCAATACTTCCATGGTGCAGAGCAATAGCGCCAGCAAGTTGAGGGGCAACAGTTAATAGTGTCTGATACCAGGTTTCTGTCATGCCCCGCGTATTGATAAAAATCAAAGTGGTATTGCTTTCTTCAATGATGGGTACAATTTGGTGAGCCAGTTTTATACCCAGGTGACCAGCCCAGGGGTACTTTTCTATTTCATCCGGAATAATCGATTTTATGTCAATTTGCTTTTCTACCTGTGCACGTATAATCACTCCTTTTTTCTTTAAGGGTGATAACAAAACATCTTTGGCTTGCTCGAGGTTACCGATAGTTGCACTGATACCCCATAGAGAAAGTGTTTGTTTATTTATTTTGGAAAGAGCGGTCAAACGCGAAACAGCAAGCTCAACCAATACGCCTCTTTTGCCCCCTAATAACTCATGCCATTCATCAATGGCGATTATTTGCAGGGTTTTAAAAACATCAGGATATCCTTTTTGTGCTAACAGTAAATGCAGGCTTTCTGGTGTAATAATCAATACCTCCGGCATATTTCTTTTTTGGCGCTGTCTTTCGGCGGTATCTGTATCGCCATTACGAACACCAACCTGCCAGGGAACTTCAATTTCACGCAAAGCTTCCTGCATTGCACGTGATATATCTTTTGCAAGTGCCCTTAGCGGGGTTACCCATAATAGTTGTAATCCATTCTTTTTAACGGAGCGAAAATCTGTTGGGTGTTGATTGATATAATTGATGAGGGTACCCAAAAAAACAGAAAATGTTTTACCACAACCAGTCGGTGCATTTACCAATCCGCTTTCACCTTGTATTATATGCTTCCATGTTTCTTCCTGAAATGCAAAAGGCTTATGTCCTTTAGAAGACAACCATGCGGATATTATTTTATAACCAGGTGTTTGTTGGAGCTTCATTTTCCGTATACAGCCAGTAGCTGTTTTAAGTCGTCTAAAGTATTGATTTCATCAGGTTTTTTATCTTTCCGCCACCTGTTTATTCTTGGGAACCGTAAAGCTACTCCACTCTTATGCCTGTTAGAAGCTGCAATTCCTTCAAATGCAATTTCGAAAACAAGTTCCGGTTTAACTGTTCTTACAGGCCCGAATTTTTCAATGGCATTGTTTTTTACAAAAGCATCTACTAAAGCAAATTCTTTATCTGTGAGTCCGGAATAGGCTTTTGTAAAACTTACCAATTTATCGCCATCTCTTACAGCGAATGTATAATCCGTATACAGGTTGCTTCTTCTTCCATGTCCTTTTTGGGCATAGATCATAACTGCATCAATGGTTAATGGATCTATTTTCCATTTCCACCAATCCCCTGTTTTTCTACCCACCTGGTAGCTGCCAGTTTTTCTTTTAAGCATTAGTCCTTCAGCAGCCTTATTTCTTGCATTAGCTCTGATTGCCATTAATTCCTGCCAATTGGTAAATGCAATGGCATCAGAAAGTAAAAGGGTAGGGCTGTCGCCAAATTGTTTTAGTAATGCTTCAAGGTATTTTCTTCTTTCTGCAGTAGGTAAATGTCTTATGTCATTTCCTTCCCATTCTAATATATCGTAGGCGAAAAATGCAACTGGTGCTTCCTGGAGTTGTTTTTTACTGATGTTTTTTCTTCCTATCCTGGTCTGTAAAACACTAAAGGGAAGGGGTACACCATCTTTTGCGGGCATTATTTCTCCATCCAATACTGTTCCCTCTGGCAACTGTGCTGCAAATGCATGGTACTCGGGAAATTTATCGGTCATTAATTCTTCTCCGCGACTCCATACATAATGTTCACCATTCCTTTTAATAATCTGCCCACGTATACCATCCCATTTCCATTCTGCTAACCATTCATCCGGAGCACCTAATTCTTCCAATGATTTATCCAGTGCATGAGCTAAGTAAAAAGGGTATGGCTTTGAGAAATCAGTAGCTGTATTACCTTCTAATACCAATGATTCAAAAGTCATCTGCTGCGGATCCCAATTTCCACTGATCCTATGAGCAATCAAAGAGGCATCGGTTTTAGTTAATTTCGATAAGGCATTTACCATCATTTTTTGTGAGATGCCAATCCGAAATCCTCCTGTAATTAATTTATTGAACACAAATAGTTCATCTTTCGATAATAATGACCAGGCGTTTGTAATGAAAGATTTTTTATCTGCTTCATCCTTACTTTGTAAATCAATAAGGGCTTCAACATAATGATATAATGGTAGACTTTCCTTATCTAATTCAGGCGCAGGGATGAGTAAGCCAATTGTTTCGGCAAGATCACCTACCGTATGATAACATTCTTCAAACAGCCATTCTTTAATATCCGTTATTTCGACGCACCATTGTTTTAGTTGTGTAGTGGTAACTGTTCGTTTGGGTCTTCTACCTGTGAATAAAGCAATTACCCATACTTTGTCTTTTGAAGCTGCAGTAGAAAAATAGGCAGAAAGTGCCTGTAGTTTTTCGTTTGTACCTGAAGAACTGCCCAATTCTTTTACCAATGATGCAAAAGCTTTCATATTTCATCATGGTTTTCTTTGAGTAATATATCTTCCTCTCCATAAGCCGTTTTAACTTCTGCAGCCTCAATACCTTTTTCGTTTAGATAGCGACTTAATACCGACTGAAACCCATGTGTTACAAAAACTTTTGAAGCACCAGTCGCATTAATAGCTGCAAGTAATCCATTCCAGTCGGCATGATCACTTAAAGCAAATCCTGCATCTGTATTATTTCTTCTATAGTTTCCCCTTACCTGCATCCAACCACTACATACTGCAGTGGAATATGGTTGAAATTTCTTCATCCAGCTACTTTCAAGAGCGCCTGGTGGAGCTATGATAACCGATTTGCTAAATGTTGCTTTGGGCATTTCTGGTGTAACTTTTTGTACCTGAGGAAGTGAAATGGCATGATCCTGTAAGGCCTTATGTGTGTTCCAGATAGCACCATGTACAAAAATTTTATCCGTAACAGGACTTATCGCCTGCAAAATTCTTTGTGCCTTTCCTAAGCTGTAGGCAACCAGTATACTGACTTTATTATTTTCCTGGTTTTGACTAATCCATTGCCCGATTTTGTCGAACATTTTTTGTTGTGGTTCCCATTGATAAATGGGTAATGCAAAAGTGGATTCTGTAATGAATGTATGGCAGGGTACCGCTTCAAAGCTACCGCTGATACCATCGGGTTCTGTTTTATAATCACCACTCACGACACATATTTCACCTTTATATTCAAGACGTATTTGTGAAGAGCCAATGATATGTCCGGCAGGATGCAAGGAAATTTTTACGCCGTTTTTATAGAGCGGTTCACCCCAATTTATGGCTTGTGCATTGATGTTACCAAGTCTTAGACGTAATATTGGCAGCGTATCTGTATGACATAAATAATGTGCAGAACCCCAGCGTGCATGATCGCTGTGTGCATGGGTAATAACGGCAAAATCAACCGGACGCCAGGGGTCAATATAAAAGCCTCCTGGGTTACAGTAAAGTCCTTTTTCTGTAAAACTAATTAGTGGCATTTCCGGGTATTAAAATGGCAAATAAAAAGGCAGACTTGTAATAGTTGAACTAAAGCCATACTCATAAATTTAATCAGATTGTATGAGTCAGGGTGCAGGTTTATAAGGATTGACTGATATTTTTAATTTCCGACATTTGTCTGAACAATATTTCACTTCATTCCAGACTTTTTCCCATTTTTTACGCCAACTAAATGGCCGATTGCAGGTTGCGCAGGTCTTTTGAGGTAGCTGTGATTTATTGCCTTTGAATGTTTTCACATCCTGATCAACAAGTAAAAGAATATTTTGTTGAATGCTGTTTAATTAACAGAGCGAATTTGCCCATCTATTTTGCGGATATAATAGAGCTTTTTATTTTCCAGGTAATCTACCGCATTTGGGCTTGTACTGTAAGGATGAACTGGTTGGATGTTTAAATCGTTAAACTGTTTAAAACTATTGTCGTTGATATTAGCCAGGAACTGATTACCATGTTTCAATAATAATTTGGTAAAATGGTACATTGCTTCAAAACCTTTGAATACCATATCACTTGGCCTGCCAGAAAATTTATTACGGTATGTATTGGTAATTTCAAGCCCAAGTTTATCTGTCCTAACAAAATGATAAGGTGTTGTATAAATGATTTCAATATTCCTATCTACCCCTCTTAAAGCATCCCAGGTAGGCATACCCATTGCAATACTTCTGTATCGTTTCGATTCACTTAATGATTTTACCAGATTGATACCAAAAGTTTCATTGAGTGAGCCGCAAATAATGAGGTTTTGTTTGTTGCTGTCTAAATATTGAATTACATCGCTGGTAGTAAAACTATCTGTTAATTCAACCGTTTTAATTTTTAAAGGAACGCCTGAATTGCTTTTGCCAATTTCATTGAATGTGGATTGTATCAGGTCTTCAACAGCACCATTTCTTCTGAACATGGTAAAATTGCTGGTAGGGTAAACACGTTGCAGATAGCGATAGATGCCTTCCAAATGTGTTTTTAGCGTGGGGTTGATGATAATAAAGTAGGGGTTTTCGGTAATGCCGCCATCATTTGGGTAGGTTGGTGATATCAGAGGAATTTCAAACTCCAGTGCAAAATTGGCCAGTTCCTGGATTTCGGTTCTGCTGCTAAAAGAGGCAATAATTAATGACGCCTCCTTTAATGTGCTGTCAGCTATTGCGGTACTAATTCCGTTTGGTGCTTTGGTATCATAAAAGACTACTTCAACCGGAGCCTCTTCATTACCAAGTGAATCTATGGCCAGCATCACTCCATTATAAAAATCCAGACCGGGCATCATATACCTGGGAAGTATCTGGCTGCCTAACCTGTAAGTACCATCTTGTGTAAATACAGAGTCCAGATACACTGGTGCAAATACAGCAATCTTGTGTATTTTTTTATCGGTTGTTTGTGCAGTAACACTTACACTAACCAATAAAAGGCAAAGCACTAATTGTATGATATTTGGTCTTAATCCCATGTATTTTAAAACTATTCCCATTCAATGGTTGCAGGTGGTTTACTGCTGATATCGTAAACAACCCTGTTTATTCCTCTTACATTGTTAATGATTTCATTAGAAACATGTGCAAGGAATTCATAAGGCAGGTGTGCCCAGTCTGCGGTCATACCATCTACTGAAGTTACGGCTCTTAATGCAACTGTGAACTCATAAGTACGCTCATCTCCCATAACGCCTACACTTTTAACAGGTAATAGAATAGCGCCAGCCTGCCAAACCTGGGTATATAGGTTATGTGATTTGAGTGCTTTGATATAAATATCATCAGCGGCCTGTAATAATGCTACTTTCTCCGCGGTAACTTCTCCTAATATCCTGATAGCCAATCCAGGTCCAGGGAATGGATGTCTGTTAATCATATCTGCAGGTATGCCCAGCTCAAGTCCAACTCTTCTTACTTCATCTTTAAACAAATAACGTAATGGTTCTACCAGATCAAGGTGCATGGTGTCCGGTAAGCCGCCTACATTGTGGTGCGATTTAATTGTCTGAGATGGACCATGTACACTTACACTTTCAATTACATCGGGGTAAATGGTACCCTGACCGAGGAATCGAACACCTGCTACTTTTTTTGCTTCTTCCTGAAACACATCAATAAACAATCCACCAATTACTTTTCGTTTAGCTTCCGGGTCTGTTTTGTCTTTAAATGCATCGTAGAATAATTGTTTGGCATCTATTCCCGTTACATTTAAGCCGATTGTTTTATAGGTATCCAGTACTTGCTGAAATTCATCTTTTCTCAATACGCCATTATCTACAAAAATTCCGTGCAGTCTATCGCCGATGGCTTTACTGATTAAAGTAGCTGCAACCGTACTGTCAACTCCACCACTCAGCGCCATAATTACGTGATGGTCGCCGATTTGTTGTTTTAACTGTTCAACAGTTTCATGGATAAAAGAAGCGGGAGTCCAATCTTGTTTACATCCACAAATATTCACCAGAAAATTGCGGATTATTTTTTTGCCCTCTGTTGAATGATAAACTTCCGGGTGAAACTGGATGCCGAATAAAGCACAGGTATCATTGGTTGTTTTCTTGAAAGCTGCAATTGGAATACTTTCAGTTATCGCTGTTATTTCAAATCCTTCAGGTAAGGCAACGATTGAATCGCTGTGGCTCATCCAAACCTGTGAATGATTGGCAATCCCCATTAATAACTGGTCTTCTTGCTGAATTTCCAGTTTAGCCCTTCCATATTCTCTTTTATTAGATTTATCGACCCTGCCGCCAAAGTTTTTTGCGGTTAACTGGGCTCCATAACACACTCCCAGTACAGGTACTTTACCGATCATTGCGGCAATATCAACATTTGGTGCATTTTCCTCATTTACGCTGAATGGTGATCCACTTAAAATGATGCCTTTTAGGCCTTCTTCAAAGGTAAAAGCCTTATGAAAAGGGATGATTTCGCAGTATACATTGGCTTCACGAACGGCGCGGGCAATCAGTTGGGTATACTGACTACCAAAATCAAGTATGAGGATTTTTTCTGTCATGGCGCGAAGGTAAATGAATTTTTGGAGGCGCTCAAGTGTATCAGCGGTTATAAAAAGACGGGGAATGGTATAGGATTCCCTGAGCTTTTTGATATTTTCGGGTTCTTAAAACAATGCTATGAGAACTTTATTGGTGATTTTGGCCATTATGTTCACTGCTGCTTCCTGTATATTTCTGGATGGCGAACGGGTAACAGGAAACGGGAACATCACTGTAGAAGATCGTGTTGGTTTGAATGCACATCGGATAAAACTGGCCGGTTTTATGGATGTAGAGCTTCGTCAGGGAACCGGAACAGAGGTAAAAGTAGAAGCAGATGATAACCTGCAGGAATATATCATTACAGAAATGGATGAGGGTGTTTTGGTGATTAAAACCAGAAATAATGTGCGTATGATCAATAGTGAGCGGATTAAGATATACATCACTACAGACCGACTGGAGCTCTTAACCTTATCCGGATCCGGTAATATCATTGGTATGGATAAGTTTACTGGTTCAGACAGGTTGAAATTGCGGGTTTCGGGAGTTGGTGACCTGAAGTTGGATCTGAATACGCCTGAACTTGAAGCTGAAATAAGTGGTAGTGGATCATTGGCTTTATCAGGTGAAACCCGGGATGCAAAAATCACGATTAATGGGGTAGGTAATTGTAATGCAGACAATTTAAAGGCAGAAAATGCCACTGTAAAAATATCAGGAAGCGGAGACGTGAAAATATTTGCCGATAGCAAGCTGGATATAACCATTCGGGGAGTTGGGTCTGTTTATTATAAAGGTGAGGCCTCCGTATCACAAAAAATAAGTGGTAGCGGGGAGGTCAAACGTTTGGAAGAATAAAAGATCAGGTAACTCAAATGGGTTACCTTTTTTATTTGAAGTAATTAACCTTATCTCCTGAAAATATAGTACGACGTTAAAGCCGATGTTATGAATTGGAAAGAAAGGATTTTATTGATATTGCTGGCCAGTGTAAACTTTACCCACATCCTCGATTTTATGGTGATGATGCCCCTGGGTAATTTCCTGATGCCTTACTTTAAAATTAGCCCCGCACAGTTTAGTGTAATAGTAGCTTCCTACAGTATCAGTGCTGCAACATCTGGTTTTGCCGCCGCTTTTTTTGTAGATCGTTTTGATCGAAAAAAGGTATTGTTATTTGGATATACCGGGTTTATAATCGGAACCATTTGCTGTGGTATTGCACCTAGTTATCTTCTTCTGCTTGCGGCACGTATTACTGCAGGATTATTTGGCGGTCTAATCGGGGCGCAGGTATTAAGTATTGTGGCAGATAGTTTCCCTTATGAGAAAAGGGGGCAGGCAATGGGCATACTGTTTTCAGCCTTCTCACTTGCATCCATCGTAGGTGTACCGGCAGCCTTATACCTTGCCGGATGGTCAGGATGGCATACACCATTTTTGGCCATTGGTGGATTAGGGGTACTCATTATTATACTTTTGAGCAAATACCTGCCCGCCATGTCTGGTCATATTCACGGTGTTAGGGTAAAGCCATTAGAAATGCTGAAAAATGTGGTTAGTAGCCGAAAACAATTAGTAGCGCTTGGATTGTCAGGTGCATTGATGTTGGGGCACTTCCTGATTATTCCTTTCTTAAATCCATACATGGAATTCAATGTTGGATTTACGGATACACAGCGGAATATGATTTATATGGTTGGTGGACTCGCAACATTTTTTACCTCGCCGCTGATAGGAAAGCTTGCAGATAAGTATGGTAAGCATAATACATTTATCTTTTTTGCCCTCGTATCACTGGTGCCAATCTTCTTAATAACCAATATGCCGGCAATTAAATACTATTATGTGTTGATGGTGACCGGTATCTGGTTTGTGTTGAGTACTGGTAGGGGTATTCCGGCGCAAGCTATTATCAGTAATGTGGTACCCGCAGAGCAAAGGGGAAGTTTTATGAGCTTCAATGGTTCAATACAACAACTATTTTCAGGTATAGCATCGCTGATCGCCGGTGCCATAGTTATCAGCAAACCAGATCATACCATCGTGCATTATTCCTGGGTAGGCTATCTCAGCATAGCTATCGTGCTAAGCTCAGTATTCATTGCGCGTAAGTTATTGCAGTATGAAAGGGCAGGGAGTTTATAGTCGATAGTCCATTGTCCATAGACCATAGCAGAACAACTACTATGGTCTATGGTCTATCGACTATGGACCAAACAAGCTACCTCAATCTAAACACCGGATACCTCATGTGTGCGGGTTCGTAGTAGGGTGATTGCTTGTAGACAAAATCCAGTTGCGCATTTGCGTTGGCGGCAAATTTTTCGTCGGCTTTTTTCTTTTTTTCCAATTCGGTTCTTAAGGCAGGATTTGCGGCCAGATATGCTGCTGCAACATCTTCCCAGCGATAATTACTGTAACCTTCTTTTTGTTGCAGTATCGCATCAAAAAAGTTCCAGGAAAAATAACTGTCGTCTGCTCCTGGTTCCAGGGTTTCAATTAAGAAACGGTCGGCGGCCTGACCGGTATAAATAAGGTAGTCGCCTTTCAGGAATTGTATTTTTTCGGTATGGGTAGTAAACTTCATGCCCGATTGTCTGTAATGCTTTTCAAAAACCCTTGTAGAAGTACGGTAATCGCCCAGTTTAGCTACTTCCACTTCAATAACCGTATCAGCTTTCAGTCTTTGCATGTTTACCTTATTGATCTCCAGCAAACTGATTACTTCATGCCAACCTTGTGGAATCAGGTAAGCTGTTGGTTTTTTAACCCATTGCTCGCCTTTAAAATAATTGTAGTATTTGATTTCTTTGGTGTAAGGCTTTGTTCTGTCGTAATAGGTACGTTTCATACCTGTTACATCACTGATTTTTTGGCCTGATTCATATCCGAGGAATTTCACTATATCATGTTTAGAAGTATCAACGCGGTATGTCAAAGGGAATTCCTGTTGATTACGAACAGATTCAATGGCTTTTTTTCTTGTTTCTTTAATAGCAGTAGCTTGCTTGGTGGTTTCTTCAATAAAAGTCTGCATCAATGCATAAGTGCTTTTAACCCTTTGTTCAAAGGGCTTCAACATATGCGTTTCGGGCATAAAAGCCATTGTTTGAAAAAGGGTTGCATAACCACTACTGTACCTTGGGGCATCATAAAAACCCACCCAATTTCTTTCCGGATTTCCTCCTTCAAAACTTACATAAGGCACCAGTGGCCAGTTTTTTTCCTGCATTCCTTTATATAATGATGGCTCTAATACATCATGCAGGTATTCACCCATTACAGTTCCTAATTTACTATGCTGTGAAGTAAGCAGGGTCATGGTATGCTGGTAATCGGCACCATCGCTTACATGGTTGTCGACAAGTATATCCGGATTGAGGAAATGAAAGATTTTAGCGAATTCTTTAGCGTTCCTGCTATCACTTTTAATAAAATCCCGGTTCAGGTCGAGGTTCTGCGCATTGCCCCTGAAGCCATAACTGAGTGGTCCTTCCTGGTTTACCCTTGAAAAACGATTCCTGTTCAAACTGCCTCCTATATTGTATATAGGAATAATGCCCAACACCACATTGTTAGGTGCTTTTATTTTTCCAGTCACGAGATCACGCAATAACATCATACTTGCATCAATACCATCAGGCTCACCTGGGTGTATCCCATTATTGATCATAATCACCACTTTATTTTCCTTGTGCCATTGAATGGGATCGTGTTTTCCGTCTGTGCTGAATAAAACGAGGTGCAGGGGATAACCCGCATCTGTTAACCCGAATTCCTTGATTTTAATGGTCGGAAATGCGGCATCCAATGCTTTGTAATAACGGATACAATTTTCATATGTAACCGTTTCCTTGCCAGCTGTTTTTTCAAAAACAGTTTCCCATTTCTGGGCAAATAATGCAGTTGCGAAGAATAGTTGTAGGAGAAGCAGTATTTTTTTCATTACTTTCAAGTTGAAAATTTATTCAAAGTAATGGAAAACCCGCATAGTATTTTACTTGTTGAGGATGAGGCAAAGCTGGGACAGATTATTCGTGATGAATTAAAGCGTCAGGGATACTTGGTTGACCTGGCTATAGACGGCCGTGAAGCAGAACAGGCTTTTAAGGCTAAAACCTATTCTATTATACTGCTCGACGTAAACCTGCCCTATAAAAGTGGGCTTGAACTTTGTAAGGAATTCAGGCAGGCGAATAAAACTGTACCGATTGTGATGTTAACTGCAATAGGACAAATACAGGATAAAGTGGAAGCTTTTGATTTAGGAGCGGATGATTATCTGGTTAAACCATTTCATTTTGAAGAATTATTTGCCCGCGTTAAGGCATTACTGAAAAGAGCCGAAAAATCTCCCGAAGAAGAAAAGATAATAGTTGAGGACCTGATCATCGATATGAAAAATAAATCTGTGACAAGGGGAGAGCTGGAAATCAATCTTACGGCAAAGGAATTTACCCTGCTTACCTTGTTGGCCAGAAATCGCGATAGGGTGATCTCAAAGCAGGAAATACTGGAAAAAGTATGGGACCTCAGTTTTGATACAGGCACAAATACGATTGAAGTATACATTAGTTTCCTACGCAACAAAATTGATAAACCATTCGAACATAAACTGATCCTTACCAAACCGGGATTTGGTTATTATATCAAATAAATTATAACCAGGGATGAGTTTCAGACTCCGTTTTGCCCTTCGGTTCACTTTAGTCCTTGGACTGATACTGCTGATTAGTTTCGGTAGTATTTATTTTATTTATGGAAGTTTTCGTCAGCATGATTTTAGCAACCGGCTTAGTGCAGAAGCGGTAGATATGCATGATGTATTATCAAATAGCAGACATGCCGATTTGAATAGAATGGTGAAAGCAATTAATGAATTACATGGCGGGATCAGTGAATCGAGGGTTATAGCCATACGGGATTCTGCTAAACGGGTTTTTGTTACCGATCCAACTTATTCTGATAGTAATATTGTAGCGTCGCTTTTCGATAAAATCCAACCCGGTACCGATATATCTGAAAAATATGGTGACCGTCAATATATCGGGATGCATTTTACAAAGCCCAATATTCAAATGATCATTTCTGGTATCGACAAACCTGGCATGAAACGATTGCAGGTGCTTAGTATAATTCTGTTGGGTGTGTTTGCTGTGGCATTGATTGGTGCTGTATGGCTTTCATTTATTTTCAGCAACCAGGTGGTAAAACCCATTCTGGCACTGAGCAAACAAATGGAAGCAAGTTCAGTAGTAGATCTCCGCAAACGAATTCCTGAAAATGGAGAATTCGCAGAAGTGAACCTGATTGCAAAAAATTTCAATGAAATGCTGGTCAGGCTGGAAAAAACCTTCGAATTCCAGCGAAGTTTTGTACACCATGCTTCGCATGAACTAAGAACTCCGCTTGCCACCATGCTGTCGCATACAGAATCTGCATTGGCTAACCGCCTTACAGAAGAAGAATACCGGATTGTTTTGGGCTCATTAAGACAGGATCAGGAGCGAATGATCGAACTAACCAATTCTTTGTTGTTGATTTCTCAGTTTGAACAGCAAGGGTTTGATCAATCATGGCCAGTGTGCAGGATAGATGAAATTTTGTACGATAAGATCAGTATCAACATGAAAATGTTTCCTGATTTGAGTATTTCCCTTGTGTTCCTCAATACTCCTTCTTCTGATGATGATCTTACTATCAAAGGCAATGAAGCATTGCTGAAGTCTATGTTCAGTAACCTCATTCGCAATGGATATTATTACTCTACGAATAAAAAGGTGGAGATATTATTGGAAATAGCAGACAAGTCAGTGATGGTTCATGTAGATACGAAAGGGGAGCATCTGGATGAAACAGAGCGGGAAAAGATCATGATGCCTTTTTTCCGTGGAAATACTGCCCGTCAGAAAAAAACCACTGGTGCAGGATTGGGCCTCACCATTGTTCAGCGAATCATTAACATGCATAAGGGCTCATTGAAATATTCCGCTATGCCAAACCAGGTAAATCGGTTCACAGTAATATTGCCCAAAGCAAAAGATGTATAAATAAAAAAACCAGCCAAAGGCTGGTTAGTTATTTTTAGGCTTAATTACTTAATAATTAAGCAGTTGCTGTTGCTTTCTTAGCCAGTTTGCTCTTCAGGTTAGCAGCTTTGTTTTTGTGGATAATACCACGCTTTGCTAACTTGTCGATCATAGAAACAACGTCAGGAAGTTGCTCGGTATACGCCTTTGCATCGGTACCGGCTTTCAGGTCGCGGATAGCGTTACGGGTTGTTTTACCATAATAACGGTTACGATCGCGACGCTTAGCAGCTTGTCTCACATCTTTCTTAGTAGCTGAATGATTTGCCATGTTCTGTTTTTTTCAGGACGGCAAAGGTAAGGACTGGAAGCCAAAAAGGGAAATTTTTTTTAAAAAAGTCGGAAAGTCCGGGAGTCCGGAAGTCCGAAAGTACATATTTTGGACAGGATAATGCCCTCCCCCCTCAATTCTCCCGGACTTTCGGACCTTCCGACTTCCGGACTCTCCCCCCCAAATTGGTTAAAATTTAGGCATTTTTTCTGCCTTCAATGACCGATATTTGCCAACCTGAATTTTCAATAGGAAGTATAATATCTACCCATGAAGGATTTTTCGTATATCACAAACTCACATCCAGCCTATATTGAGCGTCTTTACCAGGAATTTATTCAAAACCCGGAGTCTATCGATCCCGATATGAAAAAGTTCTTTGAAGGGTTCGATTTCGCCGTAGCAAATGGTTCTGGTACACAGGCAAATTTGAATGGAGCATCTTCAGGAACAGATAGTGGGATTGATTGGATGAAAGAGATTAAAGTATACCGTTTAATCCTGGGGTATCGGAACAAAGGACATTTACTTTCTAAAACAAATCCAATCCGCGCAAGAAAAGACAGAGGGGCTAACCTTGAGTTGTCTTTTTTTGGTTTATCAGAAGCGGATATGAACACCGTTTACCAGGCAGGTAACCTGATTGGTTTAGGGGCAACTACACTTAAAAATATACTGAACCATCTTGAGAAATGCTATGCATCAAATGTTGGTATAGAATTCAAATATATCAGTGATCAGAAAAAAATAGACTGGCTCACCAATGAAATGGAAAGCAAGTTTACACAACCACTTTCACTCGATAAGAAAAAACGCATCCTGGAAAAACTTAACCAGGGCGTTATGTTTGAGAAGTTTCTTCATACAAAATATATTGGTCAGAAAAGGTTTTCACTCGAAGGTGGAGAAACAACCATTGCTGCATTGGATAGCATCATCAATGTTGCTGCCAACAATGATGTACAGGAAGTAGTGATTGGAATGGCGCATAGGGGACGATTGAATGTTCTCGCCAATGTAATGGGAAAAACCTACGAACAAATATTCAGTGAATTTGAAGGCACTGCAGTAATGGATCAGACCATGGGTAGCGGCGACGTAAAATACCACATGGGATACGGCAGTGAAATACAAACACCTGACCAAAAAACCATCCACCTGAAACTGATGCCCAACCCTTCACATCTTGAAGCAGTTGATCCGGTGGTCGTTGGTTTTGCAAGGGCAAAAGCAGATGTTTTGTACAAAAGTGATTTCGATAAAATTCTTCCTATCCTGATACACGGTGATGCGTCTGTTGCCGGACAAGGTATCGTTTATGAGGTTTTGCAAATGAGCAGACTGCATGGTTATTACACAGGAGGAACCATACATTTTGTCATAAATAACCAAATCGGTTTCACAACCGATTTCGATGATGCAAGAAGTGCGGATTATTGTACTTCTATTGCTTCAATGATTCAGGCACCAGTGCTCCACGTAAATGGCGATGATGCTGAGGCAGTAGTGAAATGTGCAGAAATAGCCACCCGTTACCGTCAGGAATTTAATGCGGATATTTTCATCGATATGGTTTGCTATCGCAAACACGGACACAATGAAGGCGATGATCCAAAATATACCCAGCCTCAACTTTATGCACTGATCGATAAACACCAGAATCCACGCGAAATCTATACCCAGTTCCTGATGCAAAACGGTGAACCTGATGCACAACAACTGGCAAAAGAAATGGAGAAAAAATTCTGGGCCGATTTACAGGAACGTCTGGATGAAGTAAAACAAAATCCACTTCCCTATAAATACCAACAGCCAGAACTGGTTTGGAAAAGCCTGGGCAAAGCCACAGAGGCCGATTTCGAGCAATCTCCTGATACGGCGATTACCCCTGAAGTATTCAAAACCTTGTTTGAAAAACTAATGCAATGGCCCGCTGATTTCAAACCGTTGAAAAAAGTGGAGAAACTGTTGCAGGATAAAATCAAACTCCTGGAAACAGAACAAAAAATTGACTGGGCAACCGCTGAGCTACTTGCCTATGGATCAATATTGTTGGATGGAAATATTGTACGCATGAGCGGACAAGATGTTAAGCGTGGTACATTCAGCCATCGTCACGCAGTGTTGAGAGATGAAAACACCAATGAAGAATACAATCGCCTGAATCATTTTCAGGAAAACCAGGAAAAATTCAGGATTTACAATTCCTTATTAAGTGAATACGGTGTTTTAGGATTTGAATATGGATATGCCATGGCTAACCCGAATGCACTCGTTATCTGGGAAGCTCAGTTTGGTGATTTCTGTAACGGTGCACAAACTATGATTGATCAGTTTATTTCGGCTGGTGAACAAAAATGGCAGCGTCAGAATGGAGTGGTGATGTTATTACCGCATGGATACGAAGGTCAGGGTCCGGAACACAGTAGTGCCCGATTGGAGCGATTCCTGCAAATGTGTGCTGAACTGAATATGGTGATAACCAATATTACTACAGCCGCCAACCTGTTCCATTCACTTAGAAGACAACTCGCCTGGAACTTCCGTAAGCCAATGATTAATTTTTCACCAAAAGCGAATCTCAGAAACCCTGGCACATACAGTAAAACGACTGATTTTACCAGTGGTGGTTTTAAAGAAGTAATTGATGACGCTTATGTTACTGATCCGGCACAGGTTAAAAAAGTGTTGCTCTGTAGCGGTAAAATATTCTATGAACTGGCAGACAAACAGGAAAAAGAAAACAGGGGAGATGTTGCTGTTGTAAGACTGGAACAAATCTATCCGTTGCCTCATAAGCAATTGGAAGCACTGTATAAGAAGTATAGTAAAGCAACCTGGTTCTGGGTTCAGGAAGAACCATTGAATATGGGAGCAGCTTCCTTCTTGCAAATGAACCTTAAAAACATCAATTTCGGAGTAATCAGCAGAAATGCGAGCGCTGCAACGGCAACAGGTTATGCTAAAGTGCATGCTGCAGAACAAGCAGAAATTATTAATACAGCTTTCGGTATCTAATCAATAAATAGAATTGAATTTATAATTATAAACAGGTAATTCGATGATCGAAATAAAAGTACCAACAGTAGGAGAATCCATCAGTGAGGTTACATTACTTAAGTGGACCAAAAAAGATGGCGAATGGGTTGAGCGCGATGAAGTAATTGCCGAACTGGAAAGTGAGAAAGCCACTTTTGAGGTAAATGCTGAACAGGCAGGTATACTAACTACAGTTGGTAAGGAAGGAGATACACTCAATATTGGAGATGTACTGGCAAAGATTGATGAAACCGCTGCTAAACCCGAAGGGCAGCCAGCACCAAAGGAAACACCGGCTGCTGCAGCAGCTCCGGCTGTAAAAAATGAGGCGCCTGTTACCGCTGTTTCAAATGATATCAAAGCAACGCCTGTTGCTTCCGCAATTATCGCAGATAAAAAAGTTGATCCAAGTTCAATCAAGGCAACCGGTGTTGGTGGTAAAATCGTAAAACACGATGTACTGGAAGCTTTATCAAACCCTGGTAAAAAACCATTGGTTGCCGGAGGAGAATTGTTTAGCAGAAATGTACGTCAGGAGAAAATGAGCAACCTGCGTAAAACCATCAGTAAGAGACTGGTGGAAGCAAAGAATACTACTGCTATGCTAACAACCTTTAACGAGGTTGACATGACCAGGATCATGGATGTGCGTAAGCAATACAAAGACAAGTTCAAAGAATTGCACGGGGTTAACCTCGGGTTCATGAGCTTTTTTGCCAAAGCTTGTGCCATAGCACTGGGAGAATGGCCTTCTGTGAATGCTTATATTGATGGCGACCAATTAATTTACCATGATTATGCTGATATCAGTATCGCAGTAAGTACCCCCAGAGGACTTACTGTACCCGTTATGAGAAATGTGGAGAGCCTGAGTATGGCAGATGTAGAGAAAAAAGTGGTTGAACTGGCAGGTAAAGCAAGAGATAGCAAATTAACCGCGGAAGATTTACAGGGTGGAACATTTACCATTACCAATGGAGGCGTTTTTGGTAGCCTGATGAGTACTCCTATCATCAATATTCCACAAAGTGCTATCCTGGGTATGCATAAAATCCAGGAAAGACCAATGGCCATAAACGGACAGGTAGTTATCCGACCAATGATGTATCTGGCACTTAGCTACGATCACCGCATTATTGACGGAAGAGAAAGCGTAAGCTTCCTTGTTCGCGTGAAAGAATTACTCGAAAATCCAGAACTACTTCTTTTCGGAAAAGATCCGGTTAAAACCTTACTGGAAGTCTAAGCTTTATAATTCTCACGAAATTGCTGTAACTTAATTGGGAGGATCGCTATGATGGAAATCATCATAGCGATCCTGATACAACCTTGATTTGTACACCATGATGCGATTCCAGTCTTATTTCAATACGGCAATATCCCTTATTCAAGGGTATAATGGAGTTGTGCCATTGGTACATTATCTCAAACAGTATTTTTCAACAGAGAAGAAACACGGCTCGAAAGACAGAAAATATATTTCACATCTTTGTTATAGTTATTACCGGCTCGGACATGCATTAAAGGAGTTGAGTGTAAAGGAACGCTTGCGCATTGCACTTTTTTTTGCTGAAAAAGCACCGGGTTATTGGGCTGGCTTGTATAAACCAGATTGGATCAAAAACTGGAGCGAAGATCTTGTAGAAAGAGTGGCTTATGTAGAACAACAATTCCCCGTATTCAGTATCCAGCATATTTATCCATGGAAAGATGAAATTAGTTTCGGTGTTGATCAGGCAGCATTATGTTATGCGCAGTTTACACAACCCGATTTATTTATCCGAATCAGACCTGGTAAAGAAGCTTTGGTTAAAGAAAAATTACGCGCAGCAGAAATTCATTTTAAAGAAATTGCAAATGATAGTCTGGCTTTGGCGAATGGCACCAAATTGGATACTGCTTTACAAATAGATGAAGAAGCTGTAATTCAGGATCTGAATTCGCAAAGGGTAAAACAATTCTTTCCTGAAAAATTGGAACAATCACCAGTGCGTGTTTGGGATTGTTGTGCAGCAAGTGGAGGGAAATCAATACTAGCTACAGATTATTTTAAGCAAATTGATTTAACCGTTTCAGACACACGCAGTACTATACTTCAAAACCTGGGGGCACGTTTTGAAAGGGCAAAAATCACCGGCTATCAATCTTTTCAGGCTGATATTTCCACCTCTACTTTTACACCACCCGAAAATGGATTTGATTTAGTTATCTGTGATGCGCCTTGCACAGGTAGTGGTACATGGTCGAGAACTCCGGAACAATTGTTCTTTTTTGGTCCAGATAAGATTACCTTATTCACTACTTTACAGAAAAAGATCATTCTTAATACTGCAAAAGCAGTAAAACCTGGAGGTTATCTATTATACATTACCTGTTCTTTATTCAAAAGAGAAAATGAAGAGGTAATTACCCATCTCCTTGCAGAGAATGACTCACTGGAATTGGTTAAACAGGAATTGTTGACAGGGTATAACCAAAAATCGGATACCATGTTTGTTGCGTTGCTTGTGAAAAAAGCCTGACCTGATCAAAGATTCATTAGCGCGCCGCGCTGAATGATTCCTCCACCGATTACATCATTCCCTTCATAAAATACTGCACTCTGTCCGGGAGCTATGCTCTTTACATTTTCGTAAAAATGTGCCCTAATGCCATTCTCGCTGGTATATAAATTAGACAAAGCGCCGCGATCTTTATAACGGATTCGGGTGATGGCTTCCATACCATCAGTAATACCATCGTATTTTATCCAGTTGATTTTTCCAACCTGCATATCGTTTTGTTCGAGGTCGGTTTCTTCTCCAAGTGTAACGGTATTGGTATCTGGGTCAATTGCGGTTACATAAGCAGGTTTACCTAATGCAATGTCTAATCCTTTGCGCTGGCCGATGGTATAGAATGGGTATCCTTTATGTCTGCCTAATTGTTTTCCCGTTTTATCAACAAACCATCCGCCATCAACTTTAGCTTCCAAGCCGTCTACATTTCTTTTCAGGAAACCCCGGTAATCATTATCAGGCACAAAACAAATTTCGTAACTCTCACTTTTTTTCGCCAGTTCAGGATAGCCCATATCCATGGCCATCTGACGAATATCTTTTTTGTGGTATTTACCCAGGGGCATCATGGTGCGACTTAACAATTCCTGATCAAGTCCCCATAAAACATAGCTCTGATCTTTGGTTTCGTCAAGACCCTTACTAATTACATAGCGTCCGTTATCATGTTGTCTTACTTCAGCATAATGTCCGGTAGCAATAAAATCGCAGTTAAGCGCATTGGCTCTTTTGAGTAATGCCCTCCATTTGATATGGGTATTGCACATCACGCAAGGATTGGGAGTGCGGCCTGCAAGGTATTCTTCAACAAAATTTTCAATGACAAAACCACCGAATTCCTCGCGGATGTCTAAAATAAAATGCGGAAACCCATGGTGCACTGCTGCCTGTCGGGCATCGTTAAAAGAATCGATATTACAACAACCTGTTTCCTTTGAACTGGTGCCACTGCTTGCATAATCCCATGTTTTCATGGTGATACCCACCACTTCATACCCTTCATGGTGTAACATGAGTGCCGTAACGGTACTGTCAATACCGCCACTCATTGCCACCAACACTTTTCCTTTACGGCTCATGATAAAATTATTAGTCTGCAAAAATACGATAACCCACTGAATTGCCTCTAAGAAGCGCTTTTCAAAGCCGCTGTCAGGCTTTCGAAAAACGAAAAATCACTAAAACTGCCATATTAAGGTTCAAAATCAGGAAAACCACCGATATCCCGTCTGGTAAAATTTGCGGTAAATACGCTAACCGGGAAACATCATTTTCCCGATATTTACCAAAATTGATCGTTATGATAAAACTATTGGTAATCGGAAACCTGGGTAAAGACGCCGTTTTAAATTCGGTAAATGGAAAGAATGTGATCAACTTTACCGTTGCACATACGGAAAGATACAAGGATGCCCAGGGTGTTCAAAAAGATCGTACTGTTTGGGTAGATTGTTCATACTGGACAGATCGCACAGGTGTGGTTCCATACCTTAAAAAGGGAACACAGGTTTATGTAGAAGGTAATCCGGATGTAAGAACCTATACCACACAGGATGGAAGAAATGGAGCAACCTTAACACTAAGGGTGCTTACCATCCAGCTAATTGGTTCAAAAAATAATGAAGGAGGAAGTCCATCACCACAAGGTAATTATGGAAATAGTTCGGCCCCTTCTGCACCGGCTTATAATAGTCAGCCTTCAGTAAGTACACCAAATGAACTTACTGAACCAATGGATGATTTACCATTCTAGTAACAGTTATACTACTTAAAAAATAGGGGCTCAATATAATTGGCTCCTATTTTTTTTGATGACCCCCAACCTAAACTTCATTAAACAGTTTTGTACCTTGCGCCAATGGATCAACAGTTTTCATACCAGGAGCTCTATCAATTTACCTATAACGTATTTAAAGCAATGGGTTGCTCAGAAGCGGATGCAACCACTGCAACAACCGTATTGCTATCAGCAGATTTAAGAGGTATTGATAGTCATGGTGTGGCAAGACTCAGCGGGTACGTACGTTTATGGGAAGTAAACCGAATCAATACCAAACCCGATATTAAAATTGTACACGAAACACCATCAACAGCAGTCGTAGATGGAGATGCTGGTTTAGGTCTTGTTGTAGCTCCTTTCGCAATGAAGGTAGCCATTGAAAAGGCAAAACTGGCAGGTACCGGATGGGTATCGGTGCGTAATACCAATCACTTTGGTATTGCTGGTTACCATGCGATGATGGCGCTGGAACACGAAATGATTGGTATGGCTATGACCAATGCCAGTGCACTGGTAGCACCTACTTTTTCTATTGAAAGAATGCTAGGTACCAACCCGATAGCAGTAGCCATTCCCGCTGGAACTCAACCTCCTTTTGTTGCAGATATGGCAACAACAACTGCAGCAAATGGGAAACTGGAAATACTACAAAGAAAAAATGCAGAAGCCCCTTTAGGTTGGGTGCAAGACAAAGAAGGCAACCCAACAACCGATGCTAATGTCCTGAAACAGCAAGGAGCGCTTTTGCCACTTGGTAGCGATAGAGAGCATGGTAGTCATAAAGGTTATGCCCTCGGAGCCATTGTAGATATTTTCTCCGCCGTATTAAGTGGTGGTAGTTATGGTCCATGGGCCCCACCATTTCCTGCTTATGTACCAATGCCTGAAAATATGCCGGGTAAAGGATTAGGACATTTCTTCGGTGCCATGAGAATAGATGCTTTCAGACCTGCGGAAGAATTCAAACAGCATATGGATAACTGGATCGATAGATTCAGACAAGCTAAGCCCGCTCCCGGACATGAAAAAGTGCTTATTCCCGGAGATCCTGAAAGAGAATATGAAGCAGATAGAATGGAAAAAGGAATTCCGATCGTAGCACCAGTAGTAGCCGATCTTAAAGCAGTAGGAGAGCGTTTTGGGATAAAGCTGGTAAATTAAAGGCATGGCTGTCCGGGGAAAAGAGCTTCTAGCCTCTAGCTTCTAGCTTTTTTTTACTATTAATTCAACCGTCAACAAGCATAAGGGTGGTAATTAAATATTTCTTTAAGTAGGATTTTTACAAAACAAATTCACTAGCCCTGTCATTTATTCAAATAATAGCAGAAAGCCTAAAATAAGCACCATTCAAGGCTTGTAGCTTGCGGCTTGCAGCTTGCAGCCAATTTTCCCAGACCTCCAGGCACTAACGAACGTTCTTTAAAAACCTTGACTTTTTTAGACACCTTAAGTTACCTTTGCCCCTCATTTAACAACCATCTAAACCGGGGAGGAGTAGCTATGAAAATAATGAAGTTCGGCGGTACAAGTGTAGGTAAGCCGGAACGCATGCATCAGGTATCTCAGTTGATTACAAAAGATGCTGAATCTAAAATTGTGGTATTGAGTGCACTTAGTGGCACCACCAATGCTCTCGTGGAAATCAGTAATAACCTTTCTTCAGCAAACAGGGATATTGCCAAACAAAAGATCGATCTCCTCGAAGCGCACTATAGAAATTTTGTACTGGAACTGGTAAAAACAGATACTGTAAGGGCAAAAGCAAATGCAGTTGTTTCTGAACATTTTGAATTCCTGAATATTATTCTTCGTATTTCATTTAGTGAGGCTTTGAATAAAGATATCCTTGCACAGGGTGAGCTGATGAGTACCAAGCTTTTTTCTTGTTACCTGGAAGAGCAGGGTATTGACCACATGTTATTACCTGCATTGGAATTCATGACCATTGATGCCAATGAAGAACCACAACTTGCCGTAATAAAAAGCAAGCTGAATAATATTTTACAACAGCATACCGATAAAAAATTATTTATTACGCAGGGTTATATCTGCCGCAATGCAAAAGGGGAAGTCGATAACCTGAAAAGAGGTGGTAGCGATTATACAGCATCGCTGGTCGCAGCAGCTATTAATGCTTCTGTGTGTGAAATTTGGACAGATATCGATGGTATGCACAATAACGATCCAAGGATTGTAAATAAAACAGTAGCAATTGAGCAACTTAGCTTTGATGAAGCGGCGGAGTTGGCTTATTTCGGGGCTAAAATTCTGCACCCCACCTGTATCTGGCCCGCACAACAAGAAAATGTGCCCGTAAAATTATTGAATACCATGCAGCCCGAAGCCGCAGGTACCGTAATTACTAAAGAAGCCGGAAGTGTTGGTGTAAAAGCAGTAGCCGCAAAAGACGGTATCATTGCAATTAAAATAAAAAGCAGCAGAATGTTGCTTGCTTATGGCTTTCTGAGAAAAGTATTCGAAGTGTTTGAAAAATACCGCACTTCAATTGATATGATCACTACATCTGAAGTAGCTGTATCTGTTACCATTGATAATGATGAAGCATTAGCAGGCATTGTAAAAGAATTAGAACCCTTTGGAACTGTTGAAGTGGAGAAAGGACAAACCATTGTTTCTATTGTCGGCAATGAAATTGCTAAAACAGATCATGTACTTCAAAGACTCTTTAATGCCATCCAGGAAATTCCGGTGACTATGGTAAGCTATGGTGGAAGCCCTCATAATATTTCCCTCCTGGTACCAAGTGATCATAAAACAAAAACATTGCAGCTATTAAACAGCGGTTTATTTGGTCTGTAAGAATGTTAAATAAGGTTAATATTTAAGCCATCCTTTTTACAGGATGGCTTTTTTATAAGAACTTGGTTCTTTAAACATGCTTATGAATCTTGGGAAACTGCTGATTTTCTTTGCTATCTGGTTAATTCCATCTTCAATTCTTGCACAACAAACGCTTAAAGGAAGGGTGTTAGCAGCAGATACCAAACAACCCATTCATTTGGCCAATGTTTTTTTGAGCAATACATCGATCGGAACTGTAACTAATGCCGAGGGTTATTTTACCATTGAACATTTCCCGCAAGGAAGGTATGATGTGGTAGTATCCTGTATTGGATATGAATCTTTTGTCACTACAATTCAGAGCGCTCAATTACCCAAAACCATTGATATTAATCTTGTTCCTAAGGTGAATATTTTGCAGGAAGTAATTGTAGAGCCCTATGAAAAGAATGGATGGGATAAATACGGGAAATTCTTTCTTGATAATTTTGTAGGTACTTCTGCATTTGCTAAAGAATGCAAATTAAAAAACCCGGAAACCATTCGGTTTAGATACAACAAAAAAGAAAATATTTTAAGGGCATTTGCCGATGAGCCAATAATACTTGAAAACAAGGCATTGGGTTATATACTGAAATACGATCTTAAAACCTTTGAATACAATTACAGTACCCGTATTTTTTATTTCCAGGGATATCCTCTTTTCGAAGAAATGGAAACAGGGCGGAAAAGGTTACAGGAAAGATGGGAAAACAGAAGGGCAGATGCTTATTATGGATCACTCATGCATTTTATGCGTTCCTTGTTCCGTAATCAATTAATACAGGAAGGTTTTGAAACCAGGAAACTGATTAAAATAAGTGAGGAAGAAAAGAAAAGGGTAAGAACATTATATAATAAACGAGCCTATACTAATGGTGTTGGTAATATTGTGGTAAACGACAGTATATTAGGACAAGGAAATGCCGATAGTGCAGCTTATTATAGAAAAGTAATGAGGCAACCGGAAAAAATGAATGTGCTGATTGATAAAGTGCTGCCTGGTGATAGTATCGCATTTGCGATAGATAGTCTTACTGCCGGACTTTATTTCGAAGACCACTTACAGGTTATTTACCTGTATAAGCAAGTGCCTGATGAATATGTGCAGGCAAATGGGTTATCGGTAAGGGCTAAATCTCCAGTAGTTTCTGAAATATTTCTAACCCGTAAAAATACCATAGCAGTACTGTCTAACGGCAGTTACTATGAAGGTATTGACCTCATTTCATCAGGTTATTGGGGATGGTGGGAGAAGCTGGCTACCATGTTGCCATACGACTACAAACCACCTCCCCGAAAAAAATAAACATGGCTTAGTTCAATATCTTTTCAAGCCAGTTTACATTACTGGTACCTTTTACAGCATCCAGGTCTTCTGCACTTAAGCCTCTTAAAAAGCTTTTGTATCCGGAAAGCATACTGCCATCTGAAAAAGTAGTTTCACAGTATGAGTTGAAAACATTATAGTTATAAGACTTGGCTGATGAAGCAATTTTTTCTACACAACCAGATACATCATTCCAGTTCGCATTAATTTTTCCCCTTATTTCATTGAATACCCCACAAGATACTTTTTGTGAAGCCGCAAGCATCCGATACACTTCTTTTTCAACAAGATTATGATAGTCTTGATTTTTTAGTCTGTATTCACTGGTTTTACTGCTAAAAACTGATCTTGCGCTACTAACATCAGCGGCACTTTTTGTTGCTTCGAGATTAGCATCTGCTTTTTTTCTATCGTACCCAGGTTTTATTTTCGCAATTTCTGCATCCTGCACTTTTGAAAGATTGATGGTCAGGTCCCAGACTTCCTTTTTCAGTTGTTGATTTTCTTTTTCCAGTTGCGAAATTTTGTTCTTTGTATTTGTCTTATAGGTCAGTATTTCTTTTTCAAGTGCAACAATATCCCTTACTAATTCGGTTTGTTGAATTTTAAGCACCTGTTTAATGCTGTCTTTGAGATTAATGGTTCTGAGTTGAGCATCAACTTTAATCTTTTGTCCTTTTAATGTACCCAATTGCTCATTTAGAGGTCTTAGGTATTCTTCTTCATCCAATTTCAACTGGTAAATATTCTTTTCATTTATAGTAACCTTCTCGTTTCGCTTTTGTTTTTCGTTTTCGGTTTTTTCTTTTACAGCTTCACGAATTGAATCAGAAGCGGTTCTGAATTCATTTTCATATCGTATAATACGGGCTTTATAAATGGCTACTTTATCTTCTGCTATAAGTATAGTGGTTACATAGTTCATGAGATCCTGGGCCCATGATTTGTGTTTAGCTTTAGCTTCTGCGTAAACTTTTGTATCGTACGAGCGACTATGTGCAGTTATTTCTTTACAATAATTCTGATTAGCGGTTTCCAGGTCATTTATCTGTTTCTGCTTGGCTATTTTACCATTGTCATTTTTCTCGTAATTCTGTATTTGAACACGCTTTAATGCGATACGCTCATTGTATTTTTGTCTTGTAGCTTCAAGTTCAGGTGTAGTGGCTGGTATTGCATATCCTTTAACCTCACCGAGGTGTTTCACAAAATCAATCCCTTGTTTTTCAAATTCAGACTTATACTTGCCACACTGACTGCACTTTGCACCTTTTTTCATATCATCTATCAATGCATCTCTTTCCTTAATGATAGCCGCTAATTCTGCCTGCATATCGCGCACTTTTGCTCTCATGGCACTGTCAAGCGAAATCAACTGTTTTTTATATAGCTCAATTTTCAATTTATTTTGCTCTATCATATTCGCCTTGCTTTCTATAGAAGAAACTTCACTACTGCCAGCGGTTTGACCATATGCTATTTGTTGAAAAATGCACAACAGAAAAGTAAAGGCAAGCGATTTGTATATAGAAGGCATATTCATAAGAAAAAGACTTAAGCAAATAAATAAAAGTTATTGTCCGAATGGATCATCTTCAGCGGCAAGCAAAGCTTTCAAATGATTAAAGGCTTTGGATATTTTTTGGAAATTATCCGGATCAGCTTTCAGGTAAGGCATATTACCATAGCTCACACTACTCGTTGTACCATTATTATAGTGAATACATACATTTCCTTTTAAAGAAAGCCTGAGTTCATTAATAGGAGAATTGGATCCATTTGAGTATTCAGTGATTGAACTAATGAGTTTAGGGTTAAACTCATAACTTACCAAACGCTGACTGTTAATCCAGAATTCGATTTTAATTCCTTTTTCTGTTTGTGTTACATTGCAGGTAGTTATCTTTCCAATCGACCCATTATTATTTGACCATTCATGTCCTATGGTTTCTTTTAATTTCTTGCTCAGGTAAGAAATGGTTTCACCTTTTGTCAGGGTTGGAGTTTGGGCCTTCAACTGTACAGCGAATAATACCGGAATAAACAGGTAAAAAAATTGTTTCATAAAAAACTTTTTCAAAACTTAATAATACGAATTGGGGTATTGTATTGCACAAAATTGTCACAAGGTCAGTATTACATGTCAGGAAATTCGAAATTACCAGATTATTCGCAATTTGAAATACACATAAATGGTTATTTATACAGGCTCCGATATAACCGGATTGTTATATCGCATTTAGTATTTCTACTATGCATTGCTGTACTTTGCTCATTTCATCGCTGGTAATACAGTATGGAGGCATCAGGTAAACTGTATTGCCGAGGGGTCTGATATATATTCCTGATTGCATGGCTTTTTGTGTAATGGTACTACTGATTTCATTCAGGTATTCTTTTTTTCCCTGTGTAATTTCGAAAGCAAGGATCGTTCCGAGTGTTCGTATATCTTTTACGGGAAAATCGCCTTTTTGTATAATATCGGCCAACTGTAATTGCTGTGCAGATATCCAGTCAATTTGAGTGTAACAATCAGCTGTTTCTAATAGATCCAGGCTTGCTATTGCCGCTGTACAGGCTAATGGGTTTGCTGTAAATGAATGTCCGTGGAAAAAAGTTTTTAAGGCGTCGTCGTTCACATAAGCCTGATAAATTTTATCTGTACAGGCAGTTACGCCAAGCGCCATAGTGCCTCCCGTTAATCCTTTACTCAGACAAATAATATCTGGTTTATTTTCCATGTACTCGCTGGCAAAAAGCTTACCCGTTCTGCCAAATCCGGTCATGACTTCATCCGCAATACAAACAATATTATGTTCTTTGGCTTTGCCCAATAATTGATCCAGTAAAGCGGGCTCATACATGTTCATACCGCCTGCACCTTGCACCAGTGGCTCATAGATAAATGCGGCTGTTTGGGCAGCATGGGCATCTATGGTTGCTTTTAATGCGGTTATATTTTCAGTGGTTGGCGTATCTATAAAGATTACATCAAATAATAAATCGTGGAATGCGAGGGTAAATACACTCCGGTCGCTAACACTCATAGCACCAAAAGTGTCTCCATGGTAACTATTGTTGAAAGCGATGATTTTATTTCTTTGTTTTTGCTCCTTGTTCCACCAGAATTGAATGGCCATTTTAAGGGCCACTTCAGTAGAAGTAGAACCATTATCGCTGTAAAAAATCCTGGCAAAATCGCCGGGTAATTTAGGTATTAATCTTTCCGCAAGGGTAACGGCTGGTCGATGGGTAAAACCTGCAAAAATTACCTGCTCCAATTCAAGAGCCTGCTGGTATATTTTTTCGGCAATATAGGGATGGGCATGTCCATGTAGGGTAACCCACCAACTACTAATGGCATCAATATAGGTTTTACCATTTTCGTCGAATAACAGGCTTCCTTTTCCCTTAATAATGGGAATGGGGGCCGACATGTTTTTCTGCCTCGTGAAAGGGTGCCAGATATACTTTTGGTCCTTTTCAATTATACTCATACGGCAAATGTAATATGTAAACGGCAGCAGAACAGCCTTTCTGCGAGGTAGTTTTGCGTTGTTTTAAGGTTGATGCAACGTAAGCGCATAACCTTGTGTCAAAACCTCGAATTCATTGCATGCAGGACGAACAAAAACTGGTAAAAGACTGCCTGAGACAGGTGCCAGCGGCCCAGAAGCTGCTGTATGATTCCTATGCGGAGCAGATGCTCGGTACTTGTTACCGTTATACGAAAAGCATGAATGATGCGGAAGAAGTATTACAGCAGGGATTTATTAAGGTATTTCAGAACCTGCACCAGTTCAGATCGGAGGGAGACCTGGGTGCTTGGATAAGGCGGATTATGGTAAATACTGCCATTAATTACCTCAAACGAAAGCCCCGTTACCAGCTCGATCTTGCATTTGAAGATGCTCAATTACACCCTGTAGATACACAACAACCGGATATTCATCTGAATATGAAGGATTTATTGAATTTGATACGCCAGCTACCAGCGGGGTATCAGACCATCTTTAACCTTTATGCTGTGGAAGGATATTCACATGTAGAGATCGCAAAAATATTAGGCATCAGTGAGGGAACCAGCAGGTCACAATATGCAAGGGCCCGGGGTTTACTGATTAATTGGCTGGAAAAACATTCGCTAACAGGAAAAAAAGATCGTTATGTCCGATAAGTCTTTTGAACAACAGGTTCGGGAAGAACTTTCTGACTTGCGCATTAAACCAAATGCAGCAGTATGGGATTCTGTTGCTGCAAGTTTAAAGAAAGAAAAAAAACGTCGCTGGGTTTTATGGATGTTTTTTCTATTGGCGGGATTATCTGTTGCCTCTTTATGGTGGATGTATCAATTTAATAATCAGGAAGAAGTAATTAGTCAACACAAACAGGTAACAGAACCAAAACAAAATACTGAAACAAATTCAATGCCGCCTGCTACCTTACAACCTGGCATGGAAAAGACTGATATAGTTACTGGCAATATTCAATCTGCAAAAAATCTTACAGCAAAAAGTCGTATCAATTTTAATGGATCAAATATTACTTCGAAATCATTGGCAGATGCACCTGTTGGTAAAATTGAATCTACTTTGAAGAAGGATGGATTGATCACCCAGATTCCTGTTACAGAAAAATTAACGGAAAGAAAATGGATGGATACTTCTCTGAATAAAATTGCCACTGAAAAAGAAGCGCTAGAGGAAACATTTACAAATGCTAATACAACGGTAACAACTGACTCTTCGGCTAGTACTTCAACTCAAGATATCAATAAGGCTGATTCTACAATAATCCAACAAAAAAATGAATCGCAAAGATTAACAGAAAATGCAGATTCTGTTGTTACAAAAAAAGAATCGAAAAAAAATAAATGGCAATGGCGTGCCGGTGCGAATTTGGGTTTTAGTGGTATACGCAATTCATTACGTTCCTTATTTGAAAAGACGAATGAGAATGCTTACAGCAATGCATTCATGGGTAATGGGTCACCAATAACTACTCCGCCGGGGACTTCAGGATCTGTTGGTTCAAACAATAATACTCCCGTAGTGAGGGATGCTTTTTCTTTTGGAGCTTTTGTAGAACTTATAAGACCATTCGGAAAACGTTCGCAGCATGCGATCAGTGTAATTTCAGGTTATCAATTGTACACTACCAAAACAGGTATTGGAGCTGTTAATAACGGAACGGTTCAATTTAGTAATGTAAACCGTACAAATGAGGCGAACCGTTATTATTCAATTAAAGACAGTACCTCCTATACTTCCAATTATCATTTTCTTCAAATAGGTCTTCGATATGCCCATACTTTGAACTGGTTTAAAAAAGCCGATATGCATTGGTATGGAGGAATAGGTACCAATATACTTATAGCTAGTAATGGCTTACATCTGGGTAACAATGGATCAGGTACTTATTTGTTTCAAAATAAGTCGTTGATTCGTTCGGTGCAATTGGATATATCCGGTGGTATTGATATTGGGTTGGGTAAAAAGAAAACAATTTATGTAGGTCCACAAGTGCAATATTTCCTGAGTAATTTGTCTAAGCAAGCTGGTGTAAACCAGCATTTATTTTCTCCTTCTATTAGAATGACCTTAAATATTAACCGAAGCAATAAGTAATGATGCAACGGTAGTAATGATGGTGGGGTCAGACAAGTATTAAACATATTTGTATGAAAACACAATACTACTGCTTATTGGCCATCCTGATTTTTTTTACCGGATGTATGAAAGATACGGTGGAAGAATCATACAGTTTTTATCGACCAGTTTACCAAACGAAAGACGAAGTAAAAGCCGGTATCCGAAATGCGTCCTCCACAGCAATTGAGAACCCGGGTAAAATCGTTTTGTTGGGAAATTATTTATTTCTCAATGATGTAGATAAAGGGATTCATATAATTGACCTTGCTGATATAACAAAGCCACAAAAAATTGGCTTTATACATATTCCAGGATGTATGGATATGGCTGTTAATGGAACAACTTTATATGCCGATTGTTATACAGATCTGGTTACTATTGATATTGCAGACCCACACCAGGTAAAAGTGAAGCAATTTTTGAATGGTGTATTTCCACATCGTTATTACGGTTCATTTATTGCAGATACTTCACAGGTAATACAAAAATGGGTAAAAGTAGATACCGTCATAAAAAGAGATTATCCAGGACCTGTAAGGGGAAATAATTTTGAATTTAATTCCCGTGGTTTAATGTTGTTCTCTTCCTTCCGTTCCAACACCGGAGCATTTGCTGGTACTGCGGCTACAGGTATTGCAGGATCAACAGCACGTTTCGGGCAACAACAGCAACGTTTATATACAGTGAGTCATGATGACCTCAAAGTGTTTAATGTAACAGTACCTGATGCTCCGGTATATGTTAAGGAAATAGCTCTTAATAGGGGCGATATTGAAACAATATTCCCCTATCAACAAAATTTGTTTATTGGCGCACAAACGGGTATGTACATCTATAATGCCTCGAATCCGGATAATCCGCAACCACTTGGTCAATTTGTTCACACAAGGGCCTGTGATCCTGTAATTGCCGAAGGTGATTATGCATTTGTAACACTAAAAGGAGGGGGCCTATGTGGTGGTTTTAACAATCAACTGGATGTATTAAACATCAAAAATCTGCAATCACCACAGTTAATTAAATCCTATCCATTAGCTGGTCCAAGGGGACTGTCAAAAGACGGAGATCTACTGCTTATTTGTGATGGAACCAGTGGTCTGAAAATATTTGATGCCAACAATGTATCGGCTATCAAACTCATTAAAACAATCGTTGGGTTTGATGCAGTAGATGTAATTGCATATCAGGGTGTGGCCATTGTTGTAGCGACTGATGGAATTTACCTGGTAGACTATCAAACACCTGTAGATGCAAAGCTGGTGAGTAAAATTCAGGTTTCTAAAAATTAATAGTTAAAAGCAGTGATATGAAATATTTACTTTCTCTTTTGCTTTTATGTTTTTGTGTAATGACTGAAGCACAAAAATCGAAACAAACTAAATCATACCTGATGCCACAAATAGGGGTGTTAGATGGAGACCACTCAACAAGCTTTCAATTTCAGGTAGTTGGTGGTATCCAAAAAAATAACTGGCAATTTGGAATTGGAACGGGATTAGACTACTACAAGATTAGGTCTTTGCCGTTATTTCTGGATACCCGATATTTTTTTGGCAAAGACAAGAGAGCATTTGCGGTTGTGAACCTTGGGTATAGTATTCCCTGGCCGTTAGAGGAGCAATACAAAATTGTTTACCTAACAGGGGGAAACATAAAAAGCGAATTCGAAATGGGTCTTTATACAGATGTTGGTATTGGATACCAAATCCCATTAGGGAAAAAACAGTTGCTTTCATTCAGCTTAGGTTATTCCGTAAAGAAGAACACAGAAATCTACGATAGGCGTTATGATTGGATATGGGGGTGGCCGGTACCTCAACCCGGATCACTGGATAATGAAAGGCGTATGGATTACACGTTTCGACGGTTATCGTTTAAAACGGGCGTCAGACTTTGGTAAATAAAGCGCTAATCTTTTTGTTTGGTTTTGAAGCGGGTCAACCCTTTTGATGCATTTGATACAGTAATGGCAATGCGATCAATTCGGGTTGATTCTTTTTTTGCTGCTTTAATCCAATCCAGGTATTCCTTTTGTAAACTTTCTTTGAACTGCATAAAGTTTTGGTAGGCAGTTGGTTCATCTTTTAAACAGGTCAGTAATTCATCCGGTAATTCCAGCGGGCCATCATCCGGGTAAATGGAAACAATGATATAATCTCCGGCCTGTTTTGCAATTTTTTTTCGGAGGGCAGCATTTACCGGTAAGAATAGCTGTCCATTACCCATGGGCATAAGTTTGTATTTCTTGAATGGCACACCATCAATACTTCCTTTTACTGTTACCCAGCCAAATGGATTGTTCTTGTTTTGTTTTATTTCAGGAATGCGGGCAAATGTCCAACCACCTTTACCCGGAAATTTTTCCAGTAAATATTGTTTATCAGTGATTGATTTCATCTTTTAAAAAATGGAGATTTCGCTGAATGCCTTTGAATTTGCTTCTTTTTAACGGAGAATGTTTGAATAGTTGTTTGAAATTTTCTTCAGACATTGCTTCCCATTCTTTGGTATTAAGGTTTAGGATAGCAGGAATCGGATTAAAGGCGGGTTCATGATGTGGTTTACTGAAACGGTTCCAGGGACATACATCCTGACAGGTATCGCAGCCAAACATCCAGTTGTCAAATTTACCTTTCATTTCAGCAGGTATCAATGCATCTTTTAATTCTATTGTATAATAGCTGATGCATTTACTTCCGTCGATGGTTTTATTGTCGAGAATGGCATCTGTTGGACAAGCATCAATGCATTTCGTGCAGGTGCCGCAGAAGTCTTTGGCAAACGGATCATCGTAGGGGAGTTCTATATCAACGATTAATGTTGCAATAAAAAAGAAAGAACCATTACTTTTTGTAATCAGGTTGCCATTTTTGCCGATCCAGCCGGCACCACTTCTGGTGGCCCAGCTTCTTTCAAGAACCGGAGCGGAATCTACAAACCCCCGACCCTGTATATCGCCGTAGGTTTTTTTTAAAGAATCAAGAAACTGATGAAGCTGCCCACGGATAACTTCATGATAATCTTTTCCCCATGCATATTTTGATATGCGAGGGGCATCTGAGGATTGTTCTGCTGAGGGGTAATAATTTTTTAAAACTGTAATAACCGATTTTGCGCCGGGTACCAGTTTTGTTGGATCAATTCGCAGATCGAAATGATTTTCCATGTAATTCATACCGCCATGATAGTGCTGGTTTAACCATCTTTCCAGCCTTCGTGCATCTTCATCTAATACAACAGCTTTTGCAACTCCACAGTAGTCAAAGCCTAAATCGTAAGCTGTTTGTTTAATGCTCATAGAAAAATGACTACTTAAATTTGGTATTTATTTTTTGGCTATATATCTTCCCATCCAGTTAGCTGTAGCAGTATTCATGATACTGTTGATTGTCCCCCCCTAGTTCAATGGCTAATAAGATCAAAACAATATAATTTTTGTTTTGAATCCAGGCAATACTGGTTGCTTCTATATATAACTCAATAAAGATAATGCGCTATGAGTAAATTGATTTTATTTATCTCAGTATTTGTTTTTGTAGTACAGTCTTTTGGGCAGACAAAGTACCCAACTAAGTTTAAAAAGGTAGCCTTGGAAGATTTTGCACCCGTTTCTTCTGTAATTGATTCCTCGACAGATGCGGTAGTTTTGTTTGATGTTGCCAGTTCTGAGTTTGAAGGAAATAATGCCGGTGATTTTTCCCTTATTTTTAAAAGACATAGACGTGTTTTAATAAAGAAGAGAACAGCTTTTGATCAGGCCACGGTTTCTGTTGCCCTTTTTTCTTTGGGATCTTCAACTACTACCGAAAGGCTCACCGATCTGCAAGCTTCCACCTATTATATGGATAATGGAAGGATAGTAGAAAAGAAGATTGAGAAAACGGCTATTCTATCAGAGAAAGTAAACAGTGCACTTAGTTTAACAAAATTTACCTTCCCAGATGTACAACAAGGGTGTATCCTTGATTATTCTTATATTATAAAATCTCCATTTTACGACAGGTTGAAATCATGGGTTTTTCAAGGAAAACATCCTATTCTTTGGAGCGAGTATACAGTTACCATTCCTTACCTCTTTGATTATGTTACAACCCAATATGGTTATCTTCCATTTAATGTAGATACCTTATCAAAGAAATTTCAGAATTATACAATTAATGTCCCTAACACTAATTCTGGTATGTCTTCAGAATTATATAGTCTTTCAGGAGATGCTATTACCAATACATGGGTAATAAAAGATGCTCCACCATTCAAGGACGAACCATACGTTTCAACCATAGATAACCATCTGTCACAAATTAGATTTCAATTACAAGCCATTTTGTATTCTGAATCGAATATCAAAAAAATCGTAAAAGATTGGCCAACAACAGCCGAGGACTTGATGAAAAGTGAAAACTTTTCGAAAGATATTTACAGCAGTAATGATTGGCTAAATAATCAGCTTGCAACATTATCAAAAGATGCTACCGGATTAGATTTAGCTATGAAAATTTATGCATTTGTGCGTGATAATTATATATGCAACGATAAGAATGCACAATATTTGTCTCAATCTTTGAAAAAAACATTCCAGGAAAAGTCTGGAAATGTAGCAGATATTAATTTGTTATTAACCGCAATTCTGCGTAAAGCCGGATTACAGGCATTCCCAATAATACTAAGCACCAGAGATAATGGAAAGGTAAATGACGAAGTACCTTTGCTTTCTCAATATAATTATGTAATCTCAAAGTTAGAAATTGATGGTACAGTTTACTTGTTAGATGCCTCAGAGAGCAAAGCTGGTTTTGGACATTTAACAGCAGCTTGTTATAACGGAACTGGCCGGACTATTGACAAAATGCCTTATTTAGTTCAGCTTAGTGCAGACTCGGTCACTAATTTTAATAGCATAAATATCAAGTTGAAAAATGGGCAAGATGGAAAACTTACCGGAAACGCCTATGTCCAGTTCGGTAAATTCGAGAGCATTGATTACAGGAATAAATATGCAACAAGCCAACCCGATGAAATAGTAAAGTCTATTGGGCAAGAGTACTCAACCATATTCAAGGTAAGTAACCTCATTATGGATGATTTTAAGAATTATGACGCGCCGTTATCGATGAAATATGATTTGAATACGGCTGGCCTTGATAGTGATGAAGAGATTATTTACTTTAATCCCATTATCACTAAAGGGTACACAAAAAATCCTTTTGCGTCGGCCAGTCGTTTATTTCCGGTAGAAATGCCCTATTGTATTAATGATAATTATTCCCTCGAATTAGAAATTCCTAAAGGGTATTCAGTAGATGAAATTCCAAAGGGAGCCCGCATTAACTTTAATGATGGAGAAGGTATCTATGAATACCTGATCAGTAAACAAGACTCAATTATTAAAATCAGAACAAAACTGTTCTTTAAAAAGGCAAATTTTCCTCCAGATGAGTATGAGGTTTTAAGAAACTTTTTTGGGTTTATTGTTAAGAAGCAGAATGAACAAATTGTGTTTAAGAAAAACTAACCCTTTATGCTAAAATATGCAAGTTGCTTTTTTGCATTTGATTACGCTCCTCGTAGCAGTAAATGCCGGGAATATGGTGTTTGTTTAAAAGTCATAAAAAGTCCCAAGTTCTATATACACTTATCAAAAATTTATATATTTTCGGTGTGATTTAACTAAAATAAGAAACAAGATTGGCAGATAGTTAAATTATGTTTTTACGGCCTTTTGTATATTAAAATTTGACATTACCCCTGGTCATTTTTATACTAGTTAAGGTATTCCTGAAATAATATTTTATATTATGCGCATGCGATTATTCGTGTTTATAGTTAGCTGTTTGTATATTTTTGCAGCTACTGCACAATTAAGGCAAAGTATACAATTCGGAAAGATCAACCCCGCTGAATTTAATACACGAACTATTTTTGAAGATAGCACTACTCCCGCAATCGTATTATCAGATATTGGATCAACTGAATTTGAAGGAAACAGTAATGGTAATTTTACACTTGTTTACAAACACCATAAGCGAATACTAATTAAAAATCGAAAAGGGTTTGATGCTGCAACAATACTTATTGCATTATATAATGGGGATAATACAGCGAGTACCGAAAAACTGGATGATTTTGAGGCGACCACTTATACATTGGAGAATGGGAAAATTGTTTCAACCAAGGCAAAGAAGAGTGATGTAATGGTTGATAAAACTTCCAAGGAAAGTGTGTTAAGAAAATTCACATTTCCAAATGTTCAGGAAGGTTGTATACTGGAATTTCGTTTTAAAATTAAATCACCTTTTTATAATAGGCTTCGGTCCTGGAATTTTCAGTCTGAATACCCAACATTATGGAGCGAATATAAAGTAGTGATACCTCCACTGTTTGATTATTTAAGCTCATCGTACGGTTATCTTGATTATGCAATTAATGAGCTTTCTTACTTGCCTAAAACATATACTATTCGGGATCCGATAAGTAAAACACAGGATAATACTACTTATTCTATATCTGGCGAGGCACTTGTAAATGTTTGGGCTGTTAAAGATGCGCCTCCATTTAAACAAGAGGCATTTGTATACTCACATTTGAATCATATTAAACGTATCCAGTTTCAGTTAAAAGCAATTAATTATTCAGCTACAAGCTCCGAAAAAAAGATAAAGAGTTGGCCTGAAGTGGCAAAGGAACTTCTATCCGACGAAGATTTTGGCGCTAATTTGTCTCAGCCAAATAACTGGTTAAACGATGAGATCAGTAAAATAAACAAAGATAACCCACTCGAATTATGCAAACGCATATATGAATTTGTCCGAAATAATTTTGTATGTACTGATTATGAATCCAAATGGTTGTCGCAATCGATTAAAAAAACTTTTGAATCAAAAACCGGAACTGCGGCAGACCTGAATATGTTGCTTGTAGCAATGCTTCAGAAAGCAGGAGTTCAAGCCGCTCCATTTATTGTTAGTACAAGAGAAAACGGGTTTACTAATCAAAATTATGCGCTTCCATCTCAGTTTAATTATACACTTTGCTATGTAAAACTTAAAGATAAATCTTTTATCCTTGACGCATCCCATAAACGAATAGGTTTTGGCGATATTCCGATGTATTGCTACAATGGTATAGGGAGAGTAATTGATCAGCAGGCATCTCCAGTTGCATTAACACCAGACATGTTACTGGAGAATAGTTCGATTAACGTAAAAGTTACCAACGAGAAGGAGCAAATGCAGTTAGCAATAATAATTAACTACGGAAAAATTGAAGGATTAAGGCTAAGGGAAAAAATAGCAAAACAAAATGAGTCTGAGGTGGTTAAAAGTATCATTGCAAAAATCCCAGCCGAATTTAAACTTATCAGATTTTCGTTTGATTCTTTGGATTTGTTTGATAGGACATTACAGTTAAGGATGACAATGCAATACACACCAGAAGCAGAGGCTTCCAATCTTTATTATAATCCGATTTTATTGAATGAATGGGTGAAAAATCCTTTTATTTCAACAACAAGAAATTATCCGGTTGAACTTCCGTATAAAATTAGAGAAAGCTATAAAATGGAGATGGAAATTCCAGGTGGGTATAAAGTAGAAGAACTGCCGGTAAACATGAAACAAACGCTGAATAATAACGATATTCAATTTGAATATAATGCTAAAACACAGGATCGTACAATTAGTATTAATTCCTCATTAATTATCAATAAAACAGTTTTTCAGAAAACAGAATATAGTGCATTGCGTACTTATTTTATGAACCTGATTAAAAAATATGAGGAACAAATAGTTTTTAAAAAGTAAAAATGATCTTTAAAATGAGAATGCTTACAAGGAAGATTGCTTTAGTATTAATCTTGTTTAGTAGCCTGGATACAATTCTGGCTCAGCAACCGGAAACTAAGTTTGGAAAAATTACCACAGGTGATTTTTCCGTTATTTCACCTATAGTTGATTCTGGTTCGGCGGCTATAGTGCTATCTGATATTGCCAGTTCAGATTTCGAAGGGAACAATAATGGTGATTTTACACTTGTTTATAAAAGACATAAAAAGATACTTATTCGTAAGCGCACTGCTTTTGATGAAGCTACCGTATCTATACAATTGTATTCGGGGGGCAATTCAATTTCAACGGAACGTCTTTCTGATCTGAAAGCATCAACTTTTTTTATTGAGGATGGAAAAGTAATTGAAAAGGAAGTAGGTAAGGATGGATTGATGACTGAGAAAGTTAATAATGAAGTATCACTCAGGAAATTTACGTTTCCTGATGTCAAGGAAGGGTGTATACTTGAATATGAGTATGTAATTAAATCTCCGTTTTATACCAGATTAAAATCTTGGCAGTTTCAGGATAATTATCCGGTGTTATGGAGTCAGTATACGGTGTCAATTCCTTTCATTTTTGATTATTTAATTACCAAATACGGGTATCTTCCATACACGGTAAACCAAACTTCAAAAAAATATAAGACATACACGCTTCGTCTCCCAACTACTAATGCAGGATATTCTTCAGATGTTTTAACATTGTCGGGGGATGCTGTTACAAACACATGGGCTATTAAGGACGTGCCAGCATTTAAATCTGAAGCCTACATTTCTACACCCAGTAATCATTTAAGCCGTGTTCACTTTCAGCTTCGGGCGATTAAATATTCTGAAACAAGTATTACTTATGCTGTTAAAGACTGGTTTAGTACGGCAGATGATCTTATGAAAGATGTTGATTTTTCAAAAGAAATTTATGAAAACCCTAATTGGATAAAAGATGAACTTAAGCTGCTTACAAAAAATACTGACACTGATTTTCTGAAAGCAAAATCTGTATTTGAATTCATAAGAGATAAGTTCACTTGTACAGACTATGATGCCAGATGGCTTTCTCAGCCACTTAAAAAAACATTTCAAACAAAAACAGGAAATGTAGCAGATATAAATATGCTATTAACAGCAATGCTAAGATCGGCAGGATACCAGGCAGTTCCTGTATTATTGAGTACCAGGGATAATGGTCTTGTGAATGAAGAGGTTGCATTATTGGCACAGTATAATTATGTGATTGCCAGGGTTAAAATCGGAGAACAATATTATTTACTTGATGCTTCCAGGAACAAAATCGGGTTCGGTTATTTACCATCAGACTGTTATAACAGATCTGCCCGTATTATTGATAGAATCCCGTCCTTAATACCACTTACAGCCGATTCAGTTACGAATACTGATATAACAAGTATACAATTGACAAATGATGAAAACGGAAAGATGAAAGGGAGCTACTATAGCCTGGCTGGCACATTTGAAAGTATGAATCTCCGTAACAAATTTTCAGATAAAAAAAATGAGGAAATTTTAAAAATGTTGACCGATGGTTACCCTCAAGGGTTTTCTTTTGATGACATCAGCATTGATTCACTTACCTTATATGAGTTTCCTCTTACAGTTAAATACAATATAAAAGCAAATATCAGCGATGAGGAAGATATTATTTACTTTAATCCTATGTTAAAGGAGGGGTATGGCAAAAACCCTTTTGTGTCAGCAGAACGCCTTTACCCCGTTGAAATGCCATATTGTATTAATGAAACCTATTTGCTAACTATGGAAATTCCAAAAGGATATCGTATTGAAGAATTACCCAAAAGTGCCAAAGTTAATTTTAATGATAATGAAGGGGGATTTGAATATATAATAGCAAAACAAGGTGAATACATAATGTTACGAAGTAAACTGTTTTTTAATAAGGCAATTTTTTTACCCGAAGATTATGAAGTGCTTAGAAATTTCTTTGGGTTTATAGTTAAGAAACATGCAGAACAAATAGTATTCAAGAAAAATTAAATTTCATGGGTAAATATATTTATTGCCTTCTATTCATTTTAGTATCTAAAGCTTACGGGCAAGAGTACGCATCATCACTTATAGCAGACTCTTTAACTGTTAATGCAGATGTAATTAAACGAAATGAAATCATTTCTGTAACCATTAAATCAATCTCAAAGGCAGTAGTAAAACATAAATATGCTGTCACTATTTTAAATGAACGAGGTGACGAATATGCAACTTACACAAATGGTTACACAAAATTCATATCACTTAGCGACATAAGCGGAAAACTGTTTGATTCAAAAGGTAAACTAATAAAAAGTATTCGGAAAAAGGATATTTCTGATATGAGTGTTGGCGACGATGTTAGTTTGCTTACTGATCTTCGCTCTAAAAGTTTTTCATTTTATCATAAAACATACCCATACACAGTAGAATTTGAAGATGAACAGGTTTACGACGGTATTTTCTTTCTTCCCAAATGGGTGCCGGTTGAAAGCGATCGCATGGCTGTTCAGGCAAGTAAATTTATTGTTGAAGTTCCAAATGACTACACACTCAGGTATAAGCAGTTCAGCTATGTTGATGAGCCGGTAATAAATCAAGGTAAAAACAAGATATATACCTGGGAAATCACTAACTATCGGGCAGTTCCGGATGAAGTGTTAAGGCCTGATTGGCGCGACATTACCCCTACTGTTTATATTGCTCCGGCCGAATTTGAAATTGGTGAATATAAAGGCAATATGGCTACATGGAAATCGTTGGGCAAATTTTTTAATGAACTCAATGCTGGTAAAGACGAGTTGCCTGACAACATAAAACAGGTTGTAAAAGAAATTGCTGGAAAAGTCAACACTACAACTGAAAAAGTGCAAGCATTATATGACTACCTTCAAAAGAACACCCGATATATAAGTATTCAACTCGGAATTGGAAGCTGGCAACCTTTTGATGCGAAATATGTTGCAACTAATAAATATGGAGACTGTAAGGCATTGTCTAATTTCATGATCAGTATGCTCAAAGAAGCTGGAATAAGGGCACATTACGTGCTGATAAACTCCGGGGAGAATGCTAGAGGGTTAGTTGAGGAATTTCCATCAGTAAATTTTAATCATGTAATAGCCTGTGTGCCAAATGGGAAAGATACTATCTGGTTAGAATGTACCAGTCAGTCAAAAGCCATGGGATATATGGGAACTTTTACAGGAAATAGAAACGCCTTATTAATTAATGAAGAAGGAGGGCATGTTGTAATGACAAAAAATTATTCCAGTAAGGAAAATATACAGGCCAGAAGGGTAGAAGCTGCAATTGATCAAATGGGTAACCTGAATGCTACCGTGTATACCTTATTTTCAGGGGAACAACAAGAGCTTCAGCATTCGTTGATTCATGAAGCCACAGGCGAGCAAAGAACCCAATACCTCAATCAGGTAATTAGCTTGCCAACTTATAAAGTGGTGAACGTTGTATACAAAGAAGAAAAACAGCAAATACCAAAAATATATGAAGAATTAAAGATCGAATCGCCCGGATTTACATCGGTTTCAGGCAAAAGACTGTTTATTCAACCTAATTTATTTAACAAAATGGGAGCCAGGTTGCCAGAGTCGATATTTCGTAAGTACCCTATTGTTTTCAAGGCTAATTATGAAGATATTGATACTGTAACTATTACAATTCCTGATGGATATAAAACAGAAAGTATTCCCAGGCCTGTACAAATAAAAAGTGAGTTTGGCGAATATTCAGTTGTCTTCAAAGTATCGGATAATCGAATTGAGATGATTCGTAATAACAAGCGAAACAAGAAAAATTTACCGCCAGAAGCATATCCGGAAGTGGTAAAATATTTCGACACAATCCGCAAGGCAGATAATGCCCGGATAGTTTTTGTAAAGAATGAATAATGCAAAACGCTTATTTACAATCCGAAGGAATCACCCCATCAATCAATTCTTTTAATTGAAGAAACAAAGCTCTTTTTTCTTCTCCCAGTTTTCCTTCGGTAAAAAATATACAGGCATAATTCCTGCAACGGTCGATCATGGGCCAGGTACCAAATAAACCTGGTGAGGTAAAGGATGTGCCCTTACCATTAATATCTGTACTCATGATCCATTGACCAAAGCCATACTGAAAACCTTGTGTTGCTTTAGGGGCATACTTAATCATTTCAGTTGTAGTATAAGGTGTCTCCATTTGTTCAATGGCTTTTTCACTTAGTATTCTTTTTCCGTTATGTACCCCTTTATTTAGTAGCATAGCAAGAAAAGTCATATAGTCAGCCGCTGAAGACTGTGCACCACCTGAAGGATTTACCGCATTGAAATTGCTGAAATTAGTATTACGCATTTGAAGCGGCCGGGTAATTCTCTCTGCCATCAATTGCTCAAAACCTCTGCGGGTTATGATTTCCAAAACCCTGGCAGCCATATTTAATCCAATATTATCGTACCTGAACTCAAGACCGGGATTTGAAGCTATTTCTCTGTGAGAAACGATATCTGTAATCTCTTCTTCCAGGTTGCTGTACTTTTTCCTGTTTAACTGCTCTTTCAAACTCTTTATCGGCTCAGATTCTATACCCGTTAAATGTGCCAGACAATCACGAATAGTTATGTATCCTTTGGAGTATTTAGTGAGTAATGGGATGTATTTGCTTACTTTATCATCCAATGATAGTTTGCCTTGATCAACGTAAGTCATAATAAGTGCAGCCGTTAACCATTGACTCGCACTCGCTATCGGAGCCTGTGTTTTTGCGTTAAAATCTGTTCCGATTGCTTTCTGGTAAATAATCTTACCATCTTTATAAATCAGGGCCACTACATGACCTTCCAACTGCTTTTTTTCTGCTTCCAGCCTGCTGTCAATGGCACTAAAATCATATTGCGCAATAAGTGACTGAAAGAATAACAGGAAAACCATAGCCAGACTGACTTTCATACAGGTTATTTTACGATTTACAGACATATTTTCAGGTATTTGGGCCCTATTTTATTATTTATAGGATTAGAACAGTTTTTGCATACAATTTATCACTTGATGAGCAAATTTGGCCATAAGTTTTGATAAGCATCAGTTAAAACAAACAACGATATGAATTTAAATAATTATACCATTAAAGCGCAGGAAACCATACAGGCGGCCCAGCAATTGGCATTTAATGCCGGGAATCCTGCAATTGAAACCGAGCACCTTTTAAAAGCATTGCTTTCAGATAAAGAGAGCCCAATCGTTTTTTTACTTAAAAAGAACAATGTGGCTATTCCATTGCTTGAAACAAAGCTGGAAGAAGCCTTGTCCAAACTACCTAAAAATCAGCAGGGCGAACCGGCTCAATCTATCAGCCGCGACCTGAATACTGTTTTTCTCAAAGCAAATGCAAGCCTGAAGGATTTCGGCGATGAATTCATCAGCCCGGAACATTTTATGCTGGCACTATTACAAACAAATGATGCTACCGCGAAAGCTTTGAAAGATGCCGGACTAACCGAAAAAGGATTAATCGCTGCTATTAAAGATTTACGTAAGGGTGATACCATAAAGTCTCAAACACAGGAGACACAGTTTAATGTGTTGAATAAATATGCACGTAACTTAAATGAAGCTGCCCGTCAGGGTAAACTTGATCCGGTAATCGGCAGGGATGAAGAAATCAGACGTACCCTGCATATATTATCACGCAGAAGCAAAAACAATCCGATTCTTGTAGGTGAACCTGGTGTGGGTAAAACAGCCATCGCTGAAGGATTGGCCATGCGTATCATCAATGGCGACGTTCCTGATAACCTTAAATCAAAAACCATTTTTACACTTGATATGGGTCAACTGATTGCAGGTGCCAAATACAAGGGTGAATTTGAAGAAAGATTAAAAGGTGTAGTAAAAGAAGTGGCAGCAAGCGATGGTGAAATTATTCTGTTTATTGATGAAATACATACACTGGTAGGTGCAGGCGGTGGTGATGGCGCAATGGATGCTGCCAATATACTTAAACCAGCATTGGCAAGAGGCGAATTGAGGGCAATTGGTGCAACAACTTTAAATGAATACCAAAAACATTTTGAAAAAGACAAAGCACTTGAACGTAGGTTCCAGAAGGTAATGATCGAAGAACCAGGTATTGAAGATGCAATTTCAATTTTACGTGGGTTGAAAGACAGGTACGAAGCTCACCACCATGTACGTATTAAAGATGAGGCGATTATTGCAGCGGTTGAATTATCGAACCGTTATATAACCGATCGCTTTCTGCCTGATAAAGCCATCGACCTGATCGATGAAAGCGCAGCAAAGCTTCGTCTTGAAATGAATTCAATGCCGGAAGAACTGGATACACTAGAACGCCAGATCCGTCAACTTGAAATTGAAAGAGAAGCCATTAAACGTGAAGATGATGAAGAGAAACTCAGGGAACTTAATATAGAAATCAGTAACCTGAGTGTGCAAAGAGATACCCTGAAAGCCAAATGGAGAAATGAAAAGGAAATAGTAGAGAAAATTCAACAGGCTAAAACAGCCATTGAATCCTTAAAACTCGAAGCAGAGCAGGCGGAACGAAATGGCGAGTATGGAAAAGTAGCAGAGATCCGTTATGGTAAAATAAAAGAACAGGAAAGTCAGATAACAACTTATACTGAACAGCTTAATCAGCTTGGTGAACAGAGTAGGCGCTTAATGAAAGAGGAAGTAGATGCGGAAGATATTGCCGAAAACGTCGCCAAAGCAACTGGCATACCAGTAAGTAAAATGATGCAAAGCGAAAGAGAGAAATTACTGCATCTTGAAGAAGAATTACATGAGCGTGTGGTAGGACAGGAAGAGGCAATCACTGCAGTGGCCGATGCTGTTCGCAGAAGCAGGGCAGGATTGCAGGATCCACGAAAACCAATCGGATCATTTATTTTCCTTGGCACAACCGGTGTAGGTAAAACTGAGCTGGCAAAAGCCCTTGCAGCTTACTTATTTGATGATGAACACCTCATGACCAGGATTGACATGAGCGAATACCAGGAAAAACATACGGTTTCAAGACTTGTGGGAGCCCCTCCGGGTTATGTTGGGTATGATGAAGGTGGACAGTTAACCGAAGCAGTGCGCAGAAAACCATACAGTGTGGTGTTACTGGATGAAATTGAAAAAGCACACCCAGATGTTTGGAACGTGTTGTTGCAGGTGTTGGATGATGGCCATTTAACCGATAATAAAGGTAGAACAGTGAATTTCAAGAACACCATTATTATCATGACAAGTAATATTGGTAGTCATCTGATACAGGATGCATTTGAAAATGTTACTGATACAAATGTTGCCACTGTAACCGAGAAGGCAAAGAATGAAGTGATGGAATTATTAAGAAAAACAATCCGACCAGAGTTTCTAAATAGGGTGGATGAAATCATCATGTTTAGTCCGCTGCTCAAAAAGCAGATCATGGGTATCGTTAAGATTCAGTTGGATGGTTTGAAGAAAATGGTAGCATCTTCGGGTATACAACTCGAATTCAGTAAATACTTGTTAGAGTTCCTCAGCGAACAGGGCTACGATCCACAAATGGGTGCAAGGCCATTGAAAAGACTTATTCAAAAGCAAATCGTAAATGAGCTGAGTAAGAAAATCCTGGCCGGTGAAATCGATAAATCCAAAAAAGTACTGGTGGATGCATTTGATGGAGTAGTGGTTTTTCGGAATGAGGATTAAGTTTTTTTGATTGTAGCTTGTAGCTTCCATCTAATCTTCTTCTGCAAAATTTGGCGGCAAGCTACAAGCTACAAGCTACAAGCTTCAGGCTGCAGGCCTTGAATAGTACTTGTGTTTGGCTTTCTGCTATGAATGGAATAATACAGGGGCCTGAGAATTAATTAACTTAAAAGCAGTTGGTTAAAACAATATTGAATCACTGTTAAATTCGCTACCTGTTAAAAATGGAACACAGATTTTCATGATTTTCAAGATCTATCATGATAAATCTTGAAAATCATGAAGATATGTGTTCTATCCTACGCTTAACTTGCACCGCCCTTCCAATTTGCTAAAACAAATCGTATTTTACATACTATGATACGTTTTGAAACCATCTTGCAGCAGTTTGAAGAAAAAGGTGATAAGACTGGTTGGACTTACCTTCAGGTTCCTCAAGACATTGCGGAGCAATTGCAGCCAGGTTCTCGAAAATCATTTCGGGTAAAAGGAAAGCTCGATCAATTTCCAATTAGCGGAGTGGCACTGATGCCCATGAAAGACGGTTCTTTTTTGATGCCGGTAAATGCAACAATGCGAAAGGGGATTCAGAAAAAGAAAGGTGCAAAAGTGGTTGTATCAATTTCAGTTGATAAAGCTCCGCTTCAAGTTCCCCCGGCTTTGCAGGAATGTCTCGACGATGAGCCAGCAGCAGCTCAATTCTTTAAACAACTACTTCCATCACAGCGCAACTATTTTATAAAATGGGTTTCTGGCGTTAAACATGAAATGGGACAGGCAAAACGCATTGCGCAAGTGATTGATGCACTGTTGCTTGAACAAAATTTTGTGGAAATGATCCGCGCGCAAAAAGCCCGAAAACAGCAACAATCAGACTGGTAAATAAAAAAAACTTACTACTTAGTAAGTTTTCATTATTTTTATACTGTGACCTCCCGTAACAAAGATACCAGAGAAGAAATTGTACGCATTGGTACAGCATTGATTAAAAGTCATGGGTACAATGCTTTCAGTTATGCAGATATCTCTCATAAGTTACAGGTAAAAAATGCGGCCATTCATTATCATTTCAGGGGTAAGGAAGACTTGCTGACCGAAATCATTGAACAGTATATATCGTTATATACTTCATTAGATAAACAACTTAAAGCTGCAGGAGCCAGTGCAACTGTTACCCTGGAGAAATTTATTGACCGGTATACTTGTTTGGTTGATGCAAGTAGTATTTGCATTATCGGCTCCATTGCTTCCGACTATAATACACTTCCGGATTCTGTGAAAGAAAAAGTACAGGAACTGGTAAACCTGGTATTAAAACTGGTGGAACAAACGCTCGCAACAGGGAAAAAAAGAGGGGAGTTTAACTTTAAAGAAACAGCCCGTACGCAATGCCTGTTGGTAATGACCAATCTGGCAGGAGGGGTACAGTTAGCTAGAATTACCGGGAAAAAGGATTACGATACAATAAAAAGGGCCATCATTCGTCAGGTCAAAGAAGGATAAAATTTTTTTGCCCATAAAACTTACTTATTAGTAAGTAAATATTTATATAAACACTAAAACCAAAACCATGAAAAAAGTATTGATTATGCTGACTTTCATTCTGGGAAGCTCAGTAATCGTTGCATCCGCACAAACAGCTACCAAATCAACGATCACCACTTCGGCCAATGAAGTGCTGGAAGGAACCATAAAAGATCAAATGCAGAAAAAAGGGGAAATTATTTTTACAGATGCTGCAGGATCGAGTAAGCGCTATTCGCCTGCCGATATCAGTGGGTTTACCATGGATGGGGTTAAATATATTTCTTATGCCAATGATTTTTATAAAGTTGTTTCAACTGGCACTAAAGCAAGTTTATATGTTCGGGTAACCGACAACAGTGGTAAAACTATTTTCAATGGTGCGGAGCCAGTTATGTTAACCACGGCCGAAGGTCGCAAAGGAGATTATTACCTGCAGATTAAAGCAGACGGAAAATTTAATCACGTTAACAAGAAAAATTTTCTGGAAGTAGTGGGAACAGCCTGTGCCGATTGTAGTCTTGTTCAAAACAGCATTAAATCCGGACAGTTAGGATACGAACAACTCGCTAAAGCGGTTGAGCAATATAATAATTGTTTGTAATTTTAAGCTACTAGCTTCTGGCTGCTAGATATTGAAAGCTAATGCTAGTTGCAGAATTAGAAGATATATGGTTAAAGGATTTTTAACCAGCATGTAATCGTGCAAAAAGAAATAGCCAGAAGTTTTATCTTCTGGCTATTATCATAAATAAACAATATTAATTTATACTAGCAGCTAGCAGCCATTGCTGTCCAGGGAAAATTTGCTAACATCTTCTGAGCCACAGGCTACATGCCACAAGCTGCAAGCAATTAGTAAACCAGACATTAAACGGGAGCCAGGTAATTAGGGAAGATAAAAATGAATAAATACAATCAGTACCCGTGGACAGACCTTCATTGGCATTGGTGTCAAGCGCAGCGATGACAGACTAAATCATGCGTAGCAGATTTAGTCAGAGGCCAATGTAGTCTG
>QFCS01000191.1_pt1 | contig 80051 bp, 56 predicted proteins | sample 3576561 | NCBI WGS metagenome assembly QFCS01 | reverse complement strand
GGTCTCGCGCGTCTCGCCGGGCATGATGCGGAAGTTCACCACGGCCTCGGCCTGGCCGGGAATCACGTTGTCCTTGTTGCCCGCCTGCACGATGGTCAGCGCCGTGGTGGTGCGGATCATCGCGTTGGTGCTGCCCGCGTTCTCCAGCTGGCGCTGCACCACGGGGCCGAACAGCCAGAGGTTGGACAGCGCCACGCGCTGGAAGCCGCCCATCTCGGGCGCCAGCGTCTCGAACATCTCGCGCGCGACGCCCTGCACGGCCGCGGGCAGCTGCTGCTGTTCCAGGCGCTGCAGGCCGGCGGCGAGCTTCGAGATCGCGGTCCGCCCCGGCGGAGGCGGCGCCGACGAATGCCCCGGCGTCCCCGTCACCCGGATCGCGACGGACATGTAGCCCTTCTCCGCGATGCCGATCAGCGCGGCCGGCCGCTTCAGCCCGGGCATCAGGCCATCGGCGATGAAGAGGCCTTCGTCCAGCACGAAGTCCAGGCGCACGCCGCGTTCCTGCAGGAGCTTGGCCACCTGCTGCGCGCCGCGCAGGCCGCCGACTTCCTCGTCGGCCCCGGACACGAGGTACACGGTCTGGCGCGGCTGGAAGCCCGCGGCCAGCAGCATCTCGACCGCCTCGAGCTGCGCGACCAGGTTGCCCTTGTCGTCCCAGGTCCCGCGGCCCCAGACGTGGCCGTCGCGGATCTCGCCCGCGAAGGCGCCGGCCTGCCACTTGCCCTCGGTGCCGGGCTCCAGCGGCACCACGTCGTGGTGCGCCAGCAGCGCGATGCCCCTGGCAGCCGGGTCCGTGCCGGCCCAGGTGTAGAGCAGCGTGTAGCCGCCCACCAGTTCGCGCTTGAGCGAGGCATGCACGCGCGGGAAGCGCTGCTCCAGCCACGCGTGCATCTTGCGGAACTCCGCCGCGTTCGCTTCGGGGTCGGTCGCGCTCGACACCGTGCGGAAGCGCACGGCCTCCGCCAGCTTGCCGGCGACCGCCTGCGCGTCGAGCGCCAGCGCGGGCGCCGGCGGCACCTGCAGCTGGCGCGATCCGTTGCGCAGCGTGTTCACGGCCACGGCCGCGACCAGCAGCACCAACAAGGCGAGGATGGCGAGAAGGAAGCGTTTCAGCATCGTGCCCTTTGCAGCGAGATCCCGGCTTTCGCCGGGATGGCCAGCGCGTCAGACCTTCAGTTGAAGGTCTTCCCTTCGCTGGCCAGCTTCATCAGCAGCGGCGCCGGCTCCCAGAACTTCGCGTCGTCGTTCGGGTTGCGCTGGAAACGCTGCATGGCCTGGACCACGTTGAACAGGCCCACCTGGTCCGCGTACAGCATCGGGCCGCCGCGGTGGATGGGGAAGCCGTAGCCGGTGATGTAGACCATGTCGATGTCGCTCGCGCGGGCGGCGATGCCCTCTTCCAGGATGTGCGCGCCTTCGTTGACCAGCGCGAACACCAGGCGCTGCACGATCTCCTCGTCGGAGATCTTGCGCGGCGTGATGCCGAGCGACTTGCGGTGGTCCTCGATCATCTTCACGACCTCGGCGTTCGGGATCGCGTCGCGCTTGCCCGGCACGTAGTCGTACCAGCCGGCACCGGTCTTCTGGCCGAAACGGCCCTTCTCGCACAGCAGGTCGGCCGTCTTGCTGTACTTCATGTCCGGCTTTTCCTGGTAGCGGCGCTTGCGGATCGCCCAGCCGATGTCGTTGCCGGCCAGGTCGCCCATGCGGAACGGGCCCATGGCCATGCCGAACTTCTCCATCGCCTTGTCCACCTGTTCGGGCGTGCAGCCCTCGTCCAGCAGGAAACCGCCCTGGCGGCCGTACTGCTCGATCATGCGGTTGCCGATGAAGCCGTCGCACACGCCGGAGACCACCGCCGTCTTCTTGATCTTCTTGGCCACGGCCATCACGGTGGCCATGACGTCCTTGGCGGTCTTCTCGCCGCGCACCACTTCCAGCAGCTTCATCACGTTGGCCGGGCTGAAGAAGTGCAGGCCCACCACGTCCTGCGGGCGCTGGGTGAAATTGGCGATCTGGTTCACGTCCAGCGTGGAGGTGTTGGAGGCCAGGATCGCGCCGGGCTTCATCACGCGGTCGAGTTCCTTGAACACCTTTTCCTTCACGCCGATCTCTTCGAACACGGCCTCGATCACGAGGTCGGCCGAGCCGATGTCGTCGTAGCTCAGTGTGGTGCTCAGCAGCGCCATGCGCTGCTCGTACTTGTCCTGCTTGAGCTTGCCCTTCTTCACCTGGGCTTCGTAGTTCTTGCGGATGGTCGCGATGCCGCGGTCCAGCGCCTCCTGCTTCATCTCCAGCATCTTCACCGGAATGCCGGCGTTGAGGAAGTTCATGGAGATGCCGCCGCCCATGGTGCCGGCGCCGATGACGGCCACCGAGGCGATCTCGCGCTTGGGCGTGTCTTCCGGCACATCGGGAATCTTGCTCGCGGCGCGCTCGGCCGTGAACAGGTGGCGCAGCGCGCGGCACTCGGGCGTCCACATCAGGTTGATGAAGATCTCGCGCTCGAAGGCCATGCCGTCGTCGAACTTCTTCTTGGTGGCGGCTTCCACCGCGTCCACGCACTTGGCCGGCGCCGGGAAGTTCTTGGACATGCCCTTGACCATGTTGCGCGCGAACTGGAAGTACGCGTCGCCCTTGGGGTGCTTGCAGGGCAGGTCACGCACCCGGGGCAGCGCGCTGCCGTCGGCGTGTTTCGCGGCCATCTCGCGGGCCAGGGCCAGGGCTTCCTCGGCCAGGCTCTCGGGCGAGGCCGACAGCTTGTTGAACAGCATCTGGCCGGGCACCTGCGCCAGCATCTCGCTCTTGACGGCCTCGCCGCTCACGATCATGTTGAGCGCGGGCTCCACGCCCAGCGCGCGCGGCAGGCGCTGCGTGCCGCCGGCGCCGGGAATCAGGCCCAGCTTCACTTCGGGCAACGCCACGTTGGTGCCGGGCGCGGCGATGCGGTAGTGGCAGCCCAGGGCCAGCTCCAGGCCGCCGCCCATGGCGACGGAGTGGATCGCGGCGATGACCGGCTTGGAGGCGTTTTCCACCGCCAGGATCACCGACAGCAGGTTCGGCTCGGCCAGCGCCTTGGGCGAGCCGAACTCGCGGATGTCCGCCCCACCCGAAAACGCCTTGCCGGCACCCGTCAGCACGATGGCCTTCACGGCCGGATCGGCCTCGGCCTTGGCCAGCCCGTCGGTGATGCCCTGGCGGGTGGACAGCCCCAGGCCGTTGACCGGCGGGTTGTTCATGGTGATGACGGCCACATCGCCGTGGACCTGGTACTCAGCGGTCATGAAAAAGCTCCTTCGTTGTATGTCGGACAGTGCCTGAGGGCGTTGACTGTGACGCTCTTCTTTAAAAAGAACGATCGTTCGATTCTAGAAAGATTGTGCAACGCCGCAAGACCCGGGTGTCGCCGGCTTGTCTCAGGGAGGCGAAAAAAGGAATTGGCTCCGGAGGGCGTGCCCGCAACCAGGATGCCGTGGGTCCGGCTCCGCCGGCCCACAGGCATCGCCCCCCAGTGGGGGGTGCCGCCGCAGGCGGCGCGGGGGAGTCCCGGCGCCGGGCCGCCCCAAGCCGGGAAAGCCCCCTTGGGGGGCAGCGACCCGCGCAGCGGCGGAGCGTGGGGGCCACACCTAAACCTCCAGCCACTCCTTGCGGGTGTAAGGATCGGCGCGCAGGCTCTCCGGCGTGCCCTGGAACACGATGCTGCCGTGCCCCATGACCAGCGCGCGATCCGAAATCGCCATGGCAATCGTCAGCTTCTGCTCGATCAGCAGCACCGAGATCCCGCGCGACTTGAGCGTCTGCAGGTACTGGCCGACCAGCTCCACGATCTTGGGCGCCAGGCCCTCGGTGGGCTCGTCGATGATGATGAGGTCGGGGTCGCCCATGAGGGCGCGGCACAGCGTGAGCATCTGCTGCTCGCCGCCCGAGAGCACGCCCGCTTCGGTGTGCTGGCGCTCGCGCAGGCGCGGGAACATGCCGTACATGTCCTCGAAGCTCCAGCGCGAGCCCTTGCCGCGGCCCTTCTGCCCCAGCATCAGGTTCTGGTGCACGGTGAGCGTGGGGAAGATGTCGCGGTTCTCCGGTACGTAGCCCAGACCCAGGTGAGCCACCTCATAGGCCTTCTTGCCCATGATCTGCTGGCCCTTCCAGTGGATGCTGCCCTGGCATTCCACCAGGCCCATGACGGCCTTGGCGGTGGTGGAGCGGCCCGAGCCGTTGCGGCCCAGCAGCGCGACGATCTCGCCGGGCTGCACGTCGAAGCTCACGCCGTGCAGGACGTGGCTCTTGCCGTAGTAGGCGTGGAGGTTTTCGATTTTCAACATCAGTGTGCCGCTCCCTGCGCGTCTGCCACGTGCGAGCCCAGGTAGGCCTCCTGCACGCGCTGGTTGGCCCGGACGGCGGCGGGTGTGTCGAAGGCGAGCACCTCGCCATAGACGACCACGGCGATGCGGTCGGCCAGGCCGAACACCACGCCCATGTCGTGCTCCACCGTGAGCAGGGTCTTGCCCACGGTCACTTCCTTGATGAGGCTGATGAAGCGGCTGGTTTCGCTCTTGCTCATGCCGGCGGTGGGCTCGTCGAGCAGGATCACGTTGGCGCCGCCGGCGATGGTGATGCCGATCTCCAGCGCGCGCTGCTCGGCGTAGGTCAGGTTCATGGCCAGCGTGTCGCGCTTGCGGTCGAGTTTGATCATCTCCATGAGCTGCTCGGCGCGCTCGTTGGCGTCGTCCAGGTCGGCCAGGAACTTCAGGAAGGTGTACTTGTAGCCCAGGCTCCAGAGCACGCCGCAGCGCAGGTTCTCGAACACGCTGAGCTTGGGGAAGATGTTGGTGATCTGGAAGCTGCGCGAGAGCCCGGCGCGGTTGATCTCGAACGGCTTCTTGCCGTCGATGCGCTGGCCGTTGAGCAGCACCTGGCCGCTGCTGGGCGCGAAGCGCCCGCTGATGAGGTTGAACAGCGTGGACTTGCCCGCGCCGTTGGGGCCGATGATGCCCACGCGCTCGCCCGCCTTCACAGCCAGGTTCACGCCCCGGATGATCTCGGTCTTGCCAAAGCTCTTGCGCAGGTCCTTGAGTTCCAGCGCGTAGGTTGATGGTGCGTTCATGCTCACAGCGCCTCCCGCCGCTTGATTTCTTTTTCAATGTACTCCTGGATCTCGCCCCATTCGCGCAGGAAGGCGCGGCGCGTGAGTTCGAACAGGCCCAGGCCGGTGAGCATGACCATGCCCGCGCCGAACCAGCTGTTGATGCCCTTGGCGTCCAGCGGCACGCCGAGGAAGCGCAGTTCGGAGCCCAGGGTGGTGTTGAGCTGCAGGTGGTAGACCATCTCGATCATGGCCGCCGCGCCCACCAGCATCACCAGGGCGGTGCCGGCCAGTGCGAGGTAGCTCACCCAGAGTTCGCGCAGGCGCCCGAAGGCCGCCACGCGCAGGTTCATCATGATCAGGCTGGCGATGCCGCCGGGGGCGTACATCACCATGAACAGGAAGATCAGGCCCAGGTAGAGCAGCCAGGCCTTGGTGAACTCCGAGAGCAGCACGAAGGCCAGCACCATGAGGATGCCGCCGATGATGGGCCCGAAGAAGAAGGTGGCGCCACCCAGGAAGGTGAACAGAAGGTAGGCGCCCGAGCGCGCCGCGCCCACCACCTCGGCGGTGACGATCTCGAAGTTCAAGGCCCCCAGGCCGCCCGAGATGCCGGCGAAGAAGCCGGCGATGATGAAGGCCATGTAGCGCACGCGCTGGGTGTCGTAGCCCACGAACTCCACGCGCTCGGGGTTGTCGCGCACGGCGTTGAGCATGCGGCCCAGCGGCGTGCGGGTGAAGGCGAACATGAGCCCGACCGAGATGAAGGTGTAGACGGCGATCAGGTAGTACACCTGCACCTGCGGCCCGTAGGTGATGCCCATGAAGGGCTTGCCGGCCATGCGGTCGCCCGAGACGCCGCCTTCGCCACCGAAGAACTCGGGGATCATGAGCGAGAGCGCGAACACGAGTTCGCCCAAGCCCAGCGTGATCATGGCGAAGGTGGTGCCCGACTTGCGGGTGGTCACGTAGCCGAACAGCACCGCGAAGCCCACGCCCGCGAGGCCGCCCACGATGGGGATCAGCGACACCGGCAGCGGCAGCGAGCCGGAGGTCACGCTGTTGAGCGCGTGGATCGCCAGAAAGGAGCCCAGGCCGGTGTAGACCGCGTGCCCGAAGCTGAGCATGCCGCCCTGCCCCAGCAGGATGTTGTAGGACAGGCAGGCGATGATGGCGATGCCCATCTGCGAGAGCACTGTCATCGCCAGGCCGCTGGTGAAGATCCTCGGCGCCACGATGAGCAGCAGCGCGAAGAGGCCCCAGGTCAGCCAGCGCCCGACGTTGAGCGGCTTGAATTCGTAGTGTTTGGAGGTCATCGCTCAGCCCTCCCGTTTGCCGAGCAGGCCACGCGGCCGGAAGATCAGGATCAGCACCAGGAACAGGTACGGCAGGATGGGCGCGACCTGGGACAGCGTGAGCTTGACGTACGAGTTGTTGGCCACGGCGTCCGACAGCGGCAGGCCGATCTGCTGGGCCAGCGTCGCCAGCGAGTACTCGAAGGCCACGGCGAAGGTCTGGATGACGCCGATGAGGATGGAGGCGACGAAGGCGCCCGAGAGCGAGCCCATGCCACCGACCACCACCACCACGAAGATCACCGAGCCCACCGTGGCGGCCATGGCCGGTTCGGTGAGGAAGGTGCTGCCACCGATGACGCCGGCCAGGCCGGCCAGCGCGGAGCCCGCGCCGAACACCAGCATGAAGACGCGCGGCACGTTGTGGCCCAGCGATTCGACGGCTTCGGGGTGCGTGAGCGCGGCCTGGATCACCAGGCCGATGCGGGTGCGCGTGAGCAGCAGCCAGACCGAGGCCAGCATCACCACCGCCACCAGCATCATGAAACCGCGTGTGGCCGGGAACGGCGAGCAGACCACGCGGATGGCCGCGTCGGCGGCGCTGCACAGCTCGGGCGGCGCGGCGCCCCAGACCATGCGCAGGCCTTCGACGGAGTTGTTGATCAGGGTGAAGACCGGACCGCGCAGCTCTTCGGGCGGGCGGAACTCGACCGCGATGCGGCCCCAGACGAGCTGCACCAGCTCGACGATGACGTAGGACAGGCCGAAAGTCACCAGCAGTTCAGGCACGTGGCCGTACTTGTGCACCTTGCGCAGGCACTGGCGTTCGAACGCCGCACCCAGCAGGCCCACCACGATCGGCGCGATCAGCAGCGCGGGCCAGAAGCCCACGAACTGCGCCACCGTGTAACCCACGTAGGCCCCCAGCATGTAGAAGCTGGCGTGCGCGAAGTTGAGCACGCCCATCATGCTGAAGATCAGCGTGAGACCCGAACTCAGCATGAACAGCAGGAGCCCGTAGCTCAGCCCGTTCAGCATCGAGATGATGAAAAACTCCATTCCCTCAAACCTTCCTCATCGATGAATGAAAAAGAGCCCGATACGGCAACCCGCTCGGGCTCTTTGGATGGGTGTGGTGGTTTACCCGGGGCGCTTCATCTGGCAGCTCGTCGGCGTGCTCGACACGTAGTTGGGGTACTCCGCCACCGGCGCCAGCGTCATGCCGGTCTTCTCGGGGCTGTAGGGGTACTTGGCATCGGCCTTCTGCCAGACCGACATGTACAGCGGCTGCTGCAGCTGGTGGTCGTTCTTGCGCATCTGCACTTCGCCGTTGAAGCTCTTGACGGTGAGGCCTTCCATGGCGGCGGCCACCTTCACGGGGTCGGTGGACTTGGCCTTGGCCATGGCCGCGCCGAGGAACTCGAAGATGCGGATGGTGGAGCCGGTGTAGAAGTCGTCGTTGTACTTCTGGTTGAACTCCTTCATCCAGGCGTCCATCTGCCCACCCATGTTGTAGTGGTTGTAGGCGATCTGGTAGACCCGGCCGGCGCCGTTGGAGCCCAGCGCGGTGGGCGTGCCGGTGACGCCGGCGTAGTAGGTGAAGAACTTGCCGGTGTAGCCGTTCTCGTTGGCCGCCTTGATCAGCAGCGAGAGGTCGGAACCCCAGTTGCCGGTGATCACGGTGTCGGCGCCCGAGGCCTTGATCTTGGCGATGTAGGGGGCGAAGTCGCGCGTCTGGGCCAGCGGGTGCAGGTCTTCACCGACGAACTGGATGTCCGGGCGCTTGCGCGTGAGGGCTTCCTTGCCGAACTTCACGACCTGGTGGCCGTGCGAGTAGTTCTGGTTCAGGAAGTACACCTTCTTGATGTCGGGCTGCTTGGCGATGAAGCTGGCCATGGCTTCCATCTTCATGGAGGTGTCGGCATCGAAGCGGAAGTGCCAGTAGCTGCACTTGCTGTTGGTCAGGTCCGGGTCCACGGCGGAGTCGTTGAGGTACAGGACTTCCTTGCCAGGGTTGCGGGCGTTGTGCTTCTCGACCGCGTCGGCCAGTGCCAGCGCGACGGAGGAGCCATTGCCCTGGATGATGTAGCGCGCGCCCTGGTCGATCGCGGCCTTGAGCGCGTTCAGGCTTTCGGCCGGGCTCAGCTTGTTGTCGATCGGGGTGACTTCGAACTTCACGCCGGCCGGGTTGCCCTTGCCGCTGAACTTTTCGGCGAAGAACTGGTAGCCCTTGATCTGGCTCACGCCCACGGGACCGAGCAGGCCGGTCAGCGGGTCGATCCGGATCATCTTGACGGTTTCACCCGCCTGGGCAAACGACGCACCGGCGGCCACCAGCATGGCGGCGCCTGCAATCATCTTCACGGTCAGTTTCATACCTATGTCTCCTTGTTGTTGACGAATCGAATAGGCGCAGCGTAAGGGCTTCTGGTGCGGTGCAGCGTAGGGGATTGCCCGGGCTTCTATCACGCAGGCGACAAGGTGCCTTGCGATGGTGCGCCCGGGCCCCTTTTCACACGCCCGGCAGCACGTAGTCCTTGAGCTGCTCGCGCAGGGTCATCTTCTGCATCTTGCCGGTGGCGCCCAGCGGGATCGCCTCGACGAACAACACGTCATCCGGGATCTGCCATTTGGCGATCTTGCCTTCGTAGAAGGCCAGCAATTCCTCGCGGCTGAGTTCGGTGCCGGGTTTCTTCACCACCACCACGATGGGGCGCTCGTCCCACTTGGGGTGCTTCATGCCCACGCAGGCCGCCATGGCCACGGACGGGTGCGCCATCGCGATGTTTTCCACGTCGATCGAGCTGATCCACTCGCCGCCGGACTTGATCACGTCCTTGCTGCGGTCGGTGATCTGCATGAAACCGTCGGCGTCGATGGTGGCCACGTCGCCGGTGGGGAACCAGCCGTGCCCCTGCGCGTCGTAGCGCAGCGGGTCGCCGCCCTCGCCCTTGAAGTAGCTGGCGATGATCCAGGGGCCGCGCACCAGCAGGTCGCCGTAGGCCTTGCCGTCCCAGGGCAGCTCTTCGCCGGCCTCGTTGACGATCTTCATGTCGGCGCCGAAGATGGCGCGGCCTTGCTTGAGGCGAACCTTGAGCTGCTCGGCCGGCGACAGCGCCAGCTGTGCGTTCTTCAGCGTGCAGACCGTGCCCAGCGGCGACATCTCGGTCATGCCCCAGGCGTGCAGCACGTCCACGCCGTACACGTCGTTGAAGGCGCTGATCATGGCCGGCGGGCAGGCCGAGCCGCCGATGACGGTGCGGTTGAGCGTGCTGAACTTGAGGTTGTTGGCCTGCAGGTGGCCCAGCAGCATCTGCCAGACGGTGGGCACGCCGGCGGCCATGGTGACCTTCTCGGCCTCGATCAGTTCGTAGACCGATTTGCCGTCCAGCGCCGCACCGGGGAACACCAGCTTGCAGCCGACGGCCGCCGCCGCGTAAGGCAGGCCCCAGGCGTTGACGTGGAACATGGGCACCACGGGCAGCACACTGTCGCGCGCCGAGAGGCACATGGCGTCGGGAAGCGCCGCGCCGAATGCGTGCAGCAGCGTGGAGCGGTGCGAGTACAGCGCGGCCTTGGGGTTGCCGGTGGTGCCGCTCGTGTAGCACATGCTCGAGGCGGAGTTCTCGTCGAAGGTCGGCCAGTCGTAGGTCGTGGGCTGTTGGCCCATCCAGGCCTCGTAGCTCCGCAGGCCGGGAATGCCGCTGTCGGCCGGCAGCTTGTCCGCGTCGCACAGCGCGATCCAGTGCTTCACCGTCGGGCACTTGGCCGCCACCGCCTTGACCAGCGGCAGGAAGGTCATGTCGAAACAGACCGCCTTGTCTTCCGCGTGGTTGACGATCCAGACCAGTTGCTCGGGGTGCAGGCGCGGGTTGAGGGTGTGCAGCACGCGGCCGGTGCCGCTCACGCCGAAATACAGTTCCAGATGGCGATAACCGTTCCAGGCCAGCGTGGCCACGCGGTCGCCCTGGGGCAGGTCCAGGCCGTCCAGCGCATTGGCCACCTGGCGCGAGCGGCTCGCGATCTGGCCCCAGGTGCTGCGGTGGATGTCGCCTTCCACACGGCGGGACACGATTTCGCCACTCGAGTGGTGCCGCTCGGCATGCACGATCAGCGAGGAAATCAAAAGGGGTTGGCTCTGCATCTGGCCCAGCATGGGGAGTCTCCTGTCGATGAGGGGGTTGGAATCGGCGTTCATCGTAGCGGGTTGCCCCGCACGGCTGCCCCGGGGATATCCAGGGGGAATGCCCTCGGTGTCCGTTGCGGGACACGATACCTCGGCCTTCATCAACATGGTGTTGCGTCGAATGGGGTGAATGGCGGTGGCTTGATCTGCCTCAAGGCACGGCGCTGATCTGCGCGGCCGTGAGCGAGGCGTTGAAATGCAGCTGACCGGGCCAGGCCGGCCAGGTGGCGCCCAGTGTGGCGTGGTTGGGGTTGCCGGTGCGGGCGAACTGGCCGACGCTGGCCATCATGTGGCCCGACAGCGCCTCGCGCCCTGCCCGGTTGGCGTTGCCGCCGATGGCGTTGGCGAACAGCGAAGGGCCGAAGTTGCCGAACACGAACGGCAGGTCGAAGGCGTGCGCGGCGCCGTACACCGTGTTCCACGGCGCGGGTTGCTGCGCCCAGTCGAACCGGTAGTGCCAGATGTCGGCCTGCTGCGTGCGCAGCGTGTTGAGCACGTTGTCTCGGCCGGCGCCGAAGGACGCCGCCGTGAGTTGCGCGGCCCGCGCGGTCCAGCCGGTCACGGCCGCGTTGGACGGCAAGTACGCGGCGTTGAGGAAGTCGCCCTCGGTCAGCAGCGTCGGCGCATTCGGGTCGAAGCCGAACAGCAGGTTGAAGAGCTGGGCGTCGGTCACGATGAAGCCGGCGGGCCCGCCCAGCAGCGTGAGGAAGCTGGGGAACAGCTTGCCCTCTTCCGCCGTGGTGCCGGCCAGAACGGGGACCTTGTTGTAACGGCCCGCCGCGAACTCGTTGATCGGGTTCAGCGGCAACACCGTGCCGTCGGGAATCGGGCCCGAACCCGTGAGGTTGTTGGCCAGCAAGGTGGTGAGCACGGTGCCGCCGGCCTTGCCGCGCAGGTAGTCCGCCACCTGCGGCGCCGACTGCGTGGCGATGTAGGCCTGCGCCGTTGGCAGGTCGACGGCCAGGCCATCGGCGATCACCAGCCGGGCCAGCAGCGCGTTGCCTTGCGCCAGCGAGGCCGCTGCGTCGTTCAGCGAGGGGATGGTGCCCACCGGCAGGTTGCTCGCCAGCGAAATGCCGCCCGAGATCGGCACGGCCTTGTGGAACAGGCCCGCGCCCAGCGGCGAGGCGACCAGCGACCAGACGTTGGTCGCGCCGGCCGATTGCCCCATCAGCGTCACGTTGGCCGCGTTGCCACCGAAGACGGCGGCGTTCTGCTGCACGAACTTGAGGCCCTGCACGATGTCGAGCAGGGCGAAGTTGCCCGAATCCTCCGCGCTGTCGAGCCCGGTCTTGAGCTGCGGCAGGTTCATGAAGCCCAGCACGCCCAGGCGGTAGTTGAGCGTGACCACCACCGCATTGGCGCTGCGCGCCAGGGCCGCGCCGTCGTAGATCGGGTCGGCGGTGTAGCCGGTGATGTTGCTGCCGCCGTGCACGAAGACGATCACGGGCAGTCCGGTGGTGGCGCTGGCCGGCCGCCACACATTGAGGAACAGGCAGTCCTCGCTGCCCACCGGCGTGTTCAGCGTCGCGCCGATCGTGGCGTCGAAACGGTTGTTGGCGCCCGGCCCGTAGAGGCGGCCGTTCTGCAGACAGGCCGCGCCGAACTGCGTGGTGTCGCGTGTGCCGCTCCAGGCCGCCACCGCCGCGGGCGCCTTCCAGCGCCGCGCGCCCACCGGCGGCTGGGCGAACGGAATGCCCTTCCAGGCGTAGGTGCCGTTGGAGGCCGCGTCGTTGCGGCCCTTGATCGTGCCCTGGGCGATCTGCCGGACCTCCGGCCTCGGGACGGGCGGCGTCTCGCCGGACCCGCCGCCGCCGCAGGCCATCAAAGTCAGGCAGGCTGCGCCCGCCACCCACCACCGTGTGTTGCTGCCCATGTCTTGTCTCCTGTGATTCTTTGAAGCGATAACCCGCTTGCGCCAGCGCCTGAAATCCTTTTGAATTCCAGCTTCCCGCCGATGCCCACCGTCCTCGGAAATTCTAGGAACGGGTGCCCGATACGCCGCTATCGCAACACGACCAATCGAGTGACTTCACGACGCCACCACCCCAGCCGAAGAAGCAGTTCCGCCCTCTGGGTCAAATGCCTCGCCGACATGTTTGCCTCCCGGGGCCTGGACGCGCCGCGCCTGCTGGCCGGCGCGCGCATCGACGACGCCCTGCTGCAGGACCCGGACGGGCGGGTCGAGGTCGATGACATCACCCGCCTGTGGGAACTGGCCGTCGCCTGGTCGGGCAACCCGGCCCTGGGCATGGACCGCGAGCTGCCGGCGCGGCATGTCAACTTCGACATGGTGGGTTACGTGATGCTGGCCAGCCCGACCCTCAAGGCCGGGCTGATCAACCTCTCGCGCTACTACGCCGTGATCTCGGACGCGATCACGCTCGACCTCGAACCCGACGGCAGCAACCACTGGATGGTGCTGGGCCTGATCGGCAACACCCGGCCGCTGCCGCGCCAGCGCCTGGAATACAGCCTGCTCACGGTGGCCACGCTGTGCCGCTGGATCACGCGGCGCGACGTGCAGCCCCAGGCCGTGGAGTTCGTCGACCCCGAGCCGGCGGATGCCCGGCCCTATGTGGCGGCGTTCGGCTGCCCGGTGCGCTTCGGCCAGCCGCGCAACCGGCTGCTGCTGACCAACCGGGACCTGGAGATGCCGCTGCTCTCCAGCGACCCGGTGCTGTTCGACATGCACCAGCGCGTGATCGAGTCGCGCCTGGTGCGGCTGGGCCATGCCAGCACCGGCCAGCGCGTGACCGAGGAAATCATCCACCGCCTGCACCTCGGCGAGCCGCGCCGCGAAGACATCGCCAGCAGCCTGGCCATGGCCGACCGCACCCTGCAGCGCCGCCTGCGCGAGGAAGACACCAACTTCCAGCAGCTGCTGGACGACGCCCGGCGCGACCTGGCGCAGAAGTACCTGGCCGAAGACCGCTACACCCTGGGCCAGGTGGCCGACCTGCTGGGCTTCGCCGACCAGAGCAACTTCTTCCGCGCCAACAAGCGCTGGTTCGGCGTGTCGCCGGGGCAGTACCGCGCCCGCCTGGCCGAGAGCGAGCCGCTGGCCGCGTCGCTGAACGCGTCGGATTGACCCTGCGCCCCGCCATGTCGGCCCCGATGCGGACAATGGTGGACATGAACCGACCCGTCGACATGGCCGCCAGCCTGGCGCTTGGCCTGGCCTGGCACAACCGCTTCGCCAGCCTGGGCGAAGCCTTCTACACCCTCAGAGCCCCCACCCCCCTGCCCTCGCCCCACTGGGTGGGCACGAGCCCGGCCGTGGCCGATCTGCTGGGCCTGGACCGGGCCTGGCTGTCCTCGCCCGCCGCGCTCGACGCCTTCACCGGCAACCTGCCCATCGCGGGCACACAGCCGCTGGCCAGCGTGTACAGCGGCCACCAGTTCGGCCAATGGGCCGGCCAGCTGGGCGACGGCCGCGCCATCCTGCTCGGCGAGGTGGACACGCCCTCGGGCCCGCAGGAGGTGCAGCTCAAGGGCGCCGGCCTGACGCCGTATTCGCGCATGGGCGACGGCCGCGCGGTGCTGCGCAGCTCGATTCGCGAGTTCCTCTGCAGCGAGGCCATGCACGCCCTGGGCATTCCCACCAGCCGCGCGCTGTGCGTCACGGGCTCGCCCGCGCCGGTGCGCCGCGAGCAGATCGAGACCGCCGCCGTGGTCACGCGTGTGGCGCCCAGCTTCATCCGCTTCGGCCACTTCGAGCATTTTTCGCACCACGGCCTGCACGGCGAGCTGCGCCAGCTGGCCGACTTCGTGATCGACCGCTTCTACCCCGCCTGCCGCGAAGCACCGGGCAGCCCCTACGCGGCCCTGCTGGAGGCCGTGAGCGCGCGCACCGCCGAAATGGTGGCGCAGTGGCAAGCCGTGGGCTTCTGCCACGGGGTGATGAACACCGACAACATGAGCATCCTGGGCCTGACCATCGACTACGGGCCGTTCCAGTTTCTCGACGCCTTCAACCCCGGCCACATCTGCAACCACTCGGACACCGGCGGGCGCTACGCCTACAACCGCCAGCCCAACATCGCCTACTGGAACCTGTTCGCGCTGGGCCAGGCGCTGCTGCCGCTGATGGACGACCAGCAGCAGGCGCTGGACGCGCTGGAGCCCTACAAGGCGCTGATGCCGGCCGCGCTGCAGCGCCGCATGAACGCCAAGCTGGGCCTGGGCCGCGCGGAAGACGGCGACGCCGAGCTCACCGAATCGCTGATGAAGCTGATGGCGGCCGACGCGGTGGACTTCACCATCTTCTGGCGCCGCCTGAGCCACGCCGTGGCCGGCCCGCTCGACCCGGTGCGCGACCTGTTCCTGCAGCGCGAGGCCTTCGATGCCTGGGCCATTCGCTGGCAGGAGCGCCTGCGGACCGAGCCCGGTTTCGATGCCGGCGCCACACAGGCCCGCATGCTGCGCACCAACCCGCAGGTGGTGCTGCGCAACCACCTGGGTGAGATCGCCATCCAGCGCGCCAAGCAGGGCGACTTCAGCGAGCTCGCGCGGTTGCAAAACGCGCTCGAACACCCATTTGAAGAACTTCCCGGCCAGGAAGACCTGGCCGCTTTCCCGCCCGATTGGGCCAGCCAGATCGAGATCAGCTGCTCGTCCTAGGAGACCTCCCGATGAACTTCCCCGTCCAGAAAACCGAAGCCGAATGGCGCGAGCTGCTGGCCGCCAAAGGCGCCGAGCCGCGCGCCTTCGACGTGACCCGCCATGCCCACACCGAACGCCCCTACACCGGCAAGTTCGAGCAGGTCTGGGCCGACGGCAGCTACCACTGCATCTGCTGCGGCAACAAGCTGTTCGACGCCGACACCAAGTTCGACGCCGGCTGCGGCTGGCCCAGCTTCTCGCTGGCCGTGCCGGGCGCCATCACCGAGATCACCGACCGCAGCCACGGCATGGTGCGCGTGGAAACCGTGTGCAGCCAGTGCGGCGCGCACCTGGGCCACGTGTTCGAAGACGGCCCCTCCCCCACCGGCCTGCGCTATTGCATGAACTCCGCCTCGCTGGAACACCAACCGAAGAAGGACACGCCATGAAAGCCCAGAACATTCTCGACACCATCGGCCGCACCCCGCACATCCGCGTGCAGCGCCTGTTCGGCGACGCGAGCCAGCAGGTCTGGATCAAGTCCGAGCGCAGCAACCCGGGCGGCTCCATCAAGGACCGGATCGCCCTGTCCATGGTGGAAGACGCCGAGCGCTCGGGCGCGCTCCAGCCCGGCGGCACCATCGTCGAGCCGACCTCGGGCAACACCGGCATCGGCCTGGCCATGGTCGCCGCCGTCAAGGGCTACAAGCTGATCCTGGTGATGCCCGACAGCATGTCGGTCGAGCGCCGCCGCCTGATGCTGGCCTACGGCGCCAGCTTCGACCTCACCCCGCGCGAGAAGGGCATGAAGGGCTCGATCGCGCGCGCCGAGGAGATCGTGGCCGCCACGCCGGGCGCGTGGATGCCGCAGCAGTTCAACAACCCGGCCAACGTGGACGTGCACGTGCGCACCACGGCGGAGGAAATCGCGGCCGATTTCCCCGACGGCATCGACGTGCTCATCACCGGCGTGGGCACGGGCGGCCACATCACGGGCGTGGCGCGCGTGCTCAAGGCGCGCTGGCCCCAGCTCAAGGTGTTCGCGGTGGAGCCGTCGGCCTCGCCCGTCATCTCCGGCGGCAACCCCTCGCCCCACCCCATCCAGGGCATCGGCGCGGGCTTCATCCCCAACAACCTCGACACCAGCCTGCTCGACGGCGTGATCCAGGTCGACGCCGAACCCGCGCGCGACATGGCGCGGCGCAGCGCGCGCGAAGAAGGCATCCTGGTCGGCATTTCCTCGGGTGCCACCTTGGCGGCGATCGCGCAGAAGCTGCCCGAATTGCCGGCCAAGGCCGTGGTGCTCGGTTTCAACTACGACACCGGCGAGCGGTATCTCTCCATCGAAGGCTTCCTCCCGGCATGAAAAACCTCTCCGACATCCGCCTGTCCATGCTCGACCTGGTGGCCGTGCGCGAAGGCGGCACCGTGGCCGACGCGCTGGCCGTGGCCCTGCGCACCGCGCAGCACGCCGAGTCGCTCGGCTTCACGCGCTACTGGCTGGCCGAGCACCACAACATGAGCGGCATCGCCAGCTCGGCCACGGCCGTGCTGATCGGCCACATCGCGGGCGGCACGAAGCGCATGCGCATCGGCTCGGGCGGCGTCATGCTGCCCAACCACGCGCCGCTGGTGGTGGCCGAGGCCTTCGGCACCCTGGCCGAGCTCTACCCGGGCCGCATCGACCTCGGCCTGGGCCGCGCGCCCGGCACCGACCCGCACACCATGCGCGCGCTGCGGCGCGACCGCGTGGAGACCGAGGCCGACTTCCCGCGCGACGTGGCCGAGCTGCAGCACCTGCTGGGCCCCGCCTCGCCCGGCCAGCGGCTCATCGCCAACCCCGGTGCGGGCACCAACGTGCCGATCTGGCTGCTGGGTTCGAGCCTGTTTTCCGCGCAGCTGGCGGCCGAGCGCGGCCTGCCTTATGCGTTTGCCTCGCACTTCGCGCCGCGCCTGCTGCTGCAGGCGCTGGATGTCTACCGCACGCGCTTCCAGCCCTCGCCCACGCTGGCCGAGCCCTACGCCGTCGTGGGCGTGCCGCTGGTGGCCGCGCCCACCGACGAAGAGGCCGAGTACCTCGCGAGCAGCACCTACCAGCGCGTGCTGGGCATCCTCACCGGCAAGCGCGGCCAGCTGCCGCCACCGGTGAAGGGCTTCATGCAAGGCCTGCACGCGCAGGAACAGGCGGCGATCGCCGATTTCCTGGCCGCCGCCGTGATCGGCGGGCCCGAGACCGTGCGCGCGGGCCTGCAGTCGCTGGCCCAGGTGACCCAGGCCGACGAGTTCATGATCGTGAGCGACCTGTTCGACCCCGCGCTGCGCCTGCGCTCGCTGAGCATCGCCGCCGAGGCGATGGCCACGCAGCAGCCGGTCGCCGCCTCCGCTTGACCAGAGCACCCGCGGAACCGGCTTTGCCGGGCCGCTGGGTGCGCCCCCTCGAGGGGGGAGACGCCGAAGGCGGCGCAGGGGTGCTTCTCGTCTATACCCCGCCGCGCACCATCTGCATCACCTGACCTGCATCCAGGGTCGCGGCTTTTTGCTGGATCTGCGGCAGGTACTGCGCCTGCATCTGCTTGGCCGGGCCCAGCAGGTCCTGGAAGCTCTGCTTGAGCAGCTCGGTGCTCATCACACGCCCGCCCGCGTAGTAGCGCCGGGCCACCTGGCCCAGCGCGTAGGTGGTGGCGAACGAAAACGCCATGCCGGTGGCCGCGCCGCCCAGGCGGCCCACGGTGCGCCCGGCGGCCTTGCCGAGCAGGCCGCCGAGCAGCTTGCGGCCGAACTGCTCCAGGTACTGCGAGGTCAGGCCCACGCCCACCGCCGCGATGAACTCGCGGATGTGGCCCTGGTCCAGCTCCACGCCGTGCGCCTTGCCGATCGCGTAGACCATCTTCACCTGCAGCGGGATGATGGCCATCGAGGCCCAGGACTGCGGCAGCAGCTCCAGCGCGCCGTTGAGCAGCGCGTAGTTCAGGATGGACTTGTCGAGGTCCACGCCCGGCGCCACGCTGGCGGCGACCACCGGGGGCGCCACGGGCACGGCGACCGGCACCGCCTTCTCCGCCGCGTCCAGGACGGCATCCGCCTCGCGCTCGAAGGCGGCGGCCTCGCCCGCGTCCAGCTTCAGGCGGGCCTTGAGATCGCTCAGGAAAGCCGCCTCGGCCGGGCTTTGCCGTCCGTCGGCGTCGCACACACAGACCGCCATTTCGTAGGCGAGCTGCCGTTGCCCGGCGTCCGGCAGGCCGGCCACCGCATCGGCCAGCGACACGCGCTTGAGCAGCACGTCCTGGTACAGGCGCACCAGCACGGTGCCGCCCGATTCGTGCGGCAGCGATTCGGCCATGCGCCGGATCGCTTCGCGCTCGGCGTCGGCTTTGTTGCCGTCGGCGAACGCGGCCAGCAAGGCGATGGAGAGGATGGACTGCTGTTCCTGTGGGGTCATGCGCGCGAGGCTCCTGGAGAAAGGGTGAATCGGGACCGGGGACACGATAGAGAGCCTCTGCCGGGCCGCAAGTTCCGCTCGGCCGCCGCGCCCAAAGCCCCGCTTAAGGATGCGTCATATCCAAGCCCGATAATCGCCGCATGCGTTTTCTCATCGATTTTTTCCCCATCGGCCTTTTCGTCGTGGCCTACAAGATGGCCGACATCTACACCGCCACCGGTGTGCTGATGGCCGCCACCCTGGTCCAGACCGCCCTCATCTACGCGCTCGACCGCAAGCTGCAGACCCTGCACAAGGTCACGCTGGTGCTGGTGCTGGTGTTCGGTGCGCTCACGCTGTTCCTTCAGGACGAGCGCTTCATCAAATGGAAGCCCACCGTGCTGTACGCGAGCATGGCCATCGTGCTGGCGGCCGCCCTGTGGATCTGGAAGAAGAATTTCCTGCAGATCCTGCTGGGCAGCCAGCTCAACCTCCCCACGAACGTGTGGGCCCGGCTCACCGTGGCCTGGGTCGGCTACTTCCTGTTCATGGCGGGCATCAACGCCTATGTGGCGGCCTACTACTCGACCGAAGACTGGGTGAACTTCAAGCTCTGGGGCTATGTGTTCCCGGTGGTCTTCATCGTGGGCCAGGGCCTGTACATCGCGCGTTACCTCAAGGACGACGACGCCGTGGAGAAGAAGCCATGAGCACCCGCCCGGCCGCTCCGAAGGGGGCTCGCACCGCAGCCCGCAGGGTGGAGGTACTCCAATGAGCGACACCGCCGTGGTCCCCACCGCCGCCGCGATCGAGGCGCGCCTGCGCGAAGCCCTCACCCCCACCGTGCTCGAGGTGCTGGACGAAAGCGCGGCCCACGCCGGCCATGCGGGCGCCAATGGCCTGGGCTATGGCACGCATTTCCGTGTGCGCATCGGCGGGCCCGCGTTCGTCGGCCGCACGCGGGTGGCGCAGCACCGCCTTGTGTATGATGCGCTGCAAAAATTCACCGAGGCTGGGCTGCATGCCCTGGCCATCGAAATCAAGGCCTGAAGGCCGACCACACCCCATTCAGCCGCTACGTTCTGATACCTGATTGCTGAAACCCTGCCCCTGGCGGCGGCTCCAACCCCCTTTTATCCCGAGGAACACCATGAAATTCTCCCTGACGGCCCTCACCGCGGCTGCCCTCATCACGGCAGCGCCCTGGGCCCTGGCCCAGAACGTGGCCATCGTCAACGGCAAGCCCGTTCCCACGGCGCGCCTGACGGTGCTGGAGCAGCAGATCGCCGCCTCCGGCCGCCCGGTGGACGACAACGTGCGCGCCCAGCTCAAGGAAGAAGTGGTGCTGCGCGAGGTCTTCATGCAGGAAGCGCAGAAGCGCGGCATCGCCGCCACCGAGGAATACAAGAACCAGATGGAACTGGCGCGCCAGACCATCATGATCCGTGCCCTCTTCACCGACTACCAGAAGAAGAACCCGGTGACCGACGCCGACGTCAAGGCCGAGTACGACAAGTTCGTGGCGGCCAACGGCGGCAAGGAATACCGCGCGCGCCACATCCTGGTGGAGAAGGAAGACGAAGCCAAGGCCATCATCGCCAGCCTCAAGAAGGGTGGCAAGTTCGAAGAGATCGCCAAGAAGCAATCGAAGGACCCGGGATCCGGCGCCAACGGGGGTGACCTGGACTGGGCGGCCGCGGCCAGCTATGTGCCGGAATTCTCCGAAGCCATGGTCAAGCTCGAAAAGGGCCAGCTGACGCAGGAGCCGGTGAAGACGCAATTCGGCTGGCACATCATCCGTGTGGACGACGTGCGCACCGCCGAGCTGCCCAAGCTGGAAGACATCAAGCCGCAGATCGAGCAGCAGATGCAACAACAGAAGCTGGCCGAGTTCCAGAAGACGCTGCGCGAAAAGGCCAAGATCCAGTAAAGCGTTTCGCCTCTTACACAAAAAAGCGCGGCCGGTCCGCGCTTTTTTTTGTGCCTTGCGCTCGTCCGCTCAGCGCATCTGGGCGGCGACCCAGACCAAGCCCAGCAGCACCGGCTGGTGCAGCAGGTAGTACGACAGGCTCCAGCGCCCCAGCGTCACCAGGCCCCTTCGCACACCGGTGGCCGCCGCGTCGGCCGTGCCCAGCCAGTGCGGCCGGTGCCGCAGGGCCCACTGGCCGGCCGCCATGCCCCACCACATCACGCCCAGCCAGGGCGCCAGCGGCACATAGTCTTCGGTGATCGGCTTGCGGTTGATCAGGCCCAGCCAGTTGAGGGCCGGGGTGTTGAGCACGTCCAGCGCCGGCCAGGTGGCGATGGCGTGTGGCGCCGCGAACTTGAACGCGATGACCAGCGCGCCCAGCCACCACAGCCAGGCGCCCCACCCCGCCGTGAGCCGCACGATGATCAGCATGGCCGCGATGCCGTGCAGCACGCCAAAGTAGATGAAGCTGTTCGGGAACATGGCCACCGAGCCCGCCGTGACCAGCAGCGCCGCCCCGGCCACCTGCAGCCAGCGCCGCCAGAAGCGCGCCCAGGTCTGCCCCTGGTGCAGGGCCACGGCCTGGGACAGGCCGGCGGTGAACAGGAACAGGCTGACGATGGCGGTGCGTTGCCCGGTCCAGACCGGGTCGCGGTAGAAGTCTTCGTTGATGAAGCCGAAGAAATCCAGGTCGAAGCAGAAATGGAACGCGGTCATCCACAGCATGGCCGCCGCGCGCAGCAGGTCGATGCGGTCCAGGCGCTGTGCCACGGCGGTGCTTTCAGGCGGCGGAAGCGCGGTGGATGCCCAGCAGCATCTCGGCCAGGGCCTGCGGTTCGCTCACCATCGGGTCGTGCCCGGTGGCCAACTCCAGCACCTGCCAGCCGGGTTCGCGGCGCACGCGCTCGCGCGCGGGAGCGATGGTGGCCAGCGCGGGCGAGGTGCAGTCGATGAAGGTGCGGGGCACGGCATTCACGAGCGCGGCGTCAAAATCCAGCGGTTGCTGGTAGAGCCGGTAAGGCTGGGGGGTCTGGCGGCGGTTCACCCAATCGCGGTCTGAACCCTCCAGCCCGAACAGCTTGGCGTCGGGCGGCGGAAAGCTCAGGCCGCCGCTGGGTTTCGCGGCATCGGCGCGGGCCTGTTTGGTTTCGGCCGAATGGTGGCTGCTCCAGCTGTCGCCGGGATACGGCACGGCCGCGTCCAGGTAGACCAGGTGCGCCAGGCAGCCGGGGCGCTCGCGCTGCAGGCGGTCGGCGACGCCGGTGACCACCACGCCCGCGTAGCTGTGGCCCACCAGCACGATGCGCTGCAGTTCCTCGGCCTCGACCAGGCCGAACACGTCCTGGATGTGGGTGTGCAGGTCCACGGCCAGGCTGAGCAGGTGGGCGCGTTCGCCCACGCCGGTGAGGGTGACGGCGTGCGCCTCCACGCCCGCGCCGCGCAGCAGCGGCAGCACGCGGCGCCAGCACCAGGCGCCGTGCCAGGCCCCGTGGACCAGCACGACAGCGGTTTTTGGGGTGTCGGGGCTTGGGGACATGGACGTTCTCCTGGACAATATCGGGCTGTTTTTCCTGGCCCGATTCTGCCCGCTCCACGACCGACATGCTGCCCCACCAGATTGAACTGCTTTCCCCCGCCCGCGACGCCGAGATCGGCATCGAGGCGGTGAACCACGGCGCCGATGCGATCTACATCGGCGGGCCCTCGTTCGGCGCGCGCACCAGCGCCGACAACCGCGTGCAGGACATCGCGCGCGTGGCCCGGCACGCGCACCGCTTCGGCAGCCGCGTCTACGTGACCATGAACACCATCCTGCGCGACGACGAGCTGGAGGGCGCGCGCAAGCTGGCCTGGCAGCTGTACGACGCGGGCGTGGACGCGCTGATCGTGCAGGACATGGGCCTGCTGGAGATCGACCTGCCCCCGATCCAGCTGCACGCGAGCACGCAGACCGACATCCGCACGCCCGAGAAGGCGCGTTTCCTGCAGGACGCGGGCCTGTCCAAGCTGGTGCTGGCGCGGGAACTCACGCTGCCGCAGATCGCCGCGATCCGTGACGTGCTGGATGCCGAGCGCTGCCAGATCGAGTTCTTCATCCACGGCGCGCTGTGCGTGGCGTACAGCGGCCAGTGCTACGTGAGCCATGCCCACACCGGGCGCAGCGCCAACCGCGGCGACTGCTCGCAGGCCTGCCGCCTGCCCTACGAGGTGAAAGACAGCCAGGGCCGCATCGTCGCGCACGACAAGCACGTGCTCTCGATGAAGGACAACAACCAGAGCGACAACCTGCGCGAGCTCATCGACGTGGGCGCGCGCAGCTTCAAGATCGAAGGCCGCTACAAGGACATGGGCTACGTCAAGAACATCACGGCGCACTACCGCCGCCTGTTCGATCAGATCCTGGACGAGCGGCCCGAGCTGGGCCGGGCCTCGAGCGGCCGCTGCAGCTTCAGCTTCACCCCCGACCCCGGCCAGAACTTCAACCGCGAGTTCACCGACTATTTCGTGCAGGGCCGCCAGGAGGACATCGGTGCCTTCGACACGCCCAAGAACCCGGGCCGGCCCATCGGCTGGGTGAGCAAGGTCGGGCCCAACTTCGTCGAGATCGAAACCGACGACCCGGCCACCGTGGTGCACAACGGCGACGGCCTGTGTTACCTCGACCTGCACAAGGAACTGGTGGGCCTGCAGATCAACCGCGCCGAACCCACGGGCACGCCGGGCCAGTGGCGCGTGTTCCCCAAGGACGCGATGGACGGCCTGCGCCACCTCAAGCGCGGCACGGTGGTCAACCGCAACCGGGACGTGGACTGGGTGCGCACGCTGGAGAAAAAATCGGCCGACCGCCGCATCGGCGTCTGGCTGCGGCTGGACGACACGGCCGAGGGCCTGACGCTCACCGCCACCGACGAGGACGGCCACTGCGCCGCCGCCACCCTGCCCGGCGCGCTGGAGCCGGCCAAGGACGCCGCCCAGGCCGAGGCCCGGCTGCGCGAAGGGCTCTCTCGCCTGGGTGAGACGGTGTTCGAGCCGATCGACGTGTCGCTGCAGCTCTCGCAACCCTGGTTCGTGCCGGCCTCGCTGCTCAACCCGCTGCGGCGCGACGCCATCGCCGCGCTGGAAGCCGCGCGCGCCTCGGCCTGGCAGCGCCTGCCCCGCGCCACCCGGGTGGAGCCACCGGTGAGCTACCCGGAAGACACCCTGACCTACCTGGCCAACGTGTTCAACCACAAGGCGCGCGACTTTTACGCGAAACACGGCGTGAAGGTGATCGCCTCGGCCTACGAGAGCCACGAGGAAGAAGGCGAAGTGAGCCTGATGATCACCAAGCACTGCGTGCGCTTCTCGCTCAGCCTGTGCCCCAAGCAGGCCAAGGGCGTCACCGGTGTGCAGGGCACGATCCGCGCCGAGCCCATGAGCATCACGCACGGCAACGAGAAACTCACGCTGCGCTTCGACTGCAAGCCCTGCGAGATGCACGTGGTCGGGCGCATCAAGCCCGCCGTGATGCAGGCCGTGCCAGCCAGCCCGCTGAAGTTCTACCGCACGCGGCCTGCCACGACCGCCTGAGGCACTCAGGCGGTCTTCGCGCCGCCGCGCAGGCGCTTGCCCAGGCTCACCAGGGCCAGCACCACCCCACCGGCGACCAGGCCCGCGAGCGCACCCGCCAGACTGGAAGCGAGCGAGCCGATCCAGCCCAGCGTGGCGGCGAAGGCCTCGATGCCATGGCCCAGCGCTGGGATGCCATGCACCAGGATGCCACCGCCGACCAGGAACATGGCGGCGGTGCCGACCACCGACAGCGTTTTCATCAGCCAGGGCGCGGCCGCGAGGATGCCGCGGCCCAGGGACTGTTTCCAGGCCGCGGCCTGCTGGTTGAGGTGCAGGCCCAGGTCGTCGAGCTTGACGATGCCCGCCACCAGGCCGTAGACGCCGATGGTCATGATCAGCGAGATGCCCACCAGCACGGCGATGCGCTGGCCCATGCCGACGGCGGCCACCGTGCCCAGGGTGATCACGATGATCTCGGCCGACAGGATGAAGTCGGTGCGCACCGCGCCCTTGATCTTCTGCTGCTCGAACGCCACCAGATCGACGCTTTCGTTGGCCGCGGCCTCCACCAGCGCTTCGCGGTTCGCCGCGTCTTCCGCCTGGTGCGGGCCGAAGGCGTGCCACAGCTTCTCGGCGCCCTCGAAGCATAGGAACAGGCCGCCGAGCATCAGCAGCGGCGTGATGGCCCAGGGGGCGATCACGCTGATGACCAGCGCGCTGGGCACCAGGATGGCCTTGTTGAGGAGCGAGCCCTTGGCCACGGCCCAGACCACGGGCAGCTCGCGGTCGGCCTTCACGCCGGTGACCTGCTGGGCGTTGAGCGCGAGGTCGTCGCCCAGCACGCCGGCGGTCTTCTTGGCCGCCAGCTGGGTCATGGCGGCCACGTCGTCCGCCACGGCCGCGCTCTTGCGCGCCGCCACCTTGGTCATCAGGGCCACATCGTCGAGGATGGTGGCGATGTCGTCGATCAGCGCGAGCAGGCTGGTTCCGGCCATGGGGCGGCCCTTTCAGGAGTGGGTGTTGTCGTGGGAGGGCCAGACGGGCGGAAACAGGGGATCGTCGAGCTCGGCGCCATCGGCCATGCGCTCGGCCAGGCCGGGAAACGGCGGCGAGGTGCGCCAGGGCCGGGGTGCATGGCGCGCGTCTTCGCCCAGGTAGCGGGCCGAGAACACGCGACGGCGCTGCCCCGGGCCCACGCCGCTGGAGGCGTGCAGCGCGAGCATGTGGAAGGCCACGCAGTCGCCGGGCTCGAGTGCCCAGGCCAACTGGCGGAAACGGTCGGGCTCGGCGTCGATGGCCGGCAGCTCGGCCAGCGTGCCTTCGGGGAACCAGCGGGCCTGCTGGTCGCGGAAGGTGCGCGGCATGTACCAGGTGCCGGCATGCGAGCCGGCCACGAAACGCAGCGTGCTGGCCAGCGGCACCGGGTCCACGGGAATCCAGAAGCTCACGTTCTGGCGGCCACTGACGTTGTAGTACGGCTGGTCCTGGTGCCAGGGCGTGGGCTGGCGCGTGCCAGGCTCCTTGACCAGCAAATGATCGTGGTAGATCCGGGCCGTGCGGCTGTGCATGAGCTGGGTGGCAATGTGCGGCAGGGCCGACTCGCGCAGGATGCGCTGGTACGACGGGTTGTCCTGCCAGGTGCAGAAGTCCTCGACGAAACGGCCCGGGTCGTCGGGTTCGCTCGCCACCAGCGCCAGCGGGCTCAGATGCGCCAGGTTGTGCTCGATGCCGCGTTCGAGCAGGCCCAGTTCGTCGGCATTGAACACGCCGCGCAGCACCACGGCGCCGTCGGTGGCGAAATCGGTGGCGGTGCCCTCAGGCAGAAAGAGTTCTCGGGCCATGCGTCATCTCCCCTTGGCGGGTTTCTCCCGCTTGCGCCAGTAGGTGAAAGCGTCCTCGTGCACTTCGATGTCGAGCTCCGCCACGCGCGCCTGCAGGCGTTCCTGCACATCGGCCACGGCCTGGTTGTAAACCGCGGGCGCGATCTCCTCCAGGAAAAAGCCCAGCAGGCCACCGGCGGCGATGTTGCCGATGCGCTCGTCCATGTTCGCGTCGAAGTAACGCTGGATCGAGGCGATCGCCTCGTCGCGGGTGGCTTTGGGCAGTTCGATGGCCATGGGGTGCGTCCGGTCAGCCGACCCACTTGCGCGCGTTGCGCCACAGGCGCATCCAGGCGCTGAAAGCGGCCGGGTCCTGGTCGGTCCAGCTCATCTGGATGTTGCGGAACACGCGCTCGGGGTGCGGCATCATGGCCGTGAAGCGGCCGTCGGCCGTGGTCACCGCCGTCAGGCCGCCCGGGCTGCCGTTGGGGTTGAACGGGTAGGCCTCGGTAGCCGCGCCGCCGTGGTCGGTGAAGCGCATCGCGGCGATGGCCTTGCTGGCGTCGCCCCGGTGGTGGAAGTTGGCGTAACCCTCGCCATGCGCCACCGCGATGGGCAGGCGGCTGCCGGCCATGCCCTGCAGGAACAGGCTGGGCGAGTCCAGCACCTCCACCAGGGACAGGCGCGCCTCGAAGCGCTCGCTCTGGTTGGTGGTGAAGCGCGGCCAGGCCTCGGCACCGGGAATGATGTCGGCCAGCTCGGCGAACATCTGGCAGCCATTGCACACGCCCAGGCCGAAGGTGTCGTCGCGGCCGAAGAAGGCCTGGAACTGCTCGGACAGACCGGGGTTGAAGGTGATGCTGCGCGCCCAGCCGATGCCCGCGCCCAGCGTGTCGCCGTAGCTGAAGCCGCCGCAGGCCACCACGCCCTTGAAATCGGCCAGCTTCGCGCGGCCGGTCTGCAGGTCGGTCATGTGCACGTCGAAGGCCTCGAAACCGGCCTGGGTGAAGGCGTAGGCCATCTCCACGTGCGAGTTCACGCCCTGCTCGCGCAGGATCGCGACCTTGGGCCGGGCCAGGTTGAGGTACGGTGCGGCCACGTTGTCGGTGGCGTCGAACGTCAGCTTCGTGTGCAGGCCGGCGTCGTCGGGCCGGCCGGCGGCCGCGTGTTCGGCATCGGCGCCCGCCGGGTTGTCGCGTTGCTGGTTGATCTTCCAGCTCACGCTGTCCCAGACCTGATGCAGGTCGAACAGGCTGGCCGAGAACACGGCCTTGGTGTCGCGCCAGACCTGCAGCTGGCCCTTGCCGGCGTCCATGGTGGACGAGGCCGGGCGGGTCTTGCCGACGAAGTGGCTGTGTTTGGACAGGCCGTGCTCGCGCAGGGTCTGCATCACCGCGTTGCGGTCTTCGGTGCGCACCTGCAGCAGCACGCCCAGCTCTTCGCTGAACAAGGCTTTGAGCGTGAGTTCCTCGCGGCGCGCGCTGACCTGGCCGGCCCAGTTCTTGGCGTCGCCCATCTCGGCGCGGCTGTCGCTGATGCCGTCGCCTTCGGTCACGAGCAGGTCCACGTTGAGCGCCACGCCCACGTGGCCGGCGAAGGCCATTTCGGCGGCCGCCGCCAGCAGGCCCCCGTCGCTGCGGTCGTGGTAGGCCAGGAGCTGGCCCTGGGCCCGCAGCGCGTTCACCGCGTTGACCAGGTTCACCAGGTCCTGGGCGTCGTCCAGGTCGGGCACCTCGCCCCCGCCCTGCCCCAGCACCTGGGCCAACACGCTGCCGCCCATGCGGTGGCGGCCCTTGCCGAGGTCGATCAGCACCAGCGTGGTGTCTTCGAGCGCATTGTTGAGTTGCGGCGTGAGCGTGCCGCGCACGTCGGCCAGCGTGGCGAAGGCGCTCACGATCAGGCTGACCGGCGAAGTCACTTTCTTCGTCTCGCCGCCTTCGCTCCATTGGGTGCGCATGGACAGGCTGTCCTTGCCCACCGGGATGGAAATGCCCAGCGCCGGGCAGAGTTCCAGGCCCACGGCCTTGACGGTCTCGTACAGCGCGGCGTCTTCGCCCGGTTCGCCGCAGGCAGCCATCCAGTTGGCGGAGAGCTTCACGCGCGGCAGCTCGATGGGCGCGGCCAGCAGGTTGGTGATGGCCTCGGCCACCGCCATGCGGCCCGACGCGGCGGCGTCGAGCGCGGCCAGCGGCGTGCGCTCGCCCATGCTCATGGCCTCGCCCGCGAAGCCCTTGTAGTCAGCCAGCGTCACGGCGCAGTCCGCCACCGGCACCTGCCAGGGACCGACCATCTGGTCGCGGTGCGACAGGCCGCCCACGGTGCGGTCGCCGATGGTGATGAGGAAGCGTTTGGAGGCCACGGTCGGGTGGCTGAGCACGTCGATCACGGCCTGCTGCAGGTTCACACCGGTGAGCGCCAGCGGGGCCGCCTGGCGCGCCACGCTTTTCACGTCGCGGTGCATCTTGGGCGGTTTGCCCAGCAGCACGTTCATCGGCATGTCCACAGGGCTCGGCGCGCCCTCATCGGCCAGCACCAGCTGGCGCTCTTCGGTCGCCACACCGATCACGGCGAACGGGCAGCGCTCGCGCTCGCAGAAGGCCTGGAACGTGGCCAGCGATTCGGGAGCGATCGCCAGCACGTAGCGCTCCTGGCTCTCGTTGCACCAGATTTCCTTGGGCGCCAGGCCGCTTTCTTCCAGCGGCACGGCGCGCAGGTCGAAGCGCGCGCCCCGGCCGGCGTCGTTGGTGAGTTCGGGGAAGGCGTTGGAGAGGCCGCCCGCGCCCACGTCGTGGATCGCCAGGATGGGGTTGTTCTCGCCTTGCTGCCAGCAGTGGTTGATGACCTCCTGCGCGCGGCGCTCGATCTCGGGGTTGCCGCGCTGCACGGAGTCGAAGTCCAGCGAGGCGGCGTTGGTGCCGGTGGCCATGGAACTGGCCGCGCTGCCGCCCATGCCGATCTTCATGCCCGGGCCGCCGAGCTGGATGAGCAGCGAGCCGGCCGGGAATTCGATCTTCTTCGTCTGGATGGCGTCGATCACGCCGACACCGCCGGCGATCATGATGGGCTTGTGGTAGCCGCGCTGCACGCCGTCCACCGCCAGTTCGTACTCACGGAAATAGCCCAGCAGGTTGGGCCGGCCGAACTCGTTGTTGAAGGCCGCGCCGCCCAGGGGGCCCTCGGTCATGATCTGCAGCGGGCTGGCGATGTGCTCGGGCTTGCCGCCCGGCTGGTCGGAGAGGCCGCCCCAGAGCTTGCCAACGGTGAAGCCGGTCAGGCCGGCCTTGGGCTTGGAACCCCGGCCGGTGGCCCCTTCGTCGCGGATTTCGCCGCCCGCGCCGGTGGAGGCACCCGGGAACGGGGAAATGGCGGTCGGGTGGTTGTGGGTCTCCACCTTCATCAGCACGTGGTGCGTGGCGGTTTCGGCGGCGTAGGCCGGCGAGACGTCGCCGCCGGCGCGGGCCACGAAACGCTCGACCACGCTGCCTTCCATGATGGAGGCGTTGTCCGAGTAGGCCACCACGGTGTGCTGCGGCGCGTGCTGGTGGGTGTGGCGGATCATGCCGAACAGGCTCTTGTCCTGCGCCACGCCGTCGATGGTGAACTGCGCGTTGAAGATCTTGTGGCGGCAGTGCTCGCTGTTGGCCTGCGCGAACATCATCAGTTCGACGTCGGTCGGGTTGCGATTGAGGCCGTTGAAGGCGTTGACGAGGTAGTCGATCTCGTCGTCGGCCAGGGCCAGGCCCCAGTCGGCGTTGGCGCGTTCCAGTGCAGTGCGACCACCGCCGAGCACGTCCACCTGCTCCATGGGCGCGGGGTGCAGCTCGGTGAACAGGGCCTGGGCCTGGCTGCGATCGAGCGAGACGTTTTCCGTCATGCGGTCGTGCAGCAGGTCGGCCACGGCGCGCAGCTGCTCTTCGGACAGGCTGGCCTTCTTGCCCAGCAGGCCGGACTTGAGGCCGATGCGGTACTCGACCAGGCGCTCGACCCGGTGCAGGCTCAGCCCGCAGTTGTGGGCGATGTCGGTCGCCTTGGAGGCCCAGGGCGAGACCGTCCCCAGGCGCGGCATCACCAGCAGGGCCGGCGCGCCGGCCGTTTCCAGCTGGGCGTGCGCCGGGGTGCCCGGTTCGCCGTAGGTCAGCAGCTCGCCCACGCGCTGCAGCGTGGCCGCGTCGGGCTCGCCGTCGAAGCTCGCCAGGTGCACGAAGCGGGCCGAAAGGCCGTTGATCTTGTCGGAAATGCCCGCGAGGCGGGGCAGGAGCTGCTGGACTTTGAAGTCGCTGACGGCGTTGCCGCCTTCAAAAAAGCGCAGGTGCAGGGACACGTTGGGAGCCTGAGGTGCGTTGACCCGCCGGCGGCAGGTGGAAAACCCGGAATTTTACCCGGCCGCCCCCATGGCCTTGCCTTGCCGGGGCCCCTCCAGACGGGGTCAGATGGGATAATCGCGCCCCATGAGCATCACCTACAAAGACGAAGCCGGCATCGCGGGCATGCGCACGGCCTGCCGCCTGGCGTCCGAAGTGCTGGACTACCTCACGCCGCTGATCCAGCCGGGCATCACCACGCTGGAAATCGACCGCCTGGCGGCCGAGTACATGAAGCAGCAGGGCACCGTCTCGGCCACCATCGGCTACCAGCCCAGCGGCTACCCGCCCTACCCGGGCCACCTGTGCACGTCCATCAACCACGTGGTCTGCCACGGCATCCCGAACGAAAAACCGCTCAAGAAGGGTGACATCCTCAACGTCGACGTGACGGTGATCAAGGACGGCTGGTTCGGCGACAACAGCCGCATGTTCCTGATCGGCGGCGAGGCCGCCTGCTCGGTGCAGGCGCGCCGGCTCTGCCAGGTGACCTACGAGGCGATGTGGAAGGGCATCGTGATGGTGCGCCCCGGCATCCGCCTGGGCGACATCGGCCACGCGATCCAGACCTTTGCCGAGGGCAACGGCTTCTCGGTGGTGCGCGAGTTCTGCGGCCACGGCATCGGCCAGCGCTTCCACGAAGACCCGCAGGTGCTGCACTACGGCCGCCCCGGCACGCTGGACGAGCTCAAGCCCGGCATGACCTTCACCATCGAGCCCATGATCAACGCCGGCAAGCGCGACATCAAGGAAATGGGCGACGGCTGGACCATCGTCACGCGCGACCGCTCGCTCTCGGCCCAGTGGGAACACACCGTGCTGGTCACCGAGACCGGCTACGAGGTGCTCACCCTGTCGGCCGGCAGCCTGCCCGCGCCCGCCTTCGTGACACCGGCGCCCGCCCTTGCCTGAGGCCATGGCGCCCGCGCCGGTGCCCGCCGCGCCCGACCTCGGCACCCTGCGGCAGCAATACCGCACGGACAAGGCCGCCTTGCTCGACCAGCTGGGCGTGCAGGGCTCGTCCACCCGGGGCGTGCGCAAGGCGCTGCAGCAACTCTCCCGGCTGACCGACCAGACCCTGCGCGAGCTGTGGTCCCTGGCGGGTTTCGGGCCCGGTTTCTCGCTCATCGCCGTGGGCGGTTTCGGGCGCGGCGAGCTGTTCCCCCATTCCGACGTGGACGTGCTGGTGCTGCTGCCCGACGGCAGCCGGCCCGACGACGACGCCGCGCTCAAGGCCCGCCTGGAAGGCTTCATCGGCGCCTGCTGGGACCTGGGCCTGGAGATCGGCTCCAGCGTGCGCACCATCGCCGACTGCGTGGACGAGGCGGCGAAAGACGTGACGGTGCAGACCTCGCTGCTCGAATGCCGGCTCATCGCGGGCAGCAAGAACGCCTTTTCCACCCTGGTGAACCAGCTGGCCGAGGCCATGGACCCCAAGGCCTTCTTCGTGGCCAAGACGCTGGAAATGCGCCAGCGCCACACCAAGTTCGAGAACACGCCCTACTCCCTGGAGCCCAACTGCAAGGAGTCGCCCGGTGGCCTGCGCGACCTGCAGATCATCCTGTGGGTGGCCAAAGCCGCCGGCCTGGGCCGCAGCTGGGACGAACTGGCCCGCAAGGGCCTGGCCACGCCCCTGGAGGCGCGGCAGATCAAGGCCAACGAGGCCCTGCTGAGCCTGATCCGCGCGCGCCTGCACCTGCTGGCCCACCGCCGCGAAGACCGGCTGGTGTTCGACCTGCAGAACGCCGTGGCCGAGTCCTTCGGCTTCAAGGCCCAGGTGCCGGCCGGCATGGCCAGCAGCGCCAAGGGCACGCGCCGCGCCAGCGAGGCGCTGATGAAGCGCTACTACTGGGCGGCCAAGGCCGTGACCCAGCTGAACCAGATCCTGCTGCTCAACATCCAGGAGCGGCTGCAGAGTGACGTGGCCGGCGTGGACCGCCTGCGCCCGCTCAACGAACGTTTCTTCGACAAGGGCGGCATGCTCGAGGTGGCGAGCGACAATCTGTACGTGCAGCAGCCGCACGCCATCCTGGAAACCTTCCACCTCTACCAGACCACCGTGGGCATCAAGGGCCTGTCGGCGCGCACCCTGCGCGCGCTGTACAACGCCCGCCCGGTGATGAACGCGCGCTTTCGCGCCGACCCGGTCAACCGCGCGCAGTTCCTGCAGATCCTGAAGGAGCCCGAGGGCATCACGCACGCCATGCGGCTGATGAACCAGACTTCCGTGCTCGGGCGCTACCTCTGGGTGTTCCGTCACATCGTGGGGCAGATGCAGCACGACCTGTTCCACGTCTACACGGTGGACCAGCACATCCTGATGGTGCTGCGCAACGTGCGCCGCTTCTTCATCGCCGAGCACTCGCACGAGTACCCGTTCTGCTCGCAGCTCGCGGCCGGCTGGGACAAGCCCTGGATCCTCTACGTGGCGGCGCTGTTCCACGACATTGCCAAAGGCCGGGGCGGTGACCATTCCGACCTGGGCGCGCGCGACGTGCGCACCTTCTGCCACCAGCACGGCATCGACCGCGAAGACACGAAGCTGATCCAGTACCTGGTGGCCGAGCACCTCACCATGAGCCGCATGGCGCAGAAGGAGGATCTGAGCGACCCCGACGTGATCGCCGCCTTCGCCGGGCGCGTGGGCAACGAGCGTTACCTCACGGCGCTGTACCTGCTCACCGTGGCCGACATCCGGGGCACCAGCCCCAAGGTGTGGAACGCCTGGAAGGGCAAGCTGCTGGAAGACCTGTACCGCTACACCCTGCGCGCGCTGGGTGGCCGGGCGCCCGACCCGGGCGCGGTGATCGAAGGCCGCAAGCGCGAGGCGCTGTCCATGCTGGCCTTGCACGCCCTGCCCCACCAGGCGCACAAGGCGCTGTGGGACACGCTGGACGTGAGCTACTTCATGCGCCACCAGGCCGACGAGATCGCGTGGCACACGCGGGTGCTCTCTCGCCAGATCGCGCAGGCGGCGGCCAAGCCCGCGGCCAAGCTGGAAGAAGGGGCCGAGAAGCCGATTGACAAGTGCATCGTGCGCGCGCGCATCTCGCCCGAGGGTGAGGGCCTGCAGGTGCTGGTGTATGCGCCCGACCAGCCCGATTTGTTCGTGCGCATCTGCGGTTATTTCGACAGTTCGCACTTCAGCATCCTGGACGCGCGCGTGCACACCACGCTGACCGGCCATGCGCTGGACACCTTCCAGGTGGTGGCACCGACGATGTCGGAGCACTACCGCGAGCTGATCGCGATGGTGGAGAACAACCTGGCGCAGACGATCGACGAACGCGGCCCCTTGCCCGCGCCGACCAAGGGCCGGCTTTCGCGCCGTGTGAAGAGTTTTCCGATCACGCCGCGGGTGGATCTGCGGCCGGACGAGAAGGCGCAGCGCTGGCTGCTGTCGGTCTCGGCGAGCGACCGTGCTGGGCTGCTCTATGGCATCACGCGGGTTCTCGCGCGCTACGACATCAACGTGCAGCTCGCCAAGGTGACCACCCTGGGGGAACGGGTGGAAGATACCTTCCTGATCAGTGGCGCGCAGTTGCAGATGAACAAGCGGCAGATCGAGATCGAGACGGAGCTTCTGGAGACGCTTGAGGGCTGACTTGGTTGGCGGCCCGCGAGGGCGGGGGCCCTGCTCCGCGGGTGTCCCCCGGCGGCTGGTGCCGCCTCCTCCTTTACCCCGCTGCGCAGAACACCCACCCTCGCGGGCTTGGAAGTGCTCTTGGCACACCACCGACCATGGGCCAACCCGTCGGCAGGATCAGGGGGACGGCGGTGCGTTCAGCGCAGCGAAGTAAAGGAGGAGAGGCGGCGAAGCCGACTCGGGGGACATTCGCGGAGCTGAGCGCACCGCCGTCCCCCTGATCCCCCAACGGACTAGGCGCGAAGGGTCCCCGTCTCCACAGGGTCATGCCCATCGGCCGCCGGCTTGCGCCGGAACAAGCCGGCGAACCACAGCGACACATCGTCCACGATGGTGAACACCGCCGGAATCACCAACAGGCTCAGGAAGGTCGAGGTGATCAGGCCGCCGATCACCGCCACCGCCATCGGTGAACGGAAGCTGCCATCGGCCGCGCCCCAGCCAATCGCGATCGGCAACATGCCCGCGCCCATGGCAATGGTCGTCATCACGATCGGCCGGGCCCGCTTGTGGCAGGCGTCCAGGATCGCGTCGAGCCGGCTCAACCCGTGCTCGCGCCGCGCCTCGATCGCGTACTCCACCAGCAGGATCGAGTTCTTCGTCGCCACCCCCATCAGCATGATCAGACCGATCAGCGAAGGCATGGAAAAACTCTTGTTCGCCAGCAGAAGCGCCACGAAAGCCCCACCCAGCGACAACGGCAGCGCCGCCAGGATGGTCACCGGGTGCAGGAACGCCTTGAACAGCAGCACCAGCACGATGTAGATGCACAACACGCCGGTCAGCATCGCCAGGCCGAAGCTGGCGAACAGCTCGCCCTGCACTTCCGCGTCGCCGATCTCCAGCACCGACACTCCCGGTGGCAGGTTGCGCAGGCTGGGCAGCTTTTCCACCGCCATCTTCATGTCGCCCAGCGCGATGCCCGCGAGCTCCACCTCGAAGTTGATGTTGCGCGCGCGGTCGTAGCGGTCGATCACCGCCGGCCCGCCGCCGAAGTCGAGCTGGGCCACCTGCCCCAGCATCACCGGGCCCTTGCTGCCGGGCACCGCGAGGCGGTTGAGCACCTCGAGGTCGTGCCGCGCGCCCACGTCCAGCTTGACCACGATGGGGATCTGCCGCTCGGGCAGGTTCATCTTGGGCAAGGCGTTGTCGTAGTCGCCCACGGTGGCGATGCGCAGCGTCTCGGCGATGGCCGAGCTCGTGACGCCGAGTTCGGCGGCGCGCGCGAGGTCGGGCGTGACGATGATTTCCGTGCGCACCAGCGCGGCCGTGGACTGGATGCTGCCCACGCCCTGGATGGTGCGCAGGTCGCGCTCGATGGCGCGCGCCGCGGTGCTCAGCGCATGGGCATCGCTGCCGGTGAGCGTGAGGATGTATTTCTCGCCCGAGCCGCCCAGGCCCACCTTGCTGCGCACGCCCGGCAGGTTCGACATCGCCTCGCGCAGCTGGTTTTCAATGCCCTGCTTGCGCGGCCGTTCGCCGCGCGGGTCGAGCTGGATGGTCAGCGCGGCCTTGCGCGACTCGGCCGCGCCCTGCGGCGCGAACGGGTCGGTGCCGGCCGTGCCCGAACCGATGGTGGTGTAGACCGAGCGCACGTGCGGCACCGCCGCCACCAGCACCCGCGCGCGCTCGGCCGTGGCGATGGTCTGTTCCAGCGTCGCGCCGGGCGACAGCTCCAGAAACACCTGGGTCTGCGAGTTGTCGTCGGGCGGGATGAAGCCCTGCGGCAGCAGCGGGATCAGCAGCAGCGAGCCGACGAAGAACAGGCCCGCGCCGATGCTGGTGATCCAGCGGTGGCGGATGCACCAGCGCGCCCAGTTCTGGTAGGTGTTGAGCCAGCCGGGCTCCTCCTGGTTGTTGACCCAGCGCCAGGCCGCGGCGGTGACGGGGTTGGACGCCGCCCAGCGCGGCATCTCTCGGGACACGAAGGGCTTGAGGATGTAGGCCGCCATCATCGGCGTGAGCGCGCGCGCCACCACCAGCGAGGCGAACACCGCGAGCGCGGCGGTCCAGCCGAACTGCTTGAAGAACTTGCCCGGAATGCCGGCCATGAAGGCCGTGGGCAGGAACACCGCGATCAGGGTGAAGGTGGTGGCGATCACCGCCAGACCGATCTCGTCGGCCGCCTCCATCGCGGCCTGGTACGGTGACTTGCCCATGCGCATGTGGCGCACGATGTTCTCCACCTCCACGATGGCGTCGTCCACCAGGATGCCGATCACCAGCGAGAGCGCCAGCAACGTCACCACGTTGATGGTGAAGCCCATGTAGTACATGCCGATGAAAGCCGGGATGGCCGACAGCGGCAGGGCCACGGCCGAGACGATGGTGGCGCGGATGTCGCGCAGGAAGAGCCACACCACCAGCACGGCGAGCAAGGCGCCCTCGTAGAGCAGCGTCATGGAGGCGTCGAACTCTTCTTTCACCGGCGTCACGAAGTCGAACGATTCGGTGATCCGCAGGTCGGGCCGCGCCGTCTGCAGGTCCTTGAGGCGCGCGCGCACCCCGTCGCCCACCTCGATCTCGCTCGCGCCCCGGCTGCGCGCGACCTCGAAGCCCACCACCGGCTTGCCGTCCAGGAAGGCGGCGGCGGTCGGTTCGGCCACGGTGTCGCGCACCTCGGCGATCTGGTCCAGGCGGATGCGGCGGCCATCGCTGAGCGCGATTTCCATCTTCGACAGGGCCTCCGCCGAGGCCAGTTGCGACAAGGTGCGCAGCGGCTGCTGGCTGCCGCCCAGGTCCACCCGGCCGCCCGCGCTCTCGATCTGCACGCGCGCCAGCTGGCGCGACACGTCGGTGGCGGTGGTGCCCAGCGACTGCAGCTTGAGCGGGTCGAGCAGCACCTGCACCTCGCGGTCCACGCCGCCGACGCGGCTGACGGCGCCCACGCCGGTCACCGACAACAGCTGCTTGGACACGTCGTTGTCGACGAACCAGGACAGGGCCTCGGCGTCCATCTTGTCGGAGGACACCGTGTAGGCCAGCACCGCGCCACCGGCCAGTTCCACCTTGTTGACGATGGGGTCGCGCAGGTCGGTGGGCAGCTCGCTGCGCACCTTGGCCACCGCCGAGCGCACGTCGTCCAGCGCTTCCTGGGTGTTCTTCTCGATGCGGAACTCCACCGTCAGCGAGACCGTGCCGTCCTGCACCTTGGTGTAGATGTGCTTGAGGCCCTGCAGCGAGGCCAGGCTGTTCTCGATGATGCGGGCGACGTCGTTTTCGAGCTGGTTGGGCGAGGCGCCCGGCAGCGCCGCCACCACGGTGATGGTGGGCAGATCCAGGTCGGGGAAGTTCTGCACCTTCATCTGCTTGAAGGAGAACAGGCCCGCCAGCGTGAGCATGACGAACAGCATCGCCGCCGGGATGGGGTTCTTGATGGACCAGGCGGAGACGTTCATGGCCGCGCCCTCACTGAACGACCTTGACCAGGTCGGCTTCGTTCAGGAAGCCCGCGCCCTGCACCGCCACCGCCTCGTCCGCCTTGAGGCCTTCGAGCACCTCGACGCGCTCTTGCACCCGCCGCCCGGTCTGCACCTTGCGCTGGTTGGCCTTGCTCTGCGCGTCGATCACGAACACGTAGTTGCTGCCGTCGCGCACCACGATGGCCTGGCTGGGCACGGTGAGCGCCTCGCTCTGCCCGAGGTCGAAGCTGCCCTTGGCGAAGGTGCCGGCCTTGAGTTCGGCGTGGCGCGGCAGGTCCACGAAGACCAGGATGTTGCGCGTCTGCGGGTCGGCGCTGGGCGCGATGGCGCGCACCTGGCCGTTGATCTCCAGGCCGGTGGCCCCCGTGACCTGCACCTTCTGGCCGACGCGGATGCGGCCCACCTCGTTGGGCGTGACCTCGCCGCGCCATTCCATGCGGCTCTGGCGCACCATGCGGAACAGCTCCTGCCCGGCGCCCACCACCGCGCCCACGGTGGCGGTGCGCGCGGAGATCACGCCGTCGTCGGGCGCGAGCACGCGCGTATTGCCCAGGCGCACCTCGGTCGCGCCGAAGGCGGCCTTGGCGGCCTCGAACTGCGCGCGGGCCACCCGTTCCTGCGTGAGGTACTGCGCCACCTGCGATTTCGACAGCGCGCCGGTGTCCTGGATCGAGCGCGCGCGGTCGGCGTCGGCCTTGGCGTTCTCGAAGCTGGCCTCGGCCTGCGCCAGGCTGGCCTGGCTCTGCAGGCTGTCGGCCTTGGTGGTTTCGTTGGCGAACACGGCCAGCACCTGGCCCTTGCGCACCACGTCGCCCACGTTCACGTTCACCGAGGCCAGGCGCAGGCCGTTGACCTCGGCACCCACGCTGGCCTCCTGCCAGGCGGTGATGTTGCCGTTGGCCTGCAGGCGGATCGGCAGGTCGCCGCGCGTGGGCTTGGCCACGGTGACGGTGAGCGAGGGCCTTGGCGCGGCTTCGGCGGCGGGCGTGGGCGCGTCGGCGTTACCCGGCTTCTTGATGAAGACCCAGAACACGCCCAGAAGGACGACGGCCAGGGCGATGGCCAGCCAGAGCCAGCGTTTGCGCGATTGCGGAGGAACGGCGTTCATGATGGGTCTTTGAGGGCGTCGGGGTTGTTCACGGGGTCGAAGCCGCCACCGAGGGCGACGTACAACTGGATCCAGGCGTTGATGCGTTCCTGCTGCAGGGCCACGGCGCTGCTGTCGGCCGCGAGCTTGAGGCGGCGCGCCTCTTCCAGCTCGTTCAGGCTGGCCAGGCCCACGCGGTAGCGCGCCTCGGTGGCCTGGAAGGATTGGCCGTAGCCGGCCACGGCGGTGTCGGTGGAGGCCACGCGCTCGCGCAGGCTGGAGATGCTCACCAGCGCCTGCTCCACCTCGGCCACGGCCTGGCGCAAGGTGCCGGCGTAGGCGATGGCGGCGGCTTCGTAGCGCGCCTGGGCGCTGTCGGTGTTGGCGCGCAGGGCATCGCGCCCGAGCAGCGGCATGCTCAGCGTGAGCGGGCCGACCGACCAGGTGTTGAAGGTGCCCTCGGTGCCGCCGCCCGAAAAGCGGTTGCGCAGCAGGCTGCCCGAGAGCGACAGGCTGGGCAGCAAGGCGGCGCGGGCCACGCCCACCTCTTCGCTCGCGGCCACGAGGTCGCGCTGGGCGCGGTACACGTCGGGGCGCTGGCGGATCACCTCGGCCGGCACGGCGTTCACCGAGAGCAACTGGTCCATGCGCGGGGATTGCAACAGCGCCTGCAGGTCAGGCGCGGCGGTCAGCCGCTGCCGCACGTCGGGCTCGGGCACGCCGGTGAGCGCGGTGAGCGACTTCACCTGGCGCTCACAGACTTCGTCCTGTTGCCGGAAGCGCGCGGCGCCCTCGGCACCGCTGGCGCGCGCCAGCGCGGCCACGGCCGGCGCCGTGAGGCCGGCGCGTTCGGAGACCGCGTTGTTCTCGGCGGTCACGGCGCGCGAGTCGCGGTCGCGCGCGGCCACCGCCAGTTGCTCGCGGCACAGACGCTGGGCGAAGTACAGCTGCGCGAGTTCCGAGGCCACCAGCACGCGGGCCTGGTGCCAGCCGGCGCCGGCCGCTTCCTGTTGCGCCTCGGCGCTGCCGCGGCGGGCCTCGTTGCCGCCCCACAGGTCGATCGCCCATGAGGCCTGCAGGCCGGCACTCAGCGAGGTGCCCAGCGGCTGGGTCGGGTCGGTGCGGCCGCGGCTGGCGTTGGCCACCGCGTTGAGCTGCGGGCCGGTCTCGGCCTCCACACCCAGGCGTGCCGCGCGGGCGGCAAACACCTGTGCGCGCGCCGATGCGGCGGAAGGGCTTTGGGCCTGTGCGCGCGCCACCCAGTCGGTCAGCACCGGGTCATCGAACCGGCTCCACCAGGCGGTGAGCTGTTCGGTGCTGCCCTGGTGTGCCAGCGGCGGTGCGTACCAGGTGGATGGCAAGTCCACCGGCACAGTCGCGGGCGGCTTGGTCACGCTGCAGGCGCTCAGTACGGCCGCGCTGGCCGCCACGACAAGCATTCGCTTCATGGAAAGGGAGTCCCTGTTCGGTTGTTATGCCGGGGACTGACTCTAGTCGATTTCGCTGACTGGATATTTCAATACGTTTCAACTGCGGCGCGGTTTGTAACAGCCGTTTGGAGGCGGTTTTTCAGTCGTCTTCGGCGGCCGCCAGACCGGGGAACAGCACCTCGGTGAAGCCGAAGCGGCGGAAGTCGCGCACCCGCATCGGGTACAGCGTGCCCCAGAGGTGGTCGCATTCGTGCTGCACCACGCGGGCGTGAAAGCCTTCGGCTTCGCGGTCGATCGAACGGCCCTGCACGTCAACGCCCTGGTAGCGGATGCGCCGCCAGCGCGGCACCACGCCACGCATGCCCGGCACCGACAGGCAACCTTCCCAGTCTTCCTCCTCTTCGTCCCCCAGCGGCGTGATCACGGGGTTGATCAGCACCGTGCGCGGCACCGGCGGCGCATCGGGGTAGCGGGGGTTGGGCAGGCCGCTGCCGAACAGCACCACCTGCAGATCAACCCCGATCTGCGGCGCGGCCAGGCCGGCGCCGTGGGCCGCGGCCATGGTGTCCTGCAAGTCGACCACGAGCTGGTGCAGCTCGGGGGTGTCGAACGAGGTGACGGGCTGGGCGTGCCGCAGCAGGCGCGGATCCCCCATTTTGAGGATGGTCTGGATGCTCATGTCGCTTCGATGTGGAATTGGAAGTGGAAATGGGTGGTGCCGCTGCCGTGTCAAAAGTCGCGGGACATTGGGATTTCTGCCGGCAGTTCACATTTGACCAATTGGAAAATCATTCCATGGAAATTGAAATGAAAGACAGATTGCCCTGATGAATAAAGTTTGCATTTCCCGTTGCAATACAGCTTTCCCTTCGTCAAAGGGCCCAATATCGCCCGGACGCAGCGAGATTGAGCCGCTCTTTCTGAGCAAGGAAACCCTGCTGCGAATTGCAACAACAGTCTCTAGACTGGTCGCGGGAGTCAGCCATTTCGTGCCGGAGGTCCGCACCGGAAATTAATTCCGAGGCGAGGCGAAACAAATTAATGTTATTCCCCGACCCGTCGATGAATTGCTGGCAACCGCCCCCCGGAATTGGCCGAGGGTGTCTGCACTTGCTTTATTTTTTACCAGGAGGATATCCATGAAAAGGATTATCGATCGTTCCCACGGCCCGGCTCGGGCCGGCTTGACCGTGCTCGCTGCGGCCCTGCTGGTCCTTGGCGGGTGCTCTGGCACGGGTTCACTCAACACCGCCGGCGACGGCGCGGCCGTTTCCTCGGGCGGAAGCTCGGGTGGTGGTGGTGGTGGTGGTGGTGGCGGCAATGGCGGTGGGGGAAGCGGTGGTGGCCTCAGCGGCTCCCCGCTGGCCGCGGTCGTGCGCGAGCAAGGCAACACGGTCACCGACCTGGGCCAGGCCGTCTCCGGCCTGAGCGGCACGGTGTCCAACGTGGTCAAACCCCTGGTGGGCGGTGCCTCGGCGCAAGGCGTGGATGGCGTGGTCGGCCACACCGGCGGCGTGGTCAGCGCCTTGGGTTCGGCGGTGGCCAACGGCGTCGGCCAGATCGGCAAGGTCGACAACCCCCTGGGCGTCACTGCGGCCGGCCTGGGCGGCGCGGTGGATCAGGCGGGCAACGCGGTGTCCAGCGCGGGTGACGTCGTCACCGGCCTGGGCCAGAACCCGGCCACTTCGGCCCTGCGTCCGGTGACCAACGTCGCGGGCCAGGCCGTGGATCAGGCCGGCCAGGTGGTCAGCCGCGTGGGTCAGGGTCTGGAAACGCAGTTGGGCACGGGCCCGGCCAACCAGTTGCTGGGCGGCGCCAGCAAGGTGGTGGAGACGGTGGTGAACACCGGCGTGGGCGCCACGCAGACCGTGGGCAAGGCCACGGGCCTGGGTCCCGTGGTGGACCGCGTCATCGACCCCGTTTCAGCGGCCATGGGCCAGGCGGGCGGGCAGCTCGCGGGCAGCAACACGCCGCTCACCCGGGAAGTGGGCGAGGTCCTCGGCAACACCTCGCGCACGCTCGGCCACACGGGTGACCTGGTGAGCGGGCCCGCCAACGGCGGCGCCGTCAGCCCGGTCGAACAGGTGGGCCGCGCGATCAACACCGCGATCGTGCCCATCACCACCGGTGTGACGCAAGTGGCGACCCGGGTGGACGATGCCACCGGCGTCGGCACACCCGTCGGCAACCTGCTGGTGACCACCGGCGGCGCGGTGCAACAGCTGGGCATGGGTGTGCAGGGCAACGGCAGCCAGCCCGTGGTCAACAGCCTGGGTGAGGTGGTCAACCAGACTGGCGGCCTGGTCGCCAACATCGGCGGCGCCGTGGGCGGCACCACGGGGGGTGGCGGCGGCGCGGGGGGCGTGCTGGCACCCGTCGTCGGTGCCGTGAGCGGCCTGACCGGCGGCGCCGTTGGTGGCGGCAGCACGGGCGGTGCGGTCAACGTGCTCGCGCCCGTGGTCAACACCGTCGGCGCGTTGACCGGAGGCATCACCGCCACCGTGGGTGGCGGCGCCGCTGCCGGCGGTGGAACCTCTACCCCACTGACGACCACCCTGACCAACACCCTCGGTGGCATCACCGGTGGCCTGACCGGCGCGCTGCGCCGCTGACGCACGGAGGGCGGGAGCACATGCCAAGCCAGTTCACGCGACCACTGCTGCTGGCGGGGGCCGCCTGGTGGGTGGCCACGGGTGCGGGGGCGCAAGCCCTCGCCCCGGTCGGCAGCCCGCTGGACACCCTGCCCCGCCCCGCGCTGCCCACGCAGCCGGGCGCGGATGTGCGGGTGGACGTGGATGTGCAGGCCCCCGCCCCATCAGGCGCCGAGGTGTTGAACGCGCGGCTCACACCGCGCAAGTTCGACATCGAGGGCGTGCAGTCGATTCCCTTCGAGGCGGTGGCCGCGCTGTTCGCGCCGTTGGCCGGGCAATCGGTCACGGTGGGCGACATCGTGGCGCGCGCCCAGCAGGCGACCGCGCTGTACCAGCAGCGCGGCTACGCGCTCTCGTTCTTTTTCGTGCCCAAGCAGGACTTCCAGCACGGTGTGGTGCGCGTGGTGGCCGTGGAAGGCCATGTGCAGACGGTGCGCATCGAAGGCCACCCCGGCAAGGCCGAGGCCCGGTTGCGCGAGATCGCCGAGCACATCCGCCAGGAGAAGCCGCTGCGCACGACCACTTTCGAACACTTCACCGCCCTGCTCGGCCGTCTGCCGGGCATGGGCATCCAGGCGCAGGTGCAACTGCCCACGAGCACCGACGGGGCCAGCACACTGGTCATCCAGGCGAACCAGAAGCCCTATGACATCGCCGTGGGCCTGGAGACGCGCAAGCCGAATCCGCGCGCCGTGGTCACCGGCGTGCTGAACGATCCCCTCGTGGCCGGCAGCCAGCTCGGCGTCTCCACCCTGTTGTCCACGGCGGACAACGACCGGTACAACGCCCTGCACTACGAGCAAGTCCTCGACAGCCGAGGAGGGTCGGTCAGAGGGTCGCTTTCGCATTACCGAGGCGATCCCGACGAGCAACTCGGGGTGAGCAACCCGCTGCAGCGAAGAACCGAGGTCGAGCGGGCCGAACTCACGGCCAGCCTGCCGTTGAAACTGTCACGGGAAACCAGCTGGGTGGCCAGCACCGGGCTGTACGGCGTGAACACGCGCGACAGCCTCGCCAACCCCGCCAACGGCGCGCAATTGACCGACGACACCCAGGTGCGCGCCGTGTTCGGCCAGTTGAGCTACACCGCGCAGAAGCCCAACGACAGCGTGCAGCTCAACCTGCGGCTGACCCATGGCCTCTCGGGCCTCGGTGCCGAGGCGGGCATCACCAGCAACGTGCCCGGGCTCTCAGGCCCCAGCGCGGTGAAGCTGGACTTCGCGCGCCTGCAGGCCGAGGCCAGCCACCAGCACCGCTTCGCCAACCGCTTCGGCACCGCGGTGTCCTTCGCCATGCAATACAGCCCGCACAACCTGCCCAGCAGCGAGAAGCTGTCTTTCGGCGGCAACCGTTTCGCGCGCGGCTACGGCGCCGGTGAAGCGGTGGGCGACTCGGGCTGGGGCCTGGGGCTGGAGCTCAACCGCGTGTTCGCCGTCGACGGCACCTGGGTGCGGCAGTGGCAGCCCTATGTGCTGCTGGAGGCTGCCCGCGTGCATGCGCGCCTCGCCACGCCGATGCCCGCGCGCCTGCGTTCGGTGAGCCTGGGCTTGCGGCTGACCAACCACAAACACTACAACCTCGATCTGGCCATGTCGAAGCCGACCGGGGACCTGCCGCTGGAAAACACGCAGCGCCACTGGCGCGCGAACCTCACGCTGAGCTACCGGCTGGGCGAGTGAAGCGTCAGGCCTCGGTGCCCAGCATCGCCAGCATGGCCGCTTCGTCGATCACCGCCACGCCCAGCGTCTGCGCTTTCTCCAGCTTGCTGCCGGCTTCGGTGCCGGCCACCACGTAGTCGGTCTTCTTGCTCACCGAGCCGGCCACCTTGGCGCCGGCGGCTTCGAGCAGGTCCTTGGCCTGGTCTCGGCTGAGCGTGGGGAAGGTGCCGGTGAGCACGAAGGTCTTGCCGGCCAGGGGTTGCGGCGCGCGCGCGGCGGGCTCGCCCTCTTCCCAGCTCAGGCCGCAGGCGCGCAGCTGCTCCACCACTTCGCGGTTGTGCGGCTGTTCGAAGAAGGTGTGGATGCTCTGCGCCACCACCGGGCCCACGTCGTTGACCTCCGAGAGGGCCTCGACGCTGGCGTCCATGATGCGGTCGAGCTGGCCGAAGTGGCGCGCCAGTTCCTTGGCCGTGGCCTCGCCCACGTGGCGGATGCCCAGGCCGAAGAGGAAACGCGGCAGCGTGGTGCGCTTGGATTTCTCGAGCGCGGCCACGATGTTGTTGGCCGACTTCTCGGCCATGCGGTCCAGCCCGGCCAGGGCGGTGAAACCGAGTTTGTAGAGATCGGGCAGCGTCTTGATCAGGCCACTGTCGACCAGTTGCTCCACCAGCTTGTCGCCCAGGCCCTCGATCTCGACGGCCCGGCGGTGCGCGAAGTGCAGGATGGCCTCTTTGCGCTGCGCGGCACAGAACAGGCCCCCGGTGCAGCGGTGGTCGGCCTCGCCCTCTTCCCGCACCGCGTCGCTGCCGCACACCGGGCATTGGGCGGGCATGGTGAACGGCGGCGGATCGCCGACGCGCTTGTCGGTCAGCACCGAGACGACCTCGGGTATCACATCGCCCGCGCGGCGCACGATCACCGTGTCGCCCACGCGCACGTCCTTGCGGCGCGCCTCCATCTCGTTGTGCAGGGTGGCGTTCGTCACCGTGACACCGCCCACGAACACGGGTGCCAGCTTGGCCACCGGCGTGAGCTTGCCGGTGCGGCCGACCTGCACGTCGATGGCCTGGACGGTGGTCAATTGTTCTTGCGCCGGGTACTTGTGCGCCACGGCCCAGCGAGGCTCGCGCGTGACAAAGCCCATCTGCTTCTGCTGCGCCAGGGAATCGACCTTGTAGACCACCCCGTCGATGTCGAACGGCAGCGTGTCGCGCAGTTCGCCGATGCGGCGGTGAAAGGCCACGAGCTCATCGGCACCGCGGCAGCGCGTGGTCTGCTCGGCGACCGGGAACCCCCAGGCCTTCAGGCGCATGAGCCAGTCGTACTGCGTCGCAGGCGGCTCGGCATCGCCCAGCACCTCGCCCCAGGAGTAGGCGAAGAAGCTCAGGGGACGGTCGCGCGTGATCTTCGAGTCGAGTTGCCGCACGGCCCCGGCGGCGGCGTTGCGCGGATTGACGAAGGTCTTCTCGCCCTTCGCGCCACTGGCGATCTTCTCGCGCTGGCGTTCGTTGAGCTGCTCGAACTGGTCGCGGCGCATGTACACCTCGCCACGCACCTCGAGCACCTCCGGCACGCCCTCGGGCAGGCGCAGCGGGATCTGCCCGATGGTGCGCACGTTGTGGGTCACGTCCTCGCCGGTCTCGCCGTCACCGCGCGTGGCGGCCCGCACCAGCACGCCCTGCTCGTAACGCAGGCTCATGGCCAGCCCGTCGAACTTCAGCTCGGCCAGGTAGTCGACGGGGGGATCGGTTTCGCTCAGCTTGAGCTCGCGCCGCACGCGCGCGTCGAAGGCCACCGCGCCCGTGGCTTCGGTGTCGGTCTCGGTGCGGATGCTGAGCATCGGCACCGCGTGGCGCACGGGCACCAGTTCCTTCAGGATCGCCCCGCCCACGCGCTGGGTCGGCGAGTCGGGCGTAAGCAGCTCGGGGTGCGCGGCCTCGATGGCCTGCAGCTCGCGAAACAGCCTGTCGTACTCGGCGTCGGGGATCTCCGGTTCGTCGAGCGTGTAGTAGCGGTGGGCGTGGTGGTGCAGTTGCGCGCGCAATTCGGCGGCGCGCGCGGCCGGCGACGGCGGCTCGGCAAACAGGTCAGCGGTCATTTAGGAGAAGAGTCGGCGCGCCTGCGGGGAACCGGCGGACAGGTCGCGGCTGTCGAGCGCGTCGTACAGGCTTTCGAGGTCGGCACCGATGCGGTCCATGGTGTCGGTGGACAGCGGCTGGCCGCCGTCGTCGGTGACGACGCCTTCCATGGCCTCGGCCAGCGCCGTGGCGGCCTGGCGCATGCGCACGAAGGGTTGTTCGCTGCGCGGCACGTGGGTGACTTCGAGCGAGAGCGCGATCTCGCGCAGGGCGGTCTGTTCGGGGTCTTCGGCCATGGCGGCCTGCGGGTCGAACATGAGGCTGAGGATCGGTGCCTGGCCGCTCTGGCTGCCCGAGAGCACCATGCGCCCGGGCAAGGCCCCCGCGACGAAGCCGAGCTTGGACGCGTGCTGCGCGACGTAGCCCGGGCTCCAGGCGGTGCGGCGCGCGCGCAGCGTGAAGCCCAGCTGGGCATCGTGTCCACTGGCGAAGGCGTCCAGCTCGCGGGCCCGGGCCACTTCGGCGCGCATGTCGGGGAAATCGGGCGAGGCACCGACCGCGTCGGCGAAGGCCTGGGCCTTCACCACGAATTCGGAGAACTCGATGTCGTTGAGCGGCCCCGAGCGGTTGGCCAGCTGCACGCCAGCCTGCAGCGCGCGGTAGCGCTGGCCCAGGCGCGGGCTTTCCCATTCGCCGGTGGTCTCGCTCTGGCCTTCCACGGCAAACGGTTTGCTGCCCACGCGCCGCGTGCCCGGCAGCGCGGCGAGCAAGGCGTCGCCCGAGACCTCGTGTTCCAGCAGCAGCGGTGCGATCACGTCGATCAGCGCGTCCAGGCCCGGCCGCTTTTCGGGCGGCTGGGTCATCAGGGGGTTGAGGCTCACCGCCGCGGCCGCTTGCGCGATCGCCGCCGGATCGGGTGGCGCGGGGGCGCCCGGCATGTCGCCGAGCACCGGGTCGATGCGCTGGATCTCGTGCTCGGAGAGGTCCGCCGGCGTGTAAGGCAGGGTCTCGTCGCCGGCCGCTTCGTCGCGCGGCGCCTCGCTGCGTTCGCGGGCCGTGCGCGGCGCGCTGCGGCTGGTCGTCCAGGCGTTGTAGGCCACCAGGCCCGCCAGTACGAGACCGCCCATGATGGCCAGACCGATTTGCAATGTGCTCATGGTGTGGAGTGTGATCAGGTGGGTTCGAGCATGCCGGCGGCCGATTCCATGTCCACCGCCACGATGCGGGAGACACCCTGCTCCTGCATGGTCACGCCGATCAACTGCTCGGCCATTTCCATGGCGATCTTGTTGTGGCTGATGAACAGGAACTGGGTTTCCTTGGCCATGGCGGTCACCAGTTTCGCATAGCGTTCGGTGTTGGCGTCGTCCAGCGGCGCGTCCACCTCGTCCAGCAGACAGAACGGCGCGGGGTTGAGCTGGAAGATGGCGAACACCAGCGCGATGGCGGTCAGCGCCTTCTCGCCGCCCGAGAGCAGGTGGATGGTCTGGTTCTTCTTGCCGGGCGGCTGCGCCATCACCTGCACGCCGGCATCGAGGATCTCCTCACCGGTCATCACCAGCCTGGCGTTGCCGCCCCCGAACAGCTCGGGGAACATGCGGCCGAAGTGGCCGTTGACGGTCTCGAAGGTGCTGCCCAGCAGTTCGCGGGTTTCGTTGTCGATCTTCTTGATCGCGTCTTCCAGCGTGTTCATGGCCTCGACGAGGTCGGCCGATTGCGCGTCGAGGAAGGTCTTGCGCTCGCGCGCCGCGGTGAGTTCATCGAGCGCGGCGAGGTTGACCGCACCGAGCGACTGGATCTCGCGGTGCAGGCGGTCGATCTCGCCCTGCAGGCCGGCAAGCCGCACATTGCCTTCGGTGATGCTCTGCGCCACCGCCGCCAGATCGGCCTGGGCCTCTTCGAGCAACTGGCTGTACTGCTCCACGCCCAGGCGGGCGGCCTGCTCCTTGAGCTGGAAATCGGTGATGCGGTTGCGCAGCGGTTCGAGTTCGCGTTCCAGCTGCAGGCGGCGCTCGTCGCTGGCGCGCAGCTTGGCGGTGAGTTCGTCGTACTGGCTGCGCAGCGTGCCCAGGGCCTGCTCGCGCTCCAGCTTCATGGCCAGGGCGTTCTGCAGACCGGCCTGGGCCGCCGCGTCGTTCAGCCGGGCGAGCTCGTCGCTGGCGCGCTGCTGCTCGTCCGCCAGCGATTTTTCCTGGGTGGCCGCGGTTTCCATGGCGCGCTGCAGCTCGCTCTGGCGCGCCTGCAGGCTGCGCAGCGCGAAGACGGCTTCCTGCGCGGTGCGCTCCAGCGAGCGCTGCTGCTCGCGCGCCTGGTTCAGCGCGCGCTCGGCTTCGATCACCTTGTCGTCGAACTGTGCGTGGCGCTCCTGGCTGTCGGCCAGCTGCATGTCCAGCTCTTCGAAGCGGGCCTCGGCCGTCACGCGGCGCTCCTGCAGCTCTTCGAGCTGGGCGTCCACTTCGGCCAGGTCGGCGCCGATCTGCTCGCTGCGCGCGCGGGTCTGTTCGGCCAGCTGTGTCAGGCGCAGGGCTTCCACCTGCAGCTCGTGCGCTCGGCCGCGCGACTCGGCGGCATCGCGGCGCGCGCTCACCAGGCGCTGCGAAGCGTCGGTGTAGGCCGCCTCGGCGCGGATCAGGGATGAGCGCGCCTGCTCGGCGATCAGCACCTGGGCCTTGAGCTGCTTGTCGATGTTCTCGATTTCCTGCGCCCGCGCCAGCAGGCCGGCCTGCTCGCTGTCGGGCGCGTAGAAGCTCACGCTGTGCGCGGTGACGGCGTGGCCGCTGGCGACGAAGATCACCTCGCCGGCCTGCAGCTGCGCGCGCTGGGCCAGCGCCTCTTCCAGGCTGGACGCCGTCAGGCAGCCGTGCAGCCACTCGGCCAACAGCGCCTGTTGGCCGGCGTCGTTCAGGCGCAGCCATTGCACCAGGGGTTTGAGGCCGGTGGCGCTGCTGCTCGCGGCCGCACCGGGCGGTGGGCTGTAGAAGGCCAGCTTGGCCGGTGGCGCGTCGTTGCCGAAGGCGCGCACCATGTCCAGGCGAGACACCTCCAGCGCACTCAGGCGTTCGCGCAGCGCCGCTTCCAGGGCGTTTTCCCAGCCGGTTTCGATGTGGATGCGGCTCCACAAACCCTGCAGGCTGTCCAGGCCGTGCTTGGCCAGCCAGGGCTTCAACTTGCCGTCGGTCTTGACCTTGTCCTGCAGCGCCTTGAGCGCCTCCATGCGGGCCGACAGGTCGGCCTGCTTCGCGGACTCCTGGTTCACCGCCTGCTGCGCGGCGCGGCGCGCCTCGTCGAGCTGGGGCACGCTGTCCTGCAGCTCGTGCAGCACGGCGTCGCTGAGTTCGGCGGTCTCCTGCGCGCTGGCCAGCTGGGTCTGGGCGCTGAGCAGGCGCGCCTCGTCGGGCGCGGCCAGGGCATTGCGGTCGGCCACCAGGCGCTCGCGGCGCTGGTTGAGCGTGCGGCTCTGTTCTTCGACGTTGCGCTGCTCGGCGGCCAGCACCTGGATCTGCTGCTGCACCTGCGTGACGCTGGCGCGCTGCTCGTTGGCCCGGGTCTGGGCCTGGCGCAGGTGGTCTTCCAGCGCGGGCAAGGCGCCCGACTGTTCCTCGCCCTGCGCGGCCAGCACGACCGACTGGTCCTCGGCCTGCACCATGGACTCGGCGAGCTGCTCCAGCTCCACCGCCGCGTCCTGGCTGCGCGTGGCCCAGGAGCCCATCTGTTCTTTCAGCTGCACCAGGCGCTGTTCGACGCGCTGGCGGCCCTCGACCACGAAGCGGATCTCGGCCTCGAGCTTGCCGACCTCGGCACTGGCCTCGTACAGCTTGCCCTGGGCCTGGTTCACCTGGTCACCGGCCGCGTAATGGGCCTGGCGGATGGTTTCGAGCTCGGATTCGATGCGGCGCAGGTCGGCGGTGCGCGATTCGAGGTCGTTGACCGCCTGGGCGGCATCGGTCTTCACCTTGACCTGGTCCGACTCGGCCTCGCTGCGCTTGAGGAACCACAGCTGCTGCTGCTTGAGCGTGGCGCTGGCCTGCAGATGGTTGTAGCGCGCGGCCACCTCGGCCTGTTTCTCCAGCTTGTCGAGGTTGGCGTTGAGTTCGCGCAGGATGTCTTCCACCCGCGTGAGGTTTTCGCGCGTGTCGGCCAGGCGGTGCGCGGTCTCGCGGCGGCGTTCCTTGTACTTGGAGACACCGGCGGCTTCCTCCAGGAACAGGCGCAATTCTTCGGGCTTGCTCTCGATGATGCGGCTGATGGTGCCCTGGCCGATGATGGCGTAGGCGCGCGGGCCCAGGCCGGTGCCCAGGAACACGTCCTGCACGTCGCGGCGGCGCACCGGCTGGTTGTTGATGTAGTAGCTGCTGGTGCCGTCGCGCGTGAGCACGCGCTTGACCGCGATCTCGCCGAACTGGCCCCACTGGCCGCCCGCACGGTGGTCGCTGTTGTCGAACACCAGTTCGACGCTGGAACGGCTGGCGGGCTTGCGCGAGGTCGTGCCGTTGAAGATCACGTCCTGCATGGATTCGCCGCGCAGCTCGGAGGCCTTGGACTCGCCCAACACCCAGCGCACCGCGTCCATGATGTTGGACTTGCCGCAGCCGTTGGGCCCGACCACACCCACGAGCTGGCCCGGGAGCATGAAGTTGGTGGGTTCGGCGAAGGACTTGAAGCCGGAGAGCTTGATCGAGTTGAGACGCACGCTGGGAGGCCCCCTGGCATAGCCAAGTGTTTGATTTCAAAGGCATTTCCTCCATCGCAGGCGCGATGGAGGGGTGGCTGATGATACCGTGCATGCGCCCCGGGGTACGGTACGGTGCACCCTTTGCGCCAAGCCCGATAATCGTCGGCCATGAACCCCTTGCTCTCGCGCCTGCAGCCCTACCCCTTCGAGCGGCTGCGCAAGCTCTTTGCCGACATCAGCCCCAACCCCGCCCTGCGCCCCATCAGCCTGGGCATCGGCGAGCCCAAGCACGCCGCGCCCGATTTCCTGAAACAGGCCCTGGCCGCCTCGCTCGATACCGGCTTGAGCAGCTACCCCGCCACGGCGGGCACTCCGGCGCTGCGCGAAGCCTGTGCTGCCTGGGTGCAGCGGCGCTACGGCGTGGCGCTGGACGCAGCCACCCAGGTGCTGCCCGTCAATGGCTCGCGCGAGGCGCTGTTCGCGTTCGCGCAGACCGTGATCGACCCGACGCGCCCGGGCGCCACCGTGGTGATGCCCAACCCGTTCTATCAAATCTACGAAGGCGCGGCCTTCCTGGGCGGTGCCGAGCCGCACTACGTGGCCTGCGACCCCGCGCGCAACTTCGCGGCCGACTGGGACAACGTGCCCGAGGCGGTCTGGGCGCGCACGCAACTGCTGTTCGTCTGCTCGCCCGGCAACCCCGCCGGCGCCGTGATGCCGCTGGACGAATGGCAGCGCCTGTTCGAGCTGAGCGACCGCCACGGCTTCGTGATCGCCTCCGACGAGTGCTACAGCGAGATCTACTTCCGCGACGACGCCCCGCTGGGCGGCCTGGAAGCCGCGCAACGCCTGGGCCGCACCGACTTCCGCCGCCTGATGATGTTCACCAGCCTGTCCAAGCGCAGCAACGTGCCGGGCCTGCGCAGCGGCTTCGTGGCGGGCGACGCCTCGCTGATAAAACCCTTCCTGCTCTACCGCACCTACCATGGTGGCGCCATGAGCCCGGTGGTGCAGGCGGCCAGCGTGGCGGCCTGGGGCGATGAAGACCATGTGGTGGACAACCGGCGCCAGTACCGCGAGAAATTCGCCCAGGTCACGCCGCTGCTGGCCCAGGTGCTCGACGTGGCCCTGCCCGACGCCTCCTTTTACCTGTGGGCCGCCGTGCCGGCCTCGTTTGCCGACGCCGCGGCCGGCCTCAGCGCCGACGAGGCTTTCGCCCGCGAGCTGCTGGCTCAATACAATGTGACGGTGCTGCCCGGCAGCTACCTGGCCCGCGAGGTCGGCGGCGCGAACCCGGGCACCGGCCGCGTGCGCATGGCCCTGGTGGCCGAACCCGCCGAATGCCTGGAAGCCGCCGGGCGCATCCAGGCCTTCCTGTCGCGCCGCGCCTGACGCGGCGCCGTCCCGCTTTCTCTCCTTTTCTTCACCCTTGCTCCTCTGAGACCATGACCCAACAACTGCAAACCCTGATCGACAACGCCTGGGACAACCGTGCCGAACTCTCCCCCGCCTCCGCTCCCAAGGAAGTGGTGGACGCGGTGGAGCATGTGATCTCCGAGCTCAACAACGGCAAGCTGCGCGTGGCCACGCGCGAAGGCGTGGGCCAGTGGACGGTGCACCAGTGGATCAAGAAGGCCGTGCTGCTCTCCTTCCGCCTGAAGGACAACGAAGTCATGCGCGCCGGCGACCTCGGCTTCTTCGACAAGGTCAAGACCAAGTTCGCCCACCTGAGCGAAGCCGAGATGAAGGCCACCGGCGTGCGTGTGGTGCCGCCGGCCGTGGCCCGCCGCGGCAGCTACATCGCCAAGGGCGCGATCCTCATGCCCAGCTACGTGAACATCGGCGCCTACGTGGACGAGAACACCATGGTCGACACCTGGGCCACGGTGGGCTCCTGCGCGCAGATCGGCAAGAACGTGCACCTCTCGGGCGGCGTGGGCATCGGCGGCGTGCTGGAGCCGCTGCAGGCCGGCCCCACCATCATCGAAGACAACTGCTTCATCGGCGCCCGCTCCGAAGTCGTCGAAGGCGTGGTGATCGAGGAGAACTCGGTCATCTCCATGGGCGTGTACATCGGCCAGAGCACCCCGATCTACGACCGCGCCACGGGCGAGGTGAGCTACGGCCGCGTGCCGGCCGGCTCGGTCGTGATCAGCGGCAACCTGCCCAAGGACGGCGGCAAGTACAGCCTGTACGCGGCGATCATCGTCAAGCGCGTGGATGCGCAGACCCGCGCCAAGACCAGCCTGAACGACCTCCTGCGCGATTGATCATGACCACCCCCGCCGCGCTCCGCGCGACCCCCTTCGAGGGGGCAGCACCTGCCGCCCGGCAAAGCCGGTTCGGCGGTGCTCTTGGACCGGCGGCCTTTCGTTGAAGTGTCTTTCTCTTGTTTGATGGCATGAAAGGTTCGGTATGAGCAGCGGAACGATGGAGCGCATCCTGCGCCTGATGGCCGACAAGAAGGCCTCGGACGTGTACCTGACGGCGCACGCGCCGGCCATGATCAAGATCAACGGCCAGACCATCCCCGTCAACAGCCAGGTGCTGCCGCCGGAGGCGCCGCGCAACCTGCTGGCCGAGATCGTGCCGCCCACCCGCATGGAAGAGCTGCAGGAAACCGGCGAGCTCAACATGGCCGTGCCGCTGGAGAACCTGGGCAACTTCCGCGTCAGCGCGTTCCGCCAGCGCGGCCACGTCGCGGTGGTGATCCGCTTCGTGTCGAGCGAGATCCCCCCGCTGGACTCGCTCAACGTGGCGCCGGTGCTGGCCGATCTCATCATGGAAAAACGCGGGCTCATGCTCATGGTCGGCGCCACCGGCGCGGGCAAGAGCACCACGCTGGCGGCCATGATCGACCACCGCAACGAGCGCGCCACGGGTCACATCCTGACGATCGAAGACCCGATCGAATACGTCTACCGCAACAAGAAGTCGGTGGTGAACCAGCGCGAGATCGGGCCCGACACCGCCTCGCTCCAGGTCGCCCTGAAGAACGCCTTGCGCCAGGCGCCGGACGTGATCCTGATCGGCGAAATCCGCGACCGCGAGACCATGTCGGCCGCCATTTCCTATGCGCAGTCAGGCCACCTGTGCCTGGCCACGCTGCACGCCAGCAACAGCTACCAGGCGCTCAACCGCATCCTGAGCTTCTACCCGGTCGAGGTGCGCCCCACGCTGCTGGGCGACCTGGCCGCCGCGCTGCGCGCCATCGTTTCGCAACGCCTGCTGCGCACCCACACCGGTGGGCGCGTGCCGGCGACGGAGGTGATGCTCAACACCTCGCTGATTGCCGACCTGATCCAGAAGGCCGACTTTTCGGGTGTGCGCGAAGCCATGGAGAAGTCGCTGGCCGAAGGCTCGCAAAGCTTCGAGCAGGACCTGGCCCGCCTGATCAACGATGGCCTGGTCGCGCGCAACGAGGGCCTGGCCCACGCCGATTCGCCCAACAACCTGCTCTGGCGCCTGCAGAACGACTTCAACGCCAGCAAGGCGAGCGAAGCCGCGCAGGCCAGCGAAGAGGACGGGGGCGACAGCGCCACCTTCACCGAGTTCACGCTCGACGTCAAATTCTGATCCGATGACCGATACCCTGCGCCTGACCGAAGCCCTGATCGCCTGCCCCTCCGTCACCCCCCGCGACGAAGGTTGCCAGGCGCTGATCGGCGCGCGGCTGGCGCGGCTGGGCTTCGCGTGCGAGACCATCGAGAGCGGCCCAGCCGACTTTCGTGTGACCAACCTCTGGGCCCGCCTGGGCCAGGGCCGGCGGCCCACCCTGGTGTTCGCCGGCCACACCGACGTGGTGCCCACCGGCCCGCTGACCGCCTGGGCCAGCGACCCCTTCGTGCCCAGCCACCGCGACGGCAAGCTGTTCGGCCGGGGCACGGCCGACATGAAGACCTCGCTGGCGGCCATGGTGGTGGCCTGCGAAGAGTTCGTGGCCGCGAACCCGGCGCCCGCCATCGACGTGGCCTTCCTGCTCACCAGCGACGAGGAAGGCCCGGCGCTGGACGGCACGGTGATCGTCTGCAATACCCTCCAACAGCGCGGCGAGCGGCTGGACTGGTGCATCGTGGGTGAGCCGACCTCGGTCGAGCGCACCGGCGACATGATCAAGAACGGGCGCCGCGGGACCATGAGCGGCAAGCTCACCGTCAAGGGCATCCAGGGCCACATCGCCTACCCCCACCTGGCGAAGAACCCGATCCACCTCGCCGCCCCCGCGCTGGCCGAACTCGCGGCCACCGTGTGGGACGGTGGCAATGAATTCTTCCCGCCCACCAGCTGGCAGATCAGCAACATCCATGGCGGCACCGGCGCGAGCAATGTGATCCCGGGCACGGTGGTGATCGATTTCAATTTCCGCTTCTCCACCGAGTCCACACCCGAGGGCCTGCAGCAGCGGGTCGGCGAACTGCTGCAGCGCCACGGCCTGCAGCCCGGCGCCGACTTCGACCTCGACTGGACGCTGGGAGGCCGGCCCTTCCTCACGCCACCGGGCACGCTGGTCGACGCGGTGCGCGCGGCCATCCACGACGAGGTCGGCGTGGCCACCACGCTGTCCACCACCGGCGGCACCAGCGATGGCCGCTTCATCGCGCAGGTCTGCCCGCAGGTGGTCGAGCTGGGCCCGCCCAACGCCACCATCCACAAGATCGACGAGCACGTCGCCGTGGCCGACATCGAACCGCTCAAGAACATCTACCGCCGCACGCTGGAGCATCTCGACGCCCAGGCCCGTGCGCCTGCTTGAGCCCACCGTGAACCTGAACGAACTCCTCATCCAAGCCCGCCAGCGCCTGGAGGCCGCGCAGCTGGCCTATGGCCACGGCACGACCAACGCCCAGGACGAGGCCGCCTGGCTGGTGCTCTGGCAACTCGGCCTGCCGCTGGACAGCGACCTGGAAACCCTGGCCAGGCGCCGCGTGACGGCCGAAGAACAATCCGCCGTGCTGGCCCTGATCCAGCGCCGCATCGACACGCGCGAGCCCGCGGCCTACCTCACCGGCGAGGCCTGGCTGCAGGGCGTGTCGTTCTACGTGGACCGGCGGGCCATCGTGCCGCGCAGCTTCATCGCCGAACTGCTGGCCGAAGGATCGATCGACCCCTGGCTGGACGAGCGGTCCCGCGATGTGCTCGACCTGTGCACCGGCAACGGCAGCCTGGCCGTGCTCGCCGCCATGGCCTACCCCGATGTGCGCGTCACCGGCGCCGACATTTCGCCCGATGCGCTGGCCGTGGCCCGCATCAACGTCGATCGGCATGGGCTGCAGCACCGCATCCGGCTGGTCGAGTCCGATGGACTGGCCGCCTGCCGCGGCCCCTGGGACCTGATCCTGTGCAACCCACCCTACGTGAGCGCGCAGAGCATGGCCACGCTGCCGCCCGAGTACCTGGCCGAGCCCAGTCTGGCGCTCGACGGCAACACGGCCGGCAGCCGCGACGGCATGGACTTCGTGCGCGCCCTGCTGCGCGACGCGGCCCGCTGCCTGAAGCCTGCCGGTGTGCTGGTGCTCGAAATCGGCAACGAACGCGAGCACTTCGAAGCAGCCTTCCCTCAGCTCGAAGCCATCTGGCTCGAAACCAGCGCAGGCGACGACCAGGTCCTGCTGCTCACCCTTGAATCCCTTTTGGCGCTGCCCATCTCGCAGGCGCCCGCTCCATGATCACTTTGAAGAATGTTGTCCTTCGCCGCGGGGCGAAGGTCTTGCTCGATGGCGCCTCCTGCACCATCAACCCGGGAGAAAAAGTCGGCCTGGTGGGCCGCAACGGCGCCGGCAAATCCAGCCTGTTCCGCCTGCTCGATGGCACCCTGCACGAAGACAAGGGGGACTTCTACGTGCCCCCGCAATGGCGCATGGCGCAGGTCGCGCAGGACATGCCCGAGACCGACATGTCCGCCACGCAGTTCGTCATCGAAGGCGACTCCACGCTGCTGAAGGCCCAGCAGGAAGTGACTGCCGCCGAAGACAGCGGTGACGGCGAGCGCATGGCCCACGCCTACATGGCCTTGCACGATGCCGGCGCGCACGACGCGCCCGCGCGCGCGCAGGCCCTGATCCTCGGCCTGGGTTTTCGCACCGACGAACTCGAGCGCCCGGTCGACAGCTTCTCCGGCGGCTGGCGCATGCGCCTGCAGCTCGCGCGCGCCCTCATGTGCCCCAGCGAGCTGCTGCTGCTCGACGAACCCACCAACCACCTGGACCTCGATGCCCTGGTCTGGCTCGAAGCCTGGCTCAAGCGCTACGACGGCACCCTGCTCGTGATCAGCCACGATCGCGAGTTCCTCGACGCCATCACCAACGTCACCGTGCACATCGAGCGCGCGCTGCTCAACCGCTATGGCGGCAACTACAGCCGCTTCGAGGACATGCGCGCCGAGCAGATGGCGCTGCAGGCCACGTCGTACGCGCGCCAGCAGGAGAAGATGGCCCACCTGCAGAAGTTCATCGACCGCTTCAAGGCCAAGGCCAGCAAGGCCAAGCAGGCGCAGAGCCGGGTCAAGGCGCTGGAGCGCATGGAGAAGATCGGGCCGGTGCTGGCCGAGGCCGACTTCAACTTCGAGTTCAGCGAACCGCAGAACCTGCCCAACCCCATGCTGGCCATGGAAGGCGTCACCTTCGGCTACCCACCTCGCGAGCCCGGCGGCGAGCCGGTGGCCATCGTGCGCGGCATCAGCCGCTCGGTGCTGGCCGGCCAGCGCATCGGCATCCTGGGCGCCAACGGCCAGGGCAAGTCCACGGTGGTCAAGACCATCGCCCGCGATCTGCAGGCGCTGGCGGGCCAGATCACCGAAGGCAAGGGCCTCAACATCGGCTACTTCGCCCAGCAGGAACTCGACGTGCTGCGCCCCGCCGACACCCCGCTGGAGCACATGATCCGCCTGGTGCGCGACTGCACCGCGCAAGGGCGCCTGAGCGGCCAGCCCACGCGCGAGCAGGACCTGCGCAGCTTCCTGGGCAACTTCAACTTCACGGGCGACCAGGTCAAGCAGAGCGTGGGCAGCATGAGCGGCGGCGAGAAGGCGCGGCTGGTGCTGTGCATGATCGTCTGGCAGCGCCCCAACCTGCTGCTGCTCGACGAGCCCACCAACCATCTGGACCTGGCCACACGCGAAGCCCTGTCCGTGGCGCTCAATGAGTTCGAAGGCACCGTCATGCTGGTCAGCCACGATCGCGCCCTGCTGCGCGCCGTGTGCGACGAGTTCTGGCTGGTCTCGCGCGGAGGCATTGAACCCTTCGATGGCGACCTCGACGACTACCAGCGCTACCTGCTCGACGTGGCCAAACAATCGCGCGAGGCGCAACGCCAGGAGCAGCGTGGGCAGTCGCGCAGCCCCGCGCCGCCGCCCGCAGCCGCTCCGGTGGCTGCCCCCAAGGCGCCCGAGCCCGCTCGCACGCCGGAACAGAAGCGCCAGGACGCGCAGCGCCGCCAGCAGGTGGCCGAAAAGACCAAGCCCTTGAAGAAGGAGCTCGAACAGACCGAGAAGCGCATGGCGCAACTCGCCCAGGAGAAAACGCGCCTGGAAACCGCCATGAGCCTGCCCGCCAGCCCGGCCGACATCGCCGAATCGGGCCGCCGCCTCAAGGCCGTGAACGACGAGAACAACACGCTGGAGGCGCGCTGGCTGGAACTGCACGAGGCGATCGAGGCGGCGGCAGGCGCCTGAGCCGGGCGGGACAACCCTGTAGACCCTGGCGGGAGGCGCTGGAGTATCCTGTGCAGGCCGGTCAAGCGGACCGGCCTTTCTCACACAAACCAGGAGGGTCCCTCAACATGATGTCCATTCTCGGCACGCTTTTCATCGGTCTCATTGCCGGCTTCATTGCCCGCGCGCTCAAGCCCGGCGACGATGGCATGGGCTGGATCATGACCGCCATCCTCGGTGTGGCAGGCGCCTTCGTCGCCGGCTACCTGGGCTCCGCGCTCGGCTTCTACCAACAGGGCGAACCGGTAGGCTTCATCGCCTCCGTGATCGGTGCGATCCTGCTGCTGGTGATCTACGGCCTCTTCAAGAAAAAGTGAACCTCACCGGTCCATCGCGGCTGGCATGAAACCCCCACGTCTCCATCACCGGATCTGGCACGGTCGTCGGGTGTGGAGGCCGTGGCTGGGAGACTCAAAAGTGCGTTTGGGCCATGAAAACAAGCGCCTGAATCCAGAATAGGAGCACTTCATTCTCCTGTGACTGCTGTGCGCATGGCCTGCGATATGGTTCGCAGCCATTCGCCCCATGCCCCAGCGTCCAGTGCCCCTCCTCCTCGCCGCTCCCACCCCGTTTCCCCGTTCCATCCCCGTTTCCACTTTCGCCCGCGGCCTGCGACTGGCACTCGTGCTCGCCGGCATCTGGGCTGTCTTGCAGGGCCCTGCCTGGGCCCAGCAGCCCCCTTCTCCCCCAGCTGAGAACACCGACGCCTGGCGCACCGTGCAACTGCCTTTGCGGCAGCTCAAGGGCAACCGCCTGACGCTTCGGGGCGCGCACAGCGAGCAACGCATCCACCTGGGCGTGCGGCTCGATGAAATGGTGGTGCGCGCCCGCCTGAACCTCGCAGTCACGCCCTCCCCGGCCCTGCTGCCCACCCTGTCCCACCTACAGGTGCGCCTCAACGACAAGCTGTTGTCCGTCGTTCCCATTCGCGCGGACCACTCGGGTGAGCGGATCGTGCGGACCATCGAGCTCGACCCGCGTCTGTTCGTGGACGACAACTGGCTCAGCCTGCGCCTGGTCGGGCACTACACCCTGGCGTGCGAAGACCCGCTGCACAACAGCCTGTGGGCCGAAGTGGATGTGGACGCGACGGGTTTCGAACTCGCGATCCGACCGCTCGCCCTGGAAGACGAGCTGGCCCTGTTTCCCGCGCCCTGGTTCGATCGCCGTGGCGCCGGCCGTGTCGAGGTGCCCATGGTCCTCGGGCCCCGGCCGGGCCGCGACCGCCTGAGCACCGCGTCCATCATGGCCTCGTGGCTGGGCTCGCTCGCGGGGGAGCGCGGCGCGGTCTTCCCGGTGCGGCGCGACCGCCTGCCCAATCGCCATGCCATCGTGCTGGTCAGCCCGCAACAACCAGGCCCCGAAGGCCTTGAACTGCCCGAGGCACTGGGCCCCACGGTGCGGTTGATGCGCCATCCGAAACTGCCCCACGTCAAACTGCTGGTGCTGCAAGGGCGCAACGAGCAGGAACTCCGCACGGCGGCCCTGGGCCTGATCCTCGGCCGCCAGGCCATGAGCGGGAGCACGGTCCTGGTTCACGAGCTGGCGCCGATCCCCGTCCGCCCGCCCTATGACGCGCCCAACTGGGTCGCCACGGACAAGCCCGTGCGCCTGGGGGAGCTGGTGCCGGAGCGCGCCGCGCTCCAGCTCCAGGGCGCCCATCCCGACGCCGTGCGGGTGCGCTGGCGCACGCCGCCGGATCTCTGGCAAGGCCCCGGCCGCAGCGCGCTGCTGAACCTGCGCTACCGCACCGCCGTGCCCGCGCCAACGGACAACGCGCTCATGAGTCTGGCGCTCAACGACAGCTTCGTGCGCGCCTGGCGCCTGACCGCCGCTTCTTCCTCAGACTCCCTGGGCGGGCTGGGCCGATGGCTGGGCGACGCGGACGAGGCGTCGGGGTCGGTGCGCGTGAAGCTGCCCGAGTTCCAGCCACGACAAAGCAACACGCTCGAAGTGCAACTGCCACTGGGCATGAAGCCCCAGGCCGGCGACTGCGCCTGGCGCGCCGAGTCCACCCGGGCCTCGGTGGACGCCGAGTCCACGCTGGATTTCTCGGCACTGCCGCATTTCCTGCAGATGCCCGATCTGGCCGCTTTCGCGGGAGCGGGCTTTCCTTTCACGCGTTACGCGGATCTGGCTCAAACCGCCATCGTGTTGCCCCCACAACCCGACGACCACGAGATCGAAACCCTGCTGGCGGTAATGGGCAGTTTCGGCCGCTGGACCGGCACGCCCGCCTGGCACTTCGAGATCACCACGCCCGACAGGCTTGAACAGGTCCACGACCGCGACCTCCTGCTGATCGGTGGGCCGCAGTTGCACACCTTGCTCAAGCGTTGGCAGAAGGGCCCGATGCTTGCGCTCGACGCCCATCGCAGGGACACGCGCGGTCCGGCCACTCAGGTGGCCGGCTGGCGATCCTGGCTGCACCCTGCCCGCGAAGGCGCCGACACGCCGGCGAGCCCATCACTGGCCCCACTCCAGGTGGAAGCACCTGGCAGCCTGGCGGTGGTCGCCGGCTTTGAGTCGCCCCTGCAGGCCGGCCGATCGGTGGTGGCCTTGAGCAGCGACCAGACCCGGGGCCTGAACTGGATATCGGCCGCCCTGCTCGAGTCCGCGCAAGCGGCGCAGATCCAGGGGGGACTCACCGTGGTTCGCGAGCAAGAGGTGCGGTCCTATGAGAGTGCGTCCGTCTATCACACCGGCCAGCTTCCCTGGACGGCACGCATGTCCCTGTTCCTGTCCATGCATCCGTGGCTGGCGGCCGCGGCCCTGGCCCTGGCATTGGGCCTGCTGGTATGGGCGGCCCGCATCCGCCTCAAGCTGTACGCCGCGCGGCGCCTCAAGACCACCAGGGTGACACCGGCCGAGCCATGACACCACCGACATGGCCCATCCGGCTTCTCCGATTCACCCGCTGGGGCCGTGGCGCAACAGGCGCCCTGGCCTTGGCGATCGCAGGCCTGCCCGGGATGTCGCAGGCCGCCCCCTGTGCCGACTGGCCCTTGTGGGAGTCCTTTCGCAAGACCTACATCAGCCCGGATGCGCGGGTGCAGGACCTTGACCTGCCACACAAGCCCACGGTCTCGGAAGGACAGGCGTACGCGCTGTTCTTCGCCCTGGTCGCGGGTGACCGACAGCAGTTCTCGAGCTTGCTCGAGTGGACCCGGAACAACCTGGCCCGAGGCAACCTGCACCAGTTCGCCCCCGGCTGGCATTGGGGTCGGTCGGCCTCGGGTCAGTGGGAGCTGCTGGACAGCAACCCCGCCAGCGACGCCGACCTGTGGCTGGCCTACACCCTGCTGGCGGCAGGCCGGCTCTGGCACGACGAGGCCTACACGCGGCTGGGACAAAGCCTCGCCGCTCACCTGCTGCGGGACGCCAGCGCCGTGTTGCCCGCCTTGGGGCGCAGCCTGCTGCCCGCTCCGATCGGTTTTCAACTTGGACCCGACCGATGGCGCCTCAACCCAAGCTACGCCCCGGTGCCCTTGCTCCGGGGCCTGTCCGCCCTCACGGGCCAGCACGAGTGGTTGGAGATGGTCGAACCCACCCTGCGCCTGATGGTGGAATCCGCGCCGCACGGTATCTCGCCCGAATGGGCGATCTGGGATGCCCGCAGCGGGTGGCACGCCGACCCACAAAGCGACGGGATGGGCAGCTACAACGCGATCCGCGCGTACCTCTGGACGGGTCTGTCCCGCAACGACCCCGCTTTCGAACGGCTCGCGCTGGCATTCCTTCCCTGGTTGCATTGGGTGGGGCAAAACGGCCATGCCCCGGAAGCACTCAACGCGGCCACCGGCTTCAGCACGGAGCAGACACCCCGGGAGGGTCCTGCGGGGTTCGATGTCGCGGCGCTGGTGTTGGCCGACAGCCTGGGCTTCACCACCCTGAAGCGGCACTTGCAGACGAGGATCGACGCCAGCCTGTCGCGCCAGTCGCCCGGCTACTACAGCCATGCGCTGGCCCTCTTCGGGCTGGGCTGGATGGAGGGTCGCTACCGGTTCACGCACCAAGGAGCATTGCTCCTGCCCGACAGCGCATGCGAGCCACGGGGACGGTGATGCGTGTGGCCCTCGTCCTGCTGGTGTGGGGCCTGTGGCTGCCTGGATCTCACGCGAAAGCAACGGCCGATGCGCCCGAGGTGCGGCAGTTGCTCGAGAGCGCCCAGTATTGGGCCGAACGCCAGCGGCCGGACCTGGTTCGCCAGCTGATGCGCAAGCTGCTGGCCATCCAGCCGCGCCACCCCAAGGCGCTGGAGACCCTGGGCCTGGCGGCCACCCCTGGCTCACCACCGCGAAGCGGCGCGCTGGCGCCCGCCAACTCACCGGTGCCAACGCCTGCCACCCGACCCAGAACGACGCGGCCGGCGCCATCAGCGCTCGCACTGGCAAGGGCCGCGCGAACACCCATCGCGCAGCCTGCACACGCCGCGGTCGCCGATGTGCCGCCTGCCGCCCAGCCCGAGGCGCCCGCCGACGCAGGTATTCCCCGGGTCGAGGTGGGTGAAGCACGGGTGGAAGAAGAACCGCCCGCCCGCGCTGAACCGGACCTTCAAGCGGTGTGGGAGGCCCTGGACCAGCGCCGCGCCGCGGACGGGGTGCGGCTCGGACGGGCGCTCAGCGAACGGTATCCCGAACGCCCCGATGTCTCCCGCGCCCTCGCCTTGGCGCTGCGGGATGCAGGCTTGCGCGGCGAGGCGCGCCTGGGCCTCGAACAGGCCGTGCGGCAATCGCTGGAGGCACCGGCCTCTCTCCAATGGGTGGCCCGGGAATCCCGAAACGCCTTGCAGGCATTGGACGCACGCCGACAACCCGAAGTGGCCACGGGACTGACCTGGGTGTACAAGCCCGGCGATGAGGCCGTCTCGCGCCTGGACTCCCGGGTCGCGAGCCTGCGGGTGCGCCAGCCTTGGGGCGATCACGGCCATTGGTTCGGGCAGCTTGACTCGATCCGGCTGGAAGCCGGACGGGCGGACGCCGCACAGCTCATCCGCTCGGGCGACTGGGGCAGCGCCGCCTTGCGGCGACCACCGAGTCCAGGCGGAACTCCCATGCACGCCCATGCTCAGGGCCGCGCCCTGACGGTCGGCTACGACGCCGACCGGTGGCGCGCCGACATCGGCACCACGCCGCTCGGCTTTGAGTTCGCCGGCCTTGCTGCGGGCCTGGACCTGAAGGGCCGCGTGGGCTCGGCGGACTGGGGCGTCTCGCTGGCCCACCGCCCCGTCACGGGAAGCCTGCTGTCCTACGGCGGCCAACGCGACCTGTTTTCGGGCATCCGCTGGGGTGCGGTGCGCCGAACATCGGCGCTTTTGCAATTGGCCACCACCTGGAGGGGGCTGGAGCCTTTTGCCCAACTCGAATGGGCGACCTACCGCGGACACGAGGTTCTGCCCAACCGCGAGCAAGCGGCCGCCATGGGCGTGGACTGGGCCCTGAGCCGTGGCGCGGACCATTACCTGGCCGTGGGTCCGGTGCTTCGCCTGCGCGCCTTCGACAACAACCAGAACCACTACAGCGTGGGTCATGGTGGCTACTACAGCCCCCAACGCAGCACCACGGTGAGCGTTCCGGTGCAGGCAGCGATGCGCGGCACCGATCTTTCCTGGGTGGTTCGCGTGGCGCCTTCCTGGAGCCAGTCGAGCACCACGAGCGCGCCGCGCTTCCCCACGCGAGCCGACCTTCAGGCCCAGGCCGCCGCACAAGGCCAAGGCACGTATGGCGGCAGCCGTGGGCCGGGTGCCGGCTGGGCATTGCAAAGCACATGGGAGTACCGAATGAACGCACACTGGACAACCGGTTTTCGGGTGGCGGCCGAGCGCTCAGCCGACTACGCCAAAGAGCAGGTTCACCTCTACCTGCGATGGCACGAGAAACCCCAGCGCGGTCCCGTGCCCCTGTGGCCTTCAACGGTGATGCCCCATGCTGGCGCTTGAACCTTTTCCCCGCGCCGCCCATCGTCTGCCCACCCACTGGCGCCTGAGCCTGTGGGTGCTGCGTCCCCGGGCTCTCGCCGCCCTGCTGCGCTGGACCGGTGCCGTGTTGTCGGGGCCCGAGCGTGCCGCGCTGAAAGCGCTGCAGGAGCCCAGCAAGCCTGTGACCGGGTACCAGCCTGCGCGCCTGGCTGCCGCGCGCAGGCGCCTCCCAGCCGGCCGCAAGGCCGCCGAGCCCCCCTGGATGGCCCATCCACCCGAGCTGGCCTGGCGGGCCGCGACCTGCCTGGGGCTGCTCATCCTGATGGCGATGGTGCTCACACCCACCTCGAACGCGCAGCAATGCCTGCTGGGGGGTGCCTTGCTGGCCGTGGCCGGGCTGTGCGCCAGCGCGCCCAGGGGTTCCGATGACCGCTCACAGGTGCTCCTCCTCATGGGGATTTCCGTGCTGCTCGCGGGCCGATACGCCTGGTGGCGAGTCACGCAAACCCTGCAGTTCAATGGCGCCGCGGAAACCGTGATCGGCTTGTTGCTGCTCATGGCCGAGGTCTACTACTGGCTGGTGCTGCTGCTCAGCCACGCGCAGGCGGCTTGGCCCCTGCGGCGCGCGAAAGCACCGGTCCACCGGCCCGCGGCCGAACTGCCGCATGTGGACGTCTTCATCCCCACCTACAACGAGCCGCTGCACGTGGTGCGTCCCACCTTGCTGGCGGCTCAGAACCTGGACTGGCCGGCCGACAAGCTGCACATCCACCTGCTCGACGACGGCCGGCGCGACGAATTCGCGGCCTTCGCCCGCGCCGTGGGCGTGAACTACGTGCGCCGCACGGACAACCGCCATGCCAAAGCCGGCAACATCAACCACGCACTGGGGCGGACATCGGGCGAATTCGTCGCCATCTTCGACTGCGACCACATCCCGGTGCGGGACTTCCTGCGCGCCACCATGGGTTGGCTGGTCGACAAGCCCGACTGCGCCATGGTGCAAACGCCGCATCACCTGTTCTCGCAAGACCCCATGGAGCGCAACACGCGCCTGGAACGTGGCATCCCCAACGAAGGAAAACTCTTCTACGGACCCGTGCAGAGCGGCAATGACCTCTGGAACGCCACCTTCTTCTGCGGGTCGTGCGCGGTCCTGCGCCGCAGCGCCCTGGAGGCCATCGGCGGGATCGCGGTGGAGACCGTCACCGAAGACGCGCACACCGCGCTGAAACTGCATCGCCTGGGCTACACGACCACCTACCTCCCGCGCATCCTCGCCGCAGGGCTCGCCACGGAGAGTCTCGCCGGCCACATCGGACAGCGCATCCGCTGGGCGCGGGGCATGGCCCAGATCTTCCGGCTCGACAACCCCCTGCGAGGCAAGGGGCTCACCCTGATGCAGCGCCTGTGCTACTGCAACGCCATGCTGCACTTCTTCAACGGATTGCCTCGTCTGATCCTGTTGACCGCACCCATCGCCTACCTCGTGTTCGGCCTGCAGTTGCTCGATGCCGCCGTGCCCACGCTGATGGCCTACCTGCTGCCGCACCTGCTGATGGGAAAGATTTTCGAGAAGCGGGTGATGGGACCGTTTCGCGCCTCCTCCTGGGGCAGCGTGTACGAAACCGTGCTCGCCTGGTACATCATGCGCCCCACCCTGGTCGCGCTCATCGCGCCGCGCTTGGGCCGCTTCAATGTCACGGCCAAAGGCGGCCGCATCGAACACGAGTTCTTCGACTGGCACATCGCCACGCCCTACGTCGTTCTCATCTCGGTCAACCTGCTCGCCTTGCTGTTCGGCGTGGCCAGCCTGATGGAGAGCGCCCGGCTCGACAGCTCCGCGGTGTTCCTGAACATGGGGTGGGCGGTGTTCAACCTCCTGCTGCTGGGCGTCGCGGTGCGCGTGGCCACCGAGACCCGCCAGGTCCGAAGCGCGCCACGGATCCGGCTCGCCCACCGCCTGCCGGTCCGTCTGCAGGTGAACGGCGCTTCGCCACTCCATGCCAGCCTGGTCGATTTCTCGCTCGAAGGCGTGGGACTGGAGATCTTGGCCGCCCTGCCCTGTCAACCGGGCCAGGCTTGCCATGTGCACCTGCACGACGGCCGGGCCTGGCACGCATTCCCCGCCACCATTTCCCGCGTTCGCGGCACCTCGCTGGGCGTCCAGATCGATCCGCTCGACGTCGCCGAGCAACGCAAGCTCATGGCCTGCACCTTCTCGCGTCCCGACCTTTGGCGCCGACAGTCCGCGCTGCGCCACCGCGACCGTCCCGGGTGGGAGCTGTGGCAGTTGCTGCGCACCGGCGTGAACGGCTACCTGCACGTGCTCATGCTGGTTCTGCGCGATGCGAAACACCGCATCGTCAATCGATGGAACCGGGAGAGCGCACCGTGATCTGGCATCTCTACTTCGCATCCAAACTGGGGTTGGCCGCGCAAGACCAACTGCACCTGCAGGTGTGGCTGAACTTTCCCCTGGCACTGCTCGCCTACTGGCCGTTGCCGCGCCGCCGCTGGCGCCTGACCCGAGCGCTGTTGGCCTGGCCTGCGGCGCTCGCCCTGGTGCTCCATGAAGCCGGGATCGGTCTGAGCGGGCGTCTGCTGCTGCAACTGGGTCAGCTGTCCGGTTTTTCGTCGGGCTATGCCCTGGAGCTGGGCCTTCGCCTGCTCGAAGTCCATGCACTGCCCGCGCTGGTGGTCCTGCTGCTGACCTGCCTCTGGCTCAATCGATGGCTGCGGCTGGACGTCCTGCTGTGCCTCGCGCTGTTGACACTGCCCTTGGCGAACGTCCTGCAGCGTGTCGTCGAGGCCGGCTCCTCCGAGGTGGAGGCCCGGACCGCCGCGCCCGGGGGGCCGGCCATGGATCCGCAGACGAAGGTACGGGACTTCTGGCAAGGCGAGCTGCAACGCAGCTACCCGTTCGCGCCAGGTCGGCAACCCCCTTTCGACGTCGTGCTGTTGCATGTGTGCTCCCTGTCCTGGGACGACCTCGATGCCCTGGGCTTGGGTGGCAGGGAGGTGTTTGGCCGGTTCGACCTCGTGTTCGATCAGTTCAACTCGGTCACCAGCTACAGCGGCCCTTCCATGCTGCGCCTGATGCGCGCGAACTGTGGGCAGACGCCCCACGACAAGCTCTACAAGCCCGCACCCGACCGGTGCGGCCTGTTGCAACAACTTCATCTGGCCGGCTATCAGGTTCAGGCCTATCTCAACCACGATGGCCGGTTCGATGGATTTGCCCAGGCCCTCCAGGGCGAAACGACGGTCAAGATCCAGACGCCGGTTCGTTGGCCGGGGACCCCGGCGGCCTTGAAAGCGTTCGATGGCTCGCCGATCGCCGGCGACCATGCGGCGCTGACCGCCTGGCGCGCCAGCCTGAGCGCATCGGCCCCGCCGCAGGCGCTCTACTACAACACCGTCACCCTGCACGACGGCAACCGTGTGCCCAATGCGCCCGCGCTGGACATGATGGACAGCTACCGCCAGCGCCTCGAAGTCCTGCTGCACGACATCGACCGCTTCATCGGGGACATCGAGCGCTCCGGGCGTCCCACGCTCGTCGTTCTGATGCCGGAACACGGCGCGGCCTTGCGCAAGGGCGCGCAACACATTGCGGGTCTGCGCGAGACGCCTTGGCCCGAGATCACGCGCGTGCCGGTGGCAGTCAAGCTCATGGGTCTGGACGCGCAACGGCCGGCCGATCTGGTTCGCCCCATCCGGGTGTCCGGGCCCACCAGCTACCTGTCGTTCGCGGCGCTCCTGGCGGACCTCATGGCCCAACCCGATCCGTGGCAAGTGCTTCGGGCCGCGCCGCAGGCGCTGCCCCGCGTGGCCTTCGTCTCGGACAACGGCGAAACCCTGGTCACGCTCGATGAACAGGCCATGTGGCTGCGCACGGCCTCCAGCGGCTGGCAGCACCTGTCGCGGCCTGAAGCCCCTGCACCACGAATTCACCGGGAGGAACCTTGATGCACGAAATTTCACCGCCTCGGATGCCGCACATCCTCGTCATCGACGACTCGCACGAGATGCTGGACCACCTGGGAATGATGCTTGCGCCCAACTACGAACTCAGCCAGGCCGACAACGGCGAAACGGGCCTGGCCATCGCCATGGAGCGCCTGCCCGACCTCATCCTGCTGGACGTGTGCATGGAAGGCACGAACGGCTACACCGTGTGCGAACGCCTGAAGGAACAGGCCTCGACGCGCCACATTCCCGTGGTTCTCATGTCGGCCTACATCGACACCGAAGGAGAGGCGCGCGCCTTCGAGGTGGGCGCGTCCGATTGCCTGCGAAAGCCCATCAACGAACGGATTGCGGCCTCCCGCATCCAGGTACAGCTGTCGCTGAAAGCCGCCCAGGATCTCAACCGCGATCGAGAGGCGGCACTCGAACAGGAAGTGCGTCGACGCACCGAACACATCGAGCTCACCCAGCATGTCGCTCTGCTGGCGCTGGTCAATCTGGCCCGCACACGGGACACGGAGACCGGTGGCCACATCGTGCGCACGCAGGCCTACGTTCGCATGCTGGCGGAGCGGCTTCGCGAGCACCCCCGATTCAGCGCGGAACTGACGCCCAACGCCATCCGGTTGATCACGCAATCCGCTCCCTTGCACGACATCGGCAAGATCGGCATTCCCGATCACATCCTGCGCAAGCCGGGCGCCCTCACGCCCGAGGAAATGACCATCATGCGCACCCACACCACGCTGGGGCTGCAGGCGCTGGAGGACGCCGAAAGGCTGTACGACCGGCGCGTCGACTTCCTCCGCTATGCCAAGGACATCGTCATCGGCCACCATGAACGCTGGGACGGCAAAGGCTACCCCTACGGGCTCAAGGGCGACGCGATTCCCGTGGCCGCCAGGCTCATGGCGGTGGCCGACGTCTTCGATGCGCTCATCTCCAAGCGGGTCTACAAGGAGGCATTTCCGCAGCAAGTTGCCTTCGACATCATTCAACAGGGCAGCGGCACGCAGTTCGATCCGGACATCGTCGATGCGTTTCTGGATCTGAGCGAACGGTTCGCCGAAATCGTGCACATCCATCGAGATGGCGAGACATCGTCCGTGACCGCATGATCGACTACCACCTGCCCTTGCTCAACACTTCGGAGGCCGTCCTGGTGATGTCGGAGGATCTGCGGCTCGAGTTTGCCAATCCCGCCGCCTTGCGCATGATGGGCTTTGAAGGGGCGACCCCCACCGACATGTCGCTGAGGCACATGCTCGACGATCGCAGCGCCGCCCTGGCCGCCACCATTGAAAGCCACCTGGTGGTCCAGGGCCATTGGAATGGCGACATCTGGCTGCGACGCACCGATGCGGGATCCTTGCCCGTGCGGCTGGTGGTGGACCGTTATCACGACGCGAACGGGTACCGACATGCCTGCGTCATGTCCGACATCTCCCAACGCAAGCAGACTGAAGCACGCCTCATCGAGCTCTCGCAACTCGACTCCCTGACGGGCTTGTTCAACCGCTCCCATTTCATGCAGCAGCTGGACGCCCACTTGAACCTCCTGTGCCACGAGGAGCTGCAATACGCGTTGCTCTTCGTGGACGTGGACGACCTCAAGCACATCAACGACACCCTCGGCCACCACATCGGCGACCTGTGTCTGTGCGAAGTGGCCCGCCGCCTGGGGGTGGCCGTGCGGCACAGTCAGCATGCGGGCAACCACCCGACAGCGTCCGAGCCGCTGGTGGCACGCATCGGCGGCGACGAATTCGTGATCCTTCTCTCCATCGCCGAGTGCGACCAGGCACGGCGCATCGCCACCAGCATCAGTGAGCTGATGAACGTGCCCTGGCAGCCTGACGAGCGCCACCAGCTGGTCATCAGCACCTCCATCGGCATCGCCTACGCCCCGCTGCACGGCCGCTCCAGCAAGACGCTGCTGCAACTGGCGGACCGCGCGATGTACCACGCCAAGAACTCCCGCAAGGGCTCCGTGCACGAGTTCATCCAGCAGCACCCTCAAGTCCCCTTGCGCTTCGACACCGGGTTCGACGTGCTTCCTTCCGAGGATTGAGGCATGAGCACCCAGCCCTGCTCACCCCCCGAAATCCTGTGGGCGGACCCGACGCCATTGCCACACGGATTCAGGGCCTCGATGCACGCGGAGAGATGGCCTGTCCGTGTCGCGCGCGACGAAGACGAGGCCTTGCAGCTCCTGCGCCGCCCGAGCCTTGGCCTGGCGGTGATCGCGGCCGACCACCGCATGCTGCGGCGCATGGCGTCCAGGCTGTCGCACAACGACCAGACGCGCCATGGCCATCTGGTCCGTCTGCTGATCACCGATGGGCATGACCCACGAGCCGATTTCGCGGCAATCAACGAGACATCGGTGTTCCGAATCCTGCAAAAGCCCCTGGAGCCCCACACAACGGGCCAACACCTTCGTGCGGCGATGGACCTGTACACCAGACGGCGTCTGGAATCGCTGCGCTGCGAGGACGGTGGCACGGGCTTGCGCGATGCACTCGCCTTCCTTGCCCACGAAATCAACACCCCGCTGTCCCTGATCCAGGGCTACACCCATGCGATGACCCATCGCTTGGGCGCCTTCTCCACGGAACCGGCCCCCACGGGCGCCGTGAGACAGGCGCTGGAAGTCACCGAACGAAGTGCTAGGCATTGCCAGTCCCTGATGACGTGGCTCGCGGAAACGGCCCAAAACGCGTGTATCCGTGGGGAATCGGCCCCCAGCTCGGCCTCCGGGCGGGTGTGGGTGATGCTGGAAGGCTATCCCTTTGTGGGCGAGGAGCGCGACTGGATCTCGATCGACGTCGGGCACGATTTCCCGCTTCCTTCGAAGGCCGGGTTGTTGCATCTGGTGCTCTGCACCCTGATGCGCACGGCGCTGAGCGCCTTGCAGGGCATGGCACAGCCACGCCTGCGAATCACCGTGGGTCTTCACGAAGGCGAGGCCTGCATTCGCCTATCGCACAACGGAAGGCGTCCACCCGCCGAGGCCCTGGATGCGCTGGCCGCCAGCCGCTCCCAGGGTTCGGGAGGTCTTGGCATGGGCCTGGTGCTCTGTCAACGCGTGATGCGAAGCCTGCAGGGCGACTTCCGGATCACCCTGGCGCCCAACGAAGACACCACGGCCATCTTGCACTTCGATGAGACGGCGACCGATCGCGCGGAGACAAGAAAAAGGGGCTTAGCCCTGCGGCTAAGCCCCTAGATCTTGGTAGGACGTGGCAGGCTCGAACTGCCGACCAACGGATTAAAAGTCCGCTGCTCTACCAACTGAGCTAACGTCCCATCAAAAATGGTCTGGCTGCCGTGGGGCAACCGCTGAAAAACGGTGGTGGGGCGTGAGTGACTCGAACACTCGACCTACGGATTAAGAGTCCGCTGCTCTACCAACTGAGCTAACGCCCCCGAAGGGATTCTGCGTGAATGTCAGTGCCCTGCACTGGATTCGAGTCTTGTCGACTGCTGCGCCAAGCCTCAAATTATAGCGTGGTTGTTACGGGTCTTTGAAGATGCCGCGATTTTTTTGCGTCAGCGGCCAGCGTATTCATCACCCAGCCTGCGGCACACAGGCCAAATGTGGCGGTCACGCTCACGGCCGAACCATAGCCGTGGCAATTGAGCGAGCCATCGTTGTCGTCCAGCCCGCAGGATGCATCCGGCGGTGCCACCGCCTCCCGGCTGAACACGCAGGCCACCCCCATCCGGCCGGTGCGAGAGCCGCCATGTTGCTTGCGCAACCGGTAGCGCAGCTGGGCCAGCAAGGGGTCGTGTGTGGTGTCGGCCAGGTCGGCCACCTCCACGGCCTGGGCCAGGCGTTTGCCCCCCGCAGCGCCCACCGTCACGAAGGGCACACCCTGAGACACCGACCAATCCGCCAGCGTGGTCTTGGCGCGCACCTGGTCGCAGGCATCGACCAGCGCGGAAAGTTGCCCCGCGCCCTGAGGCAGCGCCTCCAGCAGGCCGGGCCAGTTGTCCGGTGTCACGAACTCGTCGATCACATCGACCACACAGTCGGGGTGGAAGAGCGCGATGCGTTCGCGCATGGCGTCGGCCTTGGCTTGCCCCAGCGTGGGCTCCAGCGCGTGGATCTGGCGGTTGATGTTGGACTCGGACACGTGGTCCAGGTCGATCAGCGTGAGCCGCCGGACGCCGCTGCGCGCCAGTGCTTCGACCGCCCAGGACCCCACCCCGCCGATGCCGACCACCGCCACATGGGCATCGAAGATGCGCTGCGCTCCTTCAACGCCATACAGGCGCCGAAGCCCGCCAAAGCGGCGTTCGAACACCTCGGGCGTGAGGGCGCTCACTCGCGGTCCAGCAGCCACATCTGGAAGCGGAAACCGCCGATGGCGCCGAGCACGATGCCGGTAACGGCGATCATGCTGAGGAAGCTCAGGGTGGACAGGCCGGACAGACCTTGCCCCACGGTACAGCCCAGGGCGGTCACGCCACCCACGCCCATGCAGGCCGCGCCCGCGATGTGCAATGCAGTGTCCTGCGTGCTGCGAAAGCCTTCCCAGCGGAAGCTGCCTTCGATCAAGGCACAGGCGAGCGAGCCCACGACCACGCCCGCGACGGTGACCACGCCAAAGGTGAGCAACTTGGACGTGTCGCTGAAGAAGATGATCCAGTCCAGCGTGTAGGCCATCGGCGCGGTGAAGGTGAGCGACTCCATGCGCCCCGAGTTGGAGGCCAGGTAGACCGCATCGAGCGTCTCGGGATGTTCGGCCACGAAGCCCAGGTGGCCGCTGACCCACCACATGGCCACGATCACCAGGCCAATGCCCAGGCCCCCCAGCACATTGTTGAAGCTGCGGAACTCGGTGCCGAACAGCGCCCACACCACCAGCGCGCCCCCCACCAGCACCGCCAGCAACAGGCCGGCGAGCGCGGGCTCCATGCCCAGCCCGCTGGACACCCACATGGGAATGGCGCCACCAGCGGGGATGTCGAAAGCCACCTTGTCCACCGTGTTGACGCGCAGCACGGCCAGCACCCCCCGCAGGGTCGCGAAGGCGGCAAAACCCATCACGAAGAAGACGACCAGGGACTTCAGGCTGCCGGCGCCAATGCGCACCAGCGTCTTGCTGCCGCAACCCGAGGCCAGCACCATGCCGAAACCGAACAGCGCGCCGCCCACCAGGGCCGAGAGCCAGATGATCCGGCCGGAGGTGTAGATGGATTTGCCCGCGTCGATCCAGCCCAGCCACGCCATGCCGTAGAAGCCGAGCACGGCCACGCCGACGGCCATGCCCCACATGCGCATGCGGGTCCAATCGCCCATGTTGACGATGTCGCTGATCGCGCCCATGGTGCAGAAATGGGTGCGCTGGGCGATGAAGCCAAAGGCCACGGCCACAGCGAAGGCAGCCCAGAGAACCTGGGTCTGCAGTTTGAGAAAGTCGGCAATTTCCATGGCCGCCATTGTAGGAGGCGGCCAACGACCTCACTCGGCGAAGGCCACGGCACCGCGCTGGTGCCGTGTGCGCTGCGCCTCAGCGCAGGCGCGCGAGACGCTCGCGGCCAGCCGCGGCGGCTTCCGAGTTCGGATGCGCCTTCACCAGATCCTCGAGCGTCTTGCGCGAGCCCTTGGTGTCCTTGAGTTCGATCTGGCTGTTGGCCATGGCCAGCATGGCTTCGGGCGTGCGCATGTGGGTCGGGAACTCGGTCACCAGGCGGCGGTGGGTGTCCACCGCTTCCTTGTAGGCACGGCTCGCGTACTGCGCGTTGCCCAGCCAGTACAGCACCGAAGGCCGGTAGCCGCTGGCCGGATAGCGCACCAGGAAGGCGTTGTACGCACTCGCCGCCGGGCCGAACTCGGATTTGCGCAGCAGGTCCATGGCGGCATCGAAGTCGCGCTTTTCGTTGGGTGCGACCGTGAAGCTCTGGCCATCGTGATCGATGCGCAGCGGCTCCACCTTGCGCAAGCGCTCGTCCACGCCCGCCTGCACGTCCTTCTGCTGGCGCTGCAGCTCCGACACTTCGCGGGCCAGTTGCTCGTTCTGCCCGCGCATGCGGGCGAGCTCGGCGCGCAACTGCTCGATCTGGTTGGAGAGTTCGAGCAGGCTGCGGCGGGTGGCCGCGTTGCTTTCGCGAGCCTCGGTTTTGGCGGCTTCGTCGGCCTGCTGGTTGGCATCGACCTTCTGGCGCAATTCGATGATGGCCCGGCGGGCCTCATCGTCGCCAAACAGGGCGTGTGCCTGCAGCGGCCACAACGCGGCCGCCGCCAGGGAGCCCGCGCCCAGCAGGCTGGAGGCAAAACGCAAGCGGGTCACCATGGGGTTCAACGGTAGGTCAGTTCAACGCGGCGGTTCTTGCTGAACGCAGCTTCGTCGAAGCCGGTCTGAGCGGGCTTCTCTTCTCCGAAGCTCACGGCTTCCATCTGGGTCTCGGGCACGCCCAGCAGCGACAGGGCGCGGCGCACGGATTCGGCGCGCTTCTGACCCAGGGCCAGGTTGTACTCACGGCCGCCGCGCTCGTCGGTGTGGCCTTCGAGGTTCACACGGCGCGTGCGGTTGGCGTTGAGGTAGCGCGCATTGGCTTCCAGCGTGGCGGCCGACTCGGCCTTCACTTCGAAGCTGTCGTAGTCGAAGTAGATCACGCGGCTCAGGGCGTTCGGCTGGGCCGAGTCCGCACCATTGACCGACACGCCCGAAACACCACGCGGATCCACCGCGCCCGATTGGCCCCCCGTGCCACCGGCACCGGCGGCCGAACCCGTGCGGTCTTCCACCGGCACGTTGTCGAGCTTCACGCCGGAGCTGCAGGCCGCCAGGGCCGCCACCAGGCTGATACCGGCGATCAGGCGCAGCCAGCGGCCCGAGGTGCGAGGAAACGAGTTGGCGGAAGTGTTGTTGTTGGACATGGAAAATTCCTTTGGGAGATAGAAAAGAAGCTGGATGGACGATAGCGGACGCGGCTCAGACTCGCTGTGCGCTGCCGCTCATTTGAGGAAGGGGCCCCATTCGGGTTCGCGGATGTCGCCCTGGGCACCAGCCAGCCGGGTCTTGATGCGTCCGTCAACGGTGGTGGTCATGAGCGCTTCCTGGCCCTTGTCGCGGGTGGCATAGATGATCATGCGGCTGTTGGCCGCGAAGCTCGGGCTTTCGTCGCCGCTGGACTCGCTCAAGGCGGTGACGGAGCCACTGCCCAGGTCCATCACGTGCAGGCGGAAGGCGCCGTTGATGCGGGAGATGAAGGCGAGCCAGCGGCCGTCCGGGCTGGGCGCGGGCGAGATATTGTAGTTGCCGGTGAACGTGAGGCGCTGGGCATTGCCGCCCTGCGCACCCATGCGGTAGACCTGCGGGGAGCCGCCCCGGTCGCTCACGAAATAGATGCTCTTGCCATCGGGGCTGAACACGGGCTCGGTGTCGATGCTGGCCGACTGGCTCAGGCGCCGGGGCTCACCGCCGTTGGCGTCCATGGTGTAGATCTGGGCGTTGCCCGAGATCGAGAGCGTGGCCACCACCGAGCGGCCGTCGGGCGACCATGAGGGCGCGCTGTTGGAGCCCTTGAAGTTGGCCAGCAGGCGGCGCTTGCCGGTGGCGACGTCGTGCGCGTAGATCACCGGCTTGCGGGCCTCGAACGACACATAGGCCAGTTGGCCGCCGCCGGGCGCCCAGCTCGGCGAGATGATGGGCTCGGGGCTGGTGAGCGCGGCGCGCGCGTTCTCGCCGTCGGCATCGGCCACCCAGAGGTTGTAGCGCTGGCCGGCCTTGGTGACGTAGGCGATGCGGGTGGAGAACACGCCCTTGACGCCGGTGATCTTCTCGAACACATGGTCGGCGATGCGGTGGGCTGCCAGACGCAGGTCGGTGGCGGCCACGGGGTAGCTCAGGCCGCCGAGGTCCTGGCCGCGCACCACGTCCCAAAGGCGGAAACGCACGTCGAAGCGGCCGTCGGCCAGGCGGGTGACGCTGCCGGTCAACAGCGAATCCGAACCGCGTTCGCGCCAGGGGCCGAGGTCGGGGCGCGAGGTTTCGTCCAGACCACCGGACACCGGATCGACAAAACGGAACTGGCCGCTGCGCTCCAGGTCGGCGCGCACGATGGCGGCGATGTTTTCGCTGGCCACGTCGTTGCCGCGGAATCCGACCACGGAAAACGGGAACTGCGTCAGGCCCACACCCGCCACTTCCACCCGGAACTGGGCGTGAGCGGACGACAGCGGCCAGGTCAGCAGGGGTAAGGAGGAAACGAGCCCGAGAACGGATCGCCTGGGAAGGGGGGCCTGCATGTCGTGTCGAGTCAAATCCAGCATCCTGTGTGTGTCGCCTGTGCCTTGGGTTGCGGCGCTGAGAATGCGTCGCAGCCAACCAACTGATAATAACGGAGGGCACCGGGCCTTCCGTGACAAGATGTGTGCATGCCGCTGCCTGCCCGGCATGCATCCGCTGCTTGATTCCCGTGGCGCCACATTGTTCCGCCGATCTGCAAGATTTCCTGAAGCGACCTGCCCTTGACCGATACCGCCCAACCGCAAAAGCCCCTGGACGGCACCCTCACGCAGCGCCTGTTGCGCCTGTGGCCCTACTTCCGCTCGGCCAAGACCGGCATTGTCCTCGCGGCCGTGGCCACTCTGATCGGGGCGCTGACCGAGCCCCTGATCCCTGCCCTGCTCAAGACCCTGCTGGACCGCGGCTTCGCCCAGGGCAATGTCGAGCTGTGGATGGTGCCGGTGGCGCTGATGGGGCTGTTCGGCATTCGGGGTGTGGCCGGCTTCACCGCCCAGTACGCGCTGTCGTACACGGCCAGCCTGGGCCTGCTGAACCTGCGCCGCGCCATGTTCGTCAAGCTCAACGACGCCCAGATGACCCTGTTTGCCCGGCAAAACGCCAGCAAGCTCTCCAACACCCTGGTGTACGAGGTGCAGACCGGCTCGCAGCTGCTGGTGACGGCCTTCCTCACGCTCACCAAGGACAGCCTGGCCGTGGTGGCCCTCATGGGCTACCTGCTCTACCTGAACTGGAAACTCACGCTCATCGTGCTGATGGTCTTCCCGGGTCTGATCCTGATCATGCGGGTGCTCTCGCGCCGCTTCTACAAGCTGACCCGCGACAGCCAGCAGGCCACCGACGAACTGGCGTATGTGGTGGAAGAAAACGTGCTCGCCCACCGCATGGTGCGCCTGCACGGCGCCCAGGCACGGCAGAGCCAGCGGTTCGACCGCCTGAGCATGGCCCTGCGGCGCCTGGCGCTCAAGTCCACCATCTCCTCGGCCGCCATGACCCCCCTGACCCAGCTGCTGGCGTCTGCCGCGCTGTCGGCCGTGATCGCGGTGGCGCTCTGGCAGAGCAGCACCAGCGGCGTGACGGTGGGCAACTTCGTGGCCTTCGTCACCGCGATGCTGATGCTGATCACCCCCATCCGGCACCTCGCCGAGATCGCCGCACCCATCACGCGCGGGCTGGCCGCGCTCGAACGGGGCCTGGAACTCATCGAGCACACGCCCGAGCAGACCGGTGGCAGGCACACCGCCGACCGGGTCTCGGGCTCGATTTCGCTGCGCGACGTCTGGGTGCGTTACCCCGCGAAAGACGGCGGCCCCGCCCGTGGGGACGACGACAGCCTGATCGCCCTCAGGGGGGTGTCGCTGGACATCCGGCCCGGCGAGGTGGTGGCCTTCGTGGGCCCCTCGGGTTCGGGCAAGACCACGCTGGTGAACCTGCTGCCGCGCTTCGTCGAAATCGAGCGCGGCGAGGTGCTGCTCGACGGCGTACCGCTTCCCGAATGGGAGCTGCGCAGCCTGCGCCGCCAGTACGCCATGGTGAGCCAGGACGTGGTGATGCTCAACGACACGCTGGCCGCCAACGTGGCGCTGGGGGCGGCGGACGATCAGATCGATGAAATGCGCGTGCGCGCGGCGCTCGTCTCGGCCAACCTCGGCGAGCTCATCCAGCGCCTGCCCCAGGGAATCCACAGCACCGTGGGCCACAACGCGGCCGAGCTCTCGGGCGGCCAGCGCCAGCGCCTGGCGATCGCCCGCGCGATCTACAAGGACGCGCCCGTGCTGATCCTGGACGAAGCCACCTCGGCACTGGACAACGAGTCGGAACGGCTGGTGCAGGACGCCCTGGCCCGCCTCATGAAGGGCCGCACCACCCTGGTGATCGCGCACCGCCTCTCCACCATCGAGCACGCGGACCGCGTGATCGTGCTGGCCGACGGTCGCATCCGGGAACAGGGCTCGCACCGCGAGCTGCTGCAGGCCGACGGGCTGTACGCGCGCCTGCACGCGCAAAGTTTTCGGCCAGAGGTGTAGGCCGGGGAAAGCCCCCCTTCCAGAAACACCGCGGAACCGGCTTTGCCGGGCCGCAGGTGTTGCCCCCTGGGGGGGGGACGCCGAAGGCGGCGCGGGGGGATTCCTATAGCAGCACGATGTCGTACTGCTCCTGCGTCATCGAGCTCTCGCTCTGCAGGGAGATCGGCTTGCCGATGAAGTCCGACAGGCCCGCCAGGTGGGCACGCTCCTCGTCCAGGAACAGCTCGATCACCTTGGGCGATCCCACCACCCGGAATTCGCGCGGGTTGAAGGCACGCGCCTCGCGCAGGATCTCGCGCAGGATGTCGTAGCAGACGCTGCGCGCCGTCTTCACCGCGCCGCGCCCGCTGCAGGCCTCGCAGGACTCGCTCAGCATGTGGGCCAGGGATTCGCGCGTGCGCTTGCGCGTCATCTCCACCAGACCGAGCTGAGAAAACCCCCCTGTCATGGTCTTCACGCGGTCGCGCGCGAGCTGCTTGCGGAACTCCGTGAGGACCGCCTCGCGGTGGTCGTCGCGCACCATGTCGATGAAATCCACGATCACGATGCCGCCCAGGTTGCGCAGGCGCAGCTGGCGCGCGATGGCCTGGGCCGCTTCTAGGTTGGTGCGGAACACGGTGTCGTCGAAATTGCGCGCGCCCACGAAACCACCGGTGTTCACGTCCACCGTGGTCAGGGCCTCGGTCTGGTCGATCACCAGGTAGCCGCCTGACTTCAGGTCCACCCGGCGGCTGAGCGCGCGGGCGATGTCCTCGTCGATGTTGAACAGGTCGAAGATCGGGCGCTCGCCGCTGTAGTGCTGCAGCTTGCCGACGGTGTCGGGCATGAACTCGGCCGCGAAACCCACCAGCAGCCCGTGCTGCTCGCGCGAATCGATGCGAATCGATTGCGTGTCGGCGCCCACCAGGTCGCGCAGCACGCGTTGCATCAGGTTCAGGTCTTCGTGCAGCAAGGTGGCCGGCGGCTGGCGCGTGGCGGCTTCCTTGATGCGCAGCCAGGTCTTGCGCAGGTAGGCGGTGTCGTCCACCAGTTCCTCGTCGGTGGCGTCCTCGGCGTTGGTGCGCAGGATGAAGCCGCCCGCAGGGCTACCGTCGGAGGTGGCGGTCAACCGCACGAGCCGCTGGCGCAAGGCCTCGCGCTGGGCGGGCGGGATCTTCTGCGACACACCGATGTGGTTGTCCTGCGGCAGGAACACCAGCAGGCGGCCGGCGATGCTGATCTGGGCCGTGAGGCGCG
>QFCS01000308.1_pt1 | contig 80507 bp, 80 predicted proteins | sample 3576561 | NCBI WGS metagenome assembly QFCS01 | reverse complement strand
TGTATGCTGGGTACCAATCGTCGGCAGTTTTGCGCGGCATTGCGGCCGCAAAGTCCCCCTCCCCCTTGTGGGGAGGGGTTAGGGGTGGGGGTAAGGCGCCGCCGAACTTCGCGAAATACGTCATATGCGATAGCCCTGCCCCTAGACGGGGGAGGATTTACGCGTCGCGCACCCTTCCTGATCCCCCCCTGCGAAGCGGGGGAGGGGGACCACGCGAAGCGTGGTGGAGGGGGCGTCCGGGCAGGACAGAGGGGGGTGAGAAGGGGCGCAACGCTCAACGACATCACGCTTCCCCCATCCGCAATTCCTCAGCCCCCTCCAGCCCGAGCGGCAGGTGGGTGGCGGCAATCACGATGCCGCCGTCGGCGCGGTGCGCCGCCATCAGCGCACCGAAGCGCGCTTCCGATGCGGCGTCCAGCCCGGCGGTCGGCTCGTCGAGCAGCCAGAGCGGGCGGTGCGCCACCAGCAGCCGGGCGATGGCGGCGCGGCGGCGCTGACCGGTCGACAGCACCGCGAACGGCAAATGACCGAGGCCGTCGAGGCCGACCCGCTCCAGCGCCTCGCCGACCGGCAAGGCCGGGGCACCGAAAAAATCGCGCCAGAACAGCAGATTTTCCGCGACCGTCAGCGCCGTCTTCATCGCGTTCTGGTGGCCGAGATAGTGGCAGGCCGCCCCGACTGTCGGGAACGCCTCGCCGGCGTCCAACGCCAGTCGGCCGGCCGCGGCCGGCAGCAGTCCTGCGACGATGCGCAGCAGCGTCGACTTTCCCGAGCCGTTCGGCCCTGTGACCACCAGCGCGTCGCCGCCCCCGAGGGAAAAGGAGACCCCGGAAAACACCGCCTCGCCGCCGCGTTCGCCGCTCAAATTGTCGGCGATCAGCCGCATCAAGTCCCCTTCGCCGAAAGTCTGAGCGCGCCGCTTCGCGCTGCAGCAAAAATGGCGATTCCGTGTCTAGAACTATTCCACGAATTTCTCTATATGCGGGGTACCAACCCCAGCGGTCGGGGAAGGCAACCTGATATGTGCCGGACCAGCATTCGAGCCGTTCTCTCACGGTCGCCGGGTGCTCGGGAGCGGACAGCGGAAATGGCCGTACCCGCACCTATGCGCGTGATTGCATGCCCATCGGAGTCCGTTCCCTCGAAGGCAGAACAGACTAGATGAGGGTCATACGTGTCCAAATCTCTCGACAGCTTCAATTGCCGCCGCACCCTGACCGCAGGCGGGGCGGACTACGTCTACTATAATCTCATCGAGGCCGAGAAGAACGGCCTGACGGGCGTGTCGCAGCTTCCCTTCTCGATGAAGGTGCTTCTGGAAAATCTGCTGCGCAACGAAGACGGCCGCTCCGTCACCAAGGAAAGCATCCAGGCGGTCGCCAACTGGCTGACCGACAAGGGTACCGCCGGCGTGGAGATCGCCTACCGGCCGGCCCGCGTGCTGATGCAGGATTTCACCGGCGTGCCGGCGGTGGTGGATCTGGCCGCCATGCGCGACGGCATCGCCGCGCTCGGAGGAGACCCGCAGAAGATCAACCCGCTGGTGCCGGTCGACCTCGTCATCGACCATTCGGTGATCGTCGACGAGTTCGGTACGCCTATGGCTTTCGCCCGCAACGTCGAGCTCGAATACGAACGCAACCAGGAGCGCTACAAGTTCCTGAAGTGGGGCCAGCAGGCGTTCCGCAACTTCCGCGTCGTGCCGCCCGGCACCGGCATCTGCCACCAGGTCAACCTCGAATATCTCGGCCAGGTGGTATGGACCAACGCCGACGACGGCGAGACCGCCGCCTACCCCGACACCTGCGTCGGCCCCGACTCGCACACCACCATGCTCAACGGCCTCGGCGTGCTCGGCTGGGGCGTCGGCGGCATCGAGGCGGAAGCCGCGATGCTCGGCCAGCCGGTGTCCATGCTGCTGCCGGAAGTGGTCGGCTTCCGCCTGACCGGCAGGCTTAAGGAAGGCGTGACCGCCACCGACCTAGTGCTCACCGTCACCCAGATGCTGCGCAAGAAGGGCGTGGTCGGCAAGTTCGTCGAATTCTTCGGCCCCGGCCTTTCCAACATGACGCTCGCCGACCGCGCCACCATCGGCAACATGGCGCCGGAATATGGCGCCACCTGCGGCTTCTTCCCGGTCGATTCCGAGACGCTGCGCTACCTCACCATGTCCGGCCGCTCCGAGGCGCGCATCGCGCTGGTGGAGGAATATTCGAAGGCGCAAGGCATGTGGCGCGACGCCGACTCGGCCGATCCGGTGTTCACCGACCTGCTCGAGCTCGAGCTCGGCGACGTCGTGCCGTCGATGGCCGGGCCGAAGCGTCCGGAAGGCCGCGTCGCGCTGGAAGGCATCGCCGCCGGTTTCGCCACCGCCATGGAGAAAGAATACAAGAAGACCGTCGACGTGCATAAGCGCTACGCCGTCGAGGGCGAGGATTTCGACCTCGGCCATGGCGACGTGGTGATCGCGGCGATCACGTCGTGCACCAACACGTCCAACCCCTCGGTGCTGATCGGCGCCGGCCTGCTCGCCCGCAACGCAAACCGGCTCGGCCTGAAGCAGAAGCCGTGGGTGAAGACCTCGCTGGCGCCCGGCTCGCAGGTCGTGGCCGAATATCTGGAGAAGTCGGGCCTGCAGAAGGAACTCGACCAGATCGGCTTCAATCTCGTCGGCTTCGGCTGCACCACCTGCATCGGCAATTCCGGTCCGCTGCCGGCGCCGATTTCCAAGACCATCAACGACAAGGGCCTCATCGGCGCGGCGGTGCTTTCCGGCAACCGCAACTTCGAAGGCCGCGTATCACCCGACGTGCAGGCCAACTATCTCGCGTCGCCGCCGCTGGTCGTCGCGCACGCGCTGGCCGGCACGGTCACCAAGGATCTCACCACCGAGCCGATCGGCGAGGACCGCGACGGCAAGCCGGTCTACCTCAAGGACATCTGGCCGACCTCGGCCGAGATCCAGGAGTTCATCGAGAAGAACGTCACCCGCGAGCTGTTCGCGCGCAAATATGCCGACGTCTTCAAGGGCGACGACAACTGGCAGCAGGTCAAGGTGCCCGAGGGCCAGACCTACGCCTGGGACGACGGCTCGACCTATGTGCAGAACCCGCCCTACTTCGCCGATATGAAGAAAACGTATGGCAGGGTCAGCGATATCAAGGGCGCGCGCATCCTCGGCCTGTTCGGCGACAAGATCACCACCGACCACATCTCGCCGGCGGGCTCGATCAAGGCGGCGTCGCCGGCCGGAAAATACCTAACCGAGCATGGCGTCGGCGTCGCCGACTTCAACCAGTACGGCACGCGGCGCGGCAATCACGAGGTGATGATGCGCGGCACATTCGCCAACATCCGCATCCGCAACCACATGCTGGGCGAGAACGGCCGCGAGGGCGGCTACACCATCCACTATCCGTCCAAGGAGGAGGTGTCGATCTACGACGCTGCGATGGAATATAAGGATCAGGGCGTGCCGCTGGTGATCTTCGCCGGCATCGAATACGGCAACGGCTCGTCGCGCGACTGGGCCGCCAAGGGCACCAACCTGCTCGGCGTAAGGGCCGTGATCGCCCAGTCGTTCGAGCGCATCCATCGCTCCAACCTGGTCGGCATGGGCGTCGTTCCATTCGTGTTCGAGGAAGGCACGTCGTGGGCCTCGCTCGGCCTCAAGGGCGACGAAACGGTGACCATCGACGGACTGGAGACGATCCGGCCGCGCCAGAAGATGGTGGCCAGGGTGACCTTCGCCGACGGCACCGTGAAGGACGTGCCGATCCTCTGCCGCATCGATACGGTCGACGAACTCGACTACTTCAAGAACGGTGGCATCCTGCAGTACGTGCTGCGCGATCTCGCCGCCTGAAGCGTGATCCCGAACCGAAGGTCGGCGAAGCAGTTGCGGACTTTTCGGTGCGACGAATAGGGAGGCTGAAAGCCGCTTCGTCCTGAACGGCCTTCAACTCCAGCGGCCTCGCCTTCGGGCGCTCAGGCTGCCTGCGCCAGACGCGTGGGCGGCCTTTCGTTCGCCGCCTTCGGTGCGCCGTAGCGAGCCACCGCGGCCAGGATGACGCCGAGCATCAGGCCGTTGAACACGTGCCAGAGGAAATGCACGCCGAGCGGGAAGGCCGGGCAGAGCAGCGGATCGGCCACGCGGCAGCTGATGGAGACGACGAACAGGCAGGCGGCCGCGATGTTGTACCAGCCGGCCGGGCTGCCCGCTCTCACCGTGACGATGCCGAAGAAGATCAGCGCCAGGAACGGCGGCAGGTAGCCGGTGGTGCCGTTGCTGGCCTCCCGCAGCCAGTGCGGAACCATCGCCGTCGCGCCGCCGACCACGAGGTAGAACACGGCGAAGATGGCAATCGCCGCCCCCCAAGACAGCCCAACGAAGCGGCGCAGGGTGAACAGCGTATAGGCAAGTGTGAAGCCGGCGATCGGCAGGATGTCAGCCCATTTGGTGAGTTCGGTGGCGAAGGTGTGGAACAGGGTCGAGCCGATGCCGATCGCCACCACCCACCACGCCAGCACCTCCGCGAAGGTGCCCGCGCCATTGCGGCGCACCGCATGAACGCCCCACAGGCCGGCAGCTATGAAGGCCAGGTTGCTGAGCGCATTGAGCGGCTCGGACCACAATTCCGGCCCGGTGCGCTCGCAATAAAGATCGATATGCGCGAAAAGATCAGAGCCCATCCGCCTGCCCGTTTCTCACCGCAACGTGACTTCCCGTTGAGATGCCCATCTGCCTATTGTTTGATGAACAAAAAGATAAGCCGGTGCCGCCGGCGACGCACTCTGGAACCATCATGACGCGCGAAAAACTGACCAGACGGGCGGCGATCGCGCTGGTGGCGATGGGATTCGCGGCAGGTGCCGCCAAGGTTTCCGCCGAGTCGATCGAAGCCTCGAAGCCGCTGGGCGTGGTCGAGTTGTTCACCAGCCAAGGCTGCAATTCCTGCCCGCCAGCCGACACGCTGTTCAGCGAGATGGTCGCCAAGGGCGAGGTGGTGGCACTGGCCTACCACGTCGACTACTGGGACTATCTTGGCTGGCGCGACACCCTGGCGCGCCCCGAGAATACCGAGCGCCAGCGCGACTACGGCCGCGCCTTCGGGGTGCGCTCCGTCTATACGCCGCAAGCGGTGATCAACGGCCGCGTGCATGTCAACGGCGCCAAACGCGGCGCCGTCTACGGCACGCTCGACATGCTGCGCAAGGCCGGCAAGGGGCTGACCGTCGACATCAACGCGGAGCAGGTGGGAGACAACATCGTCATCGACGTCGGTTCCGGACCTATCTACAGCAAGGCGCACCTCGTGCTGGTCTATTTCGACGACGCCAAGCCGGTAACCATCGAGCGCGGCGAAAACAGCGGCAGCACCATCACCTACTGGAACTCGGTTACCGACGTGCAGACTGCGGGCGTATGGAAGGGTAAGCCGACCCGCTTCGAACTGCCCGTGACCGAGATCGTCAAGAAAGGCGGTTGCGCGGCACTGCTGCAGGCCGTCAGCAAGGATGGCCTGCCCGGGCCGATCCTCGGCGCAACGATCCTGCGCAAGCCGGACGGACCGTCGGCGAAATAACGATCTCCGCCCGCCCGACATCGGTCGATATCCGTCCCTGCCGCCAGCCAGCGGCGGGCACAAGCGCGAATCGCTTTCCTGAGCCCGGAACCAGTGGACATGCCCGCGCATTGTCATCTGGCAATCGAGAGAGGGAGAGCCACCATGACGCTGTCGACCATTCTGATCGTCATCCTGATACTTATTCTGATCGGTGCCGTGCCGGCATGGCCGCATTCGCGTGCGTGGGGTTACGGACCGTCCGGCATCGTCGGTGTCATCCTGGTCGTGCTGCTGGTCCTGCTCTTGATGGGCCGTATTTGATCGCAGCGTTCAGGCCGGCCGCCTGGTGGGACCTCTACTCGGCCGGCCGGCTGTGATCGAAGTCGGCGGCGCGGACCAGGTTGCCCATCAGGCACACGACCACCAGCAGTCCTGACAAGACCACGAACACGATCGAAAAGCCGGTGTGCTCGGCTGTGAAGCCGATCGCCGAAGGCGCGAGCAGGATTCCGGAATAACCCATGGTCGTAACCACACTCATGCCGGTGGTGGATGCCATGCCGGGTTGGTTGCCGCCGGCCGAGAAGATGATCGGCACGATGTTCGCGATGCCGATGCCCGAGACCGCGAAGGCGGCGATCACCAGCCACGGATGGGATGCCAGCCCGGCCACCAGCATGCCGGCGGCGGCGATCAGGCTCGAGACGCGCAGCGTATTCACCGCGCCGAAGCGATTGCGCACGCCGTCGCCGAGGAAACGCATGAGCGCCATCGCGCCGGCGAATAGGCCGAAGGCGAAGCCTGCGGTGGCGAGGTCGGTGCCGCGTTCCTGCTGCAGGTAAAGGGCGGCCCAGTCCAGCACGGCGCCTTCCGGGATCATCGAGAACAGCGCCATCAGGCCGACGAGGTAGACGGTCGGCGACTTCGGCAGGGACGCGCGATGGTGCTCGTGGCGCGGCGGCGCCTTGTCGATGATGACGTGGCGGGCGCACAGCAGGAAGACAAGAAGAGCAACCGCCGTCACTCCGATGGCATGGATAAGGTAGCCGTAATTCTGGATGATGATGCCGCCGGCGCCGCCGCCGAAGAAGCCGCCGAGGCTCCAGAAGGCGTGCGAGGACGACATGATGGCTCGGCTCATATGCCGCTCGACCACCACAGCGTTGGCGTTCATGGCGACGTCCATGCCGCCGATCAGGCCGCCGAACAGGAACATCGCCACTGCGGCGAGCGCGACATTCGGCGCCAGCGCCACGATCAGCAGGCCGAAAGCGGCTACGGCTGCGAAGCGAAGCACGATCTTGTGCGATCCGTTGCGCGACATCAGGTAGCCCGACCAGGGCATGGCGGTGACGGCGCCCACGCCGAATAGCAGGATGAGCAGGCCGAGCGTGAATTCGGTTATGCCGAGCCTGGTCAGGAACACCGGAATCTGCGGCGCCCAGCTGCCGGTCAGGAAGCCGTTCATGAAGAACAGGGCGGCGACCGCCCAGCGATGGCGCTGGCTCGCCAGGATCGTATTGGAGGCGTCCATGACGACCTTTCCGCCGGTTTCAGAAGGAGGCGCAACCTAAATCGGTTTAGCAGCGAGTCAAGCAGCCGCCGCGGGAAAGGGTTTGTGCCAATCCCTGCCTGCCAGGCAACGGGATGTTCGATGGAACTGGCTCAAACCGGGCGAGGCGATCTATTGACAGCCGACCGCGGCGGTGCGGATAGTGCTTTTCAAGCTTTGCAAATGAAGTTCGAGTGCGGCGGCTTCGAGATGCTGCGGCTCGAACGCGCGTTCAACGGTTTCTCTTCTGGTGAGGCGGTGCAATGGCCAATTTTCAGATCCTTGAAACCTCGGAAGATATTTCGCGTTTCGACCTGCCGCTCAACCGGACGGTGAAACTCAAGCAATATGGCGGCGACCGGAGTAATAACAAGCTCGAAGTCGTGCTCGAGTCTGCCGTCAGCGGGCTCGATCTCGCCGTCCTGCCGGACAGCCTGCCGGCCGCCTCGACGGCGTTCACGCTACGCGGCTCGCGGCAAGGCGCCGAAGGCAACGTCTCGGCCTTCGTCGCCAGTTCCAAACGCACGGAATATTACTCCGAGAACCTGCCGGTGAAGGTCCACGGCGCGCCGAAGAAGAATAGCGACTACGATGTCGACCTGCTTTCGGATCTGGCGATCAAGGGCAATGGTGCCCAAATCCTGCTCTACACGAAGATCCTGCACGGCACGAACGACAGTTCCAACCTGCTCTCGCAGGACCCGACCAAACCCAAGCTCGACTGCGGCGATGTCGCGGCCAAATACGGCAAGAGCCTGTTCGGCAAGGACACCACCACGGATTATTTCGCCTACTACGAACCCGCCACCAGCGGCAGGAAGGCCGACCTCAGGTTCAAGGAAAACCTGATGCGCGCCAAGATCGCGCGCATGAAGGTTCTGCTCGACCAGGGGACGAGCGTCAGGGTGTGGGTCGTCGACAATGACGGGTTCACGTTTCCGCAGATCAGCGACGACTTTCACCACACGCACTTCATCACGCTGATCGGCTATTCCGCGAAGAAGTTCATGTACCTCGATCCGTATCCCGGGGGATCGAAGCTCAGCTACGACGGCGGCATGTATCCCGCCAGGACCGTCCATTTCCTCGGGGAACTGGAATTCGATCCGATGAATCTGACGAATGGAATCCGTTCGCCGCGCGGCCTCAGCGGCGTCTTCGACTTCGTCGTCATCGCCGGGCCGTGAAAAAAGAACCCGGCCGGAGCCGGGTTCAAGTGCGGGAGACTTTTGGCCACCCGACGGGATTTGCGAAGGCGCGGCGGCTGCCGCGCCGGAAAGGCTACGAGTGGTAGGCGACTTCGCCATGCGAGGTGAGGTCGAGACCCTGGCGCTCCGACTCCTCGGTCGGACGCAGGCCGATGATGGCGTCGACCACCTTGTAGAGGATGGCGGAGACGACACCGCACCAGATCACGGTCACCAGCACGGCGAGGATCTGCGTCCACACCTGGCCGCCCATGCTGACGCCTTCGGCATAACCGATGCCGCCGAGCGAGGACGAGGCGAAGATGCCGGTGCCGACGGCGCCGATGATGCCGCCGACGCCGTGGATGCCGAACACGTCGAGCGAGTCGTCGTAGCCGAGTTTGATCTTCACCACGGCGACGAAGTAGTAGCAGACGGCGCTGGCGACGGCGCCGAGCACGATGGCGCCGATCGGACCGACGATGCCGGCCGCGGGCGTCACCGCGACCAGGCCGGCGATCATGCCGGAGACGGCGCCGAGCATCGAGGCCTTGCCGCGCACCAGGCCTTCGATGATCACCCAGGCGAGGATGGCGCCGGCGGTGGCGGTGAAGGTGTTGATCATGGCGAGCGCGGCGCCGGCATTGGCTTCCAGGTTGGAGCCGGCGTTGAAGCCGAACCAGCCGACCCACAGGATCGAGGCGCCGACCATGGTCAGCGTCATCGAGTGCGGAGCCATGTTGTCCTTGCCGTAGCCGGCGCGCTTGCCGATGATCAGCGAACCGACCAGCGCGGCGATGCCGGCATTGATGTGAACGACCGTGCCGCCTGCGAAGTCGAGTGCGCCCCAGTTGAAGATCAGGCCGCTGGAGTCCCAGACCATGTGGGCGATCGGGAAGTAGACGAAGCTCACCCACAGGATGACGAACAGCACCACGGCCGAGAATTTGATGCGCTCGGCGAAGGCGCCGATGATCAGCGCCGGCGTGATGCAGGCGAACGTCATCTGGAAGACGATGAAGACGTATTCAGGCAGCACCACGCCGTCGGTGAAGGTGGCCGCGGTGGTCTCCATGGAGACGCCCGACAGGAACATCTTGCCGAGGCCGCCCCAATACGGGCTGGTGCCGCCGCCGAAGGCGAAGGAATAACCCCACACCACCCAGACGACGATGACGACGGCGCAGATGGTCGTGCACTGCATCAGCACCGACAGCATGTTCTTGGCGCGCACCAGGCCGCCGTAGAACAGGCCGAGGCCGGGCAGCAGCATGAACAGCACGAGCAGGCTGGATACCAGCATCCAGGCGGTGTCGCCCTTGTCCATGACCGGTGCGGCAGCCGGCGCCGCGGCGGCGGCATCGGCAGCGGCCGGCGCCGCTTCCTGGGCGAACGCCGCCAGTGTCCCCAATGCGCCGAGCGCCACCGCGCTCGCCAATGCGGTGCGCGCCACCGGCGCAAATCTGTCTAGCAACTTCATTGTAGTCTCCATGATGCTGGTGGCGTGCTCAGAGCGCGTCGGTGTCTGTTTCGCCGGTGCGGATGCGCACCGCCTGTTCGATCGCATAGACGAAGACCTTGCCGTCGCCGATCTGGCCGGTCTTGGCGGCCGAAGCGATCGCTTCGACGGCCTTGTCGACCAGGTCGGTCGCGACGGCGACCTCGATCTTGATCTTTGGCAGGAAACTCACCGCGTACTCGGCGCCCCGGTAGATTTCCGTATGCCCCTTTTGACGCCCGTAGCCTTTGACTTCGGTGACGGTCAGGCCCTGGATGCCGACGGCGGTAAGCGCTTCGCGCACCTCGTCGAGCTTGAACGGCTTGATGATAGCCATCACGATTTTCATAAGGTTTCACCCTTTGTCTTGCGGGTCCCCCGCGTTTCGTGACCCGCCGGCCACCGAAGCGCACCGCCGAGCGCAAAGGGCAATTCAAGCTCCGTGCCAGTTGCCGAGGCAGGCGCTTAATCTTTTGTAAATCAAGGGGGATCGGCGTTCGCCGCGGTGAATCTCTTCGCAGGCGCAGCATTGCTGCTGCCTAACGATTGGGCAATTTTCAGATTTTGCCTACCTTGCAGGCATATGTGGTCGGCGACTAGCCGGCGGGCTGTCTCCGCAGGCGGATGAGCCCTTCCTGCGCCACAGAGGCGATCAGTGTGCCGTCGCGTGCGTAGAGCGCGCCGCGGGTGAAGCCGCGCGAACCTTGCGCGGACGGGCTGTCCTGCGTGTAGAGCAGCCAGCCGTCGAGCGGGTCCACGCGATGGAACCACATGGCGTGGTCGAGGCTCGCCGCCTGCAGGTCGCGGTCGAACACGGCACGGCCATGCGCGAAGGTCGAGGTGTCCAGCAAGGTCATGTCCGAGATATAGGCCAGCACCGCACAACGCAGCGCCCGGTCGGCCGGCACCGGGCCGGTCGTACGAATCCAGATGTGCTGCACAGGCGCGAGCTTTTCACGGCTTGTGTAGTGCTCGAGGATGGCCGGCCGCATATCGAGCGGGCGCTCGCGCTCCCAGTAGCGGCGGATGCCTTCCGGCACGGCGTTGCCGTAGTCGCGCAGGATTTCGGCCGGCGCCTTCAGCGAATCCGGGTCGGGCACGTCGGCCGGCATGGCGATCTGGTGATCGAGGCCGCCTTCGTCGACCTGGAACGACGCTTCCAGCGAAAATATGGCATGGCCATGCTGGATGGCGACCACCCGGCGCGTGGTGAAGGAGCCGCCGTCGCGGATGCGGTCGACCTCGTAGACCACCGGCGCGGCGGTATCGCCCGGTTGCATGAAATAGCCGTGCAGCGAATGGACATGACGATCGGCATCGACAGTGCGCTGCGCCGCCACCAGCGCCTGCGCGATGGTCTGGCCGCCGAACACCCGCTGCCAGCTCTCCTTGGGGCTGCGGCCGCGATAGAGATTGTGTTCGAGCTTCTCGAGGTCGAGAATGGCGAGAAGCTCCTGCATGGCGGCCGACATGGGGTGTTCCTTGCTTCGGACAAGCTTGCGTCTGCGGCAACAATCCGCCTTCGTCAAGGTCAGCGGCCGTCCCTGCCTATTCATCGGCCCGAAAGACCCCGTATGTCTTGCCCTTTCACGTCACTCCTGATCCGTCCGCTGTCCCGCGACGACGCTCCAGTCGTCCGCTCTCTATACGACCGGGCCGCCGACTATGTGGCGATGGAGAGCGGTGGCGCGCCGGACGATGGCATGGTCGAGGATTTTTTCACCGACTGCCCGCCGGGCTCCGACCTCGCGGCGTCGCGGAAGCTGGGCGCGTTTCTCGACGGCGGCACGCTCGCCGCCATCGCCGACATGGCGTTCGGATATCCGCTGGCGAGCGATGCCTACATCGGCCTGCTGCTGATCGACCCGACCTGTCGTGGCAAGGGACTGGGGCGGATGCTCTTCGAACATCTGGCCGCGATGGCGCGCGCCGAGGGCGCCCGACGTCTGCTGATCGCAGTGCTGGACGAGAACCGGCGCGGCCGCGTCTTCTGGGAGCGCCAGGGCTTTTTGCCGGAGCGGAGTTTCCCGCCGGCAACGATCGGTGGCAAGCTTCACGTCAGGCACCGCATGCAACGCCTGCTCTGAACGGTCGCAGGACTGGAACGGTGACCGTCCGGCCATATCTCTATAGTATCGCGGCGAGCTTCGACGCGGCTGGAATGAGAGGCATGCCATGACCAATCCGGAAAACGCGGGAAAGAATGGCCTGGCGCTCGACGTGCTGGTGGCGGGCGCGGGTTATGTCGGGCTGGCGGTCGCCGTGTCGATCCGGCAGGCACGGCCGAGCCTCAAGGTGGCGGTGGTCGACGCCGCCCCGGTGGGTGCCTGGCAGCGCGACGGCCGTGCCTCGGCCGTGGCGGCGGCCGCCTGCCGCATGCTGCGGCGGCTCGGCTGCTGGGACGAGATCGCGCCGCGGGCGCAGCCGATCACCGACATGATCGTCACCGATTCGCGCACCGGCGACCCGGTGCGGCCGGTGTTCCTGACCTTCGGCGGCGACGTCGGCGCCGGCGAGCCGTTCGCCCACATGGTCGCCAACAAGGTGATGAACGGCAGCCTGCGCCGCCGCGCCACCGAACTCGGCATCGACCTGATCGAGGGCGTCGCCGTGGCCGGCTTCGAGACCGGCGCGGCGCGCACGCTGGTGCATCTGGCCGACGGCGCGACGCTGCGCACCTCGCTGCTGGTCGCCGCCGACGGCGTCAAATCGCGGCTGCGCGACATGGCCGGCATCAAGACCGTGCACTGGGACTATGGCCAGTCCGGCATCGTCTGCACGGTTGCGCACGAGCGGCCGCACAATGGCCGCGCCGAGGAGCATTTCCTGCCGGCCGGCCCGTTCGCGACGCTGCCGCTCACCGGCAACCGCTCGTCGATCGTCTGGACCGAGCGCACCGCCGACGCCGACCGGCTGGTGGCCGGCGACGCTCTGGTGTTCGAGGTCGAGCTGGAACAGCGCTTTGGCCTCAAGCTCGGCGAGATCACCGTCGAGGACAAGCCGCGCGCCTGGCCGCTCGGCCTGACCCTGGCGCGCGACTTCGTCAGGCCGCGCTTCGCGCTGGCGGGCGACGCCGCGCACGGCATTCACCCGATCGCCGGCCAGGGCCTGAACCTCGGCTTCAAGGATGCGGCCGCGCTGGCCGAGACGATCGTGGAGGCCGACCGGCTCGGCCAGGACATCGGTGCGCTCGACGTGCTGGAGCGCTATCAGCAGTGGCGGCGTTTCGACACGGTGCAGATGGGCATCACCACCGACGTGCTCAACCGGCTGTTCTCCAACGACTTCGCCCCGCTCAGGGCGCTGCGCGACGTCGGCCTCGGCATCGTCGACCGCATGCCGCGGCTGAAGGACTATTTTATCCGGCAGGCCTCGGGCCTGTCGGGTGACACCCCGCGGCTGCTGCGCGGCGAGGGGATTTGACCTTCAGGTCGACAGCTTGAAGCGCTTTCGGTCCAATCCCCATGCCTCGGCACACGCATCTATAAATCTCCTCGCATCGGAGGCGGTCTCGCGGGCGTCTGCTTCGGACACGCTTTCGATCAGGCCATAGTCGGCCGTCATCCTATCGCTTCTGGCACGACCAAGCATCCTGCCGCATTCGCCGAGGATGCCAGGCTTGCCTTCCACTAGTTTGCCGAAATGCTGGATTATGTGTTCGTGACTCTTTGGCACGTCCCTGCGTTTGCCGACGCCTCCGTTGGCGAACAGGACGGCAACGGCACAGTGCTCCATTGCGTAGTAAGCAGAATGTACGCAGGCGTTAGGAGCTTGACCCCATTCGGCAAGTCGCTCGGCTTCCTCGAGAAGGAGGCAGGCTTTCTGGAACTCTTCGCTACAACGTTGTCGATGCTCGAACTCCGACAATGGAATGACGGGTTCGGGCCGAGGAGCGTTTCGATGCTTCTTCTTTGGCGGGTGTTTCATCATTTGGGCGTCATGGAATTGTTATTCCATCGCGCAAGATGGTGGACACCAAATTGCTAGTATTAGGGCTTTCCAACAGGTCGTCGGGCACGGCGACCGGCCTGATGTGAATGCCTTCCAATATATGTGGGTAGGCGATGTCGGCGAGCCTACGGCCGAGGGCTCGGCGGTCTTGAAGGTCGCGAACAAACACTGCGACGTCGTAGTCGGAATCCGCTGTCGCGTCGCCACGCGCCCGTGACCCGAACAGAACGATATCGGTCACCCTTCCTGCAAGCGCCTTGTCCACGTCGCGCCGGAATGCGCGCAAGCGGCGGGCGGCGCGGCTGGATACCAATCGATCCAGGTCCCTTTTCTTCATGGCCGCAAGTTACTATGGACACTTGGCTGTGTCTTCAAGAACAGTGCTTTTGTCCTGCTGCGCGACGAGGTGCCCTTGATAGGGCCAGTGGCATGCATTTCCGACCCTCGCGCCTGTGGGAATCTCGCCCCTGCCCTTCGCCCGCAATAAAATCCGGTGCTAGGACGGAGCTGCTGAATAAAGGCGCCGTATGAAAGTTGGCATCGACATGGGCACCGCGGCGGGCAAGGCCGGGGCTGAACTCGACCTGGAAGAGCTGCTTGCGACCCGCCTGCTGGTGCAGGGCAATTCCGGGTCCGGCAAGTCGCATCTGCTGCGCCGGCTGCTCGAACAGAGCGCGCCGTGGGTGCAGCAGTGCGTGATCGACCCGGAGGGTGATTTCGTCACGCTCGCCGACCGATACGGACATCAGGTCGTCGACGCCGCCCGCACCGAGGCCGAGCTGACGCGCATCGCCGGCCGGGTGCGCCAGCATCGCGTGTCGGTCGTGCTCAATCTCGAAGGCCTCGACGTCGAGCAGCAGATGCGGGCGGCGGCCGCCTTCCTGGGCGGCATGTTCGATGCCGAGCGCGACCACTGGTACCCGGTGCTGGTGGTGGTCGACGAGGCGCAATTGTTCGCGCCGGCGGTGGCGGGCGAGGTGTCGGACGAAGCGCGAAAACTTTCGCTCGGCGCCATGACCAATTTGATGTGCCGCGGCCGCAAACGCGGGCTGGCCGGCGTCATCGCCACGCAGCGGCTGGCGAAACTTGCCAAGAACGTTGCGGCGGAGGCCTCCAACTTCCTGATGGGCCGCACCTTCCTCGACATCGACATGGCGCGCGCCGCCGACCTGCTCGGCATGGACCGGCGGCAGGCCGAGATGTTCCGCGACCTGGCGCGCGGCCATTTCGTGGCGCTCGGGCCGGCGCTGTCGCGGCGGCCGCTGCCGATCACCATCGGCTCGGTCGAGACCTCGGCGCGCTCCACCAGCCCGAAGCTGACGCCGTTGCCGGACGCGCCGGAGGACGCGCGCGACCTGATCTTCACGCCCGGTCCGGAGGAGGCACGCCCGGCGGTGCGGCGACCGCCTCAACCCTCCGTCCCCACCGCCGACCTGCTGGCGCAGCTGTCGCGGCCGAAACCGGCGCCGATGCCGCCGGAACAGCCGGTGTTCGCGGTGATCGACGAGGCCGAGCGCGAGGCCGGCATCGACGCGGTGCTGCGCGAAATCCTCGACGATCCGGACGCCGCCTTCCGCTCCGACGCGGTGCTTTACCAGGATTTCCTGGTGCGCTGCCGCATCCGTCGCGTACCGGGCGAGCCCCTTCCGCTGCCGGGTTTCCGCCGGCGGCTGGCGGTGGCGCGCGCCGGCGTTGACGAGCGCTCGGCCGACGGCGAGGCGTGGGCGACGGCGCTGACATTGTCGGAAGGGCTGCCGGACGACCTGCAGGGGGTGTTCCTGATGGTGGCGCGCGCCGCCATGAACAAGGAGCCTTGCCCGTCCGACGCGACCCTGGCGCGCGCTTACGGCAGCCATTCGCCCCGCCGGGCGCGCCGCCTGCTCGCCTATTTCGAGGAGCGCGGCCTGCTGGTGGCGCGCACCGATTTTCACGGCAAGCGGGTGCTGGCGTTCCCCGACCTCGGCTGCGAGACAGCGCCGGGCGATCCCGACGCGGCCGACGAGGCGGAACGTGCCGCGGCGGAGTGATTGCGTGATCGATGGTTGGCTTGCGCCCGGCCGTCAGCCCTTCTTGACGGCGAGCTTTTCCGCCAGCGCTTCCATGCGTCCGGCCAGTCCGGCCAGCGCGCCGGTGAGCGCGGCGTCGTTCTTGTCGGCCTTCATCAGCGCGTCGTCGCGGGTCTTGCGCAAGGTGACGATCTCGGTCTCCATGCCCTTCACGCGCTTCTGCAGCTCGGTCAGCTCGTCCATCACCATGATGCCGGACATCACGGTCAACCGCTGGTCGCCGATCTCGCCGAACGAATCCTTCAGATGCGAGACGTAGCGGTCGAAGCGCTGGGCGAGGTCGAGCAAATGCTCTTCCTGGCCCTCGTCGCAGGCCATGCGGTAGGCCTTGCCGTCGATCGTGACCGTAACCTGAGCCATGCCTCCCAGCCTATCTGTCGAGCACCGCGCGGATCGTCTCCATCGCGGTGACGAGGCGGCGCGACACTTCCTTGTTGGCTTCCTCCAGCCGCTCGGCGCGCGCTTCCGAGATGTCGAGCTCCTGTGCTAGCCGGCTGCGGTCGGCGTTCATGCGCTGCACTTCGGCTTCCGCCTCGGAATAGTCCTGCTCGTGCTCGACCCGCGCCGCGACCGCGTGTTCGAGCGTATCCATCGCCTTGCCGAGGCGGATGATGACTTCCCTCAGGGTGGTTTCCCCGGTCATGGCACCCGTCGAACTCCGCCAATCCCCGAATCAATGACGAATAAGAACAATTTACCCGGGAAAGATTAGGCATCACGTCAATAGCGCGTCAACAAGCCGTCGATTGTATCCCCCGCTAACCGCCGAAGACAGGCGACAAGCATCTCCGGCCGTGCCTCGGTTCGGTTGACTCGAAGCCGCCGCCTGCTATGTGTCGCCGTGCCTTTCGGGAGGCGTCGGCCTCCTTCTTCCTCAGCCGCGAGCGAGCAAACCATGAGCAACAGCGAAAAGCATGACCGGATGGCCAACGCCATCCGTTTCCTGTCGATGGACGCCGTCGAGAAGGCGAATTCCGGGCATCCCGGCCTGCCGATGGGTTGCGCGGACATCGCCACGGTGCTGTTCACGCGCTTCCTCAAATATGATCCGAAGGCCCCGCACTGGCCGGACCGCGACCGCTTCGTCCTGTCGGCCGGCCATGGCTCCATGCTGCTCTATTCGCTGCTCTACCTGACCGGCTACGAGGACATCACGATCGAGGAGATCAGGAACTTCCGCCAGCTCGGCTCGAAGACGGCCGGCCATCCCGAATACGGCCATGCCGCCGGCATCGAGACGACCACCGGCCCGCTCGGCCAGGGCCTCGGCAACTCGGTCGGCATGGCGCTCGCCGAACGCATCCTCAACGCCCAGTTCGGCGACGGGCTTGTCGATCACCACACCTATGTGATCGCCGGCGACGGCTGCCTGATGGAAGGCATCAGCCAGGAAGCGCTGACGCTGGCCGGCCATCTGAAGCTCAATAAGCTGATCGTCTTCTGGGACAACAACAACATCTCGATCGACGGCGCCGTGACGCTGGCCGACTCCACCGACCAGCGCGCCCGCTTCGCCGCCAGCGGCTGGAACACGCTGGCCTGCGACGGCCATGACGCCGACGCCATCGCCACCTGCATCGAGCAGGCGCGGAAGTCGGACCGGCCGACGCTGATCGCCTGCAAGACCACCATCGGCTTCGGCGCGCCGACCAAGGCCGGCACCAAGGCCGCGCACGGCTCGCCGCTCGGCAAGGACGAGATCGCCGCCACCCGCAAGGCGCTGGGCTGGACCTCGGCGCCGTTCGAGGTGCCTTCCGACATCCTCGACGCCTGGCGGCTGGCCGGGCTGAACTCAGCCAAGAGCCGCAAGGACTGGGAAAAGCGGCTGGCCGAGACCGGCGCCGACAACCGTGCCGAGTTCGAGCGGCGCATGCGCGGCGACGTGCCGGTCGGCCTCGACGAGGCGATCCTGACCTACAAGAAGAAACTCGCCGCCGACAAGCCGAAGGTCGCCACCCGCAAGTCGAGCGAGATGGCCCTGGAGGTCATCAACGGCGTGGTGCCTGAAACCATCGGCGGCTCGGCCGACCTCACCGGCTCCAACAACACCAAGACCAGCCAGACCAACGCGATTTCCGCCGGCAATTACGGCAACCGCTACGTCCACTACGGCATCCGCGAGCACGGCATGGCGGCGGCCATGAACGGCATGACGCTGCACGGCGGCGTCATTCCTTACGGCGGCACCTTCCTGTGCTTCTCCGACTATGCGCGGCCGTCGATGCGGCTGGCCTCGCTGATGGGCATCCGCACCATCTTCGTGATGACGCACGACTCGATCGGCCTCGGCGAGGACGGCCCGACCCACCAGCCGGTCGAGCACCTGGCGGCGCTGCGGGCGATCCCCAACCACATGGTCTTCCGCCCCTCCGATGCCACCGAGGCGGCCGAATGCTGGCAGATCGCGCTGGAGACCACGAAGACGCCGTCGACGCTGGCGCTGACCCGCCAGAACCTGCCGGCAGTGCGCACCGAGTTCAACGACGAGAACCCCTGCCGCCTGGGCGCCTACGAACTGGCGACCGCCGACGGCGAGGCCGCCGTGACGATCTTCGCCACCGGCTCGGAGGTGGAGATCGCCATGGCCGCTCGCGCGCAGCTGCAGAAGCTCGGCCACCCGACCCGCGTCGTCTCGGTGCCGTGCTTCGAGCTGTTCGAGGACCAGAGCGCGGCCTATCAGGCGGCGCTGATCGGCAAGGCGCCGGTGAAGGTGGCGATCGAGGCCGGCATACGCCTCGGCTGGGACCGCTTCATCGGCCTCGACGGCATCTTCATCGGCATGCACGGCTTCGGCGCGTCCGGCTCGATCGAACAGCTCTACCCGCATTTCGGCATCACCGCCGAGGCGACGGTGGCGGCCGTGCAGAAGCGTCTGCAGAAAAAATAGGCCGAAAGGGCTGCGACAAAGCTGCTGCGGCCCCGGCGCTCCTAATCGATTTAAATCGGCTGTTTGCCGGCTGGATTCTTGGCGCGTACGCCGCTATGAAGCGGCGGACGCGTTTTGCGCACGCCTTGCTCCCAGGAGGACTTCCCATGCCCGTCAGAGTTGCCATCAACGGTTTCGGCCGCATCGGCCGCAACATCCTGCGCGCCATCTACGAGTCTGGCCGCAAGGACATCGACGTCGTGGCCGTCAACGATCTCGGCCCGGTCGAGACCAACGCGCACCTGCTGCGCTTCGACAGCGTGCACGGCAGGTTCCCGCACGAGGTCAAGGTCGACGGCGACCAGATCTCGATCGGCTCGGAAAAATTCAAGGTGACAGCGATCAAGGACCCGGCGCAGCTGCCGTGGAAGGACCTCGGCGTCGACATCGCGCTCGAATGCACCGGCATCTTCACCGCCCGCGACAAGGCGGCGGCGCACCTGACCGCCGGCGCCAAGCGCGTCATCGTCTCGGCCCCGTCGGACGGCGCCGACCTGACCGTCGTCTACGGCATCAACCACGACAAGCTGACGAAGGACCACGTCGTCATCTCCAACGCGTCGTGCACCACCAACTGCCTGGCGCCGCTGGCCGCCGTGCTGCACGAGACGGTCGGCATCGAGAAGGGAATGATGACCACCATCCATTCCTACACCGGCGACCAGCCGACGCTCGACACCATGCACAAGGATCTCTACCGCGCCCGCGCCGCGGCGCTGTCGCAGATCCCGACCTCGACCGGTGCCGCCAAGGCGATCGGCCTGGTGCTGCCGGAACTCAAGGGCAAGCTCGACGGCATCTCGATACGCGTGCCGACCCCGAACGTCTCCCTCGTCGATCTGAAGTTCGTCGCCAAGCGCCCGACCACGGCGCAGGAGATCAACGACGCGCTGATCGCCGCTTCCAACGGCAAGCTCAAGGGCGTGCTCGCCGTCACCCGTCACCCGAACGTCTCGATCGACTTCAACCACGACCCGCACTCCTCCACCGTGGCGCTCGACCAGACCAAGGTGATGGACGGCAACTTCGTGTCGGTGCTGTCCTGGTACGACAACGAATGGGGTTTCTCGAACCGCATGGGCGACACCGCCGTGGCGTTCGCCAAGACCTTCAGCTGAGCCGGATGCCGCCGCGACCGGCGGCAATCCACCGCGCAAGCTCCTGCGAAACCCCGGGCGAAGGTCCGGGGTTTTTCTTTTGGCGGAACGCTCTACTTGCATCCTCGGGAGGACGGCAATCGACGCCGCAGCCTGTCGCCGCGCTGCCCGCGTTCACAAACTCGTGCTGCGCATATCGGAACCGAAGCGTCCGGCGGGCGTTTTCGATCCGGTGCGCCGCGCAGGGTCGACCTGTCGTGAAACCGAAACCGAGATCACGCAATCGTCACTGCGCCGCATCGTGACCGACGGGCTGTGCCGGGCATAGCCTTCCACGGGTTCCTTTCGCAGGACGGACGGACATGGACCAGGCCAGGCGGTCGATGATCAACGCGGCGATGGCCGCGCCCTATCTCGCACGGGAAGAAGAATTCGAGCTCGCGCATCGTTGGCGCGACCAGCACGACCAGGACGCTATGCACCGCATCACCGTGGCGCACATGCGCCTGGTGGTGTCGATGGCATCGCGCTTCCGGCATTTCGGCCTGTCGATGGGCGATCTGATCCAGGAAGGGCACGTCGGGCTGCTGGAGGCGGCGGCGCGGTTCGAGCCGGAACGCGACGTGCGATTTTCCACCTACGCGACCTGGTGGATACGCGCGTCGATGCAGGACTACATCCTGCGCAACTGGTCGATCGTGCGCGGCGGCACCAGTTCGGCGCAGAAGGCGCTGTTCTTCAACCTGCGACGCTTGCGGGCACGGCTTTCCAAGGGCGGCGCCTTACCGACCGGGCCGGCGCTGTACCGCGAGATATCCAGCGAGCTGGGCGTCTCGGAGGCGGATGTGGCGCTGATGGATTCGCGCCTGTCCAATCCCGATTCCTCGCTCAACGCGCCGGTCGGCGACGACGCCTCCGGTGCGTCCGGCCGCATGGATTTCCTAGTCTCGGACGATCCCCTGCCCGACGAGGTAGCAGGCGAGACGATCGACGTCGAGCGGCGCTCGACTTGGCTGCACAAGGCGCTCGGTGTCTTGACCGAGCGCGAGCGCCGCATCATCGCCGAGCGGCGCCTCCAGGACGACGGCGCCACGCTGGAGGCGCTCGGTGACGCGCTCGGCATCTCCAAGGAGCGGGTGCGCCAGCTCGAAAGCCGCGCCCTCGAAAAGCTGCGGGTGGCGCTGGTCAAGGAGAACCCGGCTTTTCTGGCCGACGCCGCCTGATCGGCACGCGCGGCGATCTCCGGCGGCGGCGCAGATCGTCGCCACCGCTCGGCAATCCTTTTCGTTTCGCATGTTTTGTCGCGTTCGCGCGAAGCGTCACGATGTGTCCGGAGACGTCAGCACCCAGTGCGCGAGCCCGTGCACGACGTCCAGGATCTCGTGCACTTCGTGAACGGGTTTCCGGCGCCAGCCGGGCGGGCGGCCGGGGCGCAGCGGCCAAAGCCGGCCAGAGCGGGGCGGGGCCGCCGTGGCCGCCACGCGTTGGTTGCGCAGCACCCCCACCCCTCGCCCCTCCCCACGAGGGGCAGGGGGATCTTGGGGCCGCGTCGCGTTGCCCATTGCCCGCGCCCGCCAGCGGGCGAAGCGTTTTGCCTGGCCGGGTAGGTCGTCGAGGGCGGCGGCCAGCGTTTGCAAACGAATGGCCAGCCGCGTCGCGTCGACCGGATCGTCCGCCGAGGGGAGACGAACGGGGAACGGCTCGCTGTAGCCGGGAACCGAGATGCGTGGCACGCCGCCGGCGCGGACTGGTCGGGCACGGACGCTCCAGGGCGACAGTCGATCGAGCAAAGGCAGCAGCGGGACGCGCGGGCCACGAGCTTGCGGCCGGCCGGCGCGGCCGGGTTTGCGCGGGATTGCGGGCTTGCTCCGGCGTAGCCGGATCACAACGCCGCGCGCCGCGACGATGATCAAGCGGCGCGCTGCCGCCTCGGCGGGACGCAACAGGCCGAGCACGAAGCGGTGGAGGTGGCGCGGCAAGGTAAGTGTCGGGGACAGTTTACTTTTTTCCAGTGCCGGCCTTGAAGCGGCCGCGCCTTCCTGCGGAAAGAAAGTAAACCGTCCCCCGAGCCCGACCTCCGCCATGGCCACCAGCATGGCCAGAACCCGCTTCAGAGCCTCCCGGTTCTTCTCGATCGCCGCATTCCAGTCCATCGCCGCCGCCTCCAGCACGGGCGGCAGCATTATCGCCCAGGTTGGGAGGAGGGGGATAAATTCAGGAAAATAATCCTGACTGATGCTGACAAGGGTAGCCTGCGCTTAACGGTGCCGGGGACATCCTTCAACGCCCGCATGCTTGCCTCGACCGTTTGCGCCGCCCCTCATCCCCCTGCCGGAACCTTCTCCCCGTAGAACGGGGAGAAGGGGTCTTGTGGCCATGACTTCGCCAATCGCCAACGTTGCAGAAATGGCGAAACCCTGGCGGCCGGCAGGGCTGTGAGGGGCGGTGCCAACGGTCGAGCGTTATTGCCACTGGCATGCGCCTCGCCGGCGCCGATGCTCAGGGACTGGCGGCCGGCGGGGTTTCCGGCGCGGCGGGTGCTTCCGGCGGGGCGTCCGAGGGTGCGTCCGGCAGCGGCGGCGGTGCGTCGGGAGCGTCGAGGAAATCGGCAATGATGGCGGCGGCGTCCTTCGGGTATTCCCAGAACATGTTGTGGCCTGCGCCGGCGAACACCTCGAAACGGGCGTCGGGATAGGCCTTCTCCAGCTTCTCCTGGTGGGACAGGTCGAACAGCGCGTCCTTTTCGCCCCACAGCACCAGGACCGGCGCCTTGACCAGCGGCGTCACCAGGGTGAGATCGTCGATGACGGTCGCCCACAGCACGCCGTTCCAGACATGGATGGGCGTCGCGGCGCTCTCGGCTCGCTCGCGGGTCAGAAAGTCCTCGTCGACGGGATTGGGATTGGCGTACCAGTCCTTCATGAACTGGCCTTCGGGGTCGATCGGCGCCTTCAGCGGCGTGACGTTGTCCCACAGCCAGGAGCCGGGGCCGCCGCCGATCGCCGTGGTGGACGAGACGAGCACCAGCTTGCCGACCTTGTCCGGATGCTGCGCCGCGAGCAGTTGCGCCGTCAGCGAACCCAGCGAATGGCCGACCACGTCCGCCCTGGCCACGCCGACGGCATCGAGGAAAAGCGAGGCGTCGTTGGCCAGGTCGGTATAGCCATAGCAGCAGGCCGGCGCGTCGGACTTGCCGTGGCCGCGCAGGTCGATGGCGAGCAGCCGCCGGTCCTTCAGATAAGGCGCGACCAGCGACCAGGCGCGGCTGTTGTCGGTGTAGCCATGGATGAGCAGGGTCGGCTTGCCCTCGCTGGCACCCATCTCGACATAGGCCATGGTCAGGCCGTTGGCGAGTTTTACGCTTTTCTTGGCATTCGCCCACTCGGCCTGGGTCGGCACCGGCAGCTGTTCGGCCTGGGCCGGAGCGAGCATCGCCGCGGCAAGCGCAACGGCCACAGGGAGAAAGATTCGCCGCATGCAATCCTCGCGCCGGCTGGCTCTGTTCCGACAAGTGTCGCAGAACGTCGAAGCGCCGTCGAGGGCGGAAAGGCGCAAAGGCGGGGTGGCGAATGTCTGTCTGCCGCCTGTCGTTGAACCGTCGGCGCCGCCCCTCATCTGCCTGCCGGCATCTTCTCCCCGTGAAGGACGGGGAGAAGATGGCGGCCGCAACGCTGGTGTGCCCCCTCTCCCCGTTCTTCACGGGGAGAGGGTTGGGGTGAGGGGCGGCGCTGCCGGCTCAAGGACAGGTGCGAGGAAGCGGCGAGAGGAGACCAGCAGCGGGGGCGGATGCAGCGTCAGCGCAGGCGGTTGGATCGCTCCAGGGCCTGCTTGATCTCCTCGTCGGTGAGGCCGTCGAGGAAGTCTTCCATGATGGGATCGACCAGGCCGGCGCGGCGCGCCAGGAAATACCATGCGGCGGCGGCGAGCGTGTCCGGCGCGACGCCGATGCCTTGCATGTAGAGCTTGGCGACGTCGTCCTGGGCGGCGACGTTGCCGCCCTGGGCGGCGCGCAGCAGCCAGGCGAAACCTTCGGCGTTGTGTTTTTCACCGCCGCGTCCGGCCATCAGCCAGCGGCCGAGATCGAGCTGGGCGGTGTCGTAGCGCTGGCGCGCCGCGAGCAGCAGCCAGCGCCGCGCCTCCACGTCGTCGACCTTGCGGCCGCCGGCGCCGTGGGCATAGATCTGAGCCATCGCATATTGCGCGTCGGCGAGGCCTTCCCTGGCGGCCCGCTCGTAATAGGGCACGGCCTTGTCGAGACCGCGGCCATCCGGCTCCTGCTTGATCAGCAACTGGGCGTAATTGAACTGGGCGAGCAGGTTGCCGGCCTCGGCGGCGGCCTGCATCAACGCGAAAGCCTGCTTTTCGTCTTTCTTGACGAGACGGCCGTCGAGCAGCAGCAGCGCATACTGGAACTGTGCCTCGGGAACGCCCTGCTCGGAGGCGAGCGCATACCACTTCGCCGCACCCGCCTCGTCGCGGCGCATGCCGAGTCCGCGCGACAGGATCTCGGCCACCAGCGTCTGCGCCGCCGGATCGCCGTTTTCGGCGCGCGGCAAGGCAAGGTTGTAGGCGGTGAGGTAGAGGCCGCGCTGGAATGCGCCATAGGCCGGGTCGGGCTGGCGGGCGCCGAAACGCTCCGGGTCGACATTGTTGCCGCGCGTCAGGCCGCCGGAAAAACGCGACGGGTCGACCGGGTCGAGCGTCGCGGCGCCGGTTTCCTTCTTGCCGTCGGCCTTGACGTCGGCGCCGTTCGTCTCGGCCGGGAGGGCCGGCGCGGCGGCGATCATCGCCGCGACGAAGACGGCCAGCCCGCGATATGTCGGTATCGGCACGCGTTCAGTCCTCGAATTTAGGCGCGGTGCGGTCGAGGATCGCGTTGGCCTCGGCGACCGCTGCGCGCGGATCGACGCCTGCGCCGAACACCGCGCTCGACAGCGCCACGAACTCGACGCCGGTCGCCGCCACCGCCTCGACCGAGGCGATGGCCGAGCCGGCAAGCACGACGCAGGGGATCTCCACGATCTCGGCCCACCAGGCGCCGAGCGACAGGTTGCGGCGATGCGGCTCCGGCCTTGTGTCGTAGCCGAAGCGGCCGAAGAAGATGTAGTCGGGCTGGGTTTCGCCGAGCTCCAGCGCGTCGTCGCGGGTCGCCGCGCCGCCGGCGCCGACGATCATCTTGCCCTGCCAGCGCTCGACACCCTGCCGCAGCTCGCCCTTGCCGGCCTGCAGGTGGATGCCGTCGGCGCCGACGCGGCCGGCTATGCGGGTGTCGTCGGCGACGATCGCCGCGAGGCCGGCCTCCTGGGCGATGCGCACGACCGGCGCGGCGAAGGCCTGGAATGTCGCCTCGTCCGGGCGCGCCGGCACGATCAGCGACGCGACGTCGCCGCCGGCCAGGGCCTCGGCGAGGCGGGGGCCGAAGGTCTCGGCGTCCTCGTCGGCGGGCGCGATCAGCACGACGCGGCAGCGGTCAGGGGGCGATCTGTCGGTCATGGCGGCCTGGAACCGTCGAAACACTGGGTTGGCGGGCGAACGCCGGCGGTGATGCCGCGCGATCATGGTTGCATTTTGGCATAGACGAGGACGTCCGTCTTGAACAGGGCGGCCATAGGGGTGTCGAGGTTCCGGTGAGGCCGGCCTGACCTCAAATCTCGACACCCCTATGGCCAAGGGCGGTGCGCCGGGCTAGACGACCTTGGAAAGGCCCGCCCGCATGACCGCCCTCATCGCCGATCCCTGGTTCTATGCCGCCGCCGTTCCGGCGGTGATCCTGGTCGGCCTGTCGAAAGGCGGCTTCGGCGGTGCCGTCGGCTTCGTCGGCGTGCCGCTGATGGCGCTGACGATCTCGCCGGTGCAGGCAGCGGCGATCCTGCTGCCGATCCTCGTGCTGATGGACATGGTGTCACTGTGGAGCTGGCGCGGCGTGTTCGACCGCGACCTGCTGTGGTCGATGATGCCGGGGGCGCTGGTCGGCATCGGTGCCGGCTGGCTGACCGCGTCGCTGGTGACCGCCGACATGGTGCGCCTGATCGTCGGCGCCGTCGCCTTCGTGTTCGTGCTGCGCTGGCTCTACATGCAGCTGCGCCATGGCGCCGACCACGCCGCCGGGCGCAACCGGCTGCTCGCCGCGTTCTGGGGAACGGTAGCCGGCTTCACCAGCTTCGTCGCGCATGTCGGCGGCCCGCCGTTCCAGGTCTACGCGCTGCCGCTACGGCTCGATCCGAAGGTGCTGACCGGCACCAGCGTCATCTTCTTCGCCGTCACCAACGCCATCAAGCTGATCCCCTATTTCGCGCTCGGCCAGTTCGACGCGACCAACCTGACCGCGTCGCTGGTGCTGATGCCGATCGCGCCGCTGGCGACACTGGCCGGCGCCTGGCTGGTGCGGCGCATGCGGCCGGAGATTTTCTACCCCTTCACCTACGCGACCGTGGCGCTGATCGCGGTGAAGCTGCTGTGGGACGGCACCGCGCAATTGTTTTGAGCCGACACATTTCGTTACCGGACAGCCGGCTGAATTGTGCGTGAGCGCCGTGGCTTTGCCACATGCCGGTCACATCGCGCCCGCACTGCCGAATTCCGGGCGTCGCCGGGAACTTTGCGGGCATGAAGGACTTATCGCCGCGATGAGCATCGAATCGGCTTCACGGCGGGACACCCGCATCGACGTTTTCCGGGCGCTGGCGCTGCTGACGATCTTCGTCAACCACGTGCCGGGCACGCTGTTCGAGCACATCACCCACAAGAATTTCGGCTTCTCCGATTCGGCGGAGGCCTTCGTGCTGATCTCCGGCATCGCGGTAGGGCTCGCCTACGGGCTGAAGTTCGAGCCGGGCAACCGGCTGCTGATGACGCTGAAGGCGTGGCGGCGGGCCGGCGTGCTCTACGTCGCCCACATCATGACGACGGTGGCGACGCTGGCGCTGTTCTCCGGCGCCGCGCTGTTCTTCGCGCGGCCGAAACTGCTGGAGATGATCAACATCACCGCGCTGGTGGAGGACACGCCGCGCGCGCTGGTCGGGCTCGCCACGCTCGGCCACCAGGTCGGCTACAACAACATCCTGTCGATGTATGCGGCGGTGCTGCTGATGCTGCCGGTGTTCCTGCTGCTGTCCCGCATCAACCTTGTGCTGATGGTGACGGTGTCGGGGCTGGTGTGGTTCGCCGCCGGCTACTGGCACATCGCGCCGGCCAACTACCCGACCGACGGCGTGTGGTTCCTCAACCCGCTATCGTGGCAGTTCCTGTTCGTGATCGGCATTGCCTGCATGCTGCATGTGCGGCGCGGCGGCACCATCTGCTTCAGCCGGCCGCTGGCGGCGATGTCGCTCGGCTACATCGTGCTGTCGTTCGTCTGGGTGCGCTGGTCGTTCTGGGGCATGGAGGCCACGATCGACCTGCCGCCGGTCCTGTCGGGCTTCGACAAGACCTTCCTGTCGCTGCCGCGCCTGCTGCACGTGCTGGCGATCGCCTACCTGATCGTGGCGATCCCGTCGCTGTCGAACCTCGCCCGCACCAGCGTCAACAACCCGCTGGCCATCCTCGGCAAGCATTCGCTGCCGGTGTTCATCGCCGGCACCATGCTGGCGATGGTCGCGCAGGTGCTGAAGACGGTCTACGGCAACGGCATGCTGTTCGACACCAGCCTGATCGCCGCCGGCATCGCGCTGCAGTTCCTGCTGGCCTATTGGCTGGACTGGCTGCCGACGATCGGCTGGGGCGGCAAGCGGCCGGCGCGTGCCGCGCCTGCCGCCGAGCCCGCGCCAGCCGGCACGGCGATGCGCCCGGCTTTGGCCGCCACGCGTTAGCGCGGCCGGCGATCGGCGCGGGGCGGCACGCCCTGTCGCCAGGTTTGGAAATGGAATTGCTTCCCCCCGGATGCGCGGCGCTTTAGGATCGCGCGACAAGAATCCCGGGGGAGACGGACTTGCCCAACATCTACGAGGTCGGCCTCGATCGCGCCGCCGCCAATCACCAGCCGCTGACGCCGCTTACCCTGCTGGAGCGCACGGCCAGGACGTTCCCGGACCAGGTGGCGATCATCCACGGCGAGTTGCGGCTGTCCTATCGCGATTTCTGGCGGCGCTCGTTGCGGCTTGCTTCGGCGCTTGCCGCAAAAGGCATCGGCAAGGGCGATACCGTGACGGTCATGCTGTCGAACACGCCGGCCATGCTGGAGGCGCATTTCGGCGTGCCGATGGTGAAAGCGGTGCTGCATTCGCTGAACACCCGGCTCGACGCCGCCATCGTCGCCTTCCAGCTCGACCACGCCGAGACCAAGGTGCTGATTGTCGACCGCGAGTTTTCCGCCGTGATGCGCGAGGCGCTGGCGCTGGCGAAGGTGCAGCCGCTGGTGATCGACTACGACGACCCGCATTACGGCGCCGACGCGCCCTATCCTAAGGGCGAGCGCATCGGCACGCTAGACTACGAGGCGTTCGTGCAGTCCGGCGACCCGGCATTCGCCTGGTCGATGCCCGACGACGAATGGGACGCGATCTCGCTGAACTACACGTCCGGCACCACCGGCAACCCGAAGGGCGTGGTCTATCACCACCGCGGCGCGGCGCTGATGGCGCACACCAACACCATCCACGCCGGCATGGGCAAGCATCCCGTCTATCTGTGGACGCTGCCGATGTTCCACTGCAACGGCTGGTGTTTTCCGTGGACGCTGGCCGTGCAGGCCGGCACGCATGTCTGCCTGCGCTGGGTGCGGGCCAGGGCGATGTACGACGCCATCGGCGAGCACGGCGTCACCCATCTGTGCGGGGCGCCGATCGTGATGTCGCTGCTGATCAATGCGACGGAGGCGGAAAAGCGGCCGTTCGGACAGACGGTGACGTTCAACACGGCGGCCGCGCCGCCGCCGGAGGCGGTGCTTTCGGGAATGGCGGACGCCGGCTTCGCCGTCACCCACCTCTACGGCCTGACCGAGACCTACGGGCCGGCGGTGGTGAACGAGTGGCACGGCGAGTGGGACAGCCTCGACCGCGACGCGCGCACGGCGAAGAAGGCGCGCCAGGGCGTGCGCTATGCCTCGCTCGAGGGGCTGACGGTGATGGACCCGGCGACCATGCGGGAGGTGCCCGCCGATGGACAGACCATCGGCGAGGTGATGTTCCGCGGCAACATCGTCATGAAGGGCTACCTGAAGAACCGGCCGGCGACCGACGAGGCGTTCGCCGGCGGCTGGTTCCACTCCGGCGACCTCGGCGTGCTGCATCCCGACGGCTACATCCAGCTCAAGGACCGCTCCAAGGACATCATCATCTCCGGCGGCGAGAATATTTCGTCGATCGAGGTCGAGGACGCGCTCTACAGGCACCCGGCGGTGGCCTCCTGCGGCGTGGTGGCGCGCGCCGACGACAAATGGGGCGAGGTGCCGGTGGCTTATGTCGAGCTGAAGCCAGGCCGTAGCGCCACCGAAGCGGATATCATCGAGCATTGCCGCGGTCTGCTGGCGCGCTTCAAGGTGCCGAAAGCGGTCGCCTTCGTCGAGATCCCGAAGACCTCGACGGGAAAGATCCAGAAATTCCGGCTGCGCGAGATGGCCAAGGCCGGATGACCGACGCAGTCGTGTAACGGCGCGTATCCTTTCGGGCGTATCGCCGACACGGTTCCGAAACGGGCCGGGTGTCTAAGGCTGCCGACGCGCGGCGGCCGTGAGGACGGCCGTCGCGGCTCGTGGCGCTGACCCGGAAAGGATAAACGCGAAATGCAAGGCGTTGCCCGAAACTTCTTCATGCTGGCCATTCTGTATGCCATCTGCGGCATGGCGCTCGGCCTGCACATGTCGATCACCCAGGACCATACGCAGATGCCGGTGCACGCCCATGCGATGGTGGCGGGCTGGCTGATGTCGGCGGTATTCGCGTTTTTCTACCACCTCGTGCCGGCGGCCCGGCTGTCGCGCCTCGCCCCGCTGCACTTCTGGTTGTCGGCCGTCAGCGGTGTCGCGCTGATCGTTGGCCTGTATTTCCTGCTCGGCGGCAATGCCTCGGTGGAACCGGTCGTCGCCATCGCCTCGATGGCGTTCTACGCCGGCATGCTGCTGTTCGCCTTCATCGCGTTCTCGTCGATGCACAAGCCGGCTGTGTCGGGGTCGGATGTGTACCTGGATGATACAGACGGCGTGCACCCGCTAAAGAATAATGTCGCCCGTTAAGCATCCATTAAGCTTTACAGCTGATTATTGTGGGCATCCAGCTTGCTGGATTCTTACCGAGTGGTTGGAGCCACTTCGTTTGACGCCTCCCTGTTAAACTCTCGAGAGCCGCTTTCCGCGGCTCTTTTTTTGTTCCGATTCCCTGCCGAGGCCCCATTAACCCTTTATTAAACATGTCCTTGCCTTGGCAGCCTGTCGGGCGCATCTTTCCCGGCCAAGAGGAATCGGCAAAAAGGTGGTCGGCGAACGAACGGCGACCGGGGTGCCGGAGCTTCAATTTGCCAGTACGGGTGACGGGCGAGCCTCGAGCATGGAACGTGGACAACCGATCAAACTCGCCGAGCGGCGGGTCTTCTCCGATTCCTTCAAGCCGCTCTACAACGAGGGCATGGGGCTGGTGGAGCAGGCGGCAGAATATCTCGACGGCGCCGGCCGGACGGATGCGCGCAAGCTGTCGCGCATGGCCGCGACACTTTACGCCGCCGAGTCGATGCGGCTGACGACACGGCTGATGCAGATCGCCTCGTGGCTGCTGCTGCAGCGCGCCGCCAATTCCGGCGAGATGACACGCGACCAGGTGGCCTCGGAAAAGTCCAAGGTGCGGCTGGACACGGCCTCGGCGCCAGACAGCGCCGTCGGCTGGAACGAGCTGCCGGAAGCTTTTCTGCACCTGGTCAACCGTTCTCTCAGCCTGCAGAGCCTCGTGCGTCGCATGGATGAGGAAATCTACGGAGGCGGGCTCGACGCCTCGGTGACGCCGCTGCCACGGCGCAGCAACCCGGTGTCGGACCAGATCCATCTGCTGAATACGGCATTCGCTCGCGGCTGACTTTCCGAGCCCTCCGTTTTCGTTTCGTTCACATTTTCCTGACAGGTCTGGTGCGAAGGAATAGGCTTCGCCCATGCAGGAAACGATTCGCATCATCGGCATCGACCCGGGTCTGCGCCGAACCGGCTGGGGGATCGTCGACGCCTGTGGCAACGTGCTGCGTTTCGTCGCCTCCGGCACGGTGCGTTCCGACGACAAGGCGGCGCTGGCCGACCGGCTCTGCCAGCTGCATGACGGGCTGAGCGCCGTGATCACCGCGCAGGCGCCGCGCGAGGCGGCGGTCGAGGCGACCTTCGTCAACAAGGACGCAACCGCCACGCTGAAGCTCGGGCAGGCGCGCGGTATCGCCATGCTGGTGCCGGCCCTGGCCGGGCTGGCGGTCGCCGAATATGCGCCGAACGCGGTGAAGAAGGCCGTCGTCGGCGTCGGCCACGGCGACAAGAAGCAGATCCACATGATGGTGAAGGTGTTGCTGCCGAAGGCCACCTTCACCGGCGACGACGCGGCCGACGCGCTGGCGATCGCCATCTGCCATGCCCATCACCGCCAGGGCCTTGGCGCGCGGCTGGCGGCACTGGCGGGGTAGGTCGCCGAAGCGGCAGGCTGGCATGTTCTTGACTTGTTCCGGGCATCGGTTTAGGTAATACCGAACAGGGTATTACCATGCGTGTCACCGAAAAAGGCCAAGTGACCATCCCCAAACACATCCGCGACAGGCTTGGTATCGGAGCCGGCAGCGATGTTCGCTTCGTCGAGCGCGACTCCGTGGTCGTTCTGGAGAAAATCGAGGCTTCGCCCGACCTCAAGCCCAAGACGTTCGAGGAATGGGCCGACAGTGTCGCCGGGACGTTCGACAGCGCGGGCATGGACGGGAAGGCTTACGTGGACTGGCTGCGCGGACCGCGAGATGACATCGACCCTCGTTGATTCCAATGTCCTCATCGATGTGCTCTCGGACAAGCGCCACGCATTTCGAGCCTGGTCGCTGTCGGCTCTGAAAACGGCATTCGAGGACGGACCAATCGTTGTCAGCGCCATCGTGTGGGCGGAGCTCTCCGGGCCCGGCATCGACGATGGTGAACTACGGCAGTCGCTCGCCTGGCTTCGGGCGTCACGGGAGGACTTTCCCTTTGCGGCGGCCCGCAGCGCAGGCATGGCGCACGGCCTGTACCGTCAGCGCGGCGGCGGCCGCGAGAGAACGCTGCCGGACTTCCTGATCGGGGCGCATGCTCTGGTTCGCGGTCATATCCTGCTCACACGCGATCCAACTCGCTACCGTTCCTACTTTCCCGACCTCGATATCGTCTCGCCGGAAACGCATCCATGATCGGCAAGCTGAAGGGCGTCGTCGACGAGATCGGCGAGGATTATTGCGTGATCGACGTGCACGGCGTCGGTTACGTGGCGTTCTGTTCGACGCGTGCGCTTGCCGCGCTGCCGGCTCCCGGCGAGGCGGTGACGCTGTTCATCGAAACCTATGTGCGCGAGGACATGATCCGGCTCTACGGTTTCCGCACCGGGCTGGAGCGGGAATGGTTCCGGCTGCTGATGAACAACGTGCAGGGGGTCGGCGCCAAGGTGGCGCTGGCGGTGCTGTCGACGCTCGACCCGGCCGACCTCGCCAACGCCGTGGCGCTGCGCGACATCGCCATGATCAGCCGGGCGCCGGGCGTCGGCAAGAAGGTGGCCGAGCGCATCGTCACCGAACTGCGGACCAAGGCGCCGGCCTTCGCCGGCTCGGCCTCCGGCACGATCGGCCTGAAGCAGGAACTGGGCGAGGGCGTCGCACCGGCGCCGGTGGCGGATGCGGTGTCGGCGCTCACCAATCTCGGCTATTCGCGCGACGTCGCCGCCAATGCGGTGGCGGCGGCGCTGAAGGCGGCCGGCGAAGGCGCGGATTCGGCCAAGCTGATCCGGCTGGGGCTGAAGGAGCTGGCGCGGTGACGATATCCTTGCGAGGGGGCGAATGTCCTTACTATTGTTATCAGGTAAGGATTTTCGGGTGATGCAATGAAGATGGAATCCACCCTTACCGTCAAGGGCCAGACCACGATCCCGCGGGAAGTGCGCGAATATCTCGGCATCCATCCAGGCGACCGCCTCGGATACGTCCTGGAAAATGGCGAGGTTAAACTCGTCCCCCGCAACAAGCGGTTCGTCGACTTGCTGGGCTTCCTGGGACCGCCGCCCGCGGGCGCGAAGACCATGGAGGAAGTCAAGGACGGAATCGCCGCAGCCGAAGCGGGCACGCGGGCCATTCGGTGATAGGCGTCGACACAGACATCCTTCTGAGGGCCGTCGTGGCGGATGATCCCGCGCAATACAAGCTTGCGCACGACTTCTTCGAAAACAGGTCGCGCGACGATCCGGCCTATGTCTGCCTGATCGTGCTGGTCGAATTCATCTGGTCTTTGCGGCGGACGTACCGCTATCCTGAGAATCAGGTGACCGAGGCAGTCCGAAGGCTGGCGACCGCCAGCGACGTCGTCATCGAGAAGCGCGCAGTCGTTGAACGAGCGCTGGCGTCGACCGGCAATGGACTCGGTCTTGCCGATCTACTGATCGCGTTCGGCAACATCGCGGAAGGTTGCGGACGAACCATGACCTTCGACAAGGAAGCCGCCAAAACCGTGCCGGGCATGGAACTTCTCGCGTGAACCAGCCGACCCGCCTCATCTCTCCCGACAAGCGCGGCGAGGACGCCGACACGACGCTGCGGCCGCAGACGCTCGACGATTTCGTCGGCCAGGCGGCGGCGCGCGCCAATTTGAAGGTGTTCATCGAGGCGGCGAAGGCGCGCGGCGAGGCGCTCGACCATGTGCTGTTCGTCGGCCCGCCCGGCCTCGGCAAGACCACGCTGGCGCAGATCATGGCGCGCGAGCTCGGCGTCAATTTCCGCTCGACCTCCGGCCCGGTCATCGCCAAGGCCGGCGATCTCGCGGCGCTGCTCACCAATCTGGAAGAGCGCGACGTGCTGTTCATCGACGAGATCCACCGGCTCAACCCGGCGGTCGAGGAAATCCTCTATCCCGCCATGGAGGATTTCCAGCTCGACCTGATCATCGGCGAGGGGCCGGCGGCGCGCTCGGTGAAGATCGAGCTGGCGAAGTTTACCCTCGTGGCGGCGACCACGCGGCTCGGCCTGCTCACCAACCCGCTGCGCGACCGGTTCGGCATTCCGGTGCGGCTCAACTTCTATGCGGTGGACGAGCTGGAGATGATCGTGCGGCGCGGCGCCCGCATCCTGCAACTGCCGATGGCCGACGACGGCGCGCTGGAGATCGCGCGGCGGGCGCGCGGCACGCCGCGCATCGCCGGCCGGCTGCTCAGGCGGGTGCGCGACTTCGCCAGCGTCGCCGGCGCGGAGCAGGTGTCGCGGGCGGTGGCCGACGAGGCGCTGCGGCGGCTCGACGTCGACGCGCTCGGCCTCGACCAGCTCGACCGCCGCTATCTTACGATGATCGCCCATAATTTCGGCGGCGGACCGGTCGGCGTGGAGACCATTTCGGCGGGGCTCTCGGAGCCGCGCGACGCCATCGAGGACATCATCGAGCCGTATCTCATCCAGCAGGGCTTCATAAAGCGCACGCCGCGCGGGCGCGTGCTCACCGCCAACGCCTGGCGACATCTCGGGCTGGAGGCGCCGCGCGACCTCGCGGCCGTCCAGGCGAACCTGTTCGAGGATGACGCGTAGAACCGTATTGCGCGTCGGAAGCCGAGACAGGCGTCAGGCCTGCCGCACTCTTTCGGCCGGCGGATACTGCTCAAAATCTGCTGATTTCCGCCGACAAATCGACGCACCGCTCCCGTCTAACGGGGGGCGCAGCGGCGGCATGGGGCCAAGCCGATCGCCGGAGCCTAGCCGATGTTGACTCGACGCGGTTTCCTGCGGCTTGTCGGGGGTTCGTTGCTTTCGGCCGCGGCACTCGGCGCCTACGCGTTCGGTATCGAGCCGATGCTGCTGACTCGAGTGAAACGGTATGCTTTCACCCCGCCGGGCTGGCCGGCCGGCCTCAAGCTGCGTGTCGTGGCGCTGGCCGACATCCATGCCTGCCGGCCGTGGATGACGCCCGAGCGGATCAGGGCGCTAAGCGAGGAGACGAATGCGCTCGAGCCCGACGTAATCGTCCTGCTCGGGGACTATGTCGCTGGTACCCGGTGGGTGACCGACTGGGTCGACTCGTCGGAATGGGCGCCGGCGCTGTCCGGCCTCACGGCGCCGCTCGGCGTGCATGCCGTGCTGGGCAACCATGACTGGTGGGAGGACCTGACCGCACAGGCGAATGGAACGGGACCGACGATCGCGCGGCGGGCGCTGGAGAAGGCCGGCATCCCGGTTCTGGAGAACGCTGCAGTTCGACTGGAGAAGGACGGCCATGCCATCTGGCTCGCCGGCCTCGGTGATCAGCTGGCGTTGCGGCCGGGCCGGCGCTGGGGGCGAAAGGGATTCCGGGGCGTCGACGACCTCGACGCGACGCTGGCCGCGGTCAAGGACGACGCGCCGGTCATCCTGCTCGCGCATGAGCCGGATATCTTCCCGAGGGTGCCGGACAGGGTCTGCCTCACCTTGTCGGGCCATACCCATGGCGGCCAGGTGCGGGTGTTCGGCTACTCGCCGGTCGTGCCGTCGCGATTCGGCAACCGGTTCGCCTATGGGCACGTGGTCGAGAACGATCGGCACCTCATCGTCTCGGGCGGACTCGGCCTGAGCATTCTGCCGATTCGCTTCGGCGTACGTCCGGAAATTTTGGCGATGGAGCTGGGGTAGCGTTTCCGGAGAGCGGCTTCATCGCGTCTGGCACGTCCGGTTTCCGCTTCGCCCGCCGAACAGCCAGCCTTGATCAGGCCGGCTGGAACTGCCATCCCCTTGCCACGCGACGGCATCGACAGCGCGATGAAGGTGAGGCTATGGGCGATCACGACGATGAACGGGCGGCGCTGACGGCCGGACTGTCGGGCATGCTGACGGCGACCGGGCATCGGCTGGCGGCGCGCGTCTATTATGCCGATACCGACTTTTCCGGCGTCGTCTATCACGCCCGCTACCTCGAGTTCCTCGAGCGCGGCCGGTCCGACTTCTTGCGCATGGCTGGCGTCCACCATACCGAACTCGCCGACGGCAAGCATGGCGAAAGGATCGCCTGGGTGGTGCGGCGCATGGAGATCGACTTCGTCGCGCCGGCCCGCATCGACGACGTCCTGACCGTCGACACCCGCACCGAGGACATTTCCGGCGCCCGCATCTTCATGGCGCAGACGCTTTCGCGTGGCGATACGGTGCTGGTGCGCGCCAAGGTCGAGGCGGCGATCGTCGGGGCAGCCGGGCGGCCCCGACGCTTCCCCAGGGAGTGGATCGCGGCCTTCATGCCGGGCCGGGCGCATGGCTGAGCCAGCGGGGCGCGCGCAAGAGGCCGCGTCGATCTCCTAACCCATCGTTAACCATAACGGTCCATGAAGGAATTGATGAAAACCGGGCGGATTTCCAGACGCCTTGGTTTCACCAAACTTTGCCCTGAAAAGGCCCGCATCGGCGCATTTCAGGGCAGGCGCGACGTCGCGCCGCAACATTGAAACGGAATGCCGCCAGGGGCTGGCCGGGGGCTGACGCCCGGATACCTTTAAGGACTGTCTGACCATGGAAAACCTCCCTCTCGCCGAGCCGGGCGTGCAGTTGTCAGTTTGGGCTTTGTTCATGCAGGCCGGCTGGGTCGTGAAGCTGGTGATGATCGGCCTGCTGATGGCCTCGATCTGGACCTGGGCGATCGTCGTCGACAAGCTGCTGGCATACGCGCGCATGCGCCGCTCGCTCAACCGGTTCGAGCAGGTGTTCTGGTCGGGGCAGTCGCTCGACGATCTCTACCGCACGCTGTCGGAGCGCAAGCCGACCGGCATGGGCTCGATCTTCGTGGCGGCCATGCGTGAGTGGAAAAAATCCTTCGAGAAGGGCGCCAAGTCGCCGATCGGCCTGCAGAACCGCATCGACAAGGCGATGGATCTGGCGCTGACCCGCGAGATGGAACGGCTGGAGGGGCGGCTCGGCTTCCTCGCCACCATCGGTTCGGCCGGCCCGTTCGTCGGCCTGTTCGGCACCGTCGTCGGCATCATGACGTCGTTCCAGGCGATCGCCGGCTCGAAGTCGACCAACCTCGCCGTCGTCGCGCCCGGCATCGCAGAGGCGCTGCTTGCCACCGCGATCGGCCTGCTCGCCGCCATCCCCGCCGTCATCGCCTACAACAAGCTGTCGTCGGACGCCGGTAAGCTGGCGCTGCGCATGGAGGGCTTCGCCGACGAGTTCTCGGCCATACTCTCGCGCCAAATCGATGAAAAAGTGACGCAGCAGCGGGCGGCCTGAGGATCACGCGATGGGAATGTCTGTAGGCTCATCCCGGTCGGGGCGAGGCGGACGCGGCCACAGGCGGCGCGGCCGCCATCATGGCCTGATGTCGGAAATCAACGTGACGCCGTTCGTCGACGTGATGCTGGTGCTCTTGATCATCTTCATGGTCGCGGCACCCCTGCTCACCGTCGGCGTGCCGATCGATCTGCCGGAAACGCAGGCCAAGGCGATGAACGCCGACACGCAGCCGATCACCATCTCGGTGAACCAGGCCGGCGAAATCCATCTGCAGGAAACGGTCATCGCCATCAACGAGGTGGTGCCGAAGCTGCAGGCGATCGCCAAGACCGGCTACGAGGAGCGCATCTTCATCCGCGGCGACCGCACCGCCGACTACGGCACGGTGATGAAGGTGATGGCCGAGATCAGCGCGGCCGGCTTCAAGAACATCGGCCTGGTCAGCCTGCCCGAGCAAGGCACCTGATCCGGACATGAAGGCCGGCCTCACAACATCGGTGGTGCTGCATGCGGCGGTCCTCGGCTTCGGCCTGCTGTCGCTGTCGGCGCCGGCGCCGCTGCAGGTCGCCGACGTCGAGGCATTGCCGGTCGACATCGTGCCGATCGAGGAGCTGACGCAGATCCAGGAAGGCGACAAGAAGGCGCCGGTGGCCGAGAAGCCGGCGCCGAAGCCGACCAACCGTCCGGATCCCGTGCCCGAGGCGCAGAAGGTCGGCGACAACGACATCGACACCGACAACCCGCCCACGCCGAACGACAAGCCCAAGCCGGTGAAGACCGCCGAGGCGACGGCGCCCGCGCCCAAGCCGGTGGAGAAGCCGAAGGCCGAAGAGACGCCGAAGCCCAAGGAAGAGCCGAAGCCGGTGCCCGCCACCGAGCTCGCGCCCGTGCCGGCGCCGAAGGAAGAGGTGAAGCCGGAGCCGGTGAAAGAACCGGAGCCGAAACCCGAGCCGGTCAAGCAGCCCGAGCCGAAGCCGGCGGAAAAGCCGGCGGAGAAGGTCGCGGCGGAAGAGCCGGTGAAGCCGGACGCGATCGCCGAGGCCATCGCCGAGCAGCCGGAGAAGCCGGCCGAGGAAAGCGCCCAACTGCCCGACACCGCGCCGGCGCCGCAGGCGCGGCCAAAACCCGCCGAGGCGCAGACCGCCAAGGCGCCCGAGCGCAAGAGCTCGGACAAGCCGGTCAAGGAGGCCTCGTCGAAACCGCAGTCGGACGATACCGGCTCGATCGAGGACCAGGTCACGGCACTGCTCAACAAGGAAAAGACCAAGGGCGGCGGCGCCAAGCGCTCGACCCAGCAGGCCGCGCTCGGCGGCGAGAAGGCCACCGGCGGCTCGAAGCTTTCGCAGAGCGAGATGGACGCGCTGCGCGGCCAGGTGCAGCGCTGCTGGAACATTCCGGCAGGCGCCATCGACGGCGGCAATCTGCGCGTTTCGGTCAAGTTCAAGCTCGATCGCGCCGGGGCGCTCGAAGGCAGCCCGGAGATCATCTCCGGCGGCGGCGGAAGCGGTGTCGAGCGGGCGGCGGCGGAGGCGGCGCGGCGTGCCGTGTCGCGTTGCTCGCCCTACACGCTGCCGGCCGAAAAATACGAAGCCTGGGCGGACGTGATCGTCAATTTCGATCCGAGCGAGATGTATTGAGCGTGCTTGTCGATCAGGCAGAGGAACCTTTTGTTTGGATGGCTTGTCTCGTCAGACAAGTGGCGCCCGCTTTGGTTGTGCTTTTAGGTTTGAATGCGGCAGCATCTGCGGGACAGATGACGGAATTGTCCGAAAGCGAGACGGCAGCGTTTCTCCGCCAAGTGACCCGATGCTGGAAAATCCCGGCGGAGGTGGTGGGCGTAAAAGGCGAACGCGTCTCGATAAAGATCGAGCTCGACCCTTCAGGCGCCCTCAGAGGCGATCCGACGGTGGTTTCCGGCGTGCGCGACAGTCGTCTCGGGCAATCGGCGATCCGTGCCATGAAGGAGTGTTCGCCATTTACCTTGCCTGCGGAGAAATACGACGCGTGGGCCGAGATCACCATCAACTTCGATCCAAGCGAGATGAAGTGACCGTCTCCAGGATTTTGCGAACGAGGTTCAATCGAATGAAGAAATTTCTGACGTCATTTCTCACGGTGGTCACCATTGCTGCAGGTTTTGCCGTGATGGCGACCGTGCCGGCGCGGGCGCTGGTCGAGATCGATGTCAACAAGGGCGTGGTCGAGCCGCTGCCGGTCGCCATCACCGACTTCCTGTCGGGCGACGGGGTGGGCAGCGAGATTTCGTCGATCGTCGCCGCCGACCTGCAGCGCTCGGGCCTGTTCGCGCCGATCGACAAGGGCGCGTTCATCGAAAAGATTTCCAATCCGGACGCCGCGCCGCGCTTCGAGGACTGGAAGGTGATCAATGCGCAGGCGCTGGTGACCGGCCGCGTCAGCCAGGAGGCCGACGGCAGGCTCAAGGCAGAGTTCCGGCTCTGGGACACCTTTGCCGGCCAGCAGCTGATCGGCGAGCAGTTCTTTTCCTCCAAGGCCAACATGCGCCGGGTCGCCCATATCATCGCCGACGCCATCTATGAGCGGCTGACCGGCGAGAAAGGCTATTTCGACACGCGTGTCGTGTTCATCGACGAATCCGGCTCGAAGAACGACCGCAAGAAGCGCCTCGCCATCATGGACCAGGACGGCGCAAACGTACGTTACCTCTCGGACGGCCGCGCCATCGCGCTGACGCCGCGTTTCTCGCCGACTCGGCAGGAAATCACCTACATGTCCTACGAGAGCGGCCAGCCGCGGGTCTATCTCCTGCAGATCGAGACCGGCCAGCGCGAACTGGTCGGCAATTTCCCCGGCATGACGTTTGCGCCGCGCTTCTCGCCGGACGGGCAGAAGGTGATCATGAGCCTGCTGCGCGACGACGGCAATTCCAACATCTATGCCATGGATCTGCGCAGCCGCACGACGACGCGGCTAACCTCGTCCAACGCCATCGACACCTCGCCGTCCTATTCGCCGGACGGCTCGAAGATCGTGTTCACCTCCGACCGCGGCGGCCAGCCGCAGATCTACGTGATGGGCGCCGACGGTTCCGGCCAGACCCGCGTCTCCTTCGGCGGCGGCAGCTACTCCACGCCGGTATGGTCGCCGCGCGGCGACCTGATCGCCTTCACGAAGCAGAGCGGCGGCCAGTTCCAGATCGGCGTCATGCGCACCGACGGTTCGGGCGAGCGCATCCTCACCTCCGGCTTCCAGCAGGAAGGCCCGACCTGGGCGCCGAACGGCCGCTACATCATGTTCTTCAAGGAAGCGGCCGGCTCCGGCGGCCCGCGGCTGTTCTCGATCGACCTCACCGGCCGCAACGAGCAGCCGATCCCGACATCGAACTACGCCTCCGACCCGGCCTGGTCGCCGCTGCTGGAATAGTCCGGATTGGAATAATCGGCCGCTTTTGGCCTGAAACGCGGCGAAACTTCATCAGCTCGCCGCGTTTTCGTCGCATTTCCGCCTCGCGTGCGGGTGATTTCGGGGCGAGGCAGCAGCATGTGGTGGACGGCCGCGCTGCAATGCAATGTTAACCATGTCTCTTGAACGGCGGTTAACCCAAACGTGGTTACTCAACGTTCAACGAACTCACTCATATCTTAAGGAGAGGCGGGATGCGCCGCATCGCAAAGCTCACCACGAATCCTGTCATGATCGCGCTGGTCGCCGGTCTGGCGCTGACGGCCTGCGCGTCGAAAAAGACGCCGAACAGCGCCGCCGACCTCGGTCTCGGCGCCGGTGCCGCGACGCCGGGCTCGGCCCAGGATTTCACCGTGAATGTCGGTGACCGCATCTTCTTCGACACCGACTCCTCGTCGATCCGCGCCGACGCGCAGCAGACGCTGAGCCGCCAGGCGCAGTGGCTGAACAAATACCGCAACTATGCCATCGTCGTCGAAGGCCATGCCGACGAGCGCGGTACACGCGAATACAACCTGGCGCTGGGCGCCCGCCGCGCCGCCGCGACCCGCGACTATCTGATCGGCAAGGGCGTTGCCTCGAACCGCCTGAAGACCATTTCCTACGGCAAGGAGCGCCCGGTCGCGGTCTGCGACGACATCTCCTGCTGGTCGCAGAACCGCCGCGCCGTGACCACGCTGAACGGCGCCGGCAGCTGATTACGAGCCGGCTGGATCTACCCCGATTTGCGGCGGCGGCCTTCGGGCCGCCGTTTGCATTCCGGCAACACTGTGGTATGAAAGCCACATGAGCGACGAGCCTGACAGTATAGTCCTGCGATTGCTGCGCGACATGCGTGCCGAAATGATGGGCATGCGCGGCGAGATGGCCACGAAGGCCGATCTCGCAGCACTACGCTCCGAGCTCGCGTCCGACATGACATCGCTGCGAGCCGACGTCGCGTCCGACGTCGCGACCCTGCAGGCCGAGGACAAGAAAACCCGCAAGGAACTCGGCGAGCAGATCGCCGGGTTGCGTCAGGCGGTGACGGCCTACCACAGCTCCGTGGTCGGCCACGGCGTGCTGATCAGCGACCTGGAAGCGCGCATCCACCGGGTCGAGCAGCATCTCAACCTGCCGCCGATGGCGGCGAACTGACCCGCCGCCCGCGTCGAATCCTCCGTTCGTCCCAAGGCCTGCAAACAAAATTTGGCCGAAGTCTGCCGGCCTGATATGGAACCGAGAAGCGCCAGGCGGAGCGCGACTCGTTTGGTCGGTCCCGCCGCAGCGTGACGCCGCAGCTTTCACTTTTCCGCGAGATGCCCATGTATTTTCGAACGATCCTTAGCGGCACACTGGCCGCGATGCTGCTTTCGGTGGCAGCCGTCGAGGCACGCGACGCCGTCGCCGGCCATGATGTCCAGCGCCCGGCCACGGCGCTGCCCGGTGTGTTCTCAAGTCCGGCGCAGGATGGCAGCTTCCAGGTGGCGCAGGCCTCCGACCCGCGCGTGGTCGGGCTGGAGGAGCAGATCCGCACCCTCAACGGCACGGTCGAGGAACTCAACTTCCAGATCCTCCAGCTGCAGGAGCAGCTGCGCAAGATGCAGGAGGACAACGAGTACCGCTTCCAGGAACTTGAGAAGAAGTCGCAGGCCGGCGGCAAGTCGAACCGCGCCGTCGCCGGCGCCAAGACCGACGCCACCGGTACCGGCCTGCCGGCACCGGGCAGCGTCGAGGATGTCATCGCCAGCGACAACACCGGCGCAACCACGGCGCCGGGCACCGCCGATAAGAATTCGACCCTCGGCGAGCCCGCCCAGACGTTCGGCACCATAACCGTCGACAAGGACGGCAATGTGCGCTCGGTCGAGACCGGCGGCGGGACCACCGCCGCGACGCCGCCTGCGGCTTCCGGCGGGGCAACCACCGGCAACGGTGGCTCGATCGTCGCGGCGTTGCCGCCGACCGACGATCCGGAAGAGCTCTATCGCAACTCCTACCAGTTCATCCTCTCCGGCGACTACGCCACGGCGGAGAGCGGGTTCCGCGACCACATCTCGCGTTTCCCGCAGAACGAGCGCGCCGCCGACGTGCGCTTCTGGCTGGGCGAGGCATTGCTCGGCCAGAAGAAATACCGCGATGCCGCCGAGACCTTCCTGGCTGCCAGCAAGCAGTATCCGAAGTCCAAGAAGGCCCCCGACATGCTGCTCAAGCTCGGCATCTCGCTGGTCGGCCTCAACCAGCGCGAAGTGGCCTGCGCGACCTTCGGCGAGGTCGGCAAGCGTTATCCGAATGCGTCCGGCGCCCTCAAGGAGCGCGTGAAACAGGAACAGGCGCTGGCTGCGTGCTGAGCCCGCGGGGCGATTTTTCCGAACAGGATCCGGCCCGCGGGCCAGACAAACTCCCTGCCATCATCGCCGCCGTCTCGGGAGGCAGCGATTCGACCGCCCTGCTTTTTCTCCTCAAACATCATCTCGACCGGACGGCACCGAACACGCGCCTTGTCGCGGTGACGATCGACCATGGCCTGCGCCCGGAAGCCGCCGATGAAGCGACGGCGGTGGCACGGCTTGCCGCGTCGCTCGGCGTCGGGCACCGGACGCTGTTTTGGGATGGGCCGAAACCCTCGACGGGTGTCGCCGCCGCGGCGCGCGAGGCGCGTTACCGGCTGCTGGCAGAGGCCGCGTCGGATGCCGGCGCCACCGCCATCGTCACCGCCCACACTGCCGACGACCAGGCCGAAACCGTGGCCATGCGCCGCGCCCGCAACGATGGGCCGGGACTGGCCGGCATGGCGCCGGCGACGCTGTTCGATGGGCGGGTGTGGATTTTGCGACCGCTGCTGGCGGCGCGGCGGCAGGCGCTGCGGAGATATCTTCACGATCAGGGCGTCGGCTGGATCGACGATCCGAGCAATGCCGACGGCCGTTCTGAGCGGGTGCGCGTCCGCGCCGCACTGGCGGCCGACGGCGGCGAAAGCGTCGGCCCGCTGCTCGACCTTGCCCGCGCTGCCGCGGCGCAGCGCCGAGAGCTCGGCGGACGTGCGGCGATGCTGATCGCGCGCTTCGCGCAGCTGGCCGCGCCAGGGCTTATCCATGTCGGCGCGCCTTTCCTGAGCGAAGGGGATCGCGAGGCCATCATGCATGCGCTGCGGGTGCTGCTGGCCGTCGCGGGCGGCTCGCCTCACCTGCCCGACGCCGCGCGGGCGCAGGCGCTGCTCGACGAGATGGCGCAAGGGCCGCATCGCGCCACTTTGTCGCGGGCGCTGGTCGCCGGCCGCCGGGACGGTCTCTGGATCTGCCGCGAGGGGCGCGGCTTGCCTTCGCCGCAGCCGGCGACCGACGGGATGATCTGGGACGGGCGGTTTCGGATCGCGGCCGGGCCGGAGGCGCAGGCGGCTGGGATTAGGCCGCTCGTCGTTGCTGATGACGGGGAGACCATCGAGGGCGACGACATGCCCAGGAGCATGGTGCGTGCCGCGGTTGCCGCCATGCCCGCCGTTGTTTGGCGGGGCGCGCGACTCGTCGGGCTTGGCGTCGCGGAATATGCGGCTACGGAGGCCACCGGCTGGAGCATAACCCCTATTGCCGCGCCATGGGCGCGCTTCCTGCCATGCTTCGATCTGGAGCTAGCGCGCGCCGTTTCGGCGGTCATCGGCGCCGCCGCCATCCCGGACGCGCCATGCATAGGTCACATTGTCACGCCAGCTTAACCGGATAGAGGGGTTTCGCTTGGCATTATCGACCGCCCTCCCTATGTTACGGGGCATCACATCTTACTCTGGACGCATGCCCGGCATCGGGCGTGGACGGGACGCCTGATGAATCCGAATTACCGCAACCTTGCGCTCTGGGCGATCATCGCCGTGCTGCTGATCGCGCTGTTCAACCTGTTCCAGACGCCGCAGACGCGCGGGGCCTCCACCGAGGTGGCCTATTCGGAATTCCTGCGCGACCTGTCGTCCGGCCGCATCAAGAGCGTCACCATCGTCGGCGACCGGATCAGCGGCACCTATGTCGACAACGCCGCCGGCTTCCAGACCTACTCGCCGGGCGATTCCACGCTGGTGTCGCGGCTCGAGGAGAAGGGCGTCACCATCAACGCCCGTCCGGAGACCGACGGCTCCAACTCGATCTTCGGCTACCTGATCTCGTGGCTGCCGATGATCCTCATCCTCGGCGTCTGGATATTCTTCATGCGCCAGATGCAGTCCGGTTCCGGCCGGGCGATGGGTTTCGGCAAGTCGAAGGCCAAGCTGCTGACCGAGGCCCATGGCCGCGTCACCTTCCAGGACGTGGCGGGCGTCGACGAGGCCAAGCAGGATCTGGAAGAGATCGTCGAATTCCTGCGCGATCCGCAGAAGTTCCAGCGGCTGGGCGGCAAGATTCCGCGCGGCGTGCTGCTCGTCGGCCCTCCGGGCACCGGCAAGACGCTGCTGGCGCGCTCCGTCGCCGGCGAGGCCAACGTGCCGTTCTTCACCATCTCCGGCTCGGACTTCGTCGAGATGTTCGTCGGCGTCGGCGCCAGCCGCGTGCGCGACATGTTCGACCAGGCCAAGAAGAACGCGCCCTGCATCATCTTCATCGACGAGATCGACGCGGTCGGCCGCCATCGCGGCGCCGGCCTGGGCGGCGGCAACGATGAGCGCGAGCAGACGCTGAACCAGCTGCTGGTCGAGATGGACGGTTTCGAATCGAACGAGTCGATCATCCTGATCGCCGCCACCAATCGGCCCGACGTGCTCGACCCGGCGCTGCTGCGCCCCGGCCGTTTCGACCGCCAGGTCGTGGTGCCGAACCCCGACATCAACGGCCGCGAGAAGATCCTCAAGGTGCATGTGCGCAACGTGCCGCTGGCGCCGAACGTCGACCTGAAGGTGGTGGCGCGGGGTACGCCGGGCTTCTCCGGCGCCGACCTGATGAACCTCGTCAACGAGGCGGCGCTGATGGCTGCGCGGCGCAACAAGCGCCTCGTCACCATGCAGGAGTTCGAGGACGCCAAGGACAAGGTGATGATGGGCGCCGAGCGCCGCTCCACCGCCATGACCCAGGCCGAGAAGGAACTGACCGCCTATCACGAGGCCGGCCACGCCATCCTGGCGCTCAACGTGCCTTCGGCCGACCCGCTGCACAAGGCGACCATCATCCCGCGCGGTCGTGCGCTCGGCATGGTGATGCAGCTGCCGGAAGGCGACCGCTACTCGATGAGCTACAAATACATGGTGTCGCGCCTCGCCATCATGATGGGCGGCCGCGTCGCCGAAGAGTTCAAGTTCGGCAAGGAGAACATCACCTCGGGCGCCGCCTCCGACATCGAGCAGGCGACCAAGCTGGCGCGCGCCATGGTCACTCGTTGGGGTTTCTCCGACAAGCTCGGCCATGTCGCCTACGGCGAGAACCAGGAAGAGGTGTTCCTTGGCCACTCGGTGGCGCGCACCCAGAACGTCTCGGAAGAAACCGCGCAGATCATCGACGCCGAGGTGCGCCGGCTGATCGACGAGGCCTACTCCTTCGCCAAGCAGGTGCTGACGAAGAAGAAGAAGGAATGGATCGCCATCGCCGAAGGGCTGCTCGAATACGAGACGCTGTCCGGCGACGAGATCAAGCAGCTGATCGCCGGCCAGAAGCCGTCGCGCGACCTCGGCGACGACACGCCGCCGTCGCGCGGCTCGGCCGTGCCGAAGGCCGGCGCCTCGGGCGGCGGCCGCCGTAAGAAGAGTGGCGAGGAGCCCGAAGGCGGCGGCATGGAGCCGCAGCCTCAGGGCTGAGTTTTCCATTCGAGAACAAAGTTCAACGGCGGGCCGTTTGCCCGCCGTTTTCTTTTGTCCGGCCCTTGTCGCGTCACCGCGGACCGCTCTTACGGATCAACGCCGACGGGCGGATCAACACGTGTCGAAAGCACCGCGCCGACACTGGCGCAGATGACGGCGGCGATGCCTACGACCTGTTGCGGATTGAGTGCCTCGTGCAGGATCGCATAGCCGGCGAGAGCGCCGATCCCGGGCTCGGCGCTCATCAATATGCCGAAGGTCGCCGCAGGCAGGCGCTTCAGCGCGAGCATTTCCAGGGTGAACGGCAGCAGTGGCGTGAGCAGGGCGAGGCCGGCGGTGTACATCGCCAGGTCCCCCGGCAATTCCAGCCGCGTCTCGGCGAGCCCGAACGGCGTCGCGACAAGCGCGGCGAAGAAGAAAGAGATCGCGAGGCCGTCCAGGCCGCGGAAAGTCGTACCGACCCGCTTGCTGAGCAGGATGTAGGAACCCCAGCCCACACCGGCCAGGAGTGCAAGGCCGAAACCGACGGGATCGATGGCCCATCCTTGCCGGTCGAGCACCAGAGCTAACACACCGGCCAGAGCGAGCAGCAGCCAGACGACGCGCCAACTGCGCGCGAAGCCGAGCGCAGCCACGCCGAGCGGCCCGAGAAACTCTATTGCAACGACCAGCCCAAGCGGCACCCTCGCGATCGCCGACAGGAAAGCCAGCATCATCAAGGCGATCACTGCACCCAGAGCCAGTGCCGCGAGGATCTCCTTGCCCGCGTAGCTGCGCAGTTTCGGACGGATCAGCAGCGCCAGAATGATCGCCGCCCACGTCAGGCGCCCCCAATTGGTGGCGAAAGGCCCGTAGTCATCGATGACCGGCCGCGCCAGGGCAGAGCCAACCTGCACGGAAATCATAGCAGCCACCGCCATCATGGTGGCGGTGGCGATACCGGCCTGCCCGCCTGGCGCTGAGTTCGTTACCCTTTCCTCGATCTTCTGCACAGCGCTTCTCTGATGAAAACCCGCAGACGGGCGTAAGCCGCAACATTAACGAGGAAGACGGGCCGCAATCTATGTTGCAGCACAGGCAGAACATCGGTCCTGTCCTTGCCGAAAGTGGCATGCTGCAAAGCATCGCGCGGGCATCACTCGACGGCTGACACGATGCGTCCAACTGCCCGCGCCGGAGGCCATTGGGCATCATCCCGAAGGACAAAGATCATGCGACAAAACAAACAGACAGAGCGGAAAGCCGTTTCACCTTGTCCGCTCTATGCCGCCATCAGCGTTTTCACCTTGCGCATGTCGTCGCGGAAGCGTGTGCGTTCCGCCTCCTTCTCCTCCGTCTCGCGGATGCGCAGGATGAAGGAGGGGTGGATGGTCAGGAACACCCGCAATCCGTCGGCCCTTTCGACCACCTGTCCGCGCATCCTGGTGATTGGCACCGGCTTGCCCAGCAGGGATTGCGCGGCGGTCGCGCCCAGCGCCACCACGAGGCCGGGCTTCAGCAAGGAAAGCTCCTTGTCCAGCCACCAGCGGCAGGCCTGCACTTCGCCGGCATTGGGTTTGGAGTGGATGCGCCGCTTGCCGCGCGGCTCGAACTTGAAGTGCTTCACCGCATTGGTGACATAGACTTTTTCGCGGTCCACATCGGCCTCCGCCAGGATGGCATCGAATACTTTTCCCGCCGGGCCGACGAACGGCTTGCCGGCCAGATCCTCCTGATCGCCCGGCTGCTCGCCGACAAAGACCACGCTGGCATCCCGTGGTCCTTCACCGAACACGGTCTGCGTTGCGTCGCGCCACAGCGGACAGCGGCGGCAGCCGGCAGCGGCGATGCGAAGCTCCTCGATCGTGCCAGCGTCTTCGCCGCTCGGGGTCTCGGCCGGCTGCCCCCGTGCCCAGTGTTTTGCCTGGACATTGGCGTGATGGGGCGCGGGAACGCTCGGCATCTTCTCCACCATCTCTCTCGCCGCCTCGCCGGCACCGGCGATCAGTTCCGGGATCAGTCCGGCCTCGGGCAGGTTGCGCCAGTATTTCTTCGGCATCTCGGCCTGCATCGCCTTCACCTTCAACCGGGCGGGGTTGAAGATGTTCCGGAAATAGGTGCGCCACAGCTCCTCGGTGGCGTCCTCGGCAGGCGCGTCGCGGGATGAAGCACCTTCGCCGATCAGCAATCTGCCGCCGTCCCAGCTGGCGGAGGCATGCGGCGTCAGGATCGTCCAGCACATGCCGGTAAAACGGCTGACGAAGAAAGGCGCGTTGCGTTCGAGGATATAATGGTCAGGCTCGAACCACGCCACATAGCGCGCGTCCGCTCCTTCGCCGATCTGCCGGAAGCGCACGAAGGCCCGCATCTTGTGGATGTCGCGACGGACCGCCTTCTCCATCGCCTCGAACCGCCTGACGTCGGAATCGGACGCGATGTCGAGCAGGTTGCGGTTGGCCTGCAGGCGCCAGAGCAGCCGGTAGAGGAAACCGAAACGCTGAGGCTCGGCATGACAGCCGACGGCCTCCGCCCGCTCGACGAAAACCCGCGGCACATGCAGGACCGCACCGGCCGGCGGCTGCGGAAGCGTGTTTCCGCGCGTGCCGAGAAGGTCGCGCGCGGCATCGCCGACCGCCCAGACGACGCGCTCGGGCGCGATGCCGTTCAGCGCGAGCGAGCGCGCAGCGCTTCGCCAGCCGTCGAAATCCGTCTCACCGGCGAGATGAATGGAAAAGCAGTCGCGATCCGCGCGCACGGCATGGTTCATGCGAAAAGCTCCATCTGCCGGGGTTTCGGGACCAGTTTCTGGCGCAGGCCCGGCCGGTCGAGCAGGCCGCCGGGCGACCAGCCTTCCGCCACGATGAATGGCCTGACCTTGGCGATCGAGCCGCAGAGCCGTCCGACATCCTCCAGCCGCAATCTGCGAAACCGCCTTGTGCCGAGAATTCGATCCACCGCTTTAGTGCCGAGCCCGGGCACGCGCAAAAGCGCCTCGCGCTCGGCGCGATTGACGTCGACCGGAAAGCGGGCGCGGTTGCGCAAGGCCCAGGCGAGTTTCGGGTCGACGGCAAGGTCGAGCATGCCGTCGGCAACGCCCTCGAGGATTTCGTGCTGGGCAAACCCGTAGAAGCGCATCAGCCAGTCGGCCTGATAGAGCCGGTGTTCACGCATCAGCGGCGGCTTGCGGAGCGGCAACGCCTTCGAGGCGTCCGGGATCGGACTGAAGGCGGAGTAATAGACGCGCCGCAGATGATAGCTGCCGTAGAGCCTTGCGCTCGTCTTCAAGATGCCGTCGTCCGAGGTCGCGTCGGCACCGACGATCATCTGCGTCGACTGGCCGCCGGGCGCGAACCGTTCGCGCCGGCCGGTCTGCAGTGTCGGCTCGCGTTTCTCCTCGATCTTGCTGCGCAGCTTCGCCATCGACAGCCGGATGGTCTCCGGCCGCTTCTCCGGCGCCAGCCGCTGCACGCCCTCGTCCGTCGGCAGCTCGACATTGATCGACAGCCGGTCGGCGTACAGGCCGGCGCGCTCGATCAGCTCCGGCGCGCATTCGGGAATGGTCTTGAGGTGGATATAGCCGCCGAATTTTTCGTCGATCCGCAGCCGGCGGGCGACCTCGATCATCTCCGCCATCGTCTCGTCGGGCGAGCGGATGACGCCGGAGGACAGGAACAGGCCTTCGATATAGTTGCGCTTGTAGAAACCCAGGGTGAGCCGCACCACCTCGTCGATGCTGAAGCGCGCCCGGCGCACGTTCGAGGACGACCGGTTGATGCAGTAGCTGCAATCGTAGATACAGAAATTGGTCAGCAGGATTTTCAGGAGCGAGATGCAGCGCCCGTCCGGAGCGTAGGCGTGGCAGATGCCGCTGCCTTCGGTCGAGCCGATGCCGCCGCTTTTCAGCGAATCGCGCTTTGCCCCGCCGGACGAGGCGCAGGATGCGTCGTACTTGGCCGCGTCGGCGAGGATCGCGAGCTTTTCCTGGGTAGTGAGCCGAGCCATTTGTTCATGATATGTTCTTTCGTTGAGCCGCGCTATATCAAACGACGTAGCGGCCACGATTTCCCGGTGGGAGACCTAAACCTCGTGCAGATAGAGGTGGTAGTCGAGCTCGGTGACGGTGCGCGCCACGCGCAGGTACTCGGCCCGCTTGATCGCTGTGAAGGTGCGGTGCAGATCCTCGCCCAGCGCCTCCTTCAGGAAGGACGAGGCCTTCGCCGCCTCGATCGCCGTGCGCCAGTCGGACGGTGCGTCGGCAAGCGTCGGTGCGTTCTCGTAGCCGTTGCCGGTGGTCTCGGCGCCGGGGTCGATCTGTTCGTCGAAGCCCTTGGCAAGGCCGGCCAGGATGACGGCGGCCACCAGGTAAGGATTGGTGTCGACGCCGGCCGGCCGATGCTCGATGCGCCGGTTCTTGACGTCGCCGGCCGGTACCCGCAGCGCCACCGAGCGGTTGTTCGCTCCCCAGGTCGGGGCGATCGGCGCATAGGACTGGGCAACGAACCGCCGCCACGAATTGGCGTGCGGGGCAAACACCAGCATCGATTCCGGCATTGTCGCCGCCAGTCCGCCGATGCCGTGCAGCAGCGTCGGCGCCCATTGGCCTTCGGCACGTTCGGAAAAGATGTTGCCGCCGGCGTCGTCGAGCATCGAGACGTGGAAATGCATGCCGGAGCCGGCGTAGCGCTCGACCGGCTTGGCCATGAAGCAGGCGGTGACGCCATGGCGGCGCGCCTGCATGCGCACGATGCGCTTCAGCATCACCAGATCGTCGGCGGCGCGCATGACGTCCTTGCGGTAGCGCAGCGTCAGCTCGTACTGGCCCGGCGCGTATTCGGAGATCACCGTCTCGGCCGGGATGTCCTGGGCGGCGCAGGCGGCATAGATGTCGGAGAACAGCGGCTCCATGCCATGCAGGTGATCGACGGAATAGACCTCTGTCTTGCCGCTGTGGCGCCCGTCCAGCACCGCGCCGGCCGGCTTTACCCTGCGCTCCTTGTCGCGCTCGTTGGCGAACAGGAAAAACTCCAGCTCGAATGCGCCGGCCGGGTGCAGGCCCTTGCCGGCCAGCCGCTCGATCTGCCGCGCCAGCGCATGCCGCGGGTCCGAGGTCATCGGCGTGCCGTCGAGACGGTACATCGACATCAGCACCTGGGCGCGCGGCGGCTGCGTGCCGTGCAGCCGGACCAGCGTGCCGGGGACAGGCCAGGCGCGCAGGTCGCCGTCGCCGGAATCCCAGATCAGCCCGGTCTCGTGCACGTCCTCGCCGGTGATGTCGAGGCCCAGGATGGAGATCGGCAGGTGGCGGCCGCTTTCGTAAATGCCGGTCAGTTCGTGCCGGCGAACGATCTTGCCGCGGCCGATGCCGTTGGTGTCGGTCAGCACGATGTCGAAGGCTTCGACATCGGGATTGGCGTCGAGGAAACGCCTGGCTTCGTCCAGGTTAGAACCGGAAGGAGAAATCGTCATCATTTACTCGGCGTAGTGTTTCCGCGCTTGTCTCACGCCGCCAGTTCCGCTGCAATGTCGGCGAAGGCGACGACCAGCCGGTCGACCTGGCGCCGCGATGTCGCGGGCGATACCAGCATCATGTTGTGGAACGGCGCGATCAGCACGCCGCGGTTGACCAGCGCCACATGGATCGCCGCCTCCAGCGCCGGCGCGTGCGCCGCGTCGGCCTCGCCGCCATTGCGCAGCGGCCCGGGCGCGCAGACGAACTCGACGCGGGCGCCCACCCGCACCACATGCCACGGCAAGGCGTGACGTTCGACGGCGGCGGTAAGGCCGGCCTGCAGGCGCACCGCCAGCCGCTCCATGTGGTCGTAATTCTCGTCGGTCATCACCGCTTCAAGCGTCGCCCGCATCGCGGCGAACTGCAGCGGGTTGGCCGACAGCGTCGTGCCGATGCCGGAATAACCCGGCTCCTTGGTGGCGAGATAGCGGTCGTAGCGCTCGGCGACATCGCCCGAGAGGCCCCAGACACTCGCCGGAACGCCGCCGGCGATGGGTTTTCCCAGCACGAAGATGTCGGGCTCCAGCCCATGCTTGCGGGTGAAGCCGCCCGGCGCGGTCGAGATGGTGTGCGTCTCGTCGATCAGCAGCAGCGTGCCGGTCTCCCGGGTCAGCCGCCGCAGCTCGGCGTGGAAGTCAGGTGTGGGCTCGACCATGCAGCAATTGGTCAAGACCGGCTCGGTGACGACGCAGGCGACGTCATGGTCCGCCAGCGCCGCCTCGAGCGCCGGGATATCGTTGAACTCGATCACCTTGCTGTGCCGGCTCAGGTCGCGATATTCGCCGGCGAGCCCGCGTTTGTTGGCTGGCCGGCCATTGTCGAGCCGCACGAAGGTCTCGTCGACCGCGCCGTGATAGCAACCGTTGAACACCAGAATTTTCGGCCGTCCGGTGACGGCGCGGGCGACGCGCAGCGCAAAACGGTTGGCGTCGCTCGCCGTCGTGGCGATCTGCCAGCGCGGCAGCCCGAATTTCTGCACCAGCAGCTTGCCGACCGCCGCCGCGTCGTCGGAGGGCAGCATGTAGGTCAGGCCGCGCGCGCTTTGCCTGCGGATGGCTCGGGCCACCGGCGGCGGCGAGTGACCGAACATCGAGCCGGTGTCGCCGAGGCAGAAATCGGCCAGACGGTTGCCGTCGATGTCGACGATGGACGCACCCCTTGCGCTCTCGACCATGATCGGAAACGGCGTCGGCCAGTCCTGCATCCACAACATCGGCACGCCGCCGAGATAGCCGGCCAGCCCGTCGCCGAAGGCCTTTTCCGACCTGGGCCGCGCGGCGCGGAACGCCGCGGCTTCCCGTTCGCGCAACGCCGCGATGCGCGCCGATGCGATGCCGCCGGAATTGCTGCTTGTCGTGCCGGTCATGATTCCCCTCTCGCCAGCGCACTCATGCCAAACGGCTCGGCCACCGGCAAGGCGCCGGAATGCAAGGGGATCGCTCCAACGGCGGCGTCAACCGCGCATCATCCTCGCAGCGATCAGTCGCCCGGACGGGTGAGGAACGCCGCGCGGATGGCTTCGGCCATGCCGTCGATCGCCGCGCCGGCTGCGCTCGGGTTGCGGCGCAGAACCACATGCGCCGAGTCGATCACGCCAAAACCGTCGGCGACGGTGAGCTCGCGGCAACCGGGCGGGATGTTGCTGCGTGACAGCGGCGCGACCGCGAGGCCGGAGGCGGCGGCGAGCTTCAGGCCGCCGCTGTTGTCGCTCATATAGGCGATGCGATAATCGACGCCGCGCTGCTCCAGCGACTTCAGCGCGAATTCGCGGCACCAGTTGGAGTTCTGGTAGACGGCGACCGGCAGCGGCGTCTCGGCGTGGCGCGGGTTGCTGATGGAAGTGACCCATACCGTTGGGTCGATCATCAGGATGTCCTTTCCGGAAAAATGCTCCCATTCGAACACCACGGCGAGGTCGAGCTCGCCGCTGTTCAACGCCGCTATCTGCGTGGCCGAGCTGGCGAAACGCACGGTGATCTCGACCCGCGGATGCTGCTTGGCGAATTCGCCGAGCGCCTGTGCCAGCACGGTGAAGCCGTACTCCTCGGGAATGCCGATACGGACCGGGCCGTCGAGCGGCGCGGCCCGCAGCGTCGAGGCGGTTTCGTCGAGAAGCGAGACGATGCGGCGCGCATTGCCGACCAGCGCCTCGCCCTTGCGGCTCAGCCTGACGCCGCGCGAACCGCGCTCGAACAGGCTGTCGCCGACCACCTGCTCCAGCTTGCGGATCTGCATCGAAACGGCCGACTGCGTGCGGCCCATGCGGTCGGCGGCACGGGTGACGTTGCCGGTATCGGCGACGGCCACGAAAGTGCGCAGGAGATCGCTGTCGAGGTTCATCACTGCACGCCATCAAGAGTGCTTATGTCAGACATCATTGCTATTCGTTTGCGGCATGTCAATCGACGCTGCTAGCTTGCGATTCGCAAACTTCCCGGACGATTGTCCGATACGAGTCCTCACTCGGCCCGCGGTTCTCTTGGATCGCGGGTTCTTTTTTGTTGCATGATTGTAGTGTTGCCGGCCTTCTCCGCGCCGCGGCGGCTTCCTACTTGCGCCTTGCCGCGATAAGCCGCGCGGACGGAGTGAATGCGTGGACAAGCAGGGGCAGGGAAAGCGGGCGCTTCTGGTCGTCAACCCGCGTGCGCGGCGCGGGACGGGCTCGATCGCCGCCGCGGTACGCGTGCTCGAGGCCGCCGGCATCGACGTGGAAGAGGTCCGGGTCAGCGAGCAGGATACGATCGACGACGTCATCCGCGCCGGCGCCGGCCGCGTCGACATGGCGATCGTCGGTGGCGGCGACGGCACGCTCAACGCGGCCGCGCCGGCGCTGGCCGAGACCGGCCTGCCGCTCGGCGTGCTGCCGCTCGGCACCGCCAACGACTTCGCCCGCACCGTTGCGATTCCGGCCGACCCGGTCGCGGCGGCCGAAATCATCCGCGCCGGCCATCTGCGTGACATCGACCTCGGCGACGTCAACGGCCACCTGTTCTTCAACGTCGCCAGCATCGGCTTCAGCGCCGAGCTGGCCGCCGAGCTGACCCAGCATGCCAAGCAGCGCTGGGGCGTCTTCGGCTACGCCATCGTGGCGGCGCGCATCCTGCTGCGCTCGCGGCTGTTCACCGCTTATGTCGACCATGACGGCACCACCGAGCGCATCCGCACCATGCAGGTGTCGATCGGCAACGGCCGCTTCTACGGCGGCGGCATGACGGTGGAGGAAACCGCGACGGCGGAGGACGGCAAGCTCGACCTCTACAGCCTGGAAGTCGATCACTGGTGGCGGCTTTTGGCGCTGCTGCCCAGCCTGCGCAAGGGCACGCAAGGCAGATGGGACGACGTGCGCGCCTTCCAGACCACCGAGGTGACGATCCGCACCAGCCGGCGGCGGCCGGTCAACACCGACGGCGAGCTGTCGACCTACACGCCGGCGCGTTTCCGCATCCGGCCGAAGGCGATCCGGGTCTTCGCGCCGCCGAAGCAGCCGGCAGCCTGAGGTCAGGCGTCGCCGGTGACCACGCCGACGAAGGGCAGCTCGCGGAAAGCGTGGGCGACATCCATGCCGTAGCCGACGACGAAATAGTCGGGGCAGTCGAAGCCGACGAAGTCGGCGTTTATTTCCGTCTGCCGGCGCATGCGCTTGTCGAGCAGCACGGCGATGGAGCAGCTCTTCGCGCCGCGCGACAGCATCAGCTCGCGGGTGTAGCGTAGCGTCTTGCCCGATTCGAGGATGTCGTCGATCAGAAGGACGTCGCGGCCCCTCACCTCGTTGTCGATATCGCGCAGCACCCTGACCTCGCCGCTGGTGGTGCCGGCGCCGTAGCTGGAGATGAAGATGAACTCGACTTCCGGCGACAGGCCGACATCGTGCATGGCCCGGATCAGGTCGGCGGCGAACACGAACGAGCCCTTGAGGATCGAGATGACCAGCAGGTCGTGATAGTCGTGCTCGGCGATTTCCTTGGCGAGCTCGAGGTTGCGCCGCGCGATGGTGGAAGCGCTGAACAGCACTTCGATCTGTTTGTTGCGGACGACCGGCATCGGCGGCTTCCTATCTGGCGAAGGTGACGGCGACTGTATTCACTCCGTTCTTAGGCACGTCGAGGCGGCTCGAAAAGACGAATCGTTCGCCTGGTTCCAGGCTGCGCGCCGATGTCCCCAGCTTGTAGCGCGTGACGGCTCCGTTGCCGCCGGAAACATGGATCTCCAGTGCCGGCAGCTCGGCGCGCGCCGGGCCGGCATTGCCGGCCTCGCCGTCGACGAGCAGCACCGGCTTCGGCCCCGAGCGGTCGACGCGGGCGCTGATGTCAGAGAGCGTGAAGCTGGAATGGCTGTCGGCCGACGCCAGAAGCGCCGGGCCACCCATATGGCTGACCAGCGAATGCCCGCCCGATACCCAGAAGGCGGTGGCCGCGAGGCCTACACCGATTGTCCAGAACAGCAATCCGCCGTGTTTTTTCACAGTTGGCGGAGCGGTGTCTCGGGCTAGAAATGCCAGCCTGTCCGACGGCTCGACCCGGAGCGACTGGGGCGGGGGCGCGTAAATACCTACGACCTCGAACTCGGCGTCGACGACGTCGGGGTCGGTGCCCCGCAGGCGGCCGATCGGCAGCGGAACGCCGGCCGCCATGATTTCGCCGGGAACCGGACGTGTTGTGCTGGCTTCGGCCATGCGGTCGGCATCTCCATCCTGTCGGCCGGACGGGCAGACGGGTCGGCGCCATTTCACCGCGTCATCCTTAACCGCCGGTTAACCATGCGCGCCGAAGGTCGTTTCAAACCAGCAGAGTGCTTCGCGCGCCCGGGAATCCAGTTTTGATCCGCTTCGAGAATGTCGGCCTGCGCTACGGGATGGGCCCGGAGATTCTCCGGGACATCTCGTTCCAGATTCCGCCGAGCTCCTTCCAGTTTCTGAGCGGTCCCTCAGGCGCCGGCAAGACGACGCTGCTGCGCCTGCTGTTCATGTCGCTCAAGCCGACGCGCGGCCTGATCAACGTGTTCGGCAAGGACCGCGCCCGGATCACCCGGCAGGAACTGCCGCTGATGCGCCGGCGCATCGGCATCGTCTTCCAGGATTTCCGCCTGCTCGACCACATGACCACCTACGAGAACGTGGCGCTGCCGCTCCGGGTCCGCGGCCGCGACGAGGCGAGCTACCGCGCCGACGTCGCGGAACTGCTCAAATGGGTCGGCCTGGGCGAGCGCATGCATGTGCTGCCGCCGGTGCTGTCGGGCGGCGAGAAGCAGCGTGCCGCGATCGCCCGGGCGCTGATCGAGCAGCCCGAGATCCTGCTTGCCGACGAGCCTACCGGCAATGTCGACCCGCCGCTGGCGCGCCGCCTGCTGCGGCTGTTCATCGAGCTCAACCGGCTGGGCACCGCCGTCGTCATCGCCACGCACGATCTCGCGCTGATGGAGCAGGTCGACGCCCGCCGCATGATCCTGTCGAACGGAAGGCTCGACATCTATGATTGAGGTGCCGGCCGAGGTCGCGGCCCATGCATCCGCCGCCGGGACGCCGCGCGCCCACCGCGCGGCGACGCCGATCGTGCCGGCGCGCGACGTCGCCGGGCGGGCGCTGGTGCTGGTCATAGCCATCATGACCTTCCTGTCCTGTCTGACGCTGGGCGCGGTTACCCTGGTGCGCGACACCGCCGCGGTGTGGCAGAACCAGATCGCGCGCGAGGCGACCATCCAGATCAAGCCGGTCGACGGGCTCGACATGGAGGCCGCGTTGGCAGAGGCGGCCGGCATCGCCGGCACGTTCAAGGGCGTCACCGGCGTGCGCATCGTCGATCGAGACGCCACCGCGCGGCTGCTCGAGCCATGGCTCGGCTCTGGCCTCGACATCGACGAACTGCCGGTGCCGCGCCTGGTGATCGTCACCATCGACCAGGCCAGCCCGCCCGATTTCACCGCGATGCGCACGGCGCTGACGGCGAAGCTGCCGAGCCTGTCGCTCGACGACCACCGCACCTGGGTCGACCGGCTGGTGGCGATGTCGCGCACCACGGTGATGCTGGGCCTCGCCGTGCTGGTGCTGATGCTGGCGGCGACCGTGCTCACCGTCGTGTTCGCCACGCGCGGCGCCATGGCCGGCAACGGCCATATCATCGAGGTGCTGCATTTCGTCGGCGCGGAAGCCCGCTTCATCGCCATGGAATTTCGCCGCCACTTCCTGCTGACCGGCATGAAGGGCGCGGCAGCCGGCGGCGCCGCGGCGATTGCCGTTTTCCTCGCCTTCTCGTTCTGGTCGACGCGCAACCTGGCGACCCCGCAGGCCGACCAGGCGGCCGCGCTATTCGGCAATTTTTCGATCGGGATGCTGGGTTACGCAGGCGTGGCGCTAATCGTGCTGGTGATCGGCGCCCTCACGGCGGCAACCTCGCACGTCACGGTGATTTCCCATCTGAACGACCTGGAGTTCCGCCAGCCGGACGGGTGATCGGGCCGGTCGGGAGGCCGTGGCGCTCTACCCAACCGTGTGATTCGGAGCTACAATTTGTCGATGCTGCAGATGATTTCGAGCGATTCGGTGGGCGGCAAGCCGCGCCGGCGTGGCGTCGTCGCAGCCTTGCGCATTGCCGCATTCCTGATCGTCGGCACCGCCGGGCTGTTCGTCGGCGGCTTCGGCCTCTTCGCCAATCACGTGAGCGCGCTGGTCACCCCGAAGGACGTGCCGCCCGCCGACGCCATCATCGTGCTCACCGGCGGGCAGGCTCGGCTCGACGCGGCGATCGACCTGCTGAAATCCGGCAAGGGTCAGCGGCTGCTGATCAGCGGCGTCCATCCCGCCGCCAGCCGCAACAGCCTGCGCGCCGCCACCGGCGGCGACCGCGACCTGTTCCGCTGCTGTGTCGACATCGACTACGCCGCGCTCGACACCATCGGCAATGCCGAGGAGACCGCCAAGTGGGTGCAAAGCCACGACTATGGCAGCGTCATCCTCGTCACCAACAATTACCACATGCCGCGCACTCTGCTTGAGATGAACCGCCTCGTGGAAAACGCCCGGCTGGAGCCCTACCCGGTCGTCAACCGTCGGCCGGATGACGGCGGCTGGCTGGCCAAGCCCGACGCCTTGCGCGTCGTGCTTACCGAATACACCAAATATGTCGCGGCCCTGGCCCGCGGCGTGCTGCCCGGACGCGCCCTCTCGCATGAAAGCGACGAACCCCGTCACACCGCTACGATCCGCAAGGCGGCCGCCCAGCCCTGACGGCTGTGCAGTGCCGTTGTGCACCGCCCCATGGCTGATGTACGAACGGCCCGTCTGAGGTTAGGAACGTTCCGGCTTATGCTCGTGCTGAGATCCCTGGTGTTCAACACCGTTTTTTATCTGAACCTGATCGTTCAGATGATCCTGTGGGCGCCGCTGTTTTTCCTGATGCCGCGCAAGGCGGCGTGGTTCGTGCCGAAATTCTGGGCGCGCTCCAGCCTGTGGCTGCAGGAGAAGCTCGCCGGCACCAGATCCGAGATCACCGGCCTGGAGAATCTGCCCGAGGGTTCGTTCATCCTGGCACCGAAACACCAGTCGTTCTGGGACGCGATCGCCTTTCTCCCCTACCTTCGCGACCCGCTCTACATCCTCAAGCGCGAGCTCACCTGGATTCCGTTCTTCGGCTGGTACATCCTGAAGATGCGGCTGATCCCGATCGACCGCGGCAGCCGCTCGCGCGCCTTGAAAAAGGCGGTGGTGGATACCCGCCGCGAGATGGCCGACAACCGCCAGCTGATCATCTATCCCGAAGGCACGCGCCGCGCTCCCGGCGACGAACCCGCCTACAAATATGGCATCGTCGAGCTCTATGCGCAGCTCGGCATGCCGGTGGTGCCTGTCGCCCATGTCGCCGGCCTGTTCTGGCCGCGGCGAAAATTCATGCGTTATCCCGGCACGATCAAGGCGCGCTTCCTGCCGCCCATTCCGGCGGGCCTGGACCGCGAGGAATTCATGCGCCGGCTGATCGGCGAGACGGAAGCCGGCTGCGACGCGCTGCTCCTGGATGCCGCCCGCACGCCCGGCCACCCGCCGCTGCCGCCGACGGCGATGAAACGGCTCGGCGAGCTGCAGGCAGGCTCGGTCGAGGCTTGATGCCCGGACGATCCGATGACGATCCGACAAGGCAGTTGACGACCCCATGCCGGACCGTATAGTCCGCTGCCGTTCATGCCCGCTCAGGGCAGGGCCCCTGTGGCGGAATTGGTAGACGCGGCAGACTCAAAATCTGTTGCCTTCACGGGCGTGCTGGTTCGATCCCGGCCAGGGGCACCATCTCCAACGCGTGTTCGTCTCTTTCACCGTCCGAGACCGGCACGGCCGGCGGAGGTTACGGATTCGGACAACCTGTCTCGCGTGCCGATCCCGGCAATTTCAGCGCGCCTGCGAGAAACTCACGCCCCCAGACGAACATTCGGTGCAGGAAAAAGCCCGGCGCGAAGGCCGGGCTGATCTTCCGATATCGGGCTGAGGAGCCGCCGTCAGTGATCCATCGCCTTGACGATCTCTTCGGTCATCTTCTTGGCGTCGCCGAGCAGCATCATGGTGCCGTCCTTGTAGAACAGCGTGTTGTCGATGCCGGCGTAGCCGGAGCCGAGCGAGCGCTTGACGAACAGGCAGGTGCGCGCCTTGTCGACGTCGAGGATGGGCATGCCGTAGATCGGCGAAGACTTGTCGTCGCGCGCCGACGGGTTGGTGACGTCGTTGGCGCCGATGACGTAGGCGACGTCGGCCTGCGCGAACTCGGAGTTGATGTCCTCCAGCTCGAACACCTCGTCGTAGGGCACGTTGGCCTCGGCGAGCAGCACGTTCATGTGGCCGGGCATGCGGCCCGCCACCGGGTGGATGGCGTATTTGACCTCGACGCCCGCGGCCTTCAGCTTGTCGGCCATCTCGCGCAGCGCGTGCTGGGCCTGCGCCACCGCCATGCCGTATCCCGGCACGATGATGACCTTCTGGGCGTTCATCATCAGGTAGGCGGCGTCGTCGGCCGAGCCCTGCTTGACCGTGCGCTCGATGCCGTCGTCGGCAGCAGCAGCCGTCTCGCCGCCGAAGCCGCCGAGGATGACCGAGATGAACGAGCGGTTCATGCCCTTGCACATGATGTAGCTGAGGATCGCGCCCGACGAGCCGACCAGCGCACCGGTGATGATCAGCGCCAGGTTGCCGAGGGTGAAGCCCAGCGCCGCGGCCGCCCAACCCGAGTAGCTGTTCAGCATCGACACTACGACCGGCATGTCGGCGCCGCCGATCGGGATGATCAGCAGCACGCCGAGCAGCAGCGACAGCACCACGATCAGCCAGAACACCAGCTTGGCCTCGGTGGTGACCAGCATGACGATCAGCACTACCAGCGCGATGCCGAGCACGATGTTGATGAAGTGGCGGCCGCCGATCATGATCGGCTTGCCCGACATGCGGCCGTCGAGCTTCAGGAAGGCGATGACCGAGCCGGTGAAGGTGATGGCGCCGATGGCGACGCCGAGGCTCATCTCGACCAGCGCCTGGCTGTGGATGTCGCCGGCGGTGCCGATGCCGAAGCTCTCCGGCGCGTACATGGCGGCGGCGGCCACCATGACGGCGGCAAGGCCGACCAGGCTGTGGAAGGCGGCGACCAGCTGCGGCATCGCCGTCATGGCGATGCGCCGGGCGGTATAGGCGCCGACGCCGCCGCCGATGGCGAGGCCGACGACGATCAGCCCGAGCCCGCTTGCCGAAGGCAGCGCCAGCGCCAGCGTGGTGACGATGGCGATCGCCATGCCGATCATGCCGTAGAAATTGCCCTGCCGGCTGGTGGTCGGGTGCGACAGGCCGCGCAGCGCCAGGATGAACAGGATGCCGGAGACGAGGTAGAGGAAAGAAGCGAGGTTGGCGTTCATCGGGCGCTCACTTCTCTTTCTTCTTGTACATGGCCAGCATGCGCTGGGTGACGAGGAAGCCGCCGAAGATGTTGACGGCGGCCAGCATCAGCGCGACGAAGCCGAAGCCGGTCGCCAGCCCCGAGGCCGAGATGCCTACGGCCAGCAGCGCGCCGACCACGATCACCGAGGAGATGGCATTGGTGACGGCCATCAGCGGCGTGTGCAGCGCCGGCGTCACCGACCACACCACGTAGTAGCCGACGAAGATCGCCAGCACGAAAATGGCGAAGCGGAAGACGAACGGGTCGATGGCGCCGCCTGACAGCGCATGCGCGGCATCGCCGGCCGCATCGGCGGCACCCGGCGCGTGGGCCAGGTCCTGCACGGCAAGCTTGACCGCGGCGGTCGCCTGATCGAGCTGTTCGAGGGCTTTTTCCAGGGTTTCCATCACGCCTCTCCCCCCGTCTTCTTCGCCGCGGCTTTCCTGCGGCCGGCCGGTTTATCGGCCGCAGCCTCAGGCGTCTCGACATGTTTTTCCGGGCCGTCCTTGGGGGCGGCACCTGCGCCGCGTTTCCTGACGACGCGCGGATTGGCCGGCTCCAGCGGCTCGACATGACGTTCGGGCATGGCCGTGGTCTCGGGTGCGGCCGACACCAGGGCGGCGGCAGCGGCGAAGTTGGGATGCACCACCTTGCCCGCGTCGGTCAGCATGGTCGCCTTGACCAGTTCGTCGTCGCGGTTGACGGCAAACTGCTTGCTGGTCTTGTCGACCATGGTCTCGAGGAAGGCATAGAGGTTCTTGGCGTAGAGCAGCGAGGCCGAAGCGGCGACGCGGCCGGGGACGTTGAGATGGCCGACGATCTTGACGCCGTTCGGCGTAACCACCACCTCGCCCGCCTTGGCGCCCTCGACATTGCCGCCGCGCTCGACGGCGAGGTCGACGATCACCGAACCGGCCTTCATGGAGGCGACCATCGCCGCCGAGATCAGCCGCGGCGCCGGGCGGCCCGGGATGAGAGCCGTGGTGATGACGATGTCCTGCTTGGCGATATGCTCGGCGGTCAGCGCAGCCTGCTTGGCCTGGTACTCCTTGGACATTTCCTTGGCGTAGCCGCCTGCCGTCTCGGCGGCCTTGAACTCCTCGTCCTCGACCGCCAGGAATTTCGCCCCGAGCGACTGCACCTGTTCCTTCACCGCCGGCCGCACGTCGGTCGCGGTGACGACGCCGCCCAGCCGTCGCGCGGTGGCGATCGCCTGCAGGCCGGCGACGCCGACGCCCATGATGAAAATCTTTGCTGCCGGAACGGTGCCGGCCGCCGTCATCATCATCGGCAGGGCGCGGTCGTATTCGGCGGCGCCGTCGATCACCGCCTGGTAGCCGGCGAGATTGGCCTGGGTGGACAGCACGGCCATCACCTGCGCGCGGGTGATGCGCGGCATCAGCTCCATGGCAAAGGCGGTTACGCCGGCCCGGGCCATCGCCGCGAGCGCGGGGTCGTTGCCATAGGGGTCCATGATCGCCAGCACCGCGGCGCCGGCCTTGTAGTTTCTCAGCTCGGCCTCTGTCGGGCGGCGCACCTTCAGCACCACATCCGCCTTGCCGGCATCCGAAGCCTTGCCGAGGATTGCCCCCGCCGCCTCGAAATCCGCGTCCACGACGCGCGAGCCGAGCCCGGCGCCTGCTTCCACGATGACGTCGAAGCCAAGCCCCTTCAGCCGCTTCACCGTCTCCGGCGAAGCGCCAACGCGAGGCTCGCCGGCCTCGACTTCCTTAGGCACAAAAATCGTCTGTCCCACCGCCTCGGTCCCTCCGGTTGGAACGTGGTCTTCCCGCAAAATTGCCGGCTATCGCCGGCCGGCAGTGCACGTCAGGTGATGTGCGCCGGCATGTCGCGCAGCAGGTAACCGCCTATCGCAATGATCAGGATGAACAGGATGAGCGCCGAGAAGAAGCCGCCGCCGCCAAAAAAGCCGAAGGTCATCGCCACGAGCAGCGACACGCACACGATCGTGCCCCACTTGGTGAGCTGGACGAACATCTTGTAGGTGTTCTCATGCTCGGCATAGTCCATCTTGGCGCCCAGTTCGAGCGGTCCGGTCGGCGTATTGTCGGCCATGAGCATCCCTCCGAAAGTCGATCCTTCGGCACATAGCGAAATCGTAACGTCAGGGCAATGCCGCTATTGCCGCTGCGCCTGCGACAAGAGCGACGCAATTTTCTTGAAAATCGACCTCGCTGCCCGGCATCCGCCTCCCGGCCGACACCACCCGCCGAGGCGGCGGCCTGCTACTGCGTCAACTGCGGAAACAGGCCGATCAGGCCGATGATGATGAGATAGATGGCGACGATGTAATTGAGCAATCGCGGCATCACCAGGATCAGCACGCCGGCGATCAGCGACACTAGCGGGGTGATGGCGAGCGTCGAGATGGTCATGAGAGTTCCTTTCGATGCGCAGCGCCGGGACTGCTGGCCGGCCTGATTTGCAATGGAGCATAGCAGGATTCGCCTGTCGTTGATCGGGAAACGGCGATGCGCTGGAAAAGCTCCGTCGCGAGAGCCGGAAATGCTTTAGCCTTACGCCCGCAAGGAATCGGTGAGGAAGCAAATGACAAACTTCGTCTGCATCACCTGCGGCGTGCAATTCGCCGAAAGCGAGGCGCCGCCGGCGCATTGCCCGGTCTGCGAGGACGAGCGGCAATGGGTGCGCTGGGAGGGGCAGGCATGGACCACCTCGGCCGAGGTCGCGGCGAAACACAGGCTGGTCATGCGCGAGGACGTCCGTGTGCTCGCCTTCGGCATCGAGCCGCGTTTCGGCATCGGCCAGCGCGCGCTGCTTGCCGAAACGCCGCACGGCAATGTCTTGTGGGACTGCATCAGCATGGTGACCGCCGAAGCCGTCGCCGAGATCGAGCGGCGCGGCGGGCTGCGGGCGATCGCCATTTCGCATCCGCATTATTATTCGGTGATGGTGGAGTGGAGCCGCGCCTTCGGCGGCGTGCCGATCCACATCCACGCCGCCGAGCGGCAATGGGTGATGCGGCCCGACCCGGTCGTTCATTTCTGGGAGGGCGAGCGGCTCCCTCTCAACCCGGCGCTGACGCTGGTGCGCTGCGGCGGCCATTTCGACGGCGCGCAGGTTCTGCACTGGAAGCGGCAGGACGGCGCCGTGCTGCTGTCCGGCGACGTCCTGCAGGTCACGCCGACGCGGCGCTGGCTCTCCTTCATGTACAGCTATCCCAACCAGATCCCGCTCAACGCGCGAAAAATACGCGCCATCGAGGCGGCGCTGTCCGGCCTCGATTTCGACGACATCTATGGCGCGTGGTGGGACACCAATGTCATCGGTGGCGGGCGCGCGGTGTTCGAAAGGTCGATCGCGCGTTATCTCGCGGCGATCGCCGGCTGAACCCTCAGATCAGGATCGCGGCCAGCAGCCAGAGCAAAGCCGCCGTCTGCCAGGCGAAGGCGGCGCGGCTGCCGCGTATCTCCGCTGTCCGCCACACGGCGAAGGCCAGGAACAGGTTGTAGGGCAGCGGCGAGAAATGCACCGCGAGCGCCGCCGCCAGCGGCGCCTTGGCGGCGAGCAGGCCGAGAGAGACCAGGGTCGCGACGATGTTGATGCCGGTGCCGACGAGGATCAGGTCGCGCCAGAACAGCCGTTCGATCGGAACGCCACCGCTCCAGCGCGTGGAGAAGAAGCTCCCGATGCCCGGCTGCGCCGCCATGCCTTCGCCGCCCATGCCCCGCCTCAGCCCACGTTGAGGTCCCGTCCGGCCGAGCGGATCGACACCGAGAAGCCGGCCAGCACGTCGATCAGGGTTATGACCATCAGCGTGAAGAACACCGAGTGGGCGGCGCCGCGCACCAGCAGGAACTCGACCAGGAACGCCACGAACACGAAGGTCGACAGCAGGTGGTCTATGATCGAGGCGTTCGACGTGCGCGTCGACTTCATCATCTCGACGAACAGCAGCACCAGCGCGACCACCACCAGCAGGTCGCCGAGCGACATGGCCCAGACGCCGCCCGACATCATGGTCACCGAGAATATCTCCGTTGCGAACGGATCGTCGCCGGCGCCGAACAGACCGGCGAGGCCGAGATTGTAGATCAGGAACGGGATGATCAGCAGCGGCACCATGCCCAGCATTTCGCGCTCTCCTCGGACAAAGCAGGCGGATGGCGTTTTCCCGTCGCCGGCTCCGGTCGTCAAGTCCGAACATACGCATCGCATACATTCGCGGCGACCGCCAAACCTGCCTGGCGAGACGACGACGCCACCGCGCGCGGCAGGCCTGAATCGATACAGGGAACGGTTTTTTAAGGGGAATGAAGCGTAATCGCAGTCCGGAGCATTTTAGCCATTCCGGAGCGCCTGCGTGCCCAGTTATTCGACGTTCGTCCGCTCGATCCGGGTGCGCTACCTGTCCGGCCTGATCCTGTTCGCAGTCAGCACCGCGGCGGTCATGATCCTGCTCAACAACATGAACAGCTACCGCCAGAGCGTCGACCGGCTCGGGCTCGACCTGGCGACGCTGGCGCGCGACCTCAACAGCGCCGCGACCTTCGCCGAAAGCGCGCCGGCCGCCTGGCGCGAGCAGACCAGAGCGGAACTCGCGGCCGCTGCCGCCGGACATGCCTCGCGGCTTTCGGGCGAGATCGACTCGCTGGCCGGCCGCCTTGCCGACCTGCACGGCGACCTGTCGCCGGCGGCCGCCGCCGAGATCGAGGCGGCCTCCGTCAACGGCGACCTGTTCTGGTCGTCGCGCGACATCGTGCGCAACCTCGGCATGCTCGCCAGCGCCAAGCAGATCGACGAGTGGAGCTCGCGCGAAATCCGCAACCAGAACGCGCTGTTCGCGCAGCCGCTGCTGATCCGCGCCCGCGCCGCGCTGGACGCGGAGCGGGTCGCCGCGGCTGCCCGCGCCGACCGGCTGCTGCTCTATTCCAGCGGCCTCATCGTGGTGGTGCTGGCACTCGCCGGCTTCTTCATCTTCCGGCCGATGGAAAACGCCATCCGCAAGGCGTTCGCCGAGTCGGCGCGGCTGCTCGAACTCGCCGAGGCGGCCGACCGCGCCAAGTCCGAATTCCTCGCCAACATGAGCCACGAGATCCGCACGCCTATGAACGGCGTGCTAGGCATGGCCGAACTGCTTGCGAAGACCGAGCTGACGCCGCGCCAGAAGACCTTCACCGACGTGATCGTCAAGTCCGGCAACGCGCTCATCACCATCATCAACGACATCCTCGACTTCTCCAAGATCAACGCCGGCCAGCTGACGCTCGACCCGGCGCCGTTCGCGCTCGCCGAGGCGGTCGAGGACGTGGCCACGCTGATCTCCAGCCGGGTAGCGGAGAAGAACCTCGAGCTGATCGTGCGGGTCGATCCGCGCCTGCCGACGCATGTCGTCGGCGACGCCGGCCGCTTCCGCCAGATCGTCACCAACCTGCTCGGCAACGCGGTGAAGTTCACCGAGCGCGGCCATGTGCTGGTCGACGTTTCCGGAGAGCTCGCCGACGGCCGGGCGCTGGTCCGGCTGCGGGTCGAGGACACCGGCATCGGCATCCCCGCCGAGAAGCTGCAGAGCGTGTTCGAGAAATTCGCGCAGGTCGACGGCTCGTCGACCCGCCGCCACGAAGGCACCGGCCTCGGCCTGGCGATCGCCGCCCGGCTGGTCGACCTGATGGGCGGCCGCATCGGCGTCGAGAGCGAGGTCGGCCGCGGCTCGGTGTTCTGGGTGACCGTCCCGCTGCCGGTGCACGATGTCGGCGCCGTCGCCGACCCGGTGCCGGTCGATCTCACCGGCGCCCGGGTGCTGGTCATCGACGACAACCCGGTCAACCGCGACATTCTGCTGGAACAGCTGCGCAGCTGGGGCTTCGACTGCGCCGCAGCGGAGAGCGGCGCCATCGGCCTGGCTTTCCTCGACCGCGCGCAGTCGATCGGCGCGACCGTCGACTGCGTCATCCTCGACTACCAGATGCCGGGCATGAGCGGCAGCGACGTCGCCCGTGCCATCAGCGCCGACCCCAGGCTGGCGACGATTCCGATGGTGCTGCTCACCTCGGTCGACCAGATCGACTATGCCCGTCTCATCGTCGAATACGGCATCGCCGCGCACCTGACCAAGCCGGCCCGCTCCGCGCAGCTGCTCGGCACGCTGGTGTCGGTCATCCAGAAGGCGCGCCTGCAGGGCGGCCGCGCGCAGTTCGTGCGCGAGGCGCCGGCGGCGCAGCCGCGCCGCGATAACCCGGCCTTCACGGTGCTGCGCACCGCCGTCCCGTCGGGCCGCGAAAGCGTCCCGCCATCGGCCAACGCGCCCGTCGACATCCTCGTCGCCGAGGACAACGAGGTGAACCAGCTCGTCTTCGGCCAGATCCTGGGCGGCCTCGGCCTCTCCTACCGCATCGCCGGCAACGGCCGCACGGCGGTGGAGATGTATCGTTCGCTCAGCCCCAAGCTGATCCTCATGGATGTCTCGATGCCGGAGATGAACGGCTACCAGGCCTGCCAGGCGATCCGCGACATCGAGGCGGCGTCCGGCACGCGCACGCCGATCATCGGCGTGACCGCTCACGCCCTGAAGGGCGACCGCGAAAAATGCCTGGACGCCGGCATGGACGACTACCTGCCCAAACCCGTCTCGCCAGACCGTCTCGGCGCCAAGATCGGCACCTGGCTCAGCGAAACGATGCTGGCGAAGACGGCGTAACGGCCGGAACGCATCAACTTCACCGGTTGCGCAGCACGATGCAGGACCCGCCGGCCGAGCGCAGCGCCGCGCAGACCTTGTTGGCGGTGGCGCGGTCGTTGGCGCCGATGCGCACGGCATAGATGCCGCGGCGGCCGCGCGGCGTGCGTATCCGGCTGACCACCGGCTCCTGGTCCTTCAGCACACCCTTGAAGCGGCCGGACACGCGCTGCCACTGGCGGATCGCGGCGGCGCGGCGGAAATTGCCGGCCACCTGGATTCCCCACGGCTTGGTCGCGATCGTCGCCATGGCGATGGTCTGGGCATAGATGCTGCGCATGTCGCGGCAGGCCTCGGCGAATGGTCGTTTCGGGTCCAGCGGCCGGATGGTGCCGGCATAGGTCCTTTCAGCAAAGTTGTCGGCCGGCTCGCCCATGATGTCGAGCACGTATTCCTCGGTCTCCAGCGGCAGGAAGCCACCGGACGACAGCCAGCGCGACACCCGCGATTCGCCGGCGTTGTAGGCCGCGGCCGCCAGGCCGAGATTGCCGAAGCCGGCCTTCAGCTCGGCCAGATACCGCGCCGAGGCCGGCAGCGCCTGCGTGATGTCGAAGGAATCGGCCAGCCCGCGTATGTCGGCCGTGCCGGGCATGAACTGGGCGATGCCTTCCGCCCCGGCCGGGCTGACCGCATTGGGATCGAAGCGGCTCTCCTTCCAGATCAGCCGGGCGAAGAAATCGCTCGGCAGTCCGTTGCCGCGCGCATGCAGGTCGATCAGATCGCAGATCCGCGCTGTTGTGATGACGCGCGATTTCGGCGGGTCGGCGATGGCGGGGGTGGAGAGGAGAAGGGTCGCGACAAGACGAAGCGAGAGGCGATGAAGGACCGCGACAACGTCCCGCCGCGTCACGTCTATTCCGCCGCCTGCCTGCCCGACTGGCCGAAGCGCGCCTCGATGTAGTCGGCGACCATCTTCTCGAAGTCCTCGGCGATGTTGGGTCCGCGCAAGGTGGCCGCCTTCTTGCCGTCGATGAAGACCGGCGCCGACGGCATTTCGCCGGTGCCGGGCAGCGAGATGCCGATGTCGGCGTGCTTGGATTCGCCGGGGCCGTTGACGATGCAGCCCATCACCGCGACCTTCAGCTCCTCGACGCCCGGATACTTGTCGCGCCACAGCGGCATGTTCTTGCGCAGGTCCGCCTGGATGTTCTGCGCGAGTTCCTGGAATACCGTAGAGGTGGTGCGGCCGCAGCCGGGGCAGGCAGCGACGACCGGGACGAACTGGCGGAAACCCATGGTCTGCAGCAGTTCCTGCGCCACCTGCACCTCGCGTGTGCGGTCGCCGTTCGGCTCCGGCGTCAGCGAGATGCGGATGGTGTCGCCGATGCCCTGCTGCAGCAGGATGCCCATCGCGGCGGACGAGGCGACGATGCCCTTGGAGCCCATGCCGGCCTCGGTGAGGCCGAGATGCAGCGCATGGTCGGAGCGCCCGGCAAGCTCGGTATAGACGGCGACGAGGTCCTGCACGCGGCTGACTTTTGCCGACAGGATGATCTTGTCGCGCGGCAGGCCGATCTCCTCGGCCGCCTCGGCCGACAGCAGCGCCGAGCGCACGATCGCCTCGCGCGTCACCTGGTCGGCGGTGAGCGGCGCGCCGTTCGCCTGGTTCTCGTCCATCAGCGCGGTCAGCAGCTCCTGGTCGAGCGAGCCCCAGTTGACGCCGATGCGCACCGGTTTGTCGTAGCGGATCGCCATCTCGATGATGGCGGCGAACTGCTTGTCCTTCTTGTCCTTGAAGCCGACATTGCCGGGGTTGATGCGGTATTTCGCCAGCGCCTCGGCACAGGCCGAATGGTCGGCCAGGAGCTTGTGGCCGATATAGTGGAAATCGCCGACCAGCGGCACGCTGATGCCGAGCCGGTCGAGCCGCTCGCGGATGCCGGGCACGGCGGCCGCGCTCTCGTCGCGGTCGACGGTGATGCGCACGATCTCGGAGCCGGCCTTCCACAACGCCGCGACCTGGGCCACCGTGCCGTCGACGTCGGCGGTGTCGGTGTTGGTCATCGACTGCACCACCACCGGCGCGTCGCCGCCGACGATCACGCCGCCCACGTCCACGCCGACGGACCGCCTCCGCGGCAAGGGAGAGGATTGATAACCGGTCATGGCCGGGCGTGCCTCGTGGATCAGCTGAGTCAGGCATGAGGTGGCGGATGCCGGCCGCCTTGTCAATGGTGCCCGGCGTCGCGGCGGATCTGACCGCCATGGACAAATGCCCGTGGCCTATCCCGTGGACGACTGCTCGTGCCGTGCGCAGTCATTGACGCGCCTTAACGCAGTTGCCGGGCCTGTGGGCAGCTGCCGCGGCGGACATCCGAGATGGCGGCGATATTTGCAAATTTGTTGCGGACGCGCCGATTGACTGGGGCCGACAGCGGGGAAAAACTGACCACGAACCGCCCGGCCCGCGGCCGTCGATGCAAGCAACAGGGACAAGAATATGAAGATCAGACTGACCAGCGGCCTGCTCGCGGTTCCGATGGCTTTGCTGCCAGCCGTGGCGTTCGCCCATACCGGCGTCGGCGAAGCGAGCGGTTTCGCGCACGGCTTCGCGCATCCTGTTTCGGGCCTCGACCACATCCTGGCCATGGTCATGGTCGGCATCTTGGCCTGGCAACTCGGCGGACGGGCGCTGTGGCTGGTTCCCGCCAGCTTCGTGCTCGTCATGGCGCTTGGTGGCGGCCTCGGCGTCGCCGGTGTGGACGTGCCGTTCGTCGAGGTTGGCATCGCGCTTTCGGTGGTCGTGCTGGGGGCTATGGTCGCGCTCGGCGTCAATGCGCCGGTGGCCGCCGCGATGGGCCTCGTAGGGCTGTTCGCCATCTTCCACGGCCATGCGCACGGGGCCGAAATGCCGGAAGATGCCGGCGGCGTGGCTTATGCCGCCGGCTTCATGCTGGCGACCGCGCTGCTGCATGCCGCCGGCCTGGCGGCCGGCTTCCTCATCGGCAGGGCCGGGCAGCATTACGGCCGTGCCGTCGTGCGCGCCGCGGGCGCTTTCGCGGCGGCGGCCGGGCTGGGCATTCTGGCCGGCTTCATCTGAGGCTGGCACATAAAGTCGCCGCCGGCGGCAATACCTGTCAGGCTCGCCCGCGATACTGTCCCAAGGTCAGCGACCATGGTGGTGGAATACAGCCGCCGACTTTCGCGCTATGGTCGCCGCGTTTTGCGATGGCCTGTCCGTGCCGTCGACGATGGACGCCGGAGCCCGTCATGGAGCTTTCTTCCTTGCTGATCTTCGCCGGGACGCTGCTGGTGGCCGCCGGCTCGCCAGGCCCGAGCATCGCTGCGCTTGTAGCGCGCGTCATCGCAAAAGGGTTCCGCGACGTCTTCCCGTTCCTGCTCGCCATGTGGATCGGCGAGGCGATCTGGCTGACGCTTGCCGTGTTCGGCCTCGCCTTTATCGCGCAGACCTTCCACCTCGCCTTCGTCGTGGTGAAATGGCTTGGCGTCGCTTATCTCGCCTATCTGGCCTGGAAGATGTGGACGGCGCCCGTGAAGGCCGAGGGCGGCACTCTGCCCAAGGAGGATGCGCCGCTGAAGCTGTTCTTCGCAGGCATGGCGGTGACCCTCGGCAACCCCAAGATCATGATGTTCTACCTGGCCTTGCTGCCGACCATCATCGACCTCGCCAGCGTCAGCGTGCTCGGCTGGGCGGAACTCACGCTGACCATGGCGCTGGTGCTGATCGCCATCGACCTGTGCTGGGTAGTGGCCGCCGCGCAGGCGCGCCGCCTGCTCCGGAGCGAGCGCGCCATGCGCATCGCCAACCGGGTGAGCGCCGCAACCATGGCCGGCGCCGCGACGGCCATCGCCACGCGCTCGTGAATGACCGGCAAATCCTGACGCTGATGGCCTTCGTCGGCTGCTGGGTGGTTGGCCACGTCTTCGCCGGTCGATTGGCCTTGCTGGCCGCCGGCGGGACATTCGACGCAAATACCTCGTCGACCCTGTCGATCGTGATCGCCTCGGCGATGTTCGGTGGACCGGTCCTCGGCATCGTGGCGGCGATCTCGACCTGTTGTCTGGTCGGCATCTACAATCGCCGGCAAAGCTGACGGAAAATCATCCCGCCTCGTCCGTTACCGTGCAGGCGAGGCGGCAACCGGCCGGAGGGTCAGTCCTCGCCGTCGTCGTCCTCGTCCGTCGCCGGCACCGCGACGTCGGAAAGGTTGGTTTCGATGCGCGACAGCAGTTTGACCAGCGCCTTCTGGTCTTTCTTGTCGAGGCCCTTGAACGCCAGCTTTTCGGTCTTGCGCACCGACTTCTCGATGTCGCGAATGGCGTCGCGGCCGGTCTCCGTCAGGAAGATATGCGCCTGGCGGGCGTCCGTCTCCGACGCTTTCTTTTCAAGAAAACCTTGCGTCTGCAGGCGGTTGATCGTCTTGGTGATGGTCGGCGGGCGCACGCCGATGCGCATCGCCAGCTGGCCCGGCGTCTGGCCGTCCTCGCGGTCGAGCGACAGCATGATCTGGTCCTGTCCGGCATAGAAGCCATGCGCGAGCAGCCGCGCCGCCAGCGCTGTCCGCGCCAGCCGCGCCGCCGAATGCAGGCGGCCCATGGTGACGCTCCTGGTGGACTTGGTCATTCTCCGCTCCCCTCGATGTATGCGGCTCATAAGAGCGCCCCTGTCGTCCGCGGGATGGTCGCGCGTAAACTTTGCCGGCAACCGAAATAGGTGCATTGGCTAATGGCAGACGTTCTTTACATCTGCATGACAGAAATGACCTGGAATTGACTTGACATGGCCTGTGTTACGTCCCGTCCACAGCCGCGTTTGCCCTGGCCCCGCGACGCACGCCGGATTGCCGCGTGCAATCGCCGCTGCGGCATCCTATATGAGGGCGACCAAATTCCCGAGGTCCTACCATGAGCGAAACGCAGACCCAGATCCCCGTGACGGTTTTGACCGGCTATCTCGGCGCCGGCAAGACGACGCTGCTGAACCGCATCCTCTCCGAGAACCACGGCAAGCGTTACGCGGTCATCGTCAACGAGTTCGGCGAGATCGGCATCGACAACGACCTCATCGTCGAATCCGACGAGGAAATCTACGAGATGAACAATGGCTGCGTCTGCTGCACGGTGCGCGGCGACCTCGTGCGCGTGATCGAGGGCCTGATGCGCCGGCCCGGCCGCTTCGACGCCATCGTGGTGGAGACCACCGGCCTCGCCGACCCGGTGCCGGTGGCCCAGACCTTCTTCATGGACGAGGACGTGCGCAGGAAGACCAAGCTCGACGCCGTCGTCGCCCTGGTCGACGCCAAGCACCTGCCGCTGCGGCTCAAGGATTCGCGCGAGGCCGAGGACCAGATCGCCTTCGCCGACGTCGTCGTGCTCAACAAGACCGACCTCGTTTCCCCCGAGGAGCTGCGCAACGTCGAGGCGGCGGTGCGTGCCATCAACCCCGGCGCGCGCATCCACCGCACCACCCGCGCCGGCGTCAATCTCGGCGAGGTGCTCGACCGCGGCGCCTTCGACCTGAAGCGGGCGCTGGACACCGATCCGCATTTCCTCGACGCGCACGATCACGACCATGACCATGTCTGCGGCCCGGACTGCGATCATGATCACCACCACCATCATCACGACCATGATCATCATCACCACGATCATGATCATCATCACGACCACCATAACCACGATCACGGCCATGCCGCGATGTCGCCGATCCACGACGTGACGGTGCAGTCTGTATCGCTGCGCGGCGGCGAGATGGACCCGAAGAAGTTCTTCCCGTGGATCGAGAAGATCACCCAGCTCGAAGGCCCGAACATCCTGCGCCTCAAGGGCATCATCGCCTTCAAGGACGATCCGGACCGTTATGTCGTCCAGGGCGTGCACATGATCATGGAAGGCGACCACCAGCGCGCCTGGAAGGACGGCGAGAAGCATGAGAGCCGGCTCGTCTTCATCGGCCGCAAGCTCGACGAGGAACGGCTGAGGAAGAGCTTCGAGGCGTGCCAGGTGGCGGCTTGACCGGCCGCGTCTGTTGACGTGAGAGGAGCGCCGTTCCAATAGCGGTCGACATCGCTTCCTGGAAGGTTCAATGCCCACAGTCGCCCCGCTCGATCTCGACGGCCATTGCGTCGCCGCCGTCTTCCTCGCCGACATCCCGCATTTCGCGCTGGCCGACGGCGCCATCCACCGGCTCGACCACGGCCACAAGACCGTGCAGGCCAATGACGGCCTGCTCTGCGCCACCACCGACCTCGCCGGCACCAGGCTGATCACCGGCGGCGAGGACGGCAAGGTCTTCGCCACCGGCGCCGACGGCGAAACCGGGATCGTCGCCGAGGCCGGCCGCAAGTGGATCACCAGCGTCGCCGCCGGCCCGCAGGGCGCGCTCGCCTACGCCTCCGGCCGCGGCGCCTGGGTGAAGCTGCCGGACGGCAAGGTGAAGGAATTCCAGCATCCGCGCTCGGTCGAGGGCCTGGCCTTCGCGCCCAAGGGCCTGCGCTTCGGCGTGGCGCGCTACAACGGCGCGACGCTGCACTTCCCCGCCGCCGACGGCAAGCCGACCGAGTTGGAATGGGCCGGCGCCCACACCGGCATCAGCTTCTCGCCGGACGGCAATTTCCTGGTCACCACCATGCAGGAGAACGCGCTGCACGGCTGGAAGCTCGCCGACGGCAAGCACATGCGCATGTCCGGCTACCCGTCCAAGGTGAAGTCGCTGTCGTGGAGCGCGCGCGGCAAGTGGCTGGCGAGCTCCGGCGCGCCGGCGGCGATCGTCTGGCCGTTCCAGGCCAAGGACGGCCCGATGGGCAAGGCGCCGCTCGAGCTCGGAACGCGCGGCAATGCTATGGTCACCACCGTCGCCTGCCACCCGAGCGAGGACATCGCCGCCATCGGCTACGACGACGGCATGGTGCTGGCGGTGCGTTTCGCCGATGCCAAGGAAGTGCTGCTGCGCCGCCCCGGCAAGGGCGCCGTCACCGCGCTCGCCTGGGACAAGGCGGAGCGCCGCCTCGTCTTCGGCAGCGCGGCCGGCGACTGCGGCGTCATCGACATTTCCGCCTGAGTAGGCTTACCGGCACGATCACGAAAAGTTGCAGACCTCTTCGGCCGGGATCATGCCTCGGGCGAAGAGATCTCAGCTCATGAAGCCGGGAATGCCGAGCGGGTTGTCGGCCAGCGCCGCCCGGTCGGGCGTATCGATGGCCGGTTCGCTGGTGATGATCGAAAACAGTTTCCGGACGTAGTCTTCCGGCATGTCGAGGGTGATCAGCACCAGCCGCGTGCCGCGCCCGCCGTCCGGCCAGGCCGGCAGCCGAGCCGGCGGGTGCAAGGTGCGCTGCACGCCGTGCACCACCAGCGGCCGCGCCGGGTCTTCCTTCAGCTCGATAATGCCCTTCATGCGCAGCAGCCGCTCGCCATGCACCGACAGCAGCAGGTCGAGGAACATCTCGATCGCCGCGTAGGGCACCGGCCGCTCATGCACCAGCGAGAACGATCTTATCCGTGCGTCATGCGCGTGATCGTGGCGGTGAGCGTGATCATCGTGGTCATGGCCGTGGTGGTCATGTCCATGGTCATGATCGTGCTCCGCCGCCTCGCCCAGCCAGCGGCGCACGTCGGCGGTCTTGCTGGCCGGATCGTAGAGCCCGCAGGCGAGATCACCGGCGCCGAAGCCGGCGACGTCGAGCAGCGGCGCGTTCGGGTTGAGCCCCCGCAGCCGGCGCCGCAGCCCCTCCAGCGCCGCCCGGTCGTTCATCAGGTCTGTCTTGGTCAGCACCAGCCGGTCGGCCACCGCCGCCTGCTTCACCGCCTCGACATGTCCGTCCAGCGTCGCCGCGCCGTTCACCGCGTCGACCAGCGTGATCACCCCGTCGAGCCGGAACGCCTGCACCAGCGCCGGATGCGCCATGATCGACTGCAGCACCGGCGCCGGGTCGGCGAGCCCGGTGGTTTCGATGACGACCCGCGCCAGCCGCTCAAGCCGCCCGGTCTGCAGCCGGTCGATCAGGTCGGCCAGCGTATCGACCAGCTCGCCGCGCACCGTGCAGCACAGGCACCCGTCGGCGAGCTGGATCACCCCGTCGGAGGATTGCTCGACCAGCAGATGGTCGATCGCCACGTCGCCGAACTCGTTGACGATGACGGCGGTGTCCTTCAGCGCCGGGTCGCGCAGCAGCCGGTTGAGCAGCGTCGTCTTGCCGGCCCCGAGAAAGCCGGTCAGCACCGAAACGGGGATGGGGAAGCCGTTCAATGGAGGGGGCTCCGCATTGAAAAGCCAGGCAGCGTCGACTCCACCCCACTCCGCCCACAGATCGGCAATGCGATCGCGTGCGAAGCACCCCCACCCCTAACCCCTCCCCGCAAGGGAGAGGCGGACTCAGTCGCACCTTTGCCCAACGCTAATCGTCGAAGGTTATGCATAGCAGGACGACCGCAAAGTCCCCCTCCCCCTTGTGGGGAGGGGTTAGGGGTGGGGGTAGGTCACGCGCATCGAGCTTCGCGCAGTGAATGATATGCCGCAGCCTTTGTGGGGTGCTGGGGAGAGACACGTTACCACCCCGCCTACTGCATCGCCGTCGATGCGTCGCCCTGCTCGGTGGTGCGCAGGCCCGGCACCGGCATGTCCGGCCGCCAGGTCGGGATCGGCACGTCGGCATAGGCAGAGGCCACCGCCTTCGGCACCGGCCCCTGTGCGCCGCCCAGCCTCACCGGCACCAGCCGGCGCTCGCGCGGCAATTCGGCCGAATATACCGGCTCGGTGGCAACCGCCTTGCCGGCCTTGATCGCCGCCTGCAGCTCCTTGAATTTCTTCGCCTTGGCCGCCCGCGCTTCCTTGGAGCACAGCCGGTCGAACATGTTGACCGGCACGTTCGGCCCGCCTGCCGCGGGCTTCAGCTCGGCCAGCATCGGCCCGGTGCCCGGCGCGCTGGCGAAGCCGCGCGACAGAAGCTCGGCCGCCTCCTCGTCGCGCTCCGCCACCGATTCGCCGCCGACCACCACTGCCATCAGCGTGCGGCCGTTGCGGCTGGCCGAGGCGACCAGATTGAAGCCTGACGGGCAGGTGTAGCCGGTCTTCATGCCGTCGGCGCCGTCATAGCGGCCGAGCAGGTTGTTGTGGCTGGGGATTTCCTTGCCGCCGGCCAGCAGGCCTTCGATCGAGAAATAGTCGGAATACTGCGGGAAGTCGTGGCGCAGCGCAGTGGTCAGGATCGCCAGATCCCGTACCGAGGTATACTGGCCGTCGTCGTGCAGGCCGTGCGCGTTGACCCAGTTCGAATCGGTCATGCCGAGCCGTCTCGATTCGGCGTTCATGCGCGCCGCGAACGCCGTCTGCGAGCCGGCGATGCTGTCGCCGATCGAGGCGGCGACGTCGTTGGCCGACTTCACCATGATGATCTTCAGCGCGTTGTCGATGGTCAGTTCCGACCCCGCCTCGTAGCCCATCTTGCTCGGCGGCAGCTTGGTCGCGCTCTTGGAGATGCGGATGGGTGAGGAGAACGCCACCTCGCCGGACTGGATGGCCCGGAACACCACATAGGTGGTCATCAGCTTGGTCAGCGAGGCCGGGTACCAGCGGTGGAAGGCGTCGTCGCTCTCGATCACTCGGCCGGTGCCGAGGTCGATCAGGATGGACGGATTCGCCGCCGCCGGCGCCGCCTGAAAAGCCGTCGCCGCGGTAACGCTCGCCAGCATGGCGGAACAAAGAAGGGTGCGCCGGATCATCGTTTCGGAAATAGCCTCTTGCCGTGGTCGAGCGTAGGTCAATAAGCTTGTGCCGTCGCGTCGCGCGCGCCGGCAAGGTTTACACCTGCTTCGCCGGAAGGTGCTATTTAGCCTATGTGACGCCAAAATGGCAAAGCCCGTGCTTCAACGTTGCGGGCGACAACGAACAGAATGGAACCCGCGCATGCCGATTTTGAACCGTGCGGCCGAGATGCAGGACGAAATCGCGGGCTGGCGCCGGCATCTGCACCAGAATCCGGAGTTGAACTACGACGTCCATGAGACCGCGCGGTTCGTGGCCGAAAAACTGGCCGCGTTCGGCTGCGACGAAGTGGCCACCGGCATCGGCCGCACCGGCGTAGTCGGCGTCATCAGGGGCCGCCAGGGCGACGGCGCCACCGTCGGCCTGCGTGCCGACATGGACGCCCTGCCGATCAACGAAATTACCGGCAAGCCTTATGCCTCGCGGACGCCTGGTAAGATGCACGCCTGCGGCCATGACGGCCACACCGCCATGCTGCTCGGAGCGGCGAAATACCTTGCCGAGACGCGCAACTTCCCCGGCTCGGTGGCGGTCATCTTCCAGCCGGCCGAGGAGGGCGGCGCCGGCGGCCTCGCAATGGTGCGTGACGGCATGATGGATCGTTTCGGCATCGGCCAGGTGTTCGGCATGCACAACATGCCCAGCCTGCCGCTCGGCCATTTCGCCATCCGGCCAGGCCCGATCATGGCGGCCACCGCCGAGTTCACCATCACCGTCCAGGGCAAGGGCGGCCATGCGGCGCTGCCGCACCGTTCCATCGACCCGGTCGTGGCCGGCAGCCAGCTGGTGACGGCGCTGCAGACCATCGTGTCGCGGTCGGCCGACCCGGTCGACGCGGTGGTGGTCACCGTGACGAAATTCCACGCCGGCGACGCCTACAACGTCATTCCCCAGCACGCCGAACTCGCAGGCACGGTGCGCACGCTGCGCAAGGAGGTAGCGGCGATGGCGCATGAACGCATGAAGGCGATCTGCGAGGGCGTCGGCCTTGCCAGCGGCACCACCATCAAGCTCGACTTCCAGCCCAACTACCCGGTCACCGTCAACCATCCCGAGCAGACGGTGCTTGCCGCCGACGTCGCCGCGACCATCGCCGGCGACCCGTTCGTCCACCGTGCCATCCAGCCGCTGATGGGCGGCGAGGATTTTTCCTACATGCTGGAAAGCCGCCCCGGCGCTTTCATCTTCATCGGCAACGGCGACAGCGCCAACCTCCACCACCCCGCCTACGACTTCAACGACGAGGCCATCGCCCACGGCGTCAGCTATTGGGTGAAACTGGCGGAGACCGCGCTGGCGGCTTGAACGAACGGCGTGGCGGCCGGTGCCCTATCCGACCAGGGCCGTCGCATATGCCCCCTCCACTACGCTTCGCGCGGTTCCCCCCTCCTCCGCTTCGCAGGGGAGGAACCGAGGCCGCGACCGACTGCGCCATTGATCCTCCCCCGTTTACGGGCAGGGCAATCGCATATGGCGTACGGCGCCGCCGTACCCCCTCCCCACAAGGGGGAGGGGGGATCTGGTTGCGTGTATGCTGGGTACCAATCGTCGGCAGTTTTGCGCGGCATTGCGGCCGCAAAGTCCCCTCCCCCTTGTGGGGAGGGGTTAGGGGTGGGGGTAAGGCGCCGCCGAACTTCGCGAGATACGTCATATGCGATAGCCCTGCGTTTACGGGGGAGGGGGACCGCCGAAGGCGGTGGAGGGGGCGCGGGGCGCGAGTGCGCGCCGCATGCGATTGCCCTGCTCATCCGAGCGAGCACTGCCGCGACGCCTCTGCAAACTGTCGGCGGTTGGCAGAAGCCGAAAAAGCAACGCGCCCCCTTCTCCCCCTGTGGGAGAAGGTGGATCGGCCGAAGGCCGAGACGGTTGAGGGTGTTGGCCAGCGTCACCGTTTCGATCACCCTGATGGAGGACGGAACCGTGGACGTCTCCTATGCCGGGCCGAACCGCGCCAACGGCGTTTGCCAGTTGGTGGTCTACCACGGCGGAGCCGAGGAAGGCGGCTGCCCCGCCGACGTCAGCGAAGCCGACCGCTACAAGTACCCGGCCTGCGGTCAGTAAGCTCGGGCGGATTTGCCACCTGCCCCCGTGTCTTCGCGGTAGGACGGTCAAGCTCCGGCAAAGGGCTTGGCGATCTCTCACCGGCGTGGACGCCCCCTTGTAACTTGAATTTTGCCGTCTCTGCTAAGGTAGCCGTTGCGGTGGCGGATGGGAGACCGACCCACCTCTGGGCGTTTGAGCCCGTGGGAGAGCTTGGGTCGCCATCCGCCGTTCCATCGAACCCGAACAGTCGCC
>QFCS01000190.1_pt1 | contig 80975 bp, 77 predicted proteins | sample 3576561 | NCBI WGS metagenome assembly QFCS01 | reverse complement strand
GTGCGCCCAAAGGGGCCCGAGAGGCCGCCGCTGAGTCGCAAACTGACCCTGAAATGGCCCGAATCGCGCCGCATCTCTCGCCATCTGAAACATCGCGCATCAGGGCCCATGGCGGCGAGCGTTGTGCAGACCTTCCCTAGGTGGCGCCTCCGGTGCCAAATCCCTAGGCACGTACCTCACCGGAGGAGACACACCCGACAAGATGGGCCCGCCCCAAACGCTGCCGGCAGGCACGCCGCTGGAGCCGACCATCACCACCGCCGATGGCGACCGGTACGCGCTCGTGCAAGTCGATGGCAAATACACGTGGTTTGCCATGCTGGACAACAGCAACCTGAACCTGTCCAGCTTACATCGAAGTCGTCAGCGGCGCCAAGATGGCCGAACTCACTGGCGCGTATCTGGAGGCCTCGGACTTCCCTGCACAGTTGGCCGAGTACGGCGCCAAGATGGCCGAGGCTCAGCGTGCGCAACTGCAAGACGCCTTTACCAGAAGCGAGATCGAGTACGCGAACTCCATTGGCCCTGATGGCAGGAGTTGGGGCACACCCACGCCCATCAACACCAACGCCACGCAGACCTGGACACCTTCGCCGCAGTCCTGGCAAGTGCTCAACACGTGCGCAGCGAACGACTGCCGCTACGTGAGCGCAGCTTGAAGGAAGTATCGACTCGCGCGCTGCATAAGCCGCGCGGATGAAGAGTGTGAGACGCAAATGGATAGTGCATCTCATTGTTTTGTGGGATGGACGAAGTCTGGGCGATCAACAGAATCGGACCGTTCCGATGAGGAGAGAAGGACGTGGAAATGAAGAGCAAAAGATGGTTGTTTTGGCTGTTGGCGGTGGTTCTGATGCCTGCCCTGGTGCTGGCCGCGATGCTGACCTATGAAATCAAGAGCCCGTGGTTTCCGCGCATCGGACTGCCTGCGTTCGATCACGAGAAAGCCAAGCTGCTGACGCCAGAGAAGCGGGCGGCCTACGAGCAAGAGCTGTTCAGCGAGCTGCAGATGTGGAACACCGGCAGTCGCAAGTACCCAAAGCTGGAAGACATTCGCAAGCGCGAGCAGCGTTGGATGGAAATGGCCGAGGACGGCTTCGAGCTGGCCCACATTACCTTGAGTGTGTTGCAACCTGGCGCTGGACGGGTGTTCAGCTTGCGAGGACCGATGCATCGACTTGAAGAGTTGGCGCAGCAGGGAGACGTGGGCGCAATGTGCTTGATGCCTGGGCTGGTGGGAAAAGCGACCGCTGCAAAAAACACGGACTCTTATGAGTCTTCCTACAAAAAATGGTTGGAGGTCGGGGCGGCGAAGGCCCATCCCGAGTGCATGAAGGCATTCGGTGGGCGACTTCTCTTGGGTACAGATGGCTACACCCAAAACACCGAAGTAGGTTTGAACCTCTTGTTCAAAGCTCGTAGCGCAGGCTATTCGCATGACCTGGGGGCTCTCATCCTTCACTACAAGAATAAGGGACTTTCAGATCTAAGGGATATCCGGCGACTCTACTGCTGGACATCTGTCGAAGAGGACCAAATTTGGCAGCGAAATGAGCCGGAGAAACTTGTAGAAAAAATACACGAGGAGGGGGAGCTTCGCAAGCGACCAGAGCTTGTTGCGCTAAGCGATGAACTGCGCGGCAAGCGCATGAGCTTGGGTGATTGTTTGAAGCTTGGAAGGTGATCTAAATGCGAAACTCCTCGACGACTCAATATCTCGCACAACTTAACCATCAATGGACGACAAAGAACTCAGCGCTGAGCGGCGCTTATCAACAAGCAAAAGCGAGTGCAGTTGAGCTTCAGCGGAGGGCAACGGTAGACCGCTCGTTGGAGCCACAGCTTGATCAGGCAAGGCTCGTCGAACTCAAAGCAGCTCAAGCCTACAACCAGTTTCTAGAGACCGGCAACGCGGCGTATCAGCTCTCCCGCGACATAGCGAACAAGCTCAAGAGCGGCCAAAATCTCAGCGCGCTCGAGCGGCATCAACTGCAGGTTGAACAGGCCAAGCTCGAATCGGCCTTCGAGGCCTTCAACGATTTCAAACAGGGCCAAGGCCTCAAGCCCGCGACGACCTCTCCGGTCTACACCAATGGTCGCGCCTACTACGACGACGGCCGGGTGGAATGGGACACCAGCACCCTGCACGGGCAAGCCGGTTCGATGTGGGATGCTGCCAAAGAGGCCATGCCCGACGTCCTGCGCGCGTTCACGCTCTCGCAAGAAGATCAGTACACGGCGTGCGTCGGTGTCATCTCAAGCTTCACGGGGGCGCTCGCAGGCAAGGCGCTGCCCGCTGGCGGATTCGCCTCTGGTTTCTCTGCCGACGTGTGGGACCAGATGGCCGGTGCGGCTTTCCCTACTTCACCAGCCGAACAGACCTGCCGCCTGATCTACCCCGCCAACAAGGCGCCCGATTGGTTGCAGAAGCATGGCAGCGCCGTCGAAGGTTTCGACGAAACATTGGGCGAGCTCATCGCTTTCGATGTGGACGCTTCGGTGTTGGCCCAGTACGGTTTGGCCGATGCCCTGGGCGGTGGCCCGCATGATCAGTCTGGGCATTTGCACCATGGCGCTGTGTGCGCTGGTGTTCGCATGGCTCGCGCCCGTGGACATCGTGGTTTCGTCGCAAGGAAGGGTGATTCCTTCAGGGCGCAGCAAGGTGGTGCAGCCGCTGGAATCTGGCGTGGTGCGGGTGATCGCGGTGCGCGATGGGCAGTCGGTGAAAGCCGGCGATCTGTTGGTGGAGCTCGACCCCACCAATGCGCAGGCGGACCAGAGCCGTGTGCAACGCGATTTCTGGGACGCCAATGCAGATGTCGCACGGTTGGAGGCCGAGCTGAGTGGTTCTTCGTCTGTTGCATGGCCCGACGGGGTTCCGGCCGATGTTGTGCAGCGGCAGGATGCGTTGCTGGTCAGCCAGCGTGCCGAGCATGCACAGCGCCTGGCCACGCTGGACGCTGACGTGGCACGCCGCGAAGCAGATCGCGATGCGATCGCCGTCAGTGTGGAACAACTCGGGCAGAGCGTGCCTCTGCTGCGCCAGAAGCACGCGATGCGCGAAGAGCTGGCCACCACAGGGCACATTCCACGCGCAGGCGTCATCGAATCTCGCCTCGAGCTGATGGCCATGGAGAAGGAGCTGGCGGTTCAGCGCAACCGCCAGCGGGAGGCCGCGGCTGGCCGTGAGGCCGCGCTGCAGCAGCGCGCGCAAGCGCGTGCCGAGTTTCGCGTGCGCGCCAGCGCGGAGCTGAGCGAGGCCATTCGCAAGCGTGAGACGGCGCGGCAGGAGTTGGTCAAGGCCACGTTGCGCGGCGATCTTCAGACGCTGCGAAGCCCCATCGACGGGGTGGTCCAGCAATTGGCGGTGACGACGGTGGGTGGGGTGGTGACGCCAGCGCAGCCGCTCATGACCATCGTGCCAGCGGGCAGCGGCCTGGAAGTGGAGGCGCAGGTGCTCAACAAGGACATCGGCCACGTTCGTCCTGGTCAGCGGGTCGTCAACAAGGTGGAGACCTACGATTTCACGCGCTACGGTTTCATCGAGGGCCGTGTGTCCTGGGTGGGCACAGACGCGGTCAACGACCCGAAGCTCGGACCGGTCTACCCGGTGCGCATCGAGCTGTCGCAGATGCACACGCCGAATGAGGTCAACGGCGCACCTGGGCGGATCGGCGCGGGCATGAACGTCGTTTCGGACATCCGGACGGGAGAGCGGCGCATGCTCGAGTACTTCCTTGCCCCGATGCTTCGCTACAAGCAGGAGGCAATCCGTGAGCGCTGAAGGCTTCTTCCGATTCTTTTGCGTGCAGGCCTTGTTCTGTGGCCTGGTACCCGCTGTGGCGCAGGCCGAGGATCTGCTGGATGTCGTGCGCCTAGCACGCGCCCACGACGCCACCTACCTCGCCGCGCGTCATGCGCTCGATGCCGCGGCCGAACGGCCTGTGCAGGCCCGCGCCGCGCTGCTGCCGGTGGTGAACGCGTCGGCGGCCAGCAATCGGCAGTCAGGGCAAGCCGCGTTTGCGGAGGCGGCGCCCCTGGATCGCAAGGTGCGCAACTGGAACTGGAATCTCCAGTTGACGCAGCCAATCTGGCGACCGGCGAACCACGCGGGTTGGCGCCAGGCCGAAGCCCTGCATGCCCAGGCACGTGAGCAGTTCCATCAGGCGGAGCAGGAGCTTCTGTTGCGTGCCGCTCAGTCCTATCTGGATGTGCTGGTGGCCCAGGAAGGCGTGCGCGCGGCGGGCTCTTATCGGACCGCCGTGGAGCAGCAACTGGCGTTGGCGACGCGAAACTACGAAGTAGGCACCGGTGCCCTCACGGACGTCCACGAGGCGCAAGCCAGGCGCGATGCGGTTCAGGCGCAGTGGGTGGCGGCTCAAAACGATGTGGAATTGCGCCAGGCGGAGCTGCAGCGGCTCTTGGGCGATGCGCCGGGCGCGCTGCAACCGATGGACCCTGTGGCCGCCTTGCCGCCGTTGCCTGAGGGTGGGCTCGACCGCTGGCTGGATGCCGCACGGGTGGGGCACCCGGGGGTGAGGCTCCAGCAGGCCGCTGTGGACGCCGCGCGTGCGGATGTGAAACGCCAGACGGCCGGCCACTCACCGTCGCTGGACCTGACGGCGAACTACGGCCCGGCCTACGCTTCGGGCAGCATGGGGTCGCCAGCGGACATTGCCAGCCGGGTGCGCACGGCCCAGCTGGGCGTGACCTTCACGTTGCCGCTCTACGCGGGTGGCGGCACCCAATCCCGCGTGCGCGAGGCCTTGGCGTTGTGCGACAAGGCGGAGGAAGAGCTGGAAGCCGCGCGGCGGCAGGCGTCCACGCTGGCGCGTCAGGCTTACGCCGGGCTGGCCAACGGGCAGGCGCAGGTGGAGGCACTGGCTTCGGCGGTGCGTTCCAGCGAGGCCGCTCTCGAGTCCAACCGCATTGGTTACCGCATTGGCACGCGCATCAACACGGATGTGCTCAATGCCCAACAGCAGCTGCACACCGCCCAACGCGACTGGCACAAGGCCCGGGCCGACAGCCTGATGAGTGCCCTGCGGCTCAAGGCCGCGGTGGGCGAACTGTCCGAGGCCGATCTGGCCGCCAGCAACGCGCTTCTTGCGCCCCGACTTCCATGACCACGCTTTCCAACCCATCGATGCACACGTCCATCCCAGGTTCGCCGGAGCCGGCCGACACCGTTCATGCACTCGCCGAACTGGCGCGAACTCAGGCCCAGAACACCTTGCAGAAAATTCCCATGCTGGGCGCTGTGACTTGGCTGATGCTGCAGCAGTCCGCTTTTCGGGCCTCCCTGTTGGCCGACCTGGAGTGGCGCGTTCTGCCCCCGCTGATGCTGGGGCAGGCGCGGCTCTTCATGCGCGGCGACGCGCCTGTGGGCTATGCGTCCTGGGCCCTGCTGTCGGAAGAAGCCGCCTGCCGCTGGCGCCAATCGCCGCACCGCTTGGCGCTGCAGGATTGGAACAGCGGCGAACAGGCGTGGCTGATCGATGTGTTCACGCCCTATGGCGGGGCGCGTGAAATGCTGGAGGAGTTGCGCAACACCCAACTCGCGGGGCGGGAATTGCGCCAGCTTGTGCCTTTGCCCGAACAATCCCCTCAGGAGCTGCGTTGGCCACCGGTGGAGGGCTTGGACGCCGGAGCGATCAAAGCGCGAAGATCTTCCCCGGGTTCATGATGTTGTCCGGGTCGAGCGCGCGCTTGATGGTGCGCATCATGTCGACCGCGCCGGTGCCGGCCTCGGTCACCAGGAAGTCCATCTTGTGCAGGCCCACGCCGTGTTCGCCGGTGCAGGTGCCTTCCAGGCTCAGCGCGCGCGCCACCAGTTTGTGGTTGAGTTCCTCGGCCAGCGTGTGCTCTTCGGGCTTGTTGGGGTCGATCAGGTAGCCGAAGTGGAAGTTGCCGTCGCCCACGTGGCCGACGAGGAAGTAGGGCAGGCCGGCAGCGTCGGCTTCGCTCACCGAGTCCAGCAGGCAGTCGGCCAGGCGGCTGATGGGCACGCAGGTGTCGGTGGAGATCGCGCGGCAGCCCGGCTTGCTCTGGATCGCGGCGAAGTAGGCGTTGTGCCGCGCCGTCCACAGGCGCGTGCGCTCCTCGGGCGTGTCGGCCCATTCGAAGGCGTTGCCACCGAACTCGCTGGCGATCTCCTGCACCGTCTCGGCCTGTTCCTTCACGCTCGCGGGCGAGCCGTGGAATTCCATCAGCAGCATGTTCTCTTCGCGCAGGCCGAGCTTGCTGTGCGTGTTGACCATGCGCACGGTGTTGTGGTCGATGAGTTCGCAGCGCGCGATCGGCACGCCGAGCTGGATCACCTGGATCACGGTGCGCACCGCGGCTTCGATGGTGGGGAAGGAGCAGGTCGCGGCCGAGATGGCTTCGGGCAGCGGGTAGAGCTTGAGCGTGATCTCGGTCATCACGCCCAGCGTGCCTTCGCTGCCCACCATCAGGCGCGTGAGGTCGTAGCCGGCGCTGCTCTTTCTGGCGCGTGTGCCGGTGCGGATGACCTCGCCGCGCGCGGTGACGACTTCGAGCGCCAGCACGTTCTCGCGCATGGTGCCGTAGCGCACCGCGTTCGTGCCCGAGGCGCGCGTGGCCGACATGCCACCGATGGAGGCGTCGGCGCCCGGGTCGATCGGGAAGAACAGGCCTTCGCTTTTGACCGCTTCGTTGAGCGCCTTGCGCGTCACGCCGGGCTGCACGGTCACGGTCAGGTCTTCAGCGTTGATGGACAGCACGCTGTTCATGCGGCTCACGTCGATGCTGATGCCACCCTGCACGGCCAGCAGGTGGCCTTCGAGCGAGGAGCCCACACCGAAGGGGATCACCGGCACGCGGTGCTGGGCGGCCAGCTTCACGGCATCGGCCACGTCCTGCGTGCTCTCGGCGAACACCACGGCCACCGGCGGCGGCACCTCGTACACCGACTCGTCGCGGCCGTGCTGCTCGCGCACCACCAGGGCGGTGGAGCATTGCGCGCCGAATCGCGCCTGCAGGGCCGTGAGGAACTCGGCCGGGACGGCGCGCTGGTGGACTTCGGGGGTGAGGTGGCTCAGGGCGGTGGGGGCGTTCATGGGGCTTGTCTCCGGCAGCAGTGGGGTGTGCAGTCGGTCAGTTTAAGCCTTGGGGGCCGCCGTGTGCGGCCCGGGCGCCCCGCCCTCAGCGGCGGGCGGGCAGGAGGGCGGTGTGGGGGTTCAGGCGCACGGGACGCGGTGTGTCGGCCTGGCGCGAGGACGGGGTGAAGGCGGAGAGGGCGTGGCGCGTGGGCGGTGCGACCTGCACGCTGGAGAGACCGGCCAGCCCCAGGGCGCAGGCGGCCATCAGCTGCACGCTGCGTTTCTCGAAATCCGAGATGGAGAGCGGGGACTGGAGACGAAAGCGGGACATCGGTGTGACTCCTTTGAAACGGGGAACGAAGCCGCATTACGCCCGCATCACCGGCCCGGGCCAAGCGCTTTTGCCTGCCGTTGCGCTCTGCCAAACACCTTTGCCTCAGACACATTTCCCCTCATCCGGTTACGGGTTCCGGCCGGATGCCCGACCTCGGGGACAATCGCTGTCTCACCATCGGCCAACAAGAGGCATTTCATGGGCAACCGACTCACCCAGATCGCCACCCGCACCGGCGACGCCGGCACCACCGGGCTGGGCGACAACACCCGCGTTTCCAAGGACAGTCTGCGCGTGCACGCCATGGGCGACGTGGACGAGCTCAACTCGCACATCGGCGTGTTGCTGTGCGAGGAGATGCCCGAGGGCGTGCGCCAGCTGCTGGTGGAGATCCAGCACCAGTTGTTCAACCTGGGCGGTGAACTGTCCATCCCGGGGTTTGAACTGCTCAAGCCCGAGGCCGTGCTCGCGCTCGACGAGGCGCTGGCCACGCACAACGAGGCCCTGCCGCGCCTGCAGGAGTTCATCCTGCCTGCCGGCAACCGCGCGGCCAGCCAGGCCCATGTGTGCCGCACGGTGGCGCGCCGCGCCGAACGCGCCGTGGTTGCGTTGGGTCAAGCCGAAGAGCTGAAGGAAACGCCGCGCCAGTACCTCAACCGCCTGAGCGACCTGATGTTCGTGCTCGCGCGTGTGCTCAACCGCATGAACGGCGGTGACGACGTCTACTGGAAGAGCGAGCGTCTGGCCAAGGCCGACGCACCATGAGGGTCGCCGTCGCCGCCTGGCTGGTGCTGGGCCTGGCCACCGGGGTGGTGGGGCCTGCCGCCGCGCAAGGCAAGGGCAAGAAGGCCGACGCGGCGAGTGAGGTGACGCTGGTGTGCGAGGCGGCCTACCAGCCCGCGCGCACCACGTGGACGCGCACCGTGCGCATCGGCTACGACAAGAAGCGCGTGCGCTCGGTGCACATCGACGGCGTGCCGGTCTACACCTTCACGGTGCGGGAGACCGTGATCCTCACTGCGGTCGACAACGAGCGCATCCAGATCGACACCGCCGCCCAGACCTGGACCAGCGACTTCCGGAGCCAGGCCACGGCGCAGGGGCGCTGCGAACGCGGCTGAGCCGCCGACCGGTCAGCGCGGCCCCAACACCGCCATCGTGATGCGGGAGACGCAGGTGAGTTCGCCCGCCTCGTTCGTCAGGTCGATCTGCCAGACCTGCGTGGTGCGGCCGATGTGCACCGGCCGCGTGACGCCGGTCACCCAGCCGCTGGTGGCGCCCTTGAGGTGGTTGGCATTGATGTCCAGGCCCACCGCGCGGTGGCCTTCGGGGCAGCTGTAGGCCGCACCGCACGAGCCCAGCGTCTCCGCCAGCACCACGCTCACGCCGCCGTGCAGCAGGCCATACGGTTGTTTGGTGCGGGTGTCCACCGGCACGCGGGCGCGGATGAAGTCGTCGCCGACCTCCAGGAACTCCACGCCGAGGTGTTGCACGGCGGTGTCCTTGTGGATGGCGGTGAGTTCGGCGACGGAGATGGGTTTTTTCCAGATGGGCAAGGTCGGGCTCCTGTGATGGTGGGGTCACTATAGGAGACGGCCGGTTTCCCACGCAGAAGGCGGCGAATGCCTACAGACAGCGGCGGCGCGCGCCCGCACCATCCAGGTTGGAGCAACCCCCTTTCATGACACTCGCACGCCGCTGGGCCCTGGCCGCAGCCGCCCTGGTGGCGCTGTTGGTGTTCGCCTGCCTGGCCGTGTGGGCGTGGCTGCCCAGCGATGACGAGCTGGCGCGGCGGGTGGAGGCTGAATTCGAGACCCGCCTGGGCCAGAAGCTCGTGGTGGGCGCGGTGCGCTGGCGCGTGCTCGGCGTGCCGGAAGTCGAGGTGCTGGACGCCCGCACCGAACAAGCCGAAGCCATCGAGGTGCGGCGCATCGCGATCCGCCCCCAGCTCATGCCCTTGTGGCGCAAGCGACTGGTCATCGACCGCCTGGAGGTGGATGGCGCCGTGGTGCCGCGCAAGGCGCTGGCCGCCTACCGGGGCAAGACCACGGACCGCCAGGCGGGCACGCTGGTCCTGCGCTCGATCGTGTTCACCGACGTGACCTACATCTCCTACAGCGAGGTGCCCGTGGTGTACGAGGGCGAGATCGAGCTGGATGAGGACCGTCGGCCGGGCCGCCTGCAGATCCGCCGGCCGGACGCGAATCCACCGGTCTCGCTGGACGCCACGCGCGACGGCCGAGCCGAAGGCGGCGCGGACCTCTACCAGCTGCGTGTGCAGGCGGGAGGCGGATCGGCGAACGGCCAGGCACGGCTGGCCACCTCGGCCGACGGCCGAATGGTGCTCAACGGTGAACTCGCGCCACGGCGCGTGGACGTGGCTGCGCTGATGGACGCCTTTCACCGGCGCTCGTTCGTCGGTGGCCTTGCCTCGGGCCAAACGGCACTGAGCGCCGAAGGCGACACGGCGGTCGAGCTGTTCCGCTCGCTGCGCACGCGCAGCGTGCTCGACGTGGAGCGCGCCCGCCTGCTGCGCATCGACCTGGACAAGGCCATCAAGTCCCTGGGCGAGGACCGCGCCGGCCAGACGCCGCTGGACAGCCTCAGCGGCGTCATGGCCACGCGCAACACCGAACAGGGCATGCGGACGGAGTTCACCGAGGTGAAGGCGGTGGCGGGCAGCTACAGCGCCACGGGCAAGGCCACGCTGCACCGCCAGCAGATCGACGCGCAAGGGGAGCTGGCGATCGGCGGCGGCATCGTGAGCGTGCCCTTCGCCGCGAAGGGGCCCACGCGCGAGCCGGCGGTGGAGATTTCCTGGGGCGCCCTGGCTGGGGCGGCGGTCGGCACGGCGATCCTGCCGGGCATCGGCACCGCCATCGGGTCCCGGATCGGAGGCGCGGTCAGCGGGCCGCCGAAGGTGGGGGCGGACAAGGCCGCCCCCGAGCGCACGCGCCGGTGAGGAGGCTCAGGCCTTGGGCGTGGCCCGGCCGCGGTTGAGCAGGGCGTACAGGATGATCGCGCCGAAGGTGGCCGTTCCGATGCCCCCCAGCGCGAAGCCGCCGAACTTCAGCGTGTAGTCGCCCGTGCCCAGGATCAGCGTGATCGCGGCCACCAGCAGGTTCTTGTTGTCGGAGAAATCGACCTTGTTGTCGACCCAGATCTTGGCGCCGGCGATGGCGATCAGGCCGAACACCACGATGGACACGCCGCCCATGACGGCCAGCGGAATGGCCTGGATCAGCGCGCCGAACTTGGGGCTGAAACCCAGCAGCACGGCCATCAGGCCCGCCACCAGGAAGATCGCGGTGGAGTAGATCTTGGTCGCGGCCATCACGCCGATGTTCTCGGCGTAGGTCGTCACGCCGGTGCCGCCCGCGCTGCCGGCCACCATGGTGGCCACGCCGTCGCCGATGAAGGCGCGGCCCATGTACTGGTCCAGGTTGCGGCCGGTCATGGCGGTCACGGCCTTGATGTGGCCCAGGTTCTCCGCCACCAGGATGATGGCCACCGGCGCGATCAGCAGCATGGCGTTCATCTGGAACACCGGCGCGCTGAAGCTGGGCATGCCGAACCAGGCGGCGTTGGCGATGCCGGAAAGATCCAGCGGCTTGCCCATGCCCAGCCCGTTGGTGAGCACGGCGTAGAGGATGCTGGCGATGATCAGGCCCATGAGGATCAGCAGGCGCTGGACCATCCCGCTGGTGAACACGGCCACCAGCGCCACGCAGACGAAGGTGATGCCCTGCATCCAGGCATCGAAGCCGGTGGGCGCCATGTTCTTGATGGGGATGCCGGCCAGGTTCAGGCCGATCACCGCGACCACCGCGCCGGTGACCACCGGCGGCATGAAGCGCTCGATCCAGCCCGTGCCCACGGCCTGCACGATGGCGCCGATGAGGGTGTAGACCAGGCCGCAGGCGATGATGCCGCCCAGCGCCACGCCGATGTTGGCGTTGGGGCCCGGGCCCGCGTAGCCGCTGGCGGCGATCACCACGCCGATGAAGGCGAAGCTCGAACCCAGGTAGCTGGGCACCTTGCCGCCGGTGATGAGGAAAAAGATCAGCGTGCCGATGCCGCTCATGAGGATGGCGACGTTGGGGTCGAAGCCCATCAGGATGGGGGCGAGCACCGTGGCGCCGAACATGGCGATCAAGTGCTGCACGCCCATCACCGCCGTCTGTGGCCAGGGCAGGCGCTCATCGGGCGCGATCACGCCGCCTTGGTTGAGCGTGGAAGCCGATTTCTCCGTCCAGTTGAACATGCCCATGGCACGGTCTCCTCGTTGTCGTGTTGTGAAAAAAGGCGCCCCTCGCGCCGCAGGCATTGTGCCCGCAAAGCCTCTGAGCCGCAGCAGACTTAACACGCTTAAGTTTCGACCCCAAGGCGCGCAAAGTTTACGCAGAACCCCGCATGAGGGAGGCCGTTTTTCGCTCCTAAAGTGCGCCTTCACCCTTCAAACCCGAAACGCTGGAGACACCATGGAATTCCTCAGCACCGCCGACTTCTGGGTCGGTCTGGTGAAGATCATCTGGATCAACATCATCCTGTCGGGCGACAACGCCGTCGTCATCGCCCTGGCGGCGCGCTCGCTGCCGGCCGAGCAGCAACGCAAGGCCATCCTGTTCGGCTCGGGCGCGGCCGTGGTGCTGCGCATCGTGCTCACGGTGGTGGCGGCCAAGCTGCTGGAGCTGTCGTTCCTGCAGGTCATCGGCGGCGTGCTGCTGCTGTGGATCGGCTACCAGCTGCTCAGCGGCGACGAAGACGGCGAGGACGGGCACCACAAGGGCACGGGCACGATGATGGCCGCCATCCGCACCATCCTGATCGCCGACCTGGTGATGAGCCTGGACAACGTGATCGCCGTGGCCGCGACGGCGCAGGGCAACATGGTGCTGCTGATCCTGGGCCTGGCGATCAGCATTCCGCTGGTGGTTTTCGGCTCCACGCTGATGATCAAGCTCATGGGGCGCTTCCCGGTCATCGTGACCCTGGGCGCCGCCCTGATCGGCTGGGTCGGCGGCGAAACCGTCGTCAACGACCACCTGATGCAGGGCTACACCATGGCCCACCCCTGGCTGCACTACGTCGCGGCGGCCACGGGGGCGCTGCTGGTGGTGGGGCTGGGCAAGTTCATGCAGGCCCGCGCCACGAGCAAGGCCGAGGCCTGAGGGGGGCGCCAGCGCCCTGGCCCCGCCCGTCTCTCAACCGATCGCGGGCAGCACCTCGCCCCGGCTCTCGCCGAAGCCGATGCGCGCCGCGCCCGGCTTCTCGCACCAGCCGCGCAGGATCACCGTGTCGCCGTCTTCCAGGAAGCGGCGCTGCGCGCCGATGCCCGGCAGCGGCACGTCCTTCGTGCCGCCCACGCTGAGTTCCACGATGGCGCCGGCCTCGGCGTGCGTGGGGCCCGAGATGGTGCCGGTGCCCAGCAGGTCGCCGGGCTGCAGGTTGCAGCCGCCCACGCTGTGCTGCGCGACCATCTGCGCGATGGTCCAGTACTGGTGGCGAAAGCTCGTGGCCGAGAGGCGGTCGGGCGCGATGCCGCGCTCGCGGTGCTCGCGCGACTCCAGCCGCACTTCGAGCTGCACGTCCACGCCGCCGCGCTCGCTGTTGGCCGCGCTGTCCAGGTAGGCCAGCGGCTGCGGCTCGTCGGCCGGGTGCGCGAAGGGCACGCGGTAGGGCGCGAGCGCTTCCAGCGTCACGATCCAGGGCGAGACCGTGGTGCAGAAGTTCTTGCCCAGGAAGGGGCCCAGCGGCGCCATTTCCCAGAACTGGTGGTCGCGCGCCGACCAGTCGTTGAGCAGGCACATGCCGAAGATGTGCTGCTCGGCCTCGGCCAGCGGAATCGGCTGGCCCATGGCGTTGCCCGGGCCGATGTAGAAGCCCATCTCCAGCTCGTAGTCGAGCCGGTGGCAGGGGCCGTAGGCCGGCGCGGCGGCGCCCGGTGCCATGGCCTGGCCCATGGGGCGGCGAAACGCCGTGCCGCTGACCACCACGCTGGAGGCGCGGCCGTGGTACGCGATCGGCAGCCACTGGAAGTTGGGCGTGAGCGGGTCGTCCGGGCGCATCACCCGGCCGACGTTGCGCGCGTGGTGGATGGAGGTGTAGAAGTCGGTGTAGTCGCCGATGCGCGTGGGCACGCGCATCTCCACCTCGGCCTGCGGCACCAGGCTGGCGCGCAGCGCGTTCACGCCGGGGCCGTTGGCGCCGGTCTTGAGCAGGTCGAACAGCGCGTGGCGCAGCGCACGCCAGGCGGTCGGGCCCAGGGCCAGGAAGTCGTTGAGCGCGTCGCCGGTGCAGGCGTTGACGGCCTGCGCGGCCGGGCCCGAGACCGCGTTGTCGCGCGCGATCGCGGCCAGGTCGATCACCTGATCACCGATCGCCACGCCACCGCGGAAGGCCTCGCTGGAACCCTTGCGGCGGAAGACGCCGAAGGGCAGGTTCTGGATCGGGAAATCGGTGCCCGGGGCGTTGGCCGATTCGAGCCAGCTGCGGGTGTTCGCGTCGTGGGTGTGGTTGAGTTCCATGGTCATGCGGCGGTGGCTTGGAGGGCGTCGTCGAAGATGGCCACGGCACGGGTCCAACCCGCCGAGGCGCCTCGGATCTTGTGGGGGAAGCAGGAGATGAAGAACCCGTCGGCCGGCAAGGCCTCGAGGTTGTGCATCTTCTCGATGTGGCAGTAGCCGATGTCGCGCCCGGCCTTGTGGCCTTCCCAGATCAGCGAGGCGTCTTTCGTCTCGCCGTACTTCTGCGCGGTGTGCACGAAGGGGGCGTCCCAGCTCCAGGCGTCGGTGCCGGTCAGGCGCACGCCGCGTTCCAGCAAATACATGGTGGCTTCGTAGCCCATGCCGCAGCCGGCCGAGACGAAGTCGTTGTGGCCGTAGCGCGAACCGGCGCGCGTGTTCACCACCACGATCTCCAGCGGCTTGAGGGTGTGGTTGATGCGCTTCAACTCGGCTTCCACGTCGGCGGCCGTGACCACATAGCCATCGGCGAAGTGGCGGAAGTCCAGCTTCACGCCGGGCTGGAAGCACCACTCCAGCGGCACGTCGTGGATGGCGATCGCGGGCTTCTTCTCGCCCAGCGCCTTGTCCATGGTGGAGTGGAAGTGGTAGGGCGCATCGAGGTGCGTGCCGTTGTGCGTGGAGAGCTGCACCAGCTCCACCGCCCAGCCTTCGCCGTCGGGCAGGTCTTCCTTCTTCAGCCCGGGGAAGAAGGGCTCGATCTGCTCGAAGGTGTTGTCGTGCGTGAAGTACTGGATCTTGGGGGCGAACGCGGGCGGGTCGCTCACCACGTCGTTCTCCAGGTAGATGGACAGGTCGATGAATTTGCGGGGCATGGCGGTGTTCTCCAGTGGGGCGGTGATGTTGGGAATCAGGGGCGTTGCCAGCGCAACAGCGAGCGTTCGGCCAGAGCCAGCACCACGTTGCTGGCAAAGCCCATGGCGCCGAGCAGCACGATGCCGGCGAAGAGTTCGCTGGCCTGGAACGAGCGCGCGGCCAGCAGGATGGCCTGGCCCAGGCCGGGTTGCGAGGCGATCATCTCGCCCACCACCGAGACGATGAGCGAGACCGTCATCGACAGCCGCATGCCGGCCAGGATGTCGGGCATGGCGTTGGGCAGGCCGATCTTGAGCACGAAGGCCAGGTGGCTGAGTTCCAGCGAGCGCGAAACCTCGCGCAGCTGCTTGTGCACGTTGGCCAGGCCGTGCAGCGTGGCCAGCAGCACCGGCCACATGGCGCCGAAGGCGACCACGGCCAGCACCATGCCGCCGGAGAGGCCGAACAGCGCGATGGCCAGCGGCATCACGGCCGAAGCCGGCAGCGGGCGGATGAACTCCAGGGTCGGGCCGACCCATTCGCTGGCGCGCTGCGAGCTGCCGATCAGCGCGCCCAGGGCGATGCCCAGCGCGCTGGCCAGCACCCAGCCGCTGAACATGCGGCTGAGCGTGGCCCAGGTGTAGGCCGCCAGGTCGCCGCCGGCCAGGCCTTGCGCCAGGCTTTGCAGCGTGGCCTGCGGCGTGGGCAGGAAGGCGCGGTTGACCCAGCCGCTGGTGCTGGCGGCCCACCACAGGGCAATGAAGGCGGCCAGCACGAGCACGGAGCCCGAGGCGCTGCCGAGCGCGTTCAAGGTGCGGTTGGTTTTGTGTGCGGCGCTCATTCGAAATCCTTCGTGCTCCGCACCGCGGTGCGAGCTTGCTTGGGGCGGCCCTGCGCGGCGCTCATGTGGCCTGCTCCCCCATGGCGCGCGCCACGCGGCGCTGCAGCGCGAGCGCGCCGACGTTGATGACGTAGCCCACGACACCGATCCAGGCCAGCCAGGCCAGCATCAGCGCCGGGTCCAGGCTTTGCTGCGCGATCATCATCGCGTAGCCCATGCCGTGCGGGTTGGCCGCGATCTCCACCGTGACGGCGACCACCAGGGCGATCGCCACGCCCAAGCGCAGCGCGACGAACAGGCGCGGCACGATGGCCGGGCCGATGATCCAGGCGAAGCGCTGCCGCGGCGTGAGTTCCAGCGCGCGCGCCACCTCCAGCAGGCGGGGCTCGACCTGTTGCACCGCGGCCTGCGTGAGCACCAGCATGGGCCACAGGCAGGCGAAGGCGACCACGCTGAGCTCCATGCGCAGGCCGAAGCCGAACACCAGCATGGCCAGCGGGATCAGCGCCACCGACGGAATGGGGCGCGCGACTTCCACGCTCAGGAAACCGAGCTGCGCGGCGCGGCGCGACAGGCCCAACAAGGTGCCCAGCAGCAGGCCGCCGAGCGCGCCGATCAGCAGGCCGAGCGCGGCCGTGCCGAGCGTGAAGGCCGTGGCTTCCAGCAGCGAGCCGTCGGTGACCGCGCCGCCGAAGGCGCGGAGCGCGGCGCTGGGCGGGGCGATGGCATCGCTGCCCTGGCCCGTGGTGCGGGCCCAGATTTCCAGCGCGCCCAGCAGCACGGCCGGGAACGCAAGGGACTTCAGCTTCATCGTTCAGTGCCCGAGGTAGTGGTAGAGCTCGCGGCGCAGGCGCAGGAACTCGGGGTGTTCCTTGGTGCTGAGCTGGTCGCGCGGCTGCGGCAGCGGCACGTCGATCAGCGCGGCCAGGCTGGGCAGCTCGGGCGTGGGGTTGCTGCGCAGCGCGATCACGCGGTCGCCCAGGTACAGCGCTTCCTCCAGGTCGTGGGTGACGAACATCACCGTCAGACCCTCTTCACGCACCAGGCGCGCCAGCTCGTCCTGCAGGGTCTCGCGCGTCATGGCGTCGAGCGCGCCGAAGGGCTCGTCCATCAGCATCACGTCGGGCCGCTGGGCCAGGCAGCGCGCGATCTGCACGCGCTGCTGCATGCCGCCCGAGAGCTGCGCCGGGAACTTGTGCCCGTGCGCGGCCAGGCCCACGGTTTTCAGCACGTGCTCGATGCGCGCGGGCCGTTCGGCCGCCGGCACGTTCGCCGCCTCCAGCGCCAGGCTCACGTTGGCCTGCACCGTGCGCCAGGGCAGCAGGGCGCGCCCGTAGTCCTGGAACACGAACGCCACCTCGCGGCTCGGGCCGGTGATGGGCGCGCCCTGGCGGCGCACGCTGCCCTGGCTGGGCGTCACGAAGCCGGCGGCGGCGCGCAGCAGCGTGGTCTTGCCGCAGCCCGAGGGGCCGATCACGCACACGAACTCGCCGCGCTTCACCGTCAGTTCGGTGGGTGAGAGGATTTGCCGGCCACCGAGTTCGATGGCGACGCGGTCGAAGTGCAGAACGGTATCGGTCATGGTCGAAGCGGCGCTGGCGTGGGGCGTGGCGTGCCTCACTTGGCGATCAGGCGCGCCACGTCGGGCACCGTCTTGAGCATGCCCTGGTCCTTCATGAGGTCGACCCAGTAGCTGAGCTGCTTCTCGGTCACCACCGCCATGGGGGGCGAGATCTGCACCTTGGCGATCACCTCGGGCGGCAGCTTGATGTACTTGCCGATGGCCGCGCGCACGGCAGCGTCGTTCTTCGGCTGGTTCATGAAGGCCGCGGCCTCCTGCACGGCCTCGCGGAAGCCGCGCGCGGCCGCCGGGTTCTTGGCCACCCAGTCGCGGCGCGCGACGTGGATGATGGTGGGCTGGTTCTCGGGCAGGAAGGTCGAGTAGTACGAGGCCACGTAACCCACGCCGGAGTCGGTGATGCGGCTCATGAAGGGGTCGGCGCTCACCACGGCGTCCACCGAACCGCCGCGCAGCAGGTCGCCGTGCTGCGGGAACGAGGCTTCGACGAAGTTCACCTTGGTGTAGTCCACGCCCTGGCTCTTGAGCCAGGCGCGGAAGGTCACGTGCAGGAAGGCGCCCAGGCCGGGCACGCCGATCTTCTTGCCCACGCAGTCCTGGGCCTTGCGGATGCCGCTGCCGGCCTTGGCCACCAGGCCGAAACCGGTGATGGTCTTGGAGGTCACGCCGGCACCGGCGACCACCACGTGGTCCAGGCCGCCGTCCACCGACTGCAGGTACACGCTGGGCGTGGGGCCGCCGATCTGCAGCGAGTCGGCCTGCACCGCGGCCGGGATGGTGGAGTTGATCGGGATGAACTTGAGCTCCACGTCGAGCAGGCGCTTCTTGAAGTAGCCGTTCTCGGCCGCGACGAACACCGAGGCGAAGTCGGTCACGGCGGTGTAGCCGAACACGATCTTGGTGGGGCTCTGCGCGAAAGCCGGCAGGCTCACGGCGGCGGCGGGAACAGAGGCCAGGGCGGCCAGGGCGGTGCGACGTTTCATTGGGGTCTCCTGTGGTTGGTTTTGCTCGGGGGGCGGGGCGAAAGCGGGGGCGGGGGGCACAGCGCGGCGCGCAGCCCCCCCACGATGAAGCGCACCAGCCGCTCGGCGGCCGCCGGGTCGTTGGCGCGGTTGATGTTGAGCGAGAGGCGCTCCACGCGCACATCCACCAGGTGGTGCAGCAGGGCGCCGAGCGCGAACTGGTAGCCCCAGGCGGCCTCGGCGCGGCTGGCGCGCGGCAGGGCGTGGTGCAGCGCATCGATGAAGCGGTGCGCCAGCGGGTCGAAGAACTCGCGCAGCACGCGGTCGGACTCCTCGCCGTGGTAGGCCAGTTCGCGGCCGACCAGCTGGGCGTAGAACTGCCCCTCGGGGCTGGAGCGCATGCGGATCACCGGCGCCACGAAGGCCTCGACGATGCGCGGCAGGGTCTGCGGGTCGTCGGGGTCCTGCGAGGCGGCGTCCAGCGCGGCCAGCCGCTCCTCGATGGTGTGGCTCCAGTGCGCGAACACCGCGTGGAACAGGTCCTGCTTGGGGCCGTGGTAGTAGGCCACCAGCGCCAGCGGCACGCCGGCCTCTTCGGCGATCTGGCGGATCGTCACCGCGTGGTAGCCGCGCTGCGCGAACAGCTTCTCGGCCGCGAGCAGGATGGCCTGCTGGCGGTCGGGGCGGGGCGCGGCACTCTTCTGGCGACGGGCAGGCTCAGGCTTGCGGGACGGCATGGCGGTATTGAACATGTGTTCAAAAATGTTGTACACCCGTACAAACCCTGGGCCGGGTCGTGCGGAAGGCGGGCGCTGGTGTGTTACCAGTGCACCATGGGCAGGCCGGGCACGGGCGAGGTGAAGAAGGGGATGGTGGTGCCCATGAGGCTGCCGATGTAGACCGTGCGCAGGTCGGGTCCGCCGAAGGTGACGCTGGCCATCCAGGGCGCCAGCGTGCCGCGCGCGCGCAGCATGTCCTCGGCGGTGAGCGTGCCGTCGTTCATGTGGTCCAGCAGCACCTTCGAGGCCTCGGGGTTGCCGTCGTCGAGCAGCAGGCGCCGCTCGCCCTGCGGCGTGAGCGCGATCAGCTGGTCCGTCATCACCAGCGTGCACCAGAGGTTGCCGAAGGCGTCGAACGCGATGCCGTCGGGGAAGCCGCCCAGGTGGGAGGGCCCGAACACCTCGCGGTCGCTCAGGGCGACGCCCTGGGCCGACTCCACCACGCGCATGCGGCTGACGTGCGGCCCGGTGGTCTCGACGATGTAGAGCCATTCCTCGTTCGCGTCGAAACGGATCTCGTTGGTGAAGTGAAAGCCGTCGGCCACCACGCGCAGGCCGCGTTCGTCCACCACCGCGATGTAGCCGTCGCGCACGCGGCTGCTGGCCGCCACGGTCCAGGGGTTCACGCGCGTGGAGACGGTGAGCCAGATGCGGTTCTTCGAATCGCGCAGCACGAAGTTGACCTTGCCGATCGCCTGGCCGTCGATGGTGTCGTGCAGCGTGCGCGTCTGGCCGTCGCGCGCCATCACCTCCAGCCGGTCGGTGCCGAAGTTGGCGATCAGCACGTCGCCATTGGCCGCGAAGGCCAGGCCGTTGGGCAAGGTGCCCTGCGTGTACTTGGCCTCCACGTCGTGCAGCGAAGCCTGCGCGGCGCTGGCGAAGCGCTGGTCGGCGCGCTGGCCGATGAAGCGCTGCTGCCCGTCGGCGCCGATGCGCGTGACGCCGCCGCGCGCGTCGGCCGCCCACAGCGTGCCGTCGCGCTCGGCCAGGATGCACTCGGGCCGTTGCAGGTCCTGGCCGATGGTGCGGATGGCGGCGCGGTCGACCTGGAAGCCGTCCAGCGGGTTGTTTGTCGAAGGCATGGTGGGTTCCCCGATGAGGCGGGCCGCGGGCTGCGGCCGGCGAAGGGGGCATTGAACGGTTGGCGCCGATTCTTGTACAACCGTACAAACCCTAGTCGTGCCGGGCGCGGGCCCGGTCTAAGCTCGGCGCATGACCGCGCCCCACGTGCCCCAGATCCGCCTCTACCAGCAATGGCTCGCCGAGCACCGCGGCCTGCGTTTCGACGACTACGGCGCGCTCTGGCGCTGGTCCATCACCGACCTCGACGGCTTCTGGCAAAGCATCTGGGACTACTTCGAGCTGCAGTCGCCCACGCCGCACACGGCCGTGCTGGCGAAGAACGTGATGCCCGGCGCGCCCTGGTTTCCCGGCGCGCGCATGAACTACGCGCAGCAGGTGTTCCGCCACGTGCGGCCGGCGCACGAGGCGGGTTTTTCCGCCGTGGTGAGCCGCAATGAAAAGGGCCGGCACGTGGAGCTGAGCTGGCCCGAGCTGCGGCGCCAGGTCGCCTCGCTCGCGCAGCACCTGCAGGCCCAGGGTGTGCAGCCGGGCGACCGCGTGGCGGCCTACCTGCCCAACATTCCCGAGGCCATGGTGGCTTTTCTCGCCACGGTGTCCATCGGCGGCGTGTGGAGCATCTGCGCGCCCGACATGGGCACCAACGCCGTGCTCGACCGCTTCCGCCAGATCGAGCCGGTGGTGCTGATCGCCTGCGACGGCGTGAGCTACGCCGGCCGCGACCACGACCGCCTGGCGGTGGTGGCCGAGCTGCGCGCGGCCCTGCCCACCGTGCGCCACGTGGTGCTGCACACCAACCTGGCCGAAGGCGAGGCGGCGCAGGCCGAGGCGCTGCAGGCCGCATCGCCCTGTGCCAGCTTCGCGGCCGCCACCGCGCGCGACGATGCCGCCACCGCCGCCTTCGAACCCTTGTGGCTGCCGTTCGACCACCCGCTGTGGATCGTCTATTCCAGCGGCACCACCGGCCTGCCCAAGCCCATCGTGCACGGCCATGGCGGCACGGTGATCGTGGGCATGGCGCTCAAGATCCTGCACAACGATGTGGGCTGCAGCTACCACCCCAACAGCTGGGGCGAACGCTTCCACTGGTACAGCTCCACCGGCTGGGTGATGTGGAACGCGCAGACCAGCGGCCTGCTCAACGGCACCACCTGCGTGATCTACGACGGCAACCCCGGCGGCAGCAAGGACAAGCCCGACTGGACCACGCTCTGGCGCTTCGCCGCCGAGCAGGGCGTGACCTTCTTCGGCGCGGGCGCGGCCTTCTTCGCCAACTGCATCAAGGCCGGCGTCGACCTGGCCGCGTGTGGCGACCTGTCCGCCGTGCGCGCGCTCGGCACCACCGGTTCGCCGCTCTCGGAAGACGCGCAGCGCTGGGGCACCGATCAGTTCCGCCGCATCGCGAAGAGCGAGGCGCAGCAGGACATCTGGTGGTGCAACATTTCGGGCGGCACCGACTTCGCGGGCGCCTTCATCGGCGGCAACCGCGAGTTGCCGCAGACGCCCGGGCGCATGCAGTGCCGGCTGCTGGGCTGCGCGGTCGAAGCGTGGAACGAGCAGGGCCAGCCGGTGATCGACGAGGTGGGCGAGCTGGTGTGCGCGCAACCGATCCCGTCGATGCCGCTGTACTTCGTGGGCGACGTGGACCACCAGCGCCTGATCGGCAGTTATTTCGACACCTACCCGCCGGGCCAGGGCCGCAAGCCCGGGGGTGGTGACCTCGGCCCCGAGGCCGGCGCGGTCTGGCGGCACGGCGACTGGCTGCGCATCGGCGCGGACGGCTCCTGCGTGATCTACGGCCGCTCCGACGCCACCATCAACCGCCACGGCCTGCGCATGGGCACGAGCGAGCTCTACAGCGCGGTCGAGGCCCTGCCCGAGGTGATGGACTCCATGGTGGTGGACCTGGAGTACCTCGGGCGCGAGAGTTACATGCCGCTGTTCGTGGTGTTGCGCGAAGGCACCGTGCTCGACGATGCGCTCAAGGCGCGCATCAACGACAGCATCAAGACCGCGCTGTCGCCGCGCTTCGTGCCCAACGGCGTGTTTCAGGTGGCCGAGATTCCGCGCACGCTCTCGGGCAAGAAGCAGGAACTGCCGATCAAGAAACTGCTGCTCGGCCAGCCGCTGGAGAAGGTCATCAACCGCGAGGCGATGGCCAACCCGGGTTGTCTGGACTGGTATGTGAAGTTTGCGGTTTCGCGGGCGTAGCTGCTCTGCCCGGTTTTCAGGCCTGCACCTCGTGGGCCCGCGAGTGCCGGGCGCTCTGCTCCGCGGGTGTCCCCCGGCGGCTGGTGCCGCCTCCTCCTTTACCCCGCTGCGCAGAGCGCCCGGCACTCGCGAGCCGCAGCGCAGCGTGGGGTGCGGTGGGGGAGGTGTTCGACCGTCCGCGTGCCACAGAGGGGGAGGTCACCGGGTGTCCGGCGCAGCGGCGTAAAGGAGGAGGGGCGGCGAAGCCGCCCCGGGGGACAGCCGCGGAGCCGGGCACCCGGTGGCCTCCCCCGTTCGCGCCGGAAACCAAGAAAGGCGCGTGAACCCTCAGTTCGCCACCGTGAAGCGCTGGCGGGTGTGTTTCGGGTTTTCGATCTCGTCCACGATCGCCACCGCCAGATCGGCCACCGAAATGCCCGACGGCTGATCGCCCGAACCCGGCAACGGCCGGTCGCCGCCCGTGCGGTATTGGCCGGTGCGTTCGCCCGGTGCGAGGAGGATCGGGGGCGAGAGGAAAGTCCAGGCCAGCGCGGTCTCGCTGCGCAACCGCGTGAGCAGGTCGCGCGCGGCCAGTGCACCTTGTTTCCATTCGGCCGGGAACTCGGGCGTGTCCACCAGCTGCTGGCCAGGCGCCACTTCCAGGCTGCCGGCACCGCCGACCGCCAGCACCCGCTGCACGCCGGCCTGCTTCGCACCGGCGAGGATGCCGTCGTAACCCAGGCCGAACAGGCGGTAGATCTCAGGCTCGCTCCAGCCCGGGTTGTAGGCGCTCACGATGGCGCCGTGGCCGGCCACGGCCCGGGCCACCTGCGCGGCGTCGGTCACGTCGGTCTTCACCACCTGCAGCCGGGGCTGGGCGGCCAGCTTGTCGGGGTGGCGGGCGAGGGCGGTCACGCTGTGGCCGCGCGAAAGCAGTTCGGTGAGCACGGCGCTGCCGACGAAACCGGTGGCACCGATGAGGGCGATCTTCATGACGGGACTCCTGAAAAGGTTGGGATGGATCTAGTGTCCTGGCTACACGAAAAGCGCGGTAGGCGGCAAAATCCGCTTTCTTCTTGTAGAAAATCTAATCAATGAGCAGCGAAACCACCGCCTGGACCGACAAGCTCAAACGCATGGCGCTGTTCGCGGAGATCGTGGACAGCGGCTCGCTGAGCGCCGCCGCTCGCCGCCTGGGCAGCACACCCTCGGCCGTGAGCCAGCAGCTGCGCCTGCTCGAAGAGGCCCTGGGACTGGTGCTGCTGCACCGCTCCACCCGCCGCCTCACGCTCACCGAGGCCGGTGAGCGTTATTACCCCGCCTGCGCCGCCATGGTCGCCCAGGCCCGCAGTGCCGACCAGGCGCTGGAGCGCCTGCGCGACGAACCCGAGGGCGAGCTGCGCCTGGCCGCGCCGATCGGCTTCGGCGAGCTGCTGGCCAGCGCGCTCGAACCGCTGCGCCGCCACCCCCGGCTGCGGCTGCACCTGCTGCTGGACGACACGCCCATCGACCTCATCGGCGAGCGGGTGGACCTTGCGCTGCGCATAGGCCGCTTCACCGATTCTTCCCTGGTCGCGCGCCGCCTGGGGGAACTCCAGCGCCAGCTCTGCGCCGCGCCGCGTTACCTGGCCGAACGCGGCTGGCCGCGCCACCCAGGCGAACTCGCCGGGCACGACTGGCTGGGCCTGCCGCCGCGCGGCACGGCGGTGGACACGCTGAGCTTCCAGGGCCCGCAAGGCGAGCGCGAAGAGGTGCGCGTCGAAGCGCGCCTGCTGGCCTCGCAGGTGACCGCGCTGCAGGCCATGGCGCTGGCGGGATGGGGTCTGTACGTGGGCATGGCCGACGACGTGCGCCAGGCCCAGGCCGAAGGTCGGCTTGCGCCCGTGCTGCCGGACTGGCGGCTGGAGCCGGCGGCGGTGTTTGCGGTCACGCCCCGGCGCGGCGAACAACCGGCCAAGGTGCGCCATGCGCTGCAGGCCCTGCAGCAGCACTTCGCGGCCCGGCCGGGCTGAGCGCCTCTTACAGCGCGGCGAGCTTCGCCATGCCCCAGGCGACCACGCCCACCTGCACCAGGTTGAGCAGGATGCCCGCCATGTGCAGGCGCCGGAAACTCGGGATGGCGGAGGCGTCTCCGCCCGCGATCCGTTCCCGCAGCGCGTCCATGCGCGGGACGACCCAGCGGCGCACCGCGAAGACAAAGGCCGCCACACCGCCCATGGCCAGCCCCACCGCGACGCGGCCCACCGCCAGCTGGCCCAGGCCCCCGAGGCTGGCGGCGACCACCACCACCGAGTAGTAGTAGTTGAACAAGCCCCGGACGAAACGCGCGTCCTGCGGCGTGTCGTGTTTCAGGATGAGCAGTGGCGGCGACGCAAAGGTGAAGAACACCATGGGAAAGATCAGCGCGACCAGCGACAGCAGCACGACAGCCTTGGACAGCATGGGGTTCTCCTTGCCGCGGTGGTCTCGGCTGGGGCGCCGCGGGCCATGGGGGCCGGCTGATGCTCATCCGCCAAACTGACGGATGACTTACATCGCACGGCCACCTGTCCGCTGCGGTGCTTGCCGCCACGGGCCTCAGAGCGGTGCGTCGCTGGAAGGGGTCTTCGTGCTGTGGGTGAGGCCCATGTGGATCCCGCTGCCGGCATGGGACCACAGCCGCTTCGCCAGTTCTTTCGAGTGCCGTTGGGCCGCCCGGTCCTTCAGGGCCGACAGCGCCATCAACAGGTCGAGGGGCCCTTTTTGGGCGGCCTCCTTCAGCCCCTCCTGCCAGTCGCTCGGCAGCGGCACGCCACGGGACCTGAAGTGGACTTGAATCCACTGGCGGGCTTTCTCCGTGTCTCGGTGGATGGCCTGGCGCAGGGCGGCCACACCCATGCGGCTCAAGGCCTGAAGCGACTTCACAAGGCCCTTGTACGAGCCTGCCGCGATCTCTGGATGGAGCGCCCGCATTTTCTGCAGTTCGGCGGCGCCCGCGATCTTTTGCGACCGCAGGAACTTGGCCGACCAGAAGGGATTGCCCGTGGCGTGGCCCCTTTTCAGCTGGTCGAGCTCGGTCTGGATCGCCTGGATGTTCTTGGCGCGGGCGGTCTTGTTGGGCCACGCCAGCGCGGCGCGGTAGAAATCGAGCCGGTTCGGGTCCAGCGGGTGGCCCAGCCTCGGTGTCGACGTCGCCACGCCGTGATGTTGGGCGAGCTTCTCCAGGCGAAAGAACGCCTGCAGATGGGTGACGCAGCCGGATGCGTCGGGCGCGGCTTCCGCGCGCTCCCTGGCGGTGTGCAGCTGCGCCTCGAGGCAGGCCAGGGCGGTCTTGCGCTGGCGAGGGTCGCGGCTCTGGAGCGCCTTCTCCAAGGCCCCAGGGGCGCTGTACAGCGCGGCCTGGTGCGTGGGGTCCGCCGACGCCAGCGACAACTTCCCAAGCGAGGTGGAGGACAGGTTCAAAGGGGAGAGGGGGCTGCCCAGGCAACGCTCGAACAGGTACCGGATGAACGCGCCTTCATCGTTCAGGCGGTAGCCCTTAAAACCGAACACACCACCGCCTTCGCCGGCACCGATCGTCCAGGTGTCCAGTTTCTGCCCCGACAGTTGTCGGGCCATCGCCAGCGCGTGCTGGACGTCCGGGTCCTCCACGGAGCGGCCCGCCGTTTCGCAGCGCAGGCGGAGCTCGCGCAAGGCCGCGAGGCGGCAGAGGGCCTCGGGAAAGCCGCCACCCGTGGGGTAGGCATGCAGTGAGGCTACCACCTTGGACAGGGTCTGGCCCCGCAGTTTTTCGGACACGGACAGGAATTGCTGCAGCAACCGCAGCACGGCATCCACGTTGCGTGCATCCATGTCGTGGAGGGAGGTGATGCCCAGCGCGGCATAGAACGCCTCGCCTTCTGAAGGCATGCCCTCGACGGTGGCTTCCACGAGCGCCTGCACGTGCGGCACGAGCTGGCGTTTGCCGGCCGCATCGCTGGCCTGGCAGATGGACATGAACGACGCCAGCGTGTCGGTCTGCAAGGGCGCGGTCCGAGCGTGCCCTTGCAGGACGGTCAGAAAGCCGCCCGCGTCCCGCGGCGAGATGCCGTAGCCGTTCTGAAGGACCTGCTGGTACTTGACGTTGGCGAAATCGTGGTCGTCGCGCAGGCATATTTCGATGTTGCGCCACTGGCCGCCGGCGATCCAGCCGGCGACGGTGGCGCGCGCCTGCGCCTCCTGTTTCGCCTCGTGGCGGCGGGTCTGCAGCAGGTCCCAGGCGTCTTGCGGCGTGTTCATCACCTCGTGGGTGTGCACACACAGGCGGCGCAGGAAGGGCTGGAAGCCCTCATCGTTCCAGTGCCGGTGGATGAGCCGCGGGGTCAGGGACGATTGGCGAAGGTCCCCCATGCCGGAGCCCGGCGCGAGGTGCCGGGTCCAGCGCGGTTGGACCGGCTCGGCCGGGCGGGCGATGTCCGTCGGCGCGTGGCCGAGGGCCTGCCACCGGTCCAGGGCCATCAGCTGGTCCCAGGCGGAAACGTCCGAACGCGCATGGAAGCGCCGCAGCGCCTCGGCCTCCGACGGGGAGCTGGCCTGCGAGCCCAGCTGCACGATGAGCCGGGTGAGCGGCTCGCGGTCGCCATGGATGGCCGCGTCGATCACCGAGGGCGAGAGGCCGAGGGCGATCAGCATCTGCCGGGTGCGGTGTTGTGTGGTTGGCGCCAGAAGCCGATCGACCAGGCTGCGCGCGATGGCCTGGATCGGGCGACCCTGGTCAGGGTCGGCCAGGCCCGGCATCGCGCCGGTCTTGCGGTCGTGGTGGGCCGCCACCGCGCGGCAGGCCTTGTCGTGGCGCTTCTGCTCAGCGGCCCTGACCTTGGCGCGAATGCCGTACCACAGCATGTAGCCGCCCGCGAGGAGGATGCCCACCAGGCCGGGGATGCCCATGGTGGCGGCGCCGAACAAGGCGCCGCCGCCCAGCGCGGTCAGCGCTGTGGCTGCCACGGCACCCCCCAGGCTGGTGCCGCCGTAGATGCCGCGGATCCAGCCGTGCAGGTCCAGCAGGTTGGCGTCCAGCCGTTTCAACTCCCGCCATTGGTGGCGGTGCTCCATCAGCTCCAGCAACTCGGGGCAATCCGCGCCGTGGGCTTCGAAGACGTTCTTGTCGAACCGCTCGGCCAACAGCAGCGTCTTGCGCTCGCGGCGGGCATCCATGCCCTCGCAGACGGCCTGCAGGATGTGGAGGACGCCCGTCACCATGTTCATGGAACCGGAGAGGTAGGGCAGGGCGACGGCGATGTCCTTGGCCGCGCCGGTCAGCGGCCCGCTGGTCGACAGGCCGCTGACCACGGCCGACGGGACGGTCTTGAGCAGGGAGAGCGAGCCGAAACCGACGTCGCGCACCCCGGCCAGCAGGCAGCGGGGGATGAGATGGCCCGGCTCCAGGCACTGCTTGAACGTCGCCGCGTGGGTGTCCGCCAGCGCCCGCAGTCTGGCCTGAGCTTCCTTGAGCAATGACAGGTCGCGCGGGTTCTGCGCGCCTGGAGGCCGTCGCAGGAACTCCGCCTCCAGGCCTGCCAGGGCCTGGAGGCCGGACGCCGCGCTCAGGTAGACGCGGCAGGCTTCCAGTTCCTGCTCGCGGCCCGCCAGCGCGCCGCGGATGCCGTCCCAGGTGATCTTGGTGTCGCCCGCCTGTCCCAGGCCGACGACCATCGCCGGCAGGTTGTGCAGCCCCGAATTCGGGTGCTCGGCGCCCGTCTGGAAATCGATGCCCGTCCCGAAGCCCGCGCCGACGGTGGCGTACAGCAGGACGCACCACACGGGGTAATAGTGTTGGGCGGAAACGAGGGGGTCGAGGTCGTCCTTCAGGGGGGTGAAGGCCACGCTCTGGAGGATGTCGGCCACCCGCTGCTGGACGTCGAGGGAGGGCCCCTCGGCCTGCAAAAAGGACGGCCGCAAGAGCTCGAGGGGAATCTGGCTGGCCTCCCAGGCGGAGTCGGAGGGCGACGATCCGTTGGCCGGGGAGTGGGCGTCTTCGATGAGCGTCCTCTCATCGGAGTCCACCGTCTGGTCGCCGAAGGGCAGAGGGAATGAATAGACCGGCAAGCAGGCGCTGATGGTGCTCAAAATGTCCTCCCTGTTTCAGTTTCGTGGGTGAAAGAACTGAAACAGGGAAGTGATCCGAATCTCTTGGGGGGTTCGGTCTGGCCACCTCGGGATTTCCCAGGGGAGGCGCCCCGGGCCGCCGAAAGGCCTCGTTCAGCCGCGCCGGCTCACCAGCACGATGCCCAGCGCCACGCCCACCAGCGCCACCACCAGCTGTGGCGTGAGCGGCTCGTTGAGCAGCACCACGCCGAACACCAGCGCGAACACCGGGGTGAGAAAGGTGAAGGTCGACATCTGCGTGGCGGGGTAGTGCCGCAGCAGCCACATCCAGGTGAGGTAGCTCGCGAAGGCGCCGACCACGGTCTGGATGCCCAGCGAACCCCAGGCGCGCGCCGAGTAGTCGAGCGACCACACCTCGCCCAGCGCGAGCGAGATGAAAGGCGCGACCACCGCCGTCACCGCCACCTGGTAGAACAGGGTTTTCTCCGCGCTCGCGCCCGAGAGCTTCGTGGCGCGGATGGTGAGCGTGGTCAGGCCCCAGAGCGTGCCGGCGGCCAGCGCCATCGCGTCGCCCAGCCACGCACCGGCCACCGGCGAGCCGTGCATGAAACCTTCGCTGAAGGCCAGCGCCACGGCGGCGAAGGCGATCACCAGGCCCACCCACTGGATGCGCCGCAGCCGCTCACCCGGCACCACGCGCGGCAGCAGCAGGGCCACCACGAAGGGGCTGGTGTAGAGGAACACCGTGAGGCGCGAGGCGCTGGTGTGCAGCAGCCCGAGGTAGATGAAGGCGAACTCGCCGGCGAACAGCGAACCCGCGAGCAGGCCGGCCTTGAGCGTGCCGTCGCGCGCGAACAGCGGCACACCGCGCGCCTGGCACCAGGCCCAGATGAGCACGGCCGCGCCCCAGAAGCGCAGCGAGGCCTGCCACAGCGGTGGCACCTCGGCCACGGTGTCCTTGATCAGGATCTGCTGGAAACCCCAGAAGGCGCAGCACACCACGAGCAGGGTGATGGCGAGGGAGTCGAGGTGGGTCTTGCGGTCGGCCGGTGAAGTCATGCCGGCGATTGTCGGCGCGCGCCGATGTCCCGGCTGTCGCGTGGGCTTCGTGCGGGGTCAGCCGGGCTGCGCGAGCCGGCGCAGCTGGTCCTTGAGCCGGCGCACCTCGGCCGCGCTCAGGGTGCCGAGCACCGCCGCCTCGTGCTCGCGCGCCTGCGCGATCAGCGGCGTCACCTTTTTCTGGCCGGCGGGGGTGATGTTAACCAGCGTGCGGCGCTGGTCGGCCGGGTCGTCGCGCAGCGCCACCCAGCCCTGGGCGGCCAGGCGCTGCACGAGCTTGGTCACGGTGGGTTGCTGGCTCAACACCTCGAACGCCAGCTGGCCCACCGGCATGGGTGGACGGCCGGTGAGCGTGGCCAGCACGCGCCATTCGATGCTGCTCAGGCCGGCGTCGCGCACCACGGCGTCGAAGTCCTTGAACAGCGCATGGTTGGCCTGCCCGAGCAGGTAGCCCAGGTAGTCGTCCGTGAAGCGCTCCGCCGTCATCGCCTTCAGAGCGGGTGCTCGGTGTAGAAGCGACCGCCGTGGAACAGCAGCGGCGAGGCCTCGGGCCGATGCCGGCAGCGCTCCACCTCGCCCACGAAGATCACGTGGTCGCCTTCGGCGTACTGGCTGCGGTTGAAGCACTCGAAGCTCGCGGCGGCGCCGTCGAGCAGCGGCGCGCCGCTGGCCCCGCTGGTGAAACCCACGCCGGCCCAGCGGTCGGTGTCGCGCGCGGCAAAGCGCTCGGCCAGCGACTGCTGGTCGGCCGCGAGCACGTTGATCGCGTAGTGCCGGCCATTGGAGAACGCGGCCATGGAGCCCGCCACGCGCGCCAGGCTCCAGAGCACCAGCGGCGGCGACAGCGAGACCGAGTTGAAGGAGTTGGCCGTCAGGCCCACGAGATCGCCGCTGTCGGTGCGCGCGGTCACGATGGTTACCCCGGTGGCGAACATGCCCAGCGAGGCGCGGAACTCGTGCGCCGAAAAGTCAGGGGGCCGGGCCTGGTGGCCGGCGGAGCGGGCTGGGGACATGGTTGGAATTTATATGAAAATTCATGAATAATGGCAACGCCGGCTGCAAGACCCTGACGCGGTCCGGCCCAAGACAAGGAAAGCCCATGCTGCAGGAGCGGACCGAACCCGCCTGGATCGATGCCTTCGAAACCGTGCTGCGCCGCTGCGCGGTGCAAACCGGCGATACGGTGGCCATTCTCGGCGAAAGCCAGAGCCGGCCCGTGCTGATGGAACTGGCGCGGCTCGCGGCGGCCCGCCTGGGGGCGCGCAGCTTCACGCTCACGCTGCCCTCGGTGTTCAGCACCGGCGAGCCGGTCTCGCGCTCCACCGGCGCCAGCCCAGCCCTGCAGCAACTGGCGCCGGTGATCTCCGCGCTGTCGGGTTGCACGCTGGTGGTGGACTGCACGGTCGAGGGCCTGATGCACGCGCCCGAGCTGCCCGCCATCCTGAAAGGCAATGGCTTCACCCAGCCGCGCGTCGTCTACGTGAGCAACGAACACCCCGAGGCGCTGGTGCGGCTGCTGCCCGACGACGCGACTGAGGCGCGCGTGAAAGACCACGTGAAACGGGTGCGCGGCGCCCAGGCCTTGCGCGTGAGCTCCGCCGCCGGCACCGACCTCACCATCTCGCTGCAGGGGGCGGTGGTGGGTGGCAACTGGGGCAGCACCACACGCGCCGGCACGCTCACGCACTGGCCCGGTGGCATGGTGCTGGCCTTTCCGGCGGCCGGCAGCGTCCACGGCACGCTGGTGCTGGCCGAGGGTGACGTGAACCTCACCTTCAAGCGCTACATCGAGCGCGCCATCACAATGACCATCGAGAACGACCACGTGACGCGCATCGACGGCAGCGGTGTGGACGCCGAGCTGCTGCGCAGCCACTACGCGGCCTGGAACGAGAAGGAAGCCTACGCGGTGAGCCATGTCGGATACGGCCTCAACGAAGCCGCGCGCTGGGACAGCATGGCGCTCTACGACAAGCGCGATTTCAACGGCACCGAATTGCGCGCCTTCGCGGGCAACTTCCTCTACAGCACCGGCGCCAACGAAGTGGCCGGGCGCCACACGCGCGGTCACTTCGACTTCCCCCTGCGCGGCTGCACGGTGGCGCTGGATGGCCGTGTGGTGGTCGACGCCGGCCGGGTGGTGGCCGCATGATCCCGCGCTTCACGACCCTGGGCAGCGGCCCCACCGTGCTGATGCTGCACGGCATCGGCGGCGGCCACGTCGCGTTCGCGCCGCAGGTGGAAACGCTGGCCGCCGCGGGTTACCGCGCGGTGGCCTGGGACATGCCGGGCTACGGCCACAGTGCGCCCATCGAGCCCTACACCTTCAAGGGCCTGGCGCAGAGCTGCATCGACCTGATCGATGCGCTGCAATGCGAGCACGTGGTGCTGCTGGGCCACAGCATGGGCGGCATGGTGGCGCAGGAGGTGGTGGCGCGCCGGCCCGAGCGCGTGAGCCGGCTGGTGCTCTGCGGCACCTCGGCCGCCTTCGGCAAGCGCACCGACGGCCGCAGCGCCGACGCCTGGGCGCAGCAGTTCATCGCCCAGCGCACCGCGCCGCTGGACGCGGGCCAGAGCATGGCCGAGGTGGCGCAGCGGCTGGTGCCGCAGATGGTCGGCCCTGGCTCCCTGCCCGAAGGCCTGCGCCTGGCCGAGCACTGCATGGCCGGCGTGCCCGCCGCCACCTACCGCCGCGCGCTGGATTGCCTGGTCACCTTCGACCGCCAGGCCGCGCTGGGCGACATTCGCGTGCCCACGCTGCTGATCGGCGGCGAGTTCGACCGCGTCGCCGCGCCCGCGGTGATGAAGCAGATGGCCGAGGCCATTCCCGACGCGCGCTACGCCGAACTCAAAGGCATCGGCCACCTGATGAACCTGGAGGCGCCCGACGACTTCGACACGCTGCTGCTCGACTTCCTGGCGCAGACGCGCGCGCTGCACTGAGCGGCACTTTCCAAGGCGGTCCATGCGGCGAATCCACCTTGCTCTGGCCACCGCTCTGGTGCTGGCCGCGCTGGGGGCCGGGGCCGAGCCCGACGAGGCGCTGCTGGGCAAGGCCCAGGGGTATCCGGTGGGCAACGCCACCACCTGGGGCAACAACCCCTACCGCGTCGGGTCCTGGTCGGCGCTGGACCGTGTGCCGGGCGTGCACGTGGCCCGGGTGGCGCCGGCATCGCACGCGCGGCCGCTGCCCGCCATGGCCGCGCCGCCCGCCGTGCACTACCGCCACCGCGAGCACAGCTACTCGCTGGACGACTACCTGGAGCACCAGCGCGCCACCGGCCTGCTCATCCTCAAGGACGGGCAGATCGTGGCGGAGCGCTACCGCTACGGCCGCGAACCCGGCGCGCGCTTCCTGTCCTTCTCCATGGCCAAGAGCGTGACCTCGCTGCTGGTGGGCATCGCCCAGGCCAAGGGCCTCATCGCCTCGCTCGACGACCCGGCGGAGAAATACGCGCCCGCGCTGGCGGGCACGCCCTACGGCGCCACGCACCTGCGGCACCTGCTCACCATGACCTCGGGCCTGCAGTTCAGCGAGCGCTACGACGGCAACGACGACGTGACGCGCCTGGCCGTGGCCTTCATGCAGTCGCCCCGCGGAGCCATGGAGGTGTTGCAGACCATCACGCAGCGCAACGCGCCGCCCGGCGAGCGCTTCGCCTACGCCAGCGGCGAAACCGAGGTGCTGGGCTACGTGTTGCGCGGCGCCACCGGCCAAGGCCTGGCCGCGCTGACCCAGGCCTGGCTGTGGCAGCCCATGGGTGCCGAGCACGAGGCGTTCTGGCGCACCGGTGGCGACGGACAGGAAGGCGCCTTCGCCTTCTTCAACGCCTCGCTGCGCGACTGGGGCCGCCTGGGGGTGCTGCTGGCCGACAACGGCCGCGTGGGTGAGCACCAGGTGGTGCCGCGCGATTACCTGATGGACGCCACCGACGAGTACCGACAGAGCCATGCGCTGCGGCCCGGCCGCAGCATCCCCTACTACGGCTACGGCTACCAGTTCTGGCTGCTGCCCTTCAAGGAGCGCACCTTTCTCATGCGCGGCGTGCACGGGCAGCACCTGTTCGTGCAACCCGCCAGCGGCCTCGTGATGGTCGTCACCTCGGCCTGGGAGCACCCCGGCGGTGGCGGGGACGACAACGCCCGGACTGAGACCGACGCGCTCTGGCGAGGCGTGCTGGCCTCGCTGGGCGGGCGCATCGACTGATCCTTTTTCCCCTCGTTTTCAAGGGACACACCCATGGACGCCTTCCCCTCCCTGAGCTTCACCCCCGCCGTGGGCGACCTGCTTTTCACCCCGCTGCAGCGCGAGCTGCTCCAGCGCGCCCACACGCTCGGCCGCGACCGCTTCGCAGCGCGCGCGCCGCAATGGGACCGCGAGGCCAGCTTCCCGTTCGCCAACTACGACGACCTGCGCGAGGCCGGCTTCCTCCGGCTGTGCGTGCCCACCGCACACGGCGGCCTGGGCGCCGACTACGCCACCTACATGATGGTGGCCGCCGAGATCGGCCGCTTCTGCGGCGCCACCGCGCTCACCTGGAACATGCACATCTGCAGCACCATGTGGACCGGCGTGCTGGCCGACGGCATCGCCATGACCGAGGCGCAACGCGCCGAACACCTGGCGCGGCGCGAGCTGCACTTCCAGCGCATCGTGAACGAGGGCGCGGTCTACGCCCAGCCCTTCAGCGAAGGCAGCGCCGCCGCCGCCGGCCGCGCGCCCTTCGGCACCACCGCGAAGAAGGTCGAGGGCGGCTGGCTGGTCAACGGCCGCAAGATCTTCGCCAGCCTCTCGGGCGCGGCCGACTACTACGGCATCCTCTGCACCGAAGACAAGGGCGACGACCACCCCGACGCGCGCGACACGCTCTACATCAGCGTGCCCGCCACCAGCGCGGGCTTCTCCATCAGCGGCGAATGGGACCCGCTGGGCATGCGCGGCACCGTCAGCCGCAACCTCGCGTTCAAGGACGTGTTCGTGAGCGACGCCGAACAGCTCATGCCGCGCGGCATCTACTTCAAGGGGGCGCAGACCTGGCCCGCCATGTTCTTCACGCTCTCGCCCACCTACCTGGGCATCGCCACCGCGGCCTACGACTTCACGGTGAAGTACCTGCGCGGCGAGGTCGAGGGCGAGCCGCCGGTGAAGCGCCGCCAGTACCCCACCAAACAGATCGCGGTGGCGCAGATGCGCATCCAGCTCGAAAGCATGAAGAGCCTCTTCCAACGCGCCATCACCGAGGCCAAGCCCAACCCCACGAAGGACGAGAAGCTGCGCCTGTACGCCGCCCACTACAGCGTGATGGAAGGCGCCAACGACATCGCGCGCCTGGCCATCCGCACCTGCGGTGGTCAGAGCATGATGAAACACCTGCCGCTGGAGCGCCTGTACCGCGACAGCCGCTGCGGCGCGCTCATGCTGCCCTGGACCGCCGAACTCATCCTCGACCGCATGGGGCGCGAGACGCTGTACGAGGCCGGCGAGCGCGACGAATGAACTGGGAACGAATGGCGGGGCCGGGCTCCTAGAATGCCGGGATGTTCCAAGCCCGCCGGTTCCCTTCCGTTCTGCCGCTGTGCCTGGCGCTGCTGGGCCTGTTGACCACCCCCGCCCAGGCGGCGCCGGCCCACCCCTGCGAGGCCCTGGTCGCGCGCCTGCCCAACCTCAAGCGGGCGCTGTGCGACGCGGCCGAACTCAAGGCCACGCCCGGCCGCTCGGTGCAGGGCCGCACGATCTACGCGCGCGACGTGAGCGCGCCCGACGCGAAGCTGCGCGTGCTGGTGGTGGGCGCGATGCACGGCGACGAACTCTCGTCCGCCGCCGTGGCCCTGCACTGGATCCAGCACGCCGTGCAGATGCCGGCCAACGCGCACTGGCGCTTCATCCCCGCGCTCAACCCCGACGGCCTGCTGGCCCGCCCCGCGCGGCGCACCAACGCCAACGGCGTGGACCTCAACCGCAACTTCCCCACGCCCAACTGGCAACGCGAAGCCAAGGTGTACTGGGAGCAGCGCACCCGCAAGGACCCGCGCCGCTGGCCGGGCTCGAGCCCGCTGTCCGAGCCCGAATCGCGCTTCCTGCACGACGAGATGGCGCGCTTCCAGCCCCACCTCATCGTCAGCATCCACGCGCCCTATGGCGTGCTCGACTTCGACGGCCCGGGCGTGCCGCCGCCCAAGCTCGGGCGCCTGTACCTCGATCAGGTCGGCATCTTCCCCGGCAGCCTGGGCAACTACGGTGGCGTGCACCAGGGCATGCCGGTGGTCACGGTCGAACTGCCCAGCGCGCTGCGCACGCCGCTGGACGCCGAGATGCGCCAGATGTGGATGGACATGCAGCGCTGGATGGGCGAGCGCCTGCGCCCCGAGGACGCCGCCCCGATCGTGCTGCCGGTGAAGACCGCCCGCAAGACCGGCTGAAGGGTCAGGGCGCGGGAGTGGCCGCGTTGCCGCGCACCAGCGACCACAGCGCTTCGGCCGACTCGGTCATCTCCATCGGCTGGCGGTACAGGCGGATCTGCATCGCCAGCGCCCATTCCTCCCCACCGGCGACCACGAGCTGACCGCCCGCGAGCTCGGCCGCCACCAGGCTGCGTGGCAGCCACGCGATGCCCCGGCCTTCCAGCGCCATCGCCTTGAGCACCACCGCGTGGTGCGCGGCGAACACCGTGTGGTGGGGCACCTCACCACCGAGCAGCGGGCGCAGGCAGGCCTGCAGCATGCGGCCCAGGCCCGACGAGGCGTGGTACGCGAGGATGGGCAGGGGCTCCTGCGCGGGCGTGGGTTCGCCCAGGCGGAAGGCGGGCGTGCCATCGGGCCGCGCGGCCGCGACGGGCAGCAGCGTCTCTTCACCGATGGGGTGCATGGGGTGGCCCGAAGCCTCCAGCCGGCCCGGCACCTCGGGATGCCCATAACAGAGCAGGAACTGCACACTGCGCTGCAGCATCAGGTCTTCGCAGGCCTCCAGGTTGTTGGAATGCATCTGCACCGTGCGCGGGCCCAGTGTCTGCTCCACGCGCGAAAACCACGATGGAAAAAATGCCAGCGAGAGCAGGTGCGTGGCCGCGAAACGCAGGCCGGCGGCGGCCTCGTCGTGCGCCGCGCGCGCCAGGCTGCGCGCCGACTCCAGCCGGCCCAGCAGGTCTTCGAGCAGCGGTTTGAAACGCTGACCGGCCGGCGTGAGCACGGCGGGGTGCGCGCTGCGGTCGAACAGCGGCACGCCCGCCCACTCTTCGAGCGACTTGATGTGGCGGCTGAACGCCGGCTGTGCGATGTGGCGCGCCTGCGCCGCGCGCGAGAAATTGCCGCTCTCGGCCAGCGCGAGGAAATCCTCCAGCCAGTCGAGGTCAAGGGGTCGGTTGCCGGGGCCCATGGGCGAAGAGATAGTTGTATGCGATTCAGGTATTGGACGCTGCGCGGCCCGCCGGGAATGATGCCACCCATTCCTTCCTTCTCCACCCCTATCAGCCGCACCATGAAAATCGTCGACATCGCCGAATCCACCCGCCCCATCAAGTCGGACATCCGCAACGCCTACATCGACTTCTCCAAGATGACCTTGAGCCTGGTGGCCGTGGTCACCGACGTGATCCGCGACGGCAAACCCGTGATCGGCTACGGCTTCAACTCCAACGGCCGCTACGGCCAGGGCGGCCTGATCCGCGACCGCTTCCGCCCGCGCGTGCTCGAAGCCGACCCGGCCAGCCTGCTCGACGCCACCGGCGACAACCTCGACCCGCACAAGGTCTGGGCGCAGATGATGATCAACGAAAAACCCGGTGGCCACGGCGAACGCTCGGTGGCCGTGGGCACCATCGACATGGCCGTGTGGGACGCCGTCGCCAAGATCGCCAACCAGCCGCTGTACCAGCTGCTCGCCGAGCGCCACGGCACTGGCACGCCCAACCCGCGCGTGTTCGTCTACGCGGCGGGCGGCTACTACCACCCCGGCAAGGGTCTCGATGGTTTGCGCAAGGAGATGGAAAGTTACCTGGAGCGCGGCTACTCGGTGGTGAAGATGAAGATCGGCGGTGCTTCGCTTGCCGACGACTGCGAGCGCATCGAATCCGTGCTCAAGATCCTCGGCCCTGGCCAGCAGCTCGCGGTGGACGCCAACGGCCGCTTCGACCTGAAGACCGCCATCGACTACGGCAAGGCGATGTCGCAGTACCCGCTGTTCTGGTACGAAGAAGCCGGCGACCCGCTGGACTACGAACTGCAGGCCGAACTCGGCAAGGTGTATGCCGGCCCCATGGCCACGGGCGAAAACCTGTTCTCCATGCAAGATGCGCGCAACCTCATCCGCCACGGCGGCATGCGCCTGGACCGCGACTGGCTGCAGTTCGACTGCGCGCTGAGCTACGGCCTGGTGGAGTACCTGCGCACGCTGGAGATGCTCAAGCAACACGGCTGGTCACCCAACCGTTGCATCCCCCACGGCGGCCACCAGATGTCGCTCGCCATCGCGGCCGGCCTGGGCCTGGGTGGCAACGAGAGCTACCCGGATCTGTTCCAGCCGTATGGCGGCTTCCCCGATGGGGTGAAGGTGGAGCAGGGTTATGTGAGCTTGCCCCCGCTGCCGGGGATCGGGTTTGAGGGCAAGTCGGATCTCATTTCGGAGATGCGGGCGCTGGCAAGTTGAGCCCGTCTGCCATCGGAGCGAATGGCATGGGCACTCGCCTTCTCTTGCGCACGATGACGGGAGCGGGTTGTGGCTGGGGTTGCTGAAAGCCTGAAGACGGGCGATGGTCGTTCTGCGCGCTCTCTGCCTTGCGAAGGGCCGTGCGCACCTTGGCGGCATTCTCTGCGCCGCGAGCAGGCTCACCGTTTCTCTGAGTCGTCAGATTGAGGGGAGGTGTCCTGTTCGAAGCTTTTTTTGCCTTCCTCCAACCCATACGTTTGTGAATGGAGAGAGCCCCACGGATTCTGTAGCGGCAAGCTCCTATTAATCGATCGAATTATCAGATTGAGAATCGGACTTAGGTGATTCATAACTCTTTTTCGCTTTGCGCCATCCAAGAGGATCATGTGTAAAAGCTCTTAGATCCAGTGTTGCCGATTTTGAGGAAAATGCAGCAAAGCCCATGAGAGTCATGCCAACGAAGACTCCAAAAACCACTATCCATGGGTGTGGCTCAAAATAGAGCGGGCCAAAGGCAAGGACGACCCCAGCAAGCCCAATGCTTAGTGATGTGAGCGACTTTAAATTTCCATTTTTGTCCCGCAACGATTTCATTTTTCATCCTTCATTTTTTGCAAAGTTTTATTCCATTGATCATTTATCCAGTCATTGAAGGGTTGACTGCTTTTTGAATTTTTCCATGCCTCTACAACTTCATTTGTTATTGGGGCGGCAAGAGGAAGTTTGTTGTCAATTTGATATTGGGCCAACTGCAAAAGCGTATCTTGCAGTCCTTTCCCCAGCGGCAACGTTGACCCCTTCGATGCCCAGGCATCGGCCGATGGCAGGATCGTGGCCGGCGATCAAGCCATCGAGTGCCCACTGAAAGGACCCGCTCGAATCACCGGTCAATGCGACTTCGTGGATGGGCAGACAACGAGCCTCGACCTCTGGCCACGGTTTGAGCGGTTCAAGTGCTGGTGGTGGCGGTGCCTTGGGCTCGGCCTGAAGCTGCCTACGCTGCGCGCTTTCGCGCTCCTGCTGCAAGCGCTCTTGCTGTTCACCCTGCTGACGCAGCCCTTGCGATGGCGCCGTCGGCGCTTGCGCGTGCGCAGTTCCCGCCATGCTCCCTAAGAGCAACACCGCCCAGCTCAGTGCATGCCGACGAATGTCCTGCTCATGGATGCCCTTGCGCATCCCTCCCACGTGCAACCAATTCACATCCCACCCCAGATCTGTTGTTCCAGAACGGGGAAGTCAGATGGTCGTTAAGCTTTTGGCCGCGTCATCGTTCCTCCCCGAAGAGCGCGGAGTTTTTAAGTGCGACTTGGGCTTGTGGGATGAAAGTGCCGGAGTGCAGTGTTTGAACTACAAAGTGACTGAAAGGGGGACCAAAACGATTTGTCAGCTGCGTGACGTTGTTTGCAACCGCCGCACGCCAGCCATCGCGGTCGCCTGCGTGCGGGTTCCCATGCCCTGGAACCCGAAGTTCATCGCTGGTTGCTCACCGTGGATGAGTTCTGCAATCGCTTTGCCGGAGCCCGCGCCATGCGTCCAGCCCAGCGTGCCGTGGCCGGCGTTGATCCAGAGCTTGCGCAGCTTGGTGCGGCCGATCAAGGGGATGTTCGTCGGCGTGGCGGGGCGCAGGCCGCACCAGAACTGCGGGTCACCGCCTTCGTCGGCCGTGCGGGTGTCGGCCACACCGGGGAACACCTGCTTGATGCGGCGCACCAGCATGTCGCAGCGCTTGCGCGCCAGCGGCGTGTCGAGCGAGAGATCGAAGCCGCCGAGTTCGATGGTGCCGGCCACACGCAGCTGGTTGCCCAGCCGCGAGACGGCGCATTTCATCTGGTCGTCGAGCAGGCTCACCGAGGGCGCGCGCTCGGGGTGCAACAAGGGCAGGGTGGCGCTGTAGCCTTTGCCGGGGTAGATCGGCACGTTCACACCCACCGACGCGAGCAGCGGCGTGGAGTACGAGCCGCAGGCCACGACGAAGGCGTCGGCCTTGAGCACGCTGGCCAGGCCGGTGATGCGGTCGCGCACGCGCACCTGGCGCACTTCGCGGCCGTCGCTTTCCAACTGCTCGATGTCGTGGCCGAACAGCAGCCGCGCGCCGCGCTGGCCGCACAGGGCCGCGAGTTGCTGCGTGAACACGCGCGCGTCGCCCGATTCGTCGCTCTGGGTGTAAGTGCCACCGACGATGCGATCGCCAAAGGCCTGGAGCGCTGGTTCGATGGCGAGCAACTCTTCGCGAGTGACCACGCGGCGCTGCACGCCGAAGCGCTGCATCACCGCGGCCGCGTCGGCCGCGCCATCGAAGGATTTCTGGTCGGTGTAGTAGTGCGCGATGCCGCGTTCGAGGCGGTTGTATTCGATGCCGGTCTCGGCCACCACGTCCTTCAGTGCCGCATGGCTGTAGGCGCCCAGCGCCACCAGTTGCGCCACGTTGCGCACGAAGGCCTTGTCGTTGCACTGGGCCAGGAACTGCAGGCCCCAGCGCCATTGCGCCCAGTCGAGCTGTGGGCGGAACAGCAGCGGCGATTCGTCGGAGAACATCCACTTCAGGGTCTTCAGTGGCGCGTCCTTGTTGGCCCAGGGTTCGCAATAGCTCACCGAGATCTGCGCCGCGTTGGCGAAGCTGGTCTCCAGCGCGGCGTCCGGCTGCCGGTCGACCAGGGTGACCTCGTGGCCTCGCTGCAGCAGGTGCCACGCCGTGCTGACTCCGATGATGCCCGCGCCCAATACCGTGACTTGCATGATCCGCTCCACAAAAAAGGGGATGGTGAATGCGCCGCAGTATGGAAAATATCGGGTGCTTGGTGAAGTGAAATTAAACTAAAATCGCGTTCATCAGAACGACTTATGTGCAGGCCACAAGCCGCGCACGCCGCTCTCTGCCGGAGGTTTCCCATGAGCACCTTTGATCCAGACGCCCTTGAATGCCTGGCCGCCATCATCGAAGAGGGCGGTTTCGAGCGCGCCGCGCAGCGCCTCTCGATCACGCAATCCGCCGTCTCGCAGCGCCTGCGCGCGCTGGAGGCGCAGGTCGGCACGGTGCTGATCGTGCGCAGCCGCCCGCTCAAACCCACGGCGGCGGGGCAGCTCATGCTCAAGCACGCCAAGATGATGCGGCTGCTGCGGGCCGATCTGGAGAAGGACCTCAAGGAGCTCGCGCCCAGTTCCACCGGCAACGGGCGCGACGACGAGCGCATCTCGGTGGCGATCAACGCCGACAGCATCGCCACCTGGGCCTTGCCCGCGCTTGACGCCCTGGCGCAGGGCGGCCTGCCGATCGAGATCATCACCGACGACCAGGAGTTCACCCACGAGTGGCTGCGCGAAGGCCAGGTGCTGGGCTGCGTGACCTCGCTGGGGCAGGCCTTGCGGGGCTGCAAGATGGAAGCCCTTGGCACCATGGACTATGTGGTGGTGGCGCAAGCCGCCTACGCCGCCGAGCATTTGCCCAAGGGCCTGAACGCGCACAACTTCCACAAGGTGCCCTTCGTGGCCTTCAACCGCAAGGACAACCTGCAGCACGGCTTCGTGTCCAAGGCCTTCGGTCTTTCGCGCGTGATGCTCAAGCAGTTGTTCGTGCCGTCCAGCGAAGGCCAGGTGCGCGCGGTGATGGCGGGCTGGGGCGTGAGTGTGTTGCCCGAACTGCGCGTGCGCGACCTGTTGGCCCGCGGCGAGCTGGTGAACCTCGCGCCGCGCCATCGGCTGGGCGTGGCGCTGCATTGGCATTGCTGGAACCTCAATTCCGACGTGCTCGATGCGCTGAGCACGGCCCTGCGCCGCGCCGCCGCCCACAACCTTCGAGGCGTCGAGGCGGTGGCGGCCTGAGGTCGGAAAACCCGTTCGGCCGAATGGTGACTCACCGGTCATGATGTCGACGCATGCGTCGATCTGATGCAGAATCCGGGACCAGTCACAAGGGCTTCCATGGTCAGCGCCGTCGCCAAATCCCCCGTTCTTCCGGTTCCCAAGCGCAGTTTCCGCGCGCAGATGCACCTGGCGCGCGAGGACGCGATCATCACGGCGGTGAACCGCCTGCTGGCCGAAAAGGGCTTCGAGGCCATGACCCTGGACGAGGTGGCGATCGAGGTCGGCATCGCCAAGGCCAGCCTCTACAAGCATTTTTCCAGCAAGGAAGACCTCGCGGCGGCGGCCATGGTGCGGGTGATGGAGCGCGCCCTGGCGTTTCTTGACAAGCTGCAGGGCGAGTCCACCGGCGCGCGACCGATCGACCAGCTCAAGGCCGTGGCGCGCTGGACCATGGAGGTGCAGCTCGCCGGTGAAATGCCGTCGCTGCCGAGCGAGAACTCCAGCCTGCGCGCCGCGCTGACCACCAACAAGGCCTATGTGGATGGCCTCATGGAGGTGAGCGAGCGCCTGGGCGCCTGGATCACGGCGGCGCAGGCCGACGGCAGCCTGAACCCGGCCCTGCCGCCCATTGCCGTGCTCTACACCTTGTACGCACGCGCCTGCGACCCGGTGCTTGGTTTCCTCAAAGGCAGCGAGCAGTACGACAACGAACAGATCATCCAGATGGTGCTGAGCACCTGTTTCGACGGGCTGCGGGCGCGCTGACGGCGCTGGCCGCACGACCATGAAAAAGGGCCGCGGATGCGGCCCTTTCTGCGTGGGAGCGGGGGATGTCAGCGCACCAGCAGCACCGGCACGCCGCAGTGGGCCAGCACCTGCGTGGCGACCGAACCCATCACCAGGTTGCCCAGGGCGCTGTGGCCGTGCGAGCCCATCACCAGCAGGTCGAACTTGCCGCCGTCGGCCGCCTTGGAAATCTGTTCGCCGGGCGAGCCGACCTTGTGGATCGCCTTGGCATCGATGCCATGGCGCTTGAGGAACTTGGCCACCGTGCCGGTGACCTTGGCGGATTCTTCCTCGTAGTACTCGTTGGCCGCCGCGGCGCCCACGGCCGCGCGTGCGCGGGGAGGCAGCGGGGCTTGCACGGTGATCATCGAGAAGCTGTTGTTCGAGCCGAACATCTCGCCGTGCGTGGCCAGGTAGGCCAGCATCTTCTTGGTGTAGGCGCTGCCATCGACAGCCAGCAGAATCTTCATAGGTTCTCTCCTTCTAGGTTGAATCAGTGCGCAGTGTATGTCCTTGGCGCACAAGGACCTTGCGCTGGCTCAAACCGCGGCAAGGCCCGGCCGCGCCGGCACGTCGATCAACTGGTCCGGCAGAAAACCGTCCTGTTCGTTCTTCACCGCGTAGCCCAGCGGGTTGGCCACGATGCGGCAACGCCCGACCTGCACGTCCGTGGGGCAATGCAGGTGCCCGTGCAGCCAGAGGTCGGCCTGCGGCAGCCAGGCGTCCAGCCCGTTGCAGAAGCCGGCCGTGCCCGGGCTCAGGCCGTAGCGCGGGTCGGCGCTGTGCAGGGTGGGCGCGAAGTGGGTGACGACGACGGTGGGGCCGTCGAACGGTTCGGCCAGGGCGCCGCGCAGCCAGTGCTGGCACTCCAGGGCGAGGGCGCGCATGGCTTCGGCGTCGAACAGTTGCCCGTCGCGCTGGCCGGCCATCTTGACGAGGTAGTGGTTGGCGGCGCGGTAGGCCTTCTCGCGCTCGCCGAGCACGTCGTAGTCGCTCCACAGCGTGGTGCCCACGAAGCGCACGCCCTGCATCACGCGCGTCTCGCGCTCCAGCCAGATCAGGCCCAGGCGCTCGCAGGTCTCGCGCAGGCGGTCGTGGGCGTCGTCCACATCGAGCGCGTCGTACTCGTGGTTGCCCGGCACGAACAGCACCGGCACCGGCCAGTCGGCAAAACGGCCCAGGCCCCAGTCGGCTTCGTTCATGGCGCTGCCGTCGCGGCGCAGCTGGTACGAGCCGACATCCCCGGCCAGCACCAGCAGGTCGGCGCCCGGTGCCGGCATGGGCACAAAGTCGGGGTTGGCTTCGAGGTGCAGGTCGCTGAGCAGCTGGAGTTTCATGCGCGCATTGTGGTCCAGGGCGCTCAAGCCTTGGGCTTGCGGGGGCGTTGCGGCGGTGGTGCGTTGGTGGGTGGGGCAGGGCGAAAACCGATGTTGGCGGCGCGCGCCACCGTCTCCCGCAGCCAGCGGTGCGCCGTGTTCTGTGTGGCCTGGCGGTGCCACAGCGAGTCCACGTGCACGGGGGGCACCTGCAGGGGCAGGTCGCACAGGGCCAGCTCGTGCTCCATGCCGGTGGCGCCGACGAAGTGGCGCGGCAGCACCGTGAGCAGGTCGGTCGTGGCCACCACCCGGCCGGCGGTGAAGAACTGGTTGACGGTGATCACGACGCGGCGCTGGCGCGAGACGGCCGCGAGCGCCTCGTCCACGAAACCGAAGGGGCGGCCCGAGAAGCTCACCAGCATGTGGCGCGCATCGCAGTAGCTGTCCAGGCTCAGGGGCTGGCCGGCCAGCGGGTGCCCGCGCCGCATGACCACCACGTACTCGCCGTCGTACAGGCGCTGGTGGTGGAAGTGCGGGTCGTTTTCCTGCAGGTGCATGGCGCCCAGTTCGGCCAGCACGCCGGGAAAGTGCCCGATCGCCAGGTCCACCGTGCCCGACTCCAGCAGGCCGCGCGGGTCGCGCGTGGTCAGCGGCAGCACGCGCAGGTTCACGCCGGGCGCCTCGCTCTCCAGCAGGTCCATCAGCCCGGGGATGAGCTTGGCGGCGGTGGCGTCGGCCATGGCGAGCACGAAGGCGTTGCGCGCGCTCGCCGGGTCGAAGGCGCCCGGGGCGAGCGACTCGCGCAGCATGTGCAGGGCATCGCGCACCGTGGGCCACAGGGCCAGCGCCACCGGCGTGGGCTCCACCCCATAGCCCGAGCGGCGCACCAGCTCGTCGCCCATCACCTCGCGCAGGCGGCGCAGCGCGTTGCTCACCGCCGGCTGCGTCATGGCCAGGTTGTGGGCCGCGCGGGTGAGGCTGCGCTCGGTCATCACCTCGTCGAAGACGCGCAGGAGGTTCAGGTCGAGGGTTCGGAAATTCAGGCCATTTATCACCCGGGTGAATATAAGACATCACAAAGATAAAGTGGCTAAATACTAGGGCAAACCCTAATATTCGCTTGTCCAAAAGACATTTTTCTATTTCTGGAGTTCGCCATGAGCACATACGCATCCCTTCCTTCTGCCCCGCTGGGCCTGCGCCCGGCATCCACGCCCGCGCACAAGGGTGTCGACGGCATTCAGCGCCGCAACGACAGTGCGCGTGGTCTTTCCGTCATGCTGCTGGCCGCCGTCGTGGCCGCCATGGTCGTGGTCGCCGATCGCCTGATCAGCACCTGGGCCGATGGCCAGCTGTTCCTGGCCTGGGTCTTCCTGTGGGTCGTGGTCTTCGCCGGCATGGCCCTGTTTGCCGACACGGCCCGTTCGCTGGCCCGCCGCGCGGTGGTTTCGCTGGACGGCTGGTCGCAAGCCCTGGCCGAAGCGCGCGCCGAAACCCGTCTCTGGGAAATGGCCCGCATGGACCACCGCCTGATGAACGAGCTGATGGCCGCCCGCGCCCGCGCTGCGGACGAGAGCGAAGTCGAGGCCCCGGTGGCGCAGGCGACGTCCTTCACCGAAGCCCTGGAGCCGCTGGGTCTGCCCGAAGCCACCCGGGCCGCTGAACCGCAGGTGGGCTACTGGGAACGCCTGGGCACCGCCCGCGCGCGCAACCGCCTGATGTACTACATCTGAGCGTTCCACGCGCCCACAAAAAAGCCACCGGGTCCGGTGGCTTTTTTTTGCCCTGGCCGGTGGGTCCGGGGCGCGCCGGTGGGCCGCAGATCGTGCGGACCACCGGTGTGATCGAGTGCAGCCTGTCTCAGGCCGCCAGGCGCTTCTCGATCTGCGCTTTGGTCTCCTCGAGTTCCCGGGGCAAGTGGTAGGCCAGCTGGGTGAACAACTCGGCGTGCAGCTCGAGTTCCTGGGCCCAGGCGGCGCGGTCGATGTGGGTCACGGTGCGGTACTGGTCGGCGGAGAAGTCCAGGCCGTTCCAGTGGATGTCTTCGAAGCGCGGGCTCACGCCGAAGGCGTGTTCGGTGCCGGCGCCGGCCTGGCCTTCGAGGCGGTCGATCATCCACTTGAGCACGCGCATGTTCTCGCCGAAGCCGGGCCAGACGAACTTGCCGGCCTCGTCCTTGCGGAACCAGTTCACGCAGTAGATCGCCGGCAGCTTGGCGCCCTGGCTGGCCAGCTTGCCGCCCACGTCGAGCCAGTGCTGGAAGTAGTCGCTCATGTTGTAGCCCGTGAAGGGCAGCATGGCGAACGGGTCGCGGCGCACCACGCCTTGCGCGCCAAAGGCGGCAGCGGTGGTTTCCGAACCCATGGTGGCGGCCATGTAGACGCCTTCGGTCCAGTTGCGGGCCTCGGTCACCAGCGGCACGGTGGTCGAGCGGCGGCCGCCGAAGATGAAGGCGTCGATCGCCACGCCCTTGGGGTCGTCCCAGGCCGGGTCGAGTGCGGGGTTGTTGGTGGCGGCCACGGTGAAGCGCGCGTTCGGGTGGGCGGCCTTGGCGCCGGTTTCCTTGGCGATCTGGGGCGTCCAGTCCTTGCCTTGCCAGTCGATGGCGTGGGCCGGGGCTTCGCTCATGCCTTCCCACCACACGTCGCCGTCGTCGGTCAGCGCGACGTTGGTGAAGATCACGTCGCGGTCCAGGCTGGCCATGCAGTTCGGGTTGGTCGCCGTGTTGGTGCCCGGCGCCACGCCGAAGTAACCGGCTTCGGGGTTGATGGCGTACAGGCGGCCGTCCTTGCCGGGCTTGATCCAGGCGATGTCGTCGCCGATGGTCGTCACGCTCCAGCCCTCGAAGCCCTTGGGCGGGATCAGCATGGCGAAGTTGGTCTTGCCGCAGGCGCTGGGGAAGGCGGCGGCCACGTGGTACTTCTTGCCCTGTGGGTTGGTCACGCCCAGGATCAGCATGTGCTCGGCCAGCCAGCCCTGCTGGCGGCCCATGTTGGACGCGATGCGCAGCGCAAAGCACTTCTTGCCCAGCAGGGCGTTGCCGCCGTAGCCCGAGCCGTAGCTCCAGATCTCGCGCGTCTCGGGGTAGTGCACGATGTACTTGGTGGTCGGGTTGCAGGGCCAGGCGGTCTGATCGGTTTCGCCTTCGGCCAGCGGTGCGCCCACGGTGTGCACGCAGGGCACGAACTCGCCGTCGGCGCCGAGCACGTCGAACACGGCCTTGCCCATGCGGGTCATGAGCTTCATGTTGACGGCCACGTAGGCGCTGTCGGAGAGCTCGATGCCGATGTGGGCGATCGGGCTGCCCAGCGGGCCCATGCTGAACGGCACCACGTACATGGTGCGGCCGCGCATGCAGCCGTCAAACAGCGGCTGCAGGGTCGCGCGCATCTCGGCGGGCGCCTTCCAGTTGTTGGTCGGGCCGGCGTCTTCCTGTTTTTGCGAGCAGATGAAGGTGCGGTCTTCCACGCGCGCGACATCCGAGGGGTCGGAGCAGGCGAGGAAGCTGTTGGGGCGCTTGACCGGGTCGAGCCTCTTGAGCGTGCCGGCGTCCACCAGCTGCTGGCACAGGCGGGCGTACTCCTCCTCGCTGCCATCGCACCAGTAGATGCTGTCGGGCTTGCACAGGGCGGCCATGTCGGCCACCCAGGCGATCAGCCGGGCGTTCTTGACATAGGAGGGGGTGTTGAGGGCCAGGCCCTGCATCACGGGTGAGTTCATGGAGTCGCTCCAGAAGTTTGTAAACCGGCATGCCTCAGAGACACCGACAGCCGCGGGCGTCATGCAGATGACGGGGCGGCTGTCCAAGGGGTCCCTTTGGCGAAAAAGGGCGGTCGGCGCGTGGGGGGGCTGCGGTGCGGATGGCGGGGCAGCAGGGGGAGATGAAACCCGGGTCGGTGGATCCGGGCTTGATCAGCGTGTCGGCCAATGCCCCGATTTTAAGAAAGCGACCGCTCCGTTACGAGGCGGTTACATGCAAAACCCGCATAACGTGATGCATTAAACGGTTGGGCCGGGTGTGGGGCAGGGCGCCCAAAAAGAAAGGCCGAAGGCCCCGGCGGGCGTTCGGCCTGGCGGAACCCGGGCGGGTTCAGGCCATGTAGATCGCGATGAAAGCGAGCAGGAACATCAGCACGCCACCTGCGACCGGCAGCACGACGGGCATGTAGGGGACGATGGATTCCACCATGTCCTGGGGCTGGTCGTGGGGGGTGTGCTGCTGGTGCTGGGCCATGTGACGCTCCGTCGAAAGTTCAAAACTCCCGGGATTTTACGGGATGCGGCGCGGCAGGTTCAGAGCAGGGCGTAGGTCGTGCTCGCGCGGCACACGCTTTTGCCGTCGCTGACCCCGCTGATGTCGATCTCGCCGAACACCAGGTTCTTGCCCGCGCGCACCACGCGCGCGGTGATGCGCGCGTCCTGACCGGAGAGCGGCTTGAGGAAGCTGGTGTTGAGCTGCACCGTGGTCATGGGCCGGCGGGTGCCGAGCTGGGTGACGATGGCCAGCACCATGGCGGTGTCGGCGGCCGACATCATGGCCTGGCCGCACAGCATGCCGCCCACGCGCGAGAGCTGGTCGCTCTGCGGCAGGCGCAGGGTGACTTCGCCGTCGGCGAAGGACTCGACCCGCAGGCCCATGGCCTGGATCCAGGGCGCGAACCAATCGGCCAGCAGGCCTTGAAGCAAATCAACGGTGACGGGGGTCTCGGGGTTCTGCGTCATGCGCTCAGTCCTCGCGGCGGAATTTGGAGAGCCAGTGGTCCATCAGCTTGCCGGCCGCTTCGCGCCCACCCAGACCGAAGGACAGCGCCACGGCCACGGCCACCGCACCCAGCGTGAGGCCGAAGGCCAGGTTGACGATGTCGTCAGCGATGCCCATGGCGCGCAGGCCCATGGCGATCACCAGCGCCAGGATGGCGTAGCGCCCGATGCGCGCCAGGCCCTTGGTGCCGGGGCCGCTGGCGCGGTCGATGGCGTCGTAGGCCAGGTTGGCGAGCCAGAAACCGATCACCAGGATGGCCGAGCCCAGCAGGATGTCGCCACCAAAGCGGATGAAGCTGGCGACGATGCTGCTGACCTGTCCGAAACCGAGCTGCGCGGCCGCCTCCACGGTGGCGAACAGCATGGCGAAGAACAACACGACCCGGCCCACGGCGGTGGAGGCGCTGGTCTTCTCGAAGGCATGGGCCATGTTCACGCGCGCGGGCAGGGTGTCAAAGCCCAGCGTGGCCAGCAGGGTCGCCAGCAGCTTGCTGGCGAACGAGGCCACCAGCCAGGTGACGACCAGGATCAGCGCGGCGGCGATCAGGTTGGGCACGGCCTGCAGCAGGGTGTTGAGCATGTCGGTGGCCGGGCGCGAGATGGCTTCGATCTTGAGCGCGTCGAGCGCGGCGATCAGCGACGGCAGGAACACCGCCACGAACACCAGCATGCCGATCACCCGCGAGAGCTGCACCGTGTCGGCCAGCCCGGCGCGGCTGCCGAGCTGGTCCACGCCGGCGGTGCGGCTCAGGTGGGTGGTGAGGTTGCGCAGCACCGTGGCCACGATCCAGCCCACGCCACCGATCACGAACGCGGCCACCGCGTTGGGCAGCATGTCCAGGGTCTTGGTGACCATGGCGCGCAGGGGGTCGAGCAGGCCGTCCATCTGCAGCGCGCCCAGGATGGCCGGCACGAACAGCAGGATCACCAGCCAGAACAGCGCGCCGGCGAGGCTGTCGCTGATGGGCGCCATGTCGGCGTGCTCCGAGAGCTTTTCGTCGAGCGTGGTCTTGTCCAGCAGCTTCTGTGAGAGCGCGCGCACCACGCCGGCCACCAGCCAGGCCACCAGCGCGAGCAACAGGCCACCCAGCAGGCGCGGCGCATATTCAAAGAGCTGGGTGGTGAAGACCGAAAACGGGCCGGAAACGATGGCGAGGTTCAGCGAGTTGAACACCGCCACCAGGGTGAGCAGGATCACGATCCAGAACAGCGCGAGAGCGACCGCGCCCTCGATGTCCACGCGCGTGTTGGTGAGTTTGCCGAAGCGGTGGTTGACGCCCACGAAGCCCAGGCTCTTGCGCGTCGCGGCGCGCACCAGCACCGCGATGAGCCAGCCCAGGATGAAGATGGCGAGCGCGCCGAGCAGTTGCGGGATGTGGGTGCCCAGCGTGCTTTGCAGCGAGTTCCACAGCGTGTTCGTGTCCATGCCCTACCTCCTGTCGCGTTGGCCGTTGATCGGCCGATGATGCCGGAGGCCTTGCCGCAGCGTCAACCGGTGGGCGCGCGGGTCAGAGCAGGGTGGTGTCGAAGCCCGCTTCGCGCAGGCGCTCGATGACCTGTTCGATGTGTTCGCGCCCACGCGTCTGCAGCACGAGTTCGATCGCCACGTTCTGCGCCGCCAGCAGCGTGAAGGCGCGCTGGTGGTGCACTTCGTCGATGTTGGCGCCGGCCTCGGCCACGGTGGCCGTGATGCGCGCCAGGTTGCCGGGCACGTCGCGCGCGTTGACCTGGATGCGCGCCAGGCGGCCCGCGCGCACCATGCCGCGCTCGATGATGGAGGCCAGCAGCATCGGGTCGATGTTGCCGCCGCTCAGCACCAGACCCACGCGCTTGCCCGCGAAACGCTGCGGGTGTTTGATGAGCGCGGCCAGGCCGGCGGCGCCCGCGCCTTCCACCAGCGTCTTCTCGATCTCCAGCAGCATCACGATCGCCTGCTCGATGTCGCCCTCGTCGACCAGCAGCAGGTCGTCCACCCGCTGGCGGACGATGGCCTCGGTGACCACGCCCGGCGTGCCCACCGCGATGCCCTCGGCAATCGTGCTCGTGCCCTGCGGCAGGTTCGTGCCCTTGATGGCGTTGACCATGGCGGCAAAGCGCTCGGTCTGCACGCCCACGATCTCGATGTCGGGCCGGATCGCCTTGGCGGCCGTGGCGATGCCGGCGATCAGGCCGCCGCCGCCGATGGCGATCACCAGCGTGTCCAGGTCGGGCTGCTCGCGCAGCATTTCCAGCGCCACCGTGCCCTGGCCGGCGACGATCGCCTCGTCGTCGTACGGGTGCACGAACACCAGGCTCTGCTGCTGCGCCAACTCACGGGCGTGCGCGCGAGCCGCATCCAGCGTGTCGCCGTGCAGCAGCACCTCGGCGCCGAAGCCGCGCGTGCGCTCCACCTTCACGCCCGGCGTGAAGCGCGGCATGACGATCACCGCGCGCACGCCCAGCCGGTGCGCGTGGTAGGCCACGCCCTGGGCATGGTTGCCCGCGCTCATGGCCACCACGCCGCGCGAGCGCTCCTCGGGCGTGAGCTGCGCCAGCTTGTTGCAGGCGCCTCGTTCCTTGAAAGAGGCGGTGTATTGCAGGTTCTCGAATTTCAGGAAGACCTGACAGCCGGTGAGCTGGGAGATGGTGCGCGATTCGACGAAGGGCGTGTCCAGCACCTGACCGGCGAGGCGACCGGCGGCGGTCTGGATGTCGTGTAGTTGCAGCATGGCGCGATTGTGTACCGGCCGTGACGGTGTGGTGCGAGGGCAAAGCCCGACAAATTGCTCAAACCGTTCGTATCACTCTCTTCCATGATTCATCAAGCTGGGTTATGGTCCGCTGAAATGTCGGCTCCCCTGGCATGGCGTCACGGGAAGGCATTTCTGGAGGTGTCTGGATGACCAAGCGCTCGCTGCAGTCCGCTGCATCGGCGGCCCGCACCGTACTCGATGCACGCGAAGGCCGTGCCCCTCTCGCGGGCGAGGGGCGCGTTTTCGTGCCCCATGGCCTGCGCCAGGCGCCCGTGCTCGACCTCATGTGCTCGCATTTCGTGCTCACGCTGGCCGCGCGCCAGGGCCCGCGCTTCAACGTGCGGCGCGACCTCAACACCTTGCTCTCGCTCGCCGGCCGCCACCTGGTGTGGCCCCACACCGTGCTGCTGCGCCTGCGCGAGTTCCTGCAGCGCCGCTGCAAGGACAACGAACTCTGGAGCGGCCACGACGGCCTGACCACCAACGCCTTCATGGAGCGCTACGGCGTGTGGCGCGGTCCGTACGAAGAAGGTACGCTGTTCTTCTACCTGGACGAGTACGCCAAGGAGTCGCCCAAGGACCTGCTGTCGGTGCTGGCGGTCACCGGCGACTGGCTCAGCCACTCGCTCAAGAAGCAGTCCACGCTGGTGGAGAAGAACATCGACGCGCTGGCCAGCCTGCTGCAGCTCAACCGCGCCGAGCGCGCACTGCTGCTGTACGGCACGCTCGCGCGCTACCAGCGCGACCTGCGCTCCATCCTGGTCGAGTTCAAGGTCAACAACGCGCCCGAGGCCTACGCGGCCATCGCCGACGTGGCCGGCGTGAAGGCCAGCGAGGTGGGCGAGGCGCTGCGCGCCGGCTCGCGCCTGGAGCGCATCGGCATGGTGGAGAACCTGATCTCCGAGCACAACATCACCGACCTGGCCGACCTCATGAAAGTGAGCGAGAAGCTGCCACCGGTGCTGATGCGTGAGTACCGCACGCAAAGCGAGCTCATGGCCGTGTTCACCCGGCCGGCCGCGCGCTCGGCGCTGACCGCGAAAGACTTCGACTATGTGGGCGAAGACGTGCGCCTGCTCTGCGGCCTGCTGCGCGAGGCCGTGGCGCGCAAGGAGCCGGGTGTGAACGTGCTGATGTACGGTCCGCCCGGCACCGGCAAGACCGAACTCGCGCGCGTGGTGGCGCAGGCCGCCGGCCTGGAACTCTTCGAGGTGGAGTACGCCGACCGCGACGGCAACGCGCTCTCGGGCCGCGACCGCTACCGCTCGCTGCAGATCGCGCAGGTGTTCCTCAAGGGCACGGCGCACTCGGCGCTGCTGTTCGACGAGGTGGAAGACGTGTTCCCGCCGATCTCCAGCGAGGCGGCGCAGATCATGGCGCGCGCCGAACACGTGGCGGCCGCGCACACCGGCAGCGTCAGCGGCAAGGCCTGGGTCAACCAGATCCTGGAGACCAACGCCGTGCCCACGCTGTGGGTGACCAACCGCATCGAGCAGATCGACCCGGCCTTCCGCCGCCGCTTTGCCTACCACCTCGAACTCAAGAGCCCGCCGCCCGGCGCGCGCGAGCAGCTGGTGCGCAAGACGCTGGAAGGCGCGCCGGTGTCCGATGGCCTGGTGGCGCGACTGACCGAACGCAAGGGCCTCACGCCCGCGCAGATCCGCACCGCGCTGCGCTTCGCGCAGCTGGCGGGCCAGCCCGCGCCCAAGCGCGGCAGCAAGGCGCGGGCGGCCGAGGCGGCCGCGCCCGTGCTCGACGAACTGATCGAGCGCCAGCTCAAGAACGCCGACCTGGCCCTGGGCCGCAAGCCCGACCTGGTGCAGCGGCCCAGCGCCACGCAGTACAGCCTGGACATGCTCAACGTCGAATCGCGCTACGAACTGCCGCGCGTGATCGCCGCGCTCAAGGCGCGCGGCCATGGCTGCCTGTGTTTCCACGGCGCGCCCGGCACCGGCAAGACCGCGCTGGCCGAGCACATGGCCCAGCAGCTGGACCGCCCGCTGATGATCCGCCGCGCGAGCGACCTGGTGAGCAAGTTCGTGGGCGAGACCGAGCAGCAGATGGCGGCCATGTTCCGTGAGGCCGAGGCCGAGAAGGCGGTGCTGCTGCTCGACGAGGCCGACAGCTTCCTGCAGGACCGGCGCGGCGCGCAGCGCACCTACGAGGTGACCGAGGTCAACGAGATGCTGCAGGGCATGGAGCGCTTCGCCGGCATCTTCATCTGCACCACCAACCTGATGGACAGCATCGATCAGGCGGCACTGCGGCGCTTCACCTTCAAGATCCGTTTCAAGCCGCTCACGGCGAGGCAGCGCGAGACCATGTTCGTGGTGGAGGCCCTGGAGGGCGATGCCACGCGCCTGGACGCGGGCTTGGCCGCCCGGCTGGCCAAGCTGGAGCAGCTCTGCCCGGGCGACTTCGCGGCCGTGAAGCGCCAGGTGGAGATCCTGGCCGAAGCGCTGGCCCCCGAGGAGTTCATGGCCCAGCTGGAGGCCGAGCACCGCATCAAGCCCGAAGTGCGCGAGGCCAGGGGCATCGGCTTCGTGCACTGATCGAACGAGGCAAAAGAAAAGGCCACCCGAAGGTGGCCTTTTCTTTTCCAGTGGCAGCGCGGAACCGGCTTTGCCGGGCCGCTGCCGCCGCCCCTGGGGGTGACGCCGCAGGCGGCGCAGGGGGGATGGTCAGTGCAACAAGGCCATCGGGCCGCTGGGCAGGTCGTCCGCCGAGTACTCGGGGTGGTTGGAGACGAAGAAGCGCAGTTTCTGGTCGAGCCGGGCGACGCGGCTGTTGGCCACGCTTTCGCAGTGGTGCTTGGAAATCAGGCTGAACAGCTTGCTGCGCAGGAACCAGAGATCCTTGGGCGTCTGGCAGGACATCAGCGCGGCGTGCACGCGCTGGCGCACCGGGTCCTTGATGTCGGCCATGGCTTCATGGAACTCGTCAACCAGAAAATCCAGTTCCAGCACCTGGGTGTCGTGGTACTGCGGCTGTACCTGCCGGGATTTGCCAAACCATGGCAACCTGAAAAACATGACGCGCTCCGTTTCGTGGGTCTCAGGCCGAGGGGACAAGAAGTCCTCCGGCTACATCTGAAACATCGGCGCGGCAGGCGCAAGCTTGAGCGGCAGCGGGGCCCGACAGGCGGTGCGCCGACAGGCGGTTGAGGGTCTAGAACCTAGGTAATCAAAGGCCGGGAAAGCGCCCGGCTGGCATCAGACGAAAGCACTCACGACCCGAAGCACGTCCGAGCCGTAGGCTTCGCGCTTTTTCTGGCCGATGCCGGCAATGCCGTCCAGATCGGCCAGGGTTTCGGGTTTGCGGCCGGCGATCGCGCGCAGGGTCGCGTCGTGGAAGATCACGAAGGCCGGCAGGTTGTGCTCGCGCGCCACGCCCGCGCGCCAGGCCTTGAGGGCCTCCAGGCATTCGCGTTCGGACAGGCTGAGCGGCACGCCATCGTCCTTGGCGGTGGCGCGCGAAGCGCGTTGCCGGCCGCTGCGCGCCGAGCTGGTGGCCTTGTCCGCCAGCGACTTGAGCCACACCGGGCTCTGGCCCTTGAGGATGTCGCGCGCCGCGTCGGCCAGGTGCAGGGTGTTGTAGGGCGCGTCGTGCACCTGCACCGCCTCGCGCGCGATCAGCTGGCGCAGCAGCGCGCGCCACTGGGTTTCGGAGAGGTCGGCGCCGATGCCGAAGGTGGACAGCTTCTCGTGGCCGTACTGCTTGACCTTGTCGGTGGCCTTGCCGCGCAGGATGTCCATGATGTGGCCGGCACCGAAGGCGGTGCCGCTGGCCTGCTGCACGCGGTAGATGCACGAGAGCAGCTTGCGCGCCGATTCGGTCGCGTCGTGCAGCTCGGGCGGCGTGAGGCAGTTGTCGCAGTTGCCGCAAGGCTGGCTGGCTTCGCCGAAGTACGACAGCAGGCGCACGCGCCGGCAGTCGCTGGCTTCGGCCAGCGTGAGCAGCGCGTCGAGCTTGCCGCGCAGCACCTGCTTGAATTCGTCCGCCGCCGGACTTTCGTCGATCATGCGGCGCTGGTTCACCACGTCCTGCAGGCCGTAGGCCATCCAGGCGTTGGCGGGCTCGCCGTCGCGGCCCGCGCGGCCGGTCTCCTGGTAGTAGCCCTCGATGTTCTTGGGCATGTCCAGGTGGGCCACGAAGCGCACGTCGGGCTTGTCGATGCCCATGCCGAACGCGATCGTGGCCACCATGATCAGGCCCTCCTCGCGCAGGAAGCGGTCCTGGTGGCGCTGGCGCACGGCCGCGTCCAGGCCCGCGTGGTAGGGCAGCGCGTTGAAGCCGGCCTCGCACAGCATCGTGGCCACCTCCTCGACCCGGCGGCGCGACTGGCAGTAGACGATGCCGGCGTCGTGACCGTCGGCACCGGTGTGCTCGTCGCGGATGAAGCGCTGCAGCTGGGTTGTGGCGTCCTTCTTCTCCACCAGCTGGTAGCGGATGTTGGGCCGGTCGAAGCTGCTGATGAAGGTGCGCGCTTCCTGCAGCTGCAGGCGCTCGACGATGTCGGCGCGCGTGAGGTCGTCGGCGGTGGCCGTCAGGGCCACGCGCGGCACGCCGGCGTAGCGCTCGTGCAGCACCACCAGGGCGCGGTACTCGGGGCGGAAGTCGTGGCCCCACTGGCTCACGCAATGCGCTTCGTCGATGGCGAACAGGCTGAGCTTGCCGCGCTCGTGCAGCGAGTCCAGCAGGGCCAGGAAACGCGGCGTGGTCAGGCGCTCGGGCGCCGCGTAGAGCAGGGTGAGCTCGCCGCGCAGCATCTGCTTCTCGACCTGCTGCGCGTCTTCCAGCGACAGGCTGGAGTTGAGAAAGGCCGCGGCCACGCCAGCCTCGATCAGCGCGCCCACCTGGTCGTGCATCAGCGCGATCAGCGGCGAGACCACCACGGTCAGGCCCTGGCCGGCGCGCTCGCGCACGATGGCCGGCACCTGGTAACACAGCGACTTGCCGCCACCCGTGGGCATGAGCACCAGCGCGTCGCCACCGGCGCCCACGTGCGAGACGATGTCGGCCTGCGGGCCCCGGAAGGCGTCGTAGCCGAACACCTCGTGCAACACGCCGAGGCTGGTTTCCAGGATTTCGCTGCCGGGGGCGATGTCGATGGCTTCGGTCATCCGTTTTACATCTGCTCCCAGGGCAGGCCGTCGTGGCGCCAGCCGTTGAGGCTGGAGCGCTTGAAGTCGTCGTTGAGTTCGCCCTCGAAGCCGTGCAGCACGTGCGCCACGTCGCTGAAGCCGGCGGCCTCCAGGGCCTGGCCCGCGTCCAGCGTGCGTTTGCCGCTGCGGCAGATCAGCAGGATCGGCCGGTGCTTGCCGCCGGCCTCCTGTTCGACCGACGACGCAAAGCGCGCCGGGTCGGGCGTGAGGTCGGGGTATTCGTACCAGGGAATGTTCTCCACGCCGGGCGGGCGGCCCACGTAGAGCGACTCGATCTCCATGCGCACGTCGACAAACAGCGGGGGCTCTTCGCCACGGGCCGCGCGCTGCTCGCGTTCGGCCTGCAGCCAGGCCCAGGCCTGCTGGGGCGTGAGGTGTTTCATGGCGGGTATTGTCGGGGAATTCGCAGGGCCGCCCGGATGACCGTGGGCCCTGGGCCTGGGAGGCTACCTACAATCCAGGGCATGAACGCCCCTGCCTACACCCGCGCCCAGGCGCTGCCCGAGATCCTGAAGCACCGCATCGCCATCCTCGATGGCGCCATGGGCACCATGATCCAGCGCTTCAAGCTGGGTGAGGTCGAGTACCGGGGCGAGCGTTTCAAGGACTTCCACAAGGACGTCAAGGGCAACAACGAGCTGCTCAGCCTCACGCGCCCGGACGTGATCCGCGACATCCACGAGGGTTACCTCGCCGCCGGCGCCGACCTGATCGAGACCAACACCTTCGGCGCCACCACCATCGCGCAGGACGACTACGAGATGGGCCACCTCGCGCGCGAGATGAACCTGGCCTCGGCCCGCCTGGCCCGCGAGGCCTGCGACAAGTTCAGCACGCCCGACAAGCCGCGCTTCGTGGCCGGCGCCCTGGGCCCCACGCCCAAGACCGCGAGCATCAGCCCCGACGTGAACGACGCCGGCGCGCGCAACGTCACCTTCGAGCAGCTGCGCGCGGCCTACCTGGAGCAGATCGAGGCCCTGGTCGAAGGCGGGGCCGACGTGCTGCTGGTCGAGACCATCTTCGACACGCTCAACGCCAAGGCCGCGCTGTTCGCGGTGGACGAGTTCTTCGAACAGTCGGGCCAACGCCTGCCGCTGATCATCAGCGGCACCGTGACCGACGCCTCCGGCCGCATCCTCAGCGGCCAGACCGTGACCGCCTTCTGGGCCAGCGTGCGCCACCTGCAGCCGCTGGCCGTGGGCCTGAACTGCGCGCTGGGCGCGGCGCTGATGCGCCCCTACATCCAGGAACTGGCCAAGGCCGCGGGTGACACCTTCATCAGCTGCTACCCCAACGCCGGCCTGCCCAACCCCATGAGCGACACCGGCTTCGACGAGACGCCGGCCGACACCAGCCGCCTGCTGCGCGAGTTCGCGGCCGAAGGTCTGGTCAACATCGTGGGCGGCTGCTGCGGCACCACGCCGCAGCACATCGAGGCGATCCGCCTGAGCGTGGAGCCCATGGCGCCGCGCAGCGTGCGGCGCGACTTCTTCTACAAGGAAGCGGCCTGAAGCCCCACGGCGGCGCGGGGTTTGAAGGACCTCGTGCATAATCGCCGTTCCCTTCAAGGGGAGTAGTCAGTCCACCACCCGGCGTCCAGCCGGGCCTCGGTGGGCGGGGTTTCCGTCATTACGTGGCCTGCGGGCCACCGGGAATCCAGAGCCGCGCCACGCGCGGTGGTGACAAGACCTTGGGGTGTTTGTTCAACACCAACCTGAGGTTTTTCAATGGAAAGCATTGCCCCGCTGTGGCTGTGGGTCGTCTTCGTCGTGTTCGTCGTGGCGGCTCTGTTCGTGGATTTCGTCGTGCTCAAGAAGCAGGGCTCGCACGCCGTGGGCGTGAAGGAGGCGCTGAACTGGTCGTTCGCCTGGGTGGCGCTCAGCCTGCTGTTCAACGGCCTGTTCTGGTGGGCCGTGAAGGACGCCACCGGTTCGAGCGCGATCGCGACCGAGAAGTCGCTCGAATTCCTCACCGGCTACCTGATCGAGAAGAGCCTGGCGGTCGACAACATCTTCGTCTTCCTGCTGATCTTCAGCTACTTCGCCGTGCCGGCGGCGTTCCAGAAGCGCGTGCTCATGATCGGCATCCTGGGCGCGATCGTGTTGCGCACCGTGATGATCCTGGTGGGCGGCTGGCTGCTGGCGCAGTTCCACTGGATCCTCTACGTGTTCGGCGCCTTCCTGGTGCTCACGGGCGTGAAGATGTGGTGGGCCGCCGGCCAGGAGCCCAGCCTGGACGAGAACCCCGCGCTGAAACTGCTGCGCCGCGTGCTGCCCGTGAGCAAGGGTTTTGACGGCGAGAAGTTCTTCACCGTGGAGAACGGCAAGCGCATCGCCACGCCGCTGCTCATGGTGATCTGCCTGGTCGGTTTCACCGACGTGATCTTCGCGGTCGACTCCATCCCGGCCATCTTCGCGGTCACGCGCGACCCGTTCATCGTGCTGACCAGCAACGTGTTCGCCATCCTGGGCCTGCGCGCCATGTTCTTCCTGCTGCAGGCCGCGGCGAGCCGCTTTCACCTGCTCAACTACGGGCTGGCGCTGATCCTGGTTTTCATCGGCACCAAGATGCTGCTGATCGACATCTACAAGATCCCGGTCGCGGTGGCGTTGGGCGTGGTGCTGTCCATTCTGGCCATCACCATGCTCTGGAGCGCGCGCACGGCGAAGGCCTGACGCTTCAGTCCAGGTCGGGCACCAGCCGGTCGATCTCCTGCTGCATGGAGAACACCAGCTGGCTGTAGAGCTGCAGCTTGCTGTCGGCCTCGCGCAGGCGCCGGCTCAGGCGCAGCGCCACGGCGCTGAGCAGCTTGGCGGCGGTGGCGGGCTCTTCGGCGATCAACGCTTCCAGCGCATCGCGCGTGAGCACCGCGCAGCGCACTTCGGTGCTGGCGGTGCAGGTGGCCGAGCGCGCCGCGCCGTCCATCAGCGACATCTCACCCATCAGGTGGCCGGGGCCGAGCACGTTGACGGTCTGGGCGTCGACGCGGCTCACGTTGAGCGCCTCGACCGTGACCTCGCCTTCCACCACCAGCGCCATGAAGCCGTCGTCACCGCTGCCCCCGCTGTCGCCCTGGCGGATGATGGCCTCGCCCTCGGCGCAGCGCCGCACCTCCATGTAAGCCACCACCGTGAGCGCCTCGCGCTCGCTGAGCTGGATCAGCGCGTTCGCCGAGCGCAGCAGCTCCGCCGCGCGCCGGGCCGTGCCCGAAGCGCTCGCGCGGGCGCGGCGCTCGTTGGGGCGCGCGCCGAACAGGGTGTTGAACAAGGCCATGGCGGGTGACGGGTGGGCGGGGTGGGCAAACCAAGCGATTGTCGTGCCTTCTGGCGCCATGCACCGCTTTGGCACATCGATTGCTTGGGTAAGGCCCATGCACCTGGACGCCAACCACCTCGTCAGCCGGCCCGAAGCGCCCGCCACCACCGGCGCCTGGCGCGACCCGCTCGCGCTGCTGCTGGCCTCCACCGGGGAGGGGGTGTTCGGCGTGGACCTCGACGGCCTGTGCGTGTTCATCAACCACGCCGGGGCCCGCATGATCGGCTTCGAGCCGGCCGAGCTGCTGGGCTCCAACATGCACGACCTCACCCACCACTCGCACGCCGATGGTGCGCACTACCCGGTGGAGGACTGCCCGATCTTCAACGCCTTCCGCCAGGGCCTGCCCTGCCGCATCGACAGCGAGGTGTTCTGGCGCCGCGACGGCAGCAGCTTCCCGGTGGAGTACTCCAGCCACCCCATCGTGGACGGCGGCGAGGTGCGCGGCGCGGTCGTCACCTTCGTCGACATCACCGAGCGCAAGCGCGCCGCCGACGCCCTGCGGCGCGCCAAAGACCAGCTGGAAGAGCGTGTAGGTGAGCGCACGCTCGCGCTGGCCACCGCATTGAAGCAGGTGCGTGAACTGGCCGCCCGCTCGGAAACCGTGCGCGAGGACGAGCGCACCCGCATTGCGCGCGAGGTGCACGACGAGCTGGGCAGCCTGCTGGTGGCGCTCAAGATGGACGTGAACTGGATGGACAAGCGCCTGTCCGAGCAGGAGCAGCGCAGCGCCGACGCCGCGCACGACATGCGCGAGCGCATGCGCTGCAAGTGCCAGAACATGAGCCGGCTGATCGAGACCGCGGTGGACAACGTCGGCCGCATCATCACCGACCTGCGCCCCAGCATCCTGGACCACCAGGGCCTGTGGGCCGCGCTGGAGTGGCAGGCGCAGGAATTCGTGCAGTCGGCCGAGCTGGCGCTGGACTGGCACCTGGCCGTGGCCGAGGCCCCCGAGCCGCCCGAGCCCCTGGCCATGGCGGTGTTCCGCATCTTCCAGGAGATGCTCAGCAACGTCGGGCGCCACGCGCACGCCGACCGCCTGGGTGTCCACATCGTCGTGCGGGGGACTGCCTTGCGGCTGACCGTGCAAGACAATGGCGTGGGTGCACCGCCGCAGGCCTTCGAGGCCGCGAATGCCTATGGCGTGATGGGCATGCGCGAGCGGGCGCGCCATTTCGGTGGCGATATTCAAATAGAGAGCGCACCAGGCCAGGGCACCCGCATGTGCCTGACGGTGACGCTGCTCCCGGAGACACAGGCACAGACATGAACACCTCTTTCGACCTGCTGGCCGAGACCATCCGCGTGCTGATCGGCGACGACCACCGCATCGTGCGCGAAGGGCTCAAGCAGATCCTGGCCGACGCGCCCGATGTGCAGGTGGTGGCCGAGGCCCAGACCGGGCCGGACGTGCTGGCGCAGGTGCGCGAGCTCGGCGGCAGCCTGGGGCTGGACCTGGTGCTGCTCGACATCGCCATGCCCGGGCTCGACGGCCTGGACGTGCTGCAGGCCATCAAGCGCGAGCACCCGCGCCTGCCGGTGCTCATGCTCAGCACCTACCCCGAGAAGCAGTACGCGGTGCGCTGCATCCGCCTGGGTGCCTGCGGCTACCTGAACAAGAGCGCCGACCCCGACAACATGCTCGCCGCCGTGCGCAAGGCCGCCGGCGGCGCGGTGTTCGTGAGCCAGGCCACGGCCGAGGCGCTGGCCGCCGCCGTGGGCAGCGCGGGCGCGCAGGGCGGGCCCGAGGCACTCTCGCACCGCGAGTACCAGGTCTACCGCCTGCTCACCCAGGGCCGCACCGTGAGCGAAATTGGTGCACAGCTCGGCCTGGCGCCCAACACCGTGAGCACTTACCGTGCGCGCGTGCTCGAAAAGACCGGCGCGAAGAACGACGTGGAACTCGCGCTCTACGCCGAACGCCACGCGCGCGCGCCCAAAAGCGCCTGAGATCGCCTGAAAGGCCGCGTTTTGTAGGGCTGGCCCTACACCGCGTCGGTCGGCGCGGCACGACTTGCGCCACGCAGCGCGCGGCACCCGGCTTCTGGCCCGGTGCTTGCAAAGAGCCCCTCGTCTTCAACACACGAGGTGCGCCATGTCCGACTTCTTCGATCCCTACAACGCCGATCGTCCGCTCATGATGAAGTGCAGCTGCGGGCGCGAGCACACCGTGGCCGACCACCACGCCGAGGTGGCCGCCGACAGCGCCGCCATCGAACTGCGCCGGCGCAGCGAGACCGCCGAGTTCGAGGCCTACAGCAACGAGTTCATCGAGGCCACCCTGGTCAAGGCGCTGTTCCCGCAGGACGAGGTGCGCCGCCGCTTTCTGCGCGCGGTGGGCAAGGGCACGGCCATGGCCGCCATCGCCAGCGTGCTGCCGGTGACCAGCCTGCAAGCCCTGGCGCAGGAGGCCGGCACCAAGAAAGGCACGCTGGAGAAGACCAACCTCAAGGTCGGCTTCATCCCCATCACCTGCGCCACGCCGCTGATCATGGCCCACCCGCTGGGCTTCTACAGCAAGCAGGGCCTCAACGTCGAAGTCACCAAGACGGCGGGCTGGGCCCTGGTGCGCGACAAGATGATCAACAAGGAGTACGACGCCTCGCACTTCCTCTCGCCCATGCCGCTGGCCATCTCGCTCGGCCTGGGCAGCAACGCCACGCCGATGAACGTGGCCACCATCCAGAACATCAACGGCCAGGCCATCACGCTGAGCCTGAAGCACAAGGACAACCGCGACCCGAAAAACTGGAAGGGCTTCAAGTTCGGCATTCCGTTCGACTACTCGATCCACAACTTCCTGCTGCGCTACTACCTGGCCGAAGCCGGCCTGAACCCCGACACCGACGTGCAGCTGCGCGTGATCCCGCCGGCCGAGATGGTGGCCAACCTGCGCGCGGGCAACATCGACGGCTTCCTCGGCCCCGACCCCTTCAACCAGCGCGCGGTGTTCGACGAAGTCGGTTTCATCCACGTGCTCACCAAGGACCTCTGGAACGGCCACCCCTGCTGCGCCTTCGGCACCAGCACCGAGTTCATCCAGAAGAACCCCAACACCTTCGCCGCGCTCTACCGCGCGGTGCTCACCTCGGCCGCCATGGCGCGCGACCCGAAGAACCGCGAGCTCATCGCCAAGGTGATCGCGCCCAGCCAGTACCTCAACCAGCCCGAGGCCGTGCTCACGCAGGTGCTCACCGGCCGCTTCGCCGACGGCCTGGGCAAGATCCAGACCGTGCCCGACCGCGCCGACTTCGACCCCATGCCCTGGCAGAGCATGGCGGTGTGGATGCTCACGCAGATGCAGCGCTGGGGCTACATCAAGGGCGAGGTGAACTACCAGCAGATCGCCGAGAAGGTTTTCCTCATCACCGACGCGCGCAAGCACATGAAGGAACTCGGCCAGCCCTTCGCGGCCGGCCCGGGTTATGCCAAGCACACCATCATGGGCAAGGTGTTCGACCCGGCCAAACCCGCCGAGTACCTGAAGAGCTTCGCGATCCAGAAGGCGGCCTGAGCATGAAAGTCGCGAGCCTCAACCTGCGCGCCGCGCTGGTCTCCCTGCTGCTGTTCGCCGTCTTCATCGGCGCCTGGCAGCTCTCCACCAGCGGGCCCAGCATCGGCGGTTCTTCGGCCGGCATGACGGCCGAGGAGATCGAGTACGCCAAGATGATGGGCAAGGATCCCGGCGCGGCCAAGAGCACCGGCTTCCCGCCGCCGATCGAGGTGGCGAAGGCGAGCTGGGCCCAGCTCGCCGACCCGTTCTACGACAAGGGCCCGAACGACAAGGGCATCGGCATCCAGCTCGCGCACTCGCTGGCGCGCGTGGGCCTGGGCTTCGTGCTGGCCATGGCCGTGGCCATCCCGCTGGGCTTTCTCATCGGCATGTCGCCGCTGATGCGCAAGGCCTTCGACCCCTTCGTGCAGGTGCTCAAACCCATCAGCCCGCTGGCCTGGATGCCGCTGGCGCTCTACACGCTCAAGGACTCGGACGTCAGCGGCATCTTCGTCATCTTCATCTGCTCGGTCTGGCCCATGCTGATCAACACCGCCTTCGGCGTGGCCTCGGTCAAGCGCGAGTGGCTCAACGTGGCCAGCACGCTGGAGGTCAACCCGATCCGCAAGGCCTTCCAGGTGATCCTGCCGGCGGCCGCGCCCACCATCCTCACCGGCATGCGCATCAGCATGGGCATCGCCTGGCTGGTCATCGTGGCCGCCGAGATGCTGGTCGGCGGCACCGGCGTGGGCTACTTCGTGTGGAACGAGTGGAACAACCTCTCGCTCACCAACGTGATCTTCGCCGTGCTGCTCATCGGCGTGGTCGGCATGCTGCTCGACCTGATGTTCGCCCAGCTCCAGAAGGCGGTGACCTATGTGGAGTGAGTCCAGCGTGCGCGAAGGCGCGGTGGCCACCCAGCCCGCCGCACCGGCCCCAACGAAAGCCCCCAAGATGACCGGTTTCCTCCAGGTTGAAAAACTCGCCAAGGCCTACCAGGCCGACAAGCCGGTGTTCGCCGACGTGTCCTTCGCCATCGACAAGGGCGAGTTCGTCTGCATCATCGGCCACAGCGGCTGCGGCAAGACCACCATCCTCAACGTGCTCGCGGGCCTGGACACCGCGAGCTCGGGCCACTGCTTCATGGACGGCCGCGAGATCGCCGGCCCCAGCCTGGAGCGCGGCGTGGTGTTCCAGAGCCACGCGCTCATGCCCTGGCTCACGGTGCGGCAGAACATCGCGTTCGCGGTGAAGTCGCGCTGGCCCGACATGCCGCGCGCCGACCTCAACGCCCACGTCGAAAAGTTCGTCGCGCTCGTGGGCCTGAGCCCGGCCATCGACAAGAAGCCCAGCCAGCTCTCGGGCGGCATGAAGCAGCGCGTGGGCATCGCGCGCGCCTTCGCCATCCAGCCCAAGATGCTGCTGCTCGACGAGCCCTTCGGCGCGCTGGACGCGCTCACGCGCGGCACCATCCAGGACGAGCTCATGGGCATCGTGCGCGAGACGCGGCAGACCGTCTTCATGATCACGCACGACGTGGACGAGGCCATCCTGCTGGCCGACCGCATCCTGCTCATGAGCAACGGCAGCGAAGGCGCCAACGGCTACGTGCCCGGCGGCATGGCCGAGGTGGTGGTCAACCCGCTGCCGCGCAGCCGCACGCGCGCGCAGCTGCACCACCTGGATGGTTATTACGACCTGCGCAACCACATCGTGGATTTCTTGGTCTCGCGTGCGCGAGCCCATTGAACCCCCCGCGTCGCCTTCGGCGCCTCCCCCTCAGAGAGGGGGGCGACACCTGGGGCCGGCGGAGCCGGACCCGCGGTGTCCCTGGATCGACCCCTTTCACTCAACCGTTTCATCAACAAGAGGCAACACATGAACCGACTCGACGTCACCGAAAAGATCATTTCCACCAAGGTGTCCAAAGGCATCAGCTGGGCCGACGTGGCCAAGAAGGTGGGCCAGTCCAAGGAATGGACCACGGCGCTGTGCCTGGGCCAGATGACCGCCTCGCCCGCCCAGGCCAAGGTGGTGGGCAAGATCTTCGGGCTCTCCGTGGAAGAGCAGAAGTGGCTGCAGGTCGTGCCCTACAAGGGCTCGCTGCCCACGCCCGTGCCGACCGATCCGCTGATCTACCGCTGGTACGAGATCGTCAGCGTCTACGGCACCACCATCAAGGAGCTGATCCACGAGGAGTTCGGCGACGGCATCATGAGCGCGATCGACTTCAGCATGGACATCAAGCGCCAGGCCGATCCGAAGGGCGACCGTGTGAACGTGGTGCTCTCGGGCAAGTTCCTCCCGTACAAGCAGTACTGATGGAACCGCGCCCGCCGCTGCCGCCGTTCACGCGCGGGTCGGCCACCGAGAAGGTGCGTCTGGCCGAGGACGCGTGGAATTCGCGCGACCCCGACCGCGTCGTCAAGGTCTACACCGAGGACACGCGCTGGCGCAACCGCGCCGAGTTCCCGGTGGGCCGCGACGCGGTGCACGCCTTCCTGGTGCGCAAGTGGGCGAAGGAGCTGGACTACCGGCTCATCAAGGAGCTGTGGGCCTTCGAGGCGAACCGCATCGCGGTGCGCTTCGTCTACGAATGGCGCGACGACTCGGGCCACTGGTTCCGCTCGCACGGCAACGAGAACTGGCAGTTCAACGACCTGGGCTACATGGAACAGCGCCACGCCAGCATCAACGACCGGCCGATCCACGAGAGCGAGCGGCTGTTCCACTGGCCGCTCGGCCGGCGGCCCGACGACCACCCGGGGCTGAGCGCGCTCGGGCTGTGAGCGCGGCCCTCAGGCCGCGGGTGTTCCGGGGGCCTGCAGCTCCAGCCAGTCCTGGAAGGCCTTCATGGCCGCGCTCTTGCGCCGCGTCTTCAGGCGCGTGAGCCAGTAGCCGCCCACGTCCACCTCGGCCTCGAACAGGCGCACCAGCCGCCCGCTCTGCAGGTCGCGGGTGAACAGCGACACCGGCAGCAGGGCCACGCCCGCGCCCTGGGCGGCGGCATCGGCCAGCACCAGCGAAGAGTCGAACATCGGCCCGGTGAGCAGCGGCGCGCGCCCGCCCACTGCCTCGAACCACTGCGCCCACTCGTCCGAGCGGTAGGAGCGCAGCAGCGTCTCGCGCCCCAGGTCGGCCACCGCGCGGATGCGGTGCGCCAGGGCCGGCGCGCCCACCGGCGCCAGCGGCGCGGCCAGCAGGTGCCGCGTCTGCAGGCCGGGCCACTGGCCGTCGCCGAAGCGGATCGCGCAGTCCAGGCCCTCGGCCGCGAGGTCGATACGGTTGTTGTGCGTGAACAGCCGCAGCTCCACGAAGGGGTGGCGCGCCTGGAAGTCGCGCAGGCGCGGCAGCAGCCAGCCCACCGCGAAGGTGCCCACCGCACCCACCGACAGCACCTCGCGCTTGTGCGCGCCCTTGAAGCTCTCCAGCGTGGCCGAGACGCGCGCGAACGCGTCCACCAGCGTGGGCAACAGGGTCATGCCCTCGTCGGTCAGCGCCAGGCCGCGTGGCACGCGCCGGAACAGCGGCTTGCCCAGGCGCTGCTCCAGGTTCTTCACATGCTGGCTCACGGCGGTCTGCGTGAGGTTGAGTTCCTGCGCGGCGCGCGTGAAACTCAGGTGCCGCGCCGACACCTCGAAGGCGCGCAGGGCGTTGAGTGGCAGGTCCATCGCTTTAATCCCCAAGTTTTTCCGTGGTGTGGCCTCGATTATTCCCGTTTGAACGGGTTGGTCGTCCTGCCTACGATGCAGGCCTGATTCACGAGGAACCACCATGACCGACCGACGCACCTTCTGCCTGGCCTCCAGTGCCACCCTGCTGGGCCTGATCCACGGAAATACTTGGGCCGACACCGGTGCGCTGCAGGACGCCCTGCGCGACATCGAGGCCACCGCTCGGGGCCGCTTGGGCGTGCACCTCATCGACACCGCCACCGGGCGCGAACACGGCTGGCGCGCGGACGAGCGCTTTCTGATGCTCAGTTCGTTCAAGCTGCTGGCCAGCGCGCTGGTGCTGGACCGGGCGGACCGGGGCGAAGAGTCGCTGGAGCGGCGCATCCGTTACCGCCGGCAGGACCTCGTGTCGTGGTCGCCCGTGACCGAGCGCCACGTGGGCGGCGAGGGCCTGAGCCTGGCGCAGCTGTGCGAAGCCACCATCACCACCAGCGACAACACCGCCGCCAACCTCATCCTGACCAGCTACGGCGGCCCGGCCGCGCTCACCGCCTACGCGCGCCGGCTCGGCGACCGCGTGACCCGGCTGGACCGCACCGAGCCCGAGCTGAACCGCCGAGCCGCGAGTGGAGAGCCCTGGGACACCACCACGCCGCGCGCCATGGCGCACACGCTGCGCGCGCTGCTGGTGGGCGACGCGCTGGCGCCGGCCTCGCGCGCGCGGCTGCTGCAATGGCTGCTGGCCAACACCACCGGCGGCAAGCGCCTGCGGGCCGGGCTGCCGGCGGGCTGGCAAGTGGGTGAAAAAACCGGCACCGCCGGCGACGACGCCAACGACATCGGCATCGCCTTCCCGCCACAGCGCGCGCCGGTGATCGTGACCGCCTACCTCGCCGAGAGCGCCACCGACGGCGCGACGCGGGAGGCGGCGCTGGCGGGTGTGGGGCGGCTGTTGGCTCGGCTGTGACGACGCAGGGTCAGTGGGGCTGTGACTTTGGAAACAGCACCACGCCGGGGAGACCTTCAAAGTGGGCATCGCAGGTGAGCAACTCAGCCCGTTGTTGCACGGCGGTGGCATACACGATGGCGTCGGCTGTGGCCAGCTTGTGCTGCCGATGCAGATCGGCGGCCAGCAGAGCGGTGGCGGTGTCCAAGGGCATCACCTGGCATTTCATGGTGTAGGCCACCACCTGATCGGCCTGCGACTCGCCGAGTTCGCGCCACAACCATTTGGACAACTCCAGGTGCACGATGGTGGGCACGATACACAAATCTTTGACCGGGATTTCCTTCCCCAGCTTCTTGCCGATCGGCGAGGCAACCAACCACTCGATCCAGGCGGAGGTGTCGATCACCCGCAAGGGCGCGGCCATCAGTAGCGGTCCTTGCGGTCGCGGTAGCCATCTTTGCGAGCGCCCTTGGCGATGCCCGCGAGTTCCTGAAGCTCAGGCACGGGCATGACCAGCACACCCTTGTTCTTGGGGATGAACACGAACTCCTGACCGGCTTCCCAATGCAACTCGTCTCGAACGGCCTTGGGAATGGAAATCTGGAACTTGCTGGAAAGCGTGGCGGTGGCAGACATGTCTGGCTCCTGGTGTATCGATCTTAATTTGGTAAGAATACACCAGATGCCCTTCTGCCGTGGACCCGGCTAGCCCGGCAGCGGAATCCACTCCTGGTTGTCCTCCGGCGGCAGCGGGATGCGGCCGGCGGCCCAGTCGGCCTTGGCCTGCTCGATGCGTTCCTTGCGCGAGGACACGAAGTTCCAGAAGATGTGGCGCTCGCCCAGCGGTTCGCCGCCGAAGATCATCAGCGTGCTCTTGGTGTGCGCGGTGATCACGGCGTCGCTGTCGTCGCCGAACACCAGCAGCTGGCCGGGCACGTAGGTCTGGCCGCCGTACTCGACTTCACCGCGCGCCACGTAGGCCGCCTGTTCGCGGTGGCCGCCCGGCAGGGCCAGGCGCGCGCCGGGCTGCCACTCGGTGTGCAGGTAGAACAGCGGCGAGTGCGTGCGCACCGGGCTTTTCATGCCGTAGGCCTCGCCCGCGATCAGGCGCATCCACACACCCCCCTCGTCGCGCACCGGCAGGTCGGCGGCAGGGTAGTGGGTGAAGGCCGGTTCGGTTTCTTCATCGGCCTCGGGCAGCGCCACCCACAGCTGCATGAGCTCGAGCCCGCCGCCGGCGAAGGAGTCCGGGTGCTTGAAGCGCTCGGAATGCGAGATGCCGCGCCCGGCCGTCATCCAGTTCACGTCGCCCGGGTTGATGAGCTGGTGCACGCCCAGGCTGTCCTGGTGCGAGACCTGGCCGCTGAGCAGGTAGCTCACGGTGGACAGGCCGATGTGCGGGTGCGGCCGCACATCGGCGGCGCGCGTGTCCTCGGCCGCCAGCGTCACCGGCCCGGCGTGGTCCACGAAGATCCACGGGCCGACCATGCGGCGCTTCGCGTAGGGCAGCACGCGCCGCACCTTCAGGCCGTGGCCCAGGTCGGCCTCGCGGGCGGTGATCACCATTTCAAGCATCTCTTTTCCTTTCGTGGGTTCAGGCCGTGGCGCCAGCGATGCGGCCCATCTTGCCGCTCTGGAAGTCGGCAAAGGCCTGGTGGATCTCGGCCTCGCTGTTCATCACGAACGGACCATACCCCACGATGGGCTCGTCGATCGGTTCGCCCGCCAGCCAGAGCACGGTGGCGTCTTCCAGCACCTCGAAGCTCACGTCCTGCCCGTCGCGCGAATGCACGGCCATCTGCGCGGCGCTCACTTCCTTGCCGTCGGCTAGGCGCAGCCGGCCGCGCAGCACGAAGGGCGCGGTGGTGTGGCCTTCGGCCGCCGGCAGCGTCACGGTGTGGCCGGCCTTCAGCCGCAGGTCCCAGACCTGCATGGGCGTGAAGGTGCGGGCCGGGCCTTGCGTGCCCAGCAGTTCGCCCGCGATCACGCGCGCCGTGCCGGCCCCATCGGGCAGGTCGATCTGCGGAATCTGATCGCGCGTGATGCCCTGGTAACCCGGCGCGGCCATCTTGTCGCGCGCGGGCAGGTTCACCCAGAGTTGCACCATCTCGAACGGGCCGCCCTGTTTCGCGAAGTGCTCGCCGTGGTACTCCTCGTGCACGATGCCCGAGGCGGCCGTCATCCACTGCACCTCGCCGGGGCCGATGGTGCCGCCGCCGCCGCTGGAATCGCTGTGCGAGACCTCACCGTCGTAGACGATGGTCACGGTCTCGAAGCCGCGGTGCGGGTGCTGGCCCACGCCCCGGCGCTTCGTGGTGGGCTCGAATTTCGTCGGGCCGCCGTAGTCCAGCAGCAGGAAGGGCGAGAAGCGCTCCGCCGCGCCGTTGTACGAAAAGATGCTGCGCACCGGAAAGCCGTCGCCGACCCAGTGGCCGCCGGCGCTGCGTTGGATGAAAGAAACGGTTTTCATGGGGGTGTTCTCCTGTATGAAAGAGCACTGTACCGGGCTGGCGTTCCCTTGATAAGCCGGTAAGATCACAAATCATTTTTCAATGAGATGAACAATCAACACCCCGACCTGAACGACACCCTGGTGTTCGTGCGCGTGGCCCAGGCCGGCGGTTTCAGCGCCGCCGCGCGGCTCATGGGCATGCCCACGTCCACGCTGAGCGTGCGCGTGTCGCGGCTGGAACAGCGCCTGGGCGTCACGCTGCTGCAGCGCACCACGCGCCGGCTGCGCCTGACCGAGGCCGGCCAGGCCTACCTGCGCCAGGCCGCGCGCGGGCTGGACGAGATCCTGCAGGCCGAAGCCCAGCTCGACGCCGGCAAACACGAGGCCCAGGGCCTGCTGCGCATCACGCTGCCGATCGACATGGGCGACGAGCAGCTGCTGGGCATCCTGAGCGGCTACCGCGCGCGCCACCCCGGCGTGGCGGTGGAGCTGGTGTTTTCCGACGCCCGGCTCGATCTGGTGGAGCAGGGGCTGGACCTGGCGCTGCGCGCGGGCGAGCTGGCCGACTCCAGCCTGGTGGCGCGCCAGATCGGCCAGGCGCGCTGGGCGCCCTTCGCCCACCCCGACTACCTGGCGCGCGCGCCCGCCTTGCGCCAACCCAAAGACCTCGCGCAGCACGCCGCCCTGTGCTTCAGCCCGCTCGGGCGCGACAGCTGGACGCTTTCGCGCGGCAAGGCCCGGGTGCAGGTGCCGCTGCGCAGCGCCTTCGCCGCCAACGACATGCGGCTGATCCGCCGCCTCGCGCTCGACGCCCAGGGCGTGGCCCTGTTGCCGGACTACGTGTGCCGGCGCGAGGTCGACCACGGCCAGCTGGTGCCGCTGCTGCCGGGCTGGCACGCGCGCACCGACCCTATCCACCTCGTCTACCCGGGCCAGCGCTTCGTGCCGGCCAAGCTGCGCCACTTCATCGACGAAGCCGGGCCGGCCCTGGCCGCGCTGTTCGACCGCTGAGCCCGGCGCTAAGCTTCTCGTCCCATGCGCATCGAACACCTCCGCCAACGCCTGCGCGCGCTCGGCGCCAACCCCCGCCACGAGCAGCGCGTGCTGCGCCTGTGGTCGCAGGCCCTGCCGCAGGACGCGGGGCGGCGCCAGGTCGAGCATTTCCTGCCCGCGACGCTGGTGGCGGCCTTGCCGGCGCTGGCCGAGGAGCTCGCGGGCCTGGCGGTGCTGCGCTCCGAACACCCGGGCGAGGACGGTTCGGCGCGCCTGCTGGTGGCGCTGGCCGATGGCCAGACCGTGGAGAGCGTGCTGCTGCCGCGCGACGGCCTGTGCGTGTCCACCCAGGTGGGTTGCGCGGTGGGCTGCGTGTTCTGCATGACGGGCCAGGGCGGCCTGGTGCGCCAGGTCGGCAGCGCCGAGATCGTGGCGCAGGTGGCGCTGGCGCGCACGCGCCGCGTGGTGAAGAAGGTGGTGTTCATGGGCATGGGCGAGCCCGCGCACAACCTGGACAACGTGCTCGAAGCCATCGACCTGCTGGGCACCGTGGGCAACATCGGCCACAAGAACCTGGTGTTCTCCACCGTGGGCGACCCGCGCGTGTTCGAGGCCTTGCCGCAGGGCCGGGTGAAGCCCGCGCTGGCGCTCTCGCTGCACACCACCAAGGCCGGTCTGCGCGAGCAGCTGCTGCCGCGCGCCCCTCGCCTCACGCCCGAGGCACTGGTGGACGCGGGCGAGCGCTACGCGCGCGCCACCGGCTACCCCATTCAATACCAGTGGACGCTGCTCGAAGGCATCAACGACGGCGACGACGAGATCGAAGGCATCGTGCGGCTGTTGCACGGCAAGTACGCCATCCTGAACATGATCCCGTACAACACGGTGGACGACCTGCCGTACCGGCGCCCGAGCTGGGCCCAGGCGGCCGAGATCGCGCGCCGCCTGCACCGGCGCGGCATCCTCACCAAGCTGCGGCAGTCGGCCGGGCAGGATGTGGAGGGCGGCTGCGGCCAGCTGCGCGCGCGGGCGGAAAAACCCGCGCGCCGCACGATCCCGCTGCGCGCGCAAGGCACCCCCAGCGCCTGAGGGCGGTCAGGGCTGTCCGGGGCCCTGACCCGGCGGCGGCGTGAACACCACCTGCACGCCAAAACCGCGCCGCGCGGTGGCGAAGCGGCGCACGTGGTGGTGCCAGGCCAGGCCGTGCCGATCCTCTTCGCAGTGCTCCAGGTAGGGCGGGCGGGTGTCGTCGTCGAACAGCATGGCATGGGGCAGGCGCGCCAGGCATTCCAGCGCTTCCAGACGACCGTCGGTGAGGGCGATCACCCCACCGCCATCGATCTGGTGGAAGAGCGGGGCGCCGTGGCACGCGCTGGCGCGCACGAAGGCGTGGACCTCCTCGTGGCGGGCGGTGGGGATGAGCAGCGGGCTCAGCCGCACCAGATCGCTCGTGCCGAAGTCGCGCTGGCCGCGGCCGCCCGGCCGGGGCCGGCCGAAGAACACCTGGCGCAGCCGTTCGCGGGCGGGGTCGTGCGCGGCCACGGCGATGAAGTGGTGCGTGAAACGCGCGTCGTCGGTGCCTGCCGCCAGCGCGTCGTTGCGGTTCAGCAGCTGCCAGACCAGCAGCGCCAGCAGCACCTCGATCTGCTGCTCTCCCTGGGTCAATGCCAGACGGTGCACGGGCCGCTCCAGCCGCAGCGAGTGCGGGTCCATCGCTTCGTGCGCCATGAGGGTGTCCTGGATCGCCCGGCGCTGCCGGTCATGAAAGCCCTGCCCGCCGCGCAGGCAGATCGCTTCCTGGCCAAACCACCAGCGCAGCAGGGCCGTGGTGGTGGGGGTGAGGCGGGGTGCCACAGCCTGGGTCATCTTTGTCCTCCTTGAGACAATGTGAACAAATCAATCAAGATGTGAGTTCAAAACTCAAATGGATATTAATCTCGCGCGCGACCGAAAACTAGCGTTCGGTGCATGAATCAGAAGCTCGAATTCGCTCAACGGCTGCGCGAAGCTATGCTGGCGGTGGGTCTGCAGCCCCGGCCCGGCGTGCTGCACAACCTGTTCAATGCCCGCTATTGGGGGACCTCGGTGTCCTTTCAGGCGGTGTCGTGCTGGCTCAAGGGCCAGGCCATTCCCGCGCAGGACAAGCTGCAGCTGCTGGCCGAGATCCTGAAGGTGGAGCCCGAGGTGTTGCGCTACGGCCCGGATGTGCGCCGCCGCGTGCAGGAGAAGCGCAAGCGCTGGGACGAGGCCCTGAGCTTCGAGGAGCGCGAGATGTTCGACGCCTACCTCAACCTGCCGGTGGGGCAGCGCAAGGTGGTGCGCGAGGTGATCCTCGCCTTCGCGCTGGCGCACGAGAAGACCCAGGGCTGAGCGCGCGCCGCTCAGCTCAGCTCAGTGCAGCGTGAGCGGGTGCGAGGTGGTCTTGACCCGCACCACCGCCGCGCGCGGTGCGTATGGCGCGCGGGCCGTGCCGCAGAGCTCGGCCGCGATGGCCCGGGCCTGGCGCGCGATCGGTTCGATGAAGCGGCTCGGCTGCCCGTTCACCGCGATGCAGTCGCCCAGGGCGTGGATGCGGTCGTCGCTGGTGCGCAGCGTGGCGGCGTCCACCGCGATGCCCTGGTCCCACGCGAGCCCGGCGCTGCGCGCCAGCCGGGTCGGCGTCTGCAGGCCGGCGGCGGCGATCACCTGGTCGGCCGCGAAGCGCTGGCCGCAGGCGGTGGTGAGCCGGTAGCGGCCGGCCACCGGCTCCAGCCGCGCCACCTGCACGCCCCCCACGAAACGGATGGCCAGGTCTTTCCAGGCATCGAGCAGCGGCGCGCCCGCCTGCTCGGCGGGCCAGCGCGCCAGCGGTGCGGCCTGCACGTCCAGCAGGGTGATGCGGTGGCCGCCGAGCGCGAGGTCGTTGGCGAGTTCGCTGCCGATCAGGCCGGCGCCGACGATGGCCACGTCCTTCGTTGAATTCCCCAGCGCGGCGCGCAGCCGCCGGTAGGCGTCGAGGTGGTTGATGCGCCAGCACAGCGCGGCGGGCAGGGCCGGCGGCAGCGCGGCCTGGGCGCCATGCGCCAGCACGAGGTGGTCGTAGCGGAGCACGCCGCGCGTGGTGCGCAGCGTGCGCGTGTCGGGGCAGATGCGCACGGCCTGGGTGTGGGCGAGCAGGCGCAGGTTCAGGCGCGCGGCCGCCGCGGGGCCGCTTTCCTTGGCGAGGGTGTCGGGCGCGAGCCCGCGCGCCAGCGAGACGGACAGCAGCGGCTTGTCGTACAGGTCGCCCGCGCACTGGCTCACCAGGGTGATCGGTCGCTTCGCGTCGAGCGCGCGCAGCGCCTCGGCCATCTGCCAGCCGGCGCGGCCCGCGCCCACGATCACCACGCCGGCCGCGCCACCGCGCGCGGCCACCGGCGCGCTGCGGGGCAGGGCGGCGCGCAAGGCCTCCAGAGAGGGCGGCGTGTAAGGCCGGAAGTCGGCCTTGGTCACGCCGCACAGCGGGCAGGCCCAGTCGTCGGGGATGTCGGCGTAGCGCGTGCCGGGCGGCAGGCCGCCGTCGGGGTCGCCGTCGGCTTCGTTGTAGAGGTAGCCGCAGGCGTCGCAGAGGTAGGTCTGGTAGGGCGCGAGCGCCTGCACGGCCACCGCGACCGGGGACAAGGAGGGGGCGGTGTTCATGACGGCATCACCTCGGCGGACAGGCGCGCGATTTCCTTGCGCAGGTGCTTGATGGCGGGCGTGACGATGGCCACGAAGTGCGATTCGCGCACGCGGCGCTGCACGTCCGAGCTCATGAGGTAGCCGCGCGCGCCCTGGTGCAGCAGGGCCGACTGCGCGGCGCGCAGGCTCAGCTCGGCGCCGTGGGCGCGCGCGTCGAGCACGTCGATGAAGAAGTCCACGCTGTCGTTGAACGGCGTGTCGGCGAGTGCCATCACGCGCGCCGTCAGCGCGTCCAGCTCGGCCTGCAAGGCGTCGGGCCGGTCTTCGAGAAACTGGTTCACGTGGCCCAGCTGCGCCTCCACCGCCCACATGCTGTCGATCGCGCCCTGCGCCACGCCCACCGCCATGCCGCACTGGAGCAGCACGAAGGCCGCGCGGATGCGCGCGATGAAGGGTTTGGCCGGTTCGGCCATGCGCTCGTTCGCGCCGATGAACACGTCCTTCAGGCGCAGCGCGTAGGTGCCGGTGCCTTCCATGGCCGAGAAGCTCGGGCATTCGCGCAGCTCCACGCCAGGCGCGTCGCAGCGCAGCAGGAACATCAGCTCGCGGCCCAGTGGCTCGCCCTGCGCGTCCACCACCGCCGCGAGCGCGCCGCAGGCGTGGCCCGCGCCGAGGTTGCTGACCCAGGGCAGGGTGCCGCTGACCAGGTGGCCCCCCTCGACCGGCGTGGCCTTGAGCAGCAGGCTCTCGATCTGCGCATAACTTTTCATGGGGTTGGACATGGCGGTGCCGCCCAGGGCCTCGCCGCTGGCCAGCGCCCGCAGCGCCGCGCCGCCCAGCGCCGGGTTGCCGCTGGCCTGCATGTACAGGCCGCAGACCAGCTGGCACCAGACCATGAAGCCGGTGGCGCCGCAGACGCGCGAGACCTCGGCCATGGCACGGATCGCCAGGCCGTAGTCGGCGCGCCCGGCCGGTGCGTCCAGGTGGGCCCCCAGCGCACCGAGCGCGCCCAGCTGCTGCAGCACCTCGCGCGGGTAGTGGCCTTCGCGGTCGATGGCCTCCACCACCGCGGCCAGCGGGCCTTGCGCCACGGTGCGCACTGCGGCCAGCAGCGCGTCGGCCGTTGTTTCGTGGGTCAGTTCGCGGGGCAGGTCGTTCGGGTTCATGCGCGGTCCAGGAGGTTGAAGGGGCAGGCAGGCGGCGGCGCTCAGGCCAGGTCGACCGTCATCGGGATCGGGTTGCGCAGGGTGTTGGCCACGGGCGAGTAGAAGTTGGCGTGCCGCACGATCTCGTCGAGCACCTCGCGCGGGGCGTCGCCCTCCACCAGCACCTTCACGCGGATGGCCTGGAAGCCCATCTCGGGCGGCGTCTTCTCGAGCGCGCCACCGGCGCCCCAGGCGGCGGGGTTGCCGATGTCGCCCTCGAGGAAGACCTCGAGCTTGCTGAGCTTCACGCCCTTCCAGGTCGCGACCGCCGTGATGCCCACGGCCAGGCAGCCGCCCAGGCCCGAGAGCACGATCTCGCCCGGGGCGGGGGCGGTGTCCTGACCGAACAGGTGCAGCGGCTCGTCCACCACCACCGGCGCGTGCTGGCCCACGGTGGAAAGCGAGCGGTACTGGCCCTCCATCACGGTGTGGACCTTGTTGGTGCCGCGGCTGGCCGGGTTGGCCTTGCCCTTGGCGGCGAAGGCGGCGAGGCCGGCGCCGTCGATCGGGCGCAGCCACGCCTTCACGGTGGTGCTGGCGGGGGCGGTGGGTTCAAGGGTGTCGGTGGCGGACATGGGGTCTCCAGGGTTGAAAAACGGGAAGGGTTGAGATCAGGCGGCGAGCGCCAGGCTGGGCTTCTTGCTCGACTTCGCCAACGGCAGGCCGGTCTCGATCGGCAGGCTCTCGTCGCGCGACCACTCGTTCCACGAGCCGAAGTACATGCGCACGTCGCTGAAGCCGGCCTGTTTGAGGGCGAGGAAGGTGTTGGACGCGCGCGCGCCCTTGAAGCAGTAGAGGTAGACGGTGTCGTCGGGCGCGATGCCGGCGGTGGCGCACTCGGCCTTCACCTCGTCGGGCGTCTTGAACACCGGGCCCTGGGCGGACGGCTTCATGAAGCGGTACCACTCGACCCACTTGGCGCCGGGCAGGCGGCCCTTGCGCGGCGCGAAGTCCTTGCCGTAGGGCGAGGAGCTGTCGCCGATCCACTCGTCCACGTCGCGCACGTCGAGCAGCACGGTGTCGGTGCCCAGCGCGGCCTGCACGTCGGCCTGGGTGAGCATCACGTCGCTGCCCGCCAGCTCGGGGAAGGTGGCCGGCGTGGGCGTGGCGGCCTCGGTGGAAACCGGCAGGCCCGAGGCCTTCCAGGCGCTGAAGCCGCCGTTGAGCACCTTGATCCTGGGGTAGCCCAGCCAGGTCAGCAGGTAGTAGCCGCGGCAGGACTGGCCGTAGCCGCTGTTCATCGCGTCCTCGTAGAACACGGCGGTCTCTTCGCCCGAGAGGCCGGCGGCGCCCAGCGCGGCGGCGAAGGTGGCCTTGAGGGCTTGCAGGCCTTCGGGTGTGGAGGTGGCGAGGTAGGTGAAGACCTCGCGCAGGTTCACCGCACCGGGGATGTGGCCGGCGGCGAAGGTCTCGGCGTCGCGGGTGTCGATGACCACCACGGGTTCGGACGACTGCAGGGCCTGCAACTGGGCGGGGGCGATCAGGATGGCGTCGATGCTCATGGAAACCTCACGAAAAAGCGGCCGGCGGGATTGCCTGCGGTGCCTTTTCGCAACCCGCGTGCCAGCCTCGTGAAGTTGCCTGGAATGGCTTTCAAGTCATTGTTTTCATTGAGTTTGATGCTGCTGAAAATAGAGCGTCGCCATCCGTGACCAGATCCTTGTTGCTTCAATGTGTCGACACAATGTCGACGCATTGGGAGGTGCAAACCAGAGACGCCGAGGAACCGGCTTCGCCGGGCCTCAGGTGTCGTCCCCCCTTCGGGGGGAAGGCGCCGAAGGCGGCGCAGGGGGGAGCTTCTTCATCCTGTAGGCGAACTGGCGCAGCGTGAGGCCCAGGCTTTGCGCCGCGCGCGACTGGTTGCCCTGGTGCCGGGCCAGCGCCTCGCGCAGGGCCTGGGCGCTGTGCGATTGCGCGCTCTGGTAGTCGCGCACCAGCGGTTCGGTCTCCCCGGTGGGGGCCGCCGCGCCCTGGGCCTGGGGCATGAAGCGCTCCAGCGTGGCGGCCGTCACCAGGGTGTGGTCGGCCAGCAGCACCAGGCGCTCGATCAGGTTGCCCAGCTCGCGGATGTTGCCTGGCCAGTCGTGCGCCTCCAGCCGCGCCAGCGCGTCGGGCGCGAGGTTCACGTTGCGCTGGTGCGCCTGGTTGGCGCGGTTCACGAAGTGCAGGGCCAGCGCGCGCACGTCCTCGCCGCGCTCGCGCAGGCTGGGCAGGCGGATCGGGATCACGTTGAGCCGGTAGTACAGGTCCTGCCGGAAGCGCCCGGCCTGCACCTCGCGCGCGAGCTCGCGGTTGGTGGCCGCCACCAGGCGCACGTTCACCTTGAGTTCGCGCGTGCCGCCCAGGCGAACCAGCGTGCCCTCCTGCAGCGTGCGCAGCAGCTTGGACTGCATGGCCAGCGGCAGCTCGCCGATCTCGTCGAGGAAGATGGTGCCGCCGTGGGCCTGCTCGAACCAGCCCGCGCGCGCGGTGTTCGCGCCGGTGAAGGCGCCGCGCTCGTAACCGAACAGCTCGGACTCGAACAGCGTTTCGGGAATCGCCGAGCAGTTGACCTTGATGAAGGGCTGGTCGTGCCGGCCGCTGGCCAGGTGCACCGCGCGCGCGAACAGCTCCTTGCCGGTGCCCGACTCGCCCAGCAGCAGCACCGTGGCCTGCGACTGCGACACGCGCTCGAGCTCGCTCAGCGCCTGCAGCAGCGCGGGCGAGCGGCCGATCAGGCCGTAGCGGGCGCTGGCGCTGTCCAGCGCGCGGGCCAGGGCCGCGTTGCGCGCCAGCAGCTGGCGCGTCTGCTCGGCCACCAGCTGTTCCAGCCGCAGCAGCTGCCCGGCCAGCGTGGCCAGGATGCGCAACACGGCCAGGTCGTCGTTCAGGTGGCGCTGGCGGCTGCGGATGCGGTGGCAGGCCAGCACGCCGATGGTGGCGCCGTTGACCTCGATCGGCAGCGCGATGAAGGCCACGGTCTGCGGCGGCAGGCGATCGCGCGGCACCGTGCGGAACAGGAACAGCGGCTCGGCGTCCACGTCCTGCACGATGGCCGGCAGCCCCGTGGCCAGCACCCGCCCGGTGATGCCCTCGCCCCAGCGGAAAACGCCGCGCTGCACCTCCTCGGCCGTGAGGCCGTAGGCGTGGCGCACCGAGGCCGTGCGCTCTTCGCCCGGCGCGGCCTCGCCGGCCAGCACCATGCGGCCCCGGTTCAGGCCCAGCAATTCGCTCATCAGGTGCAGCATCTCGCGCAGCACGAAGGCCGGCGCCAGGCTGCGGCCCACCAGCTTCATCACCTCGCGCATGAGCAGCAGCTCCTGGGCGTGCCAGTCGGTTGCGGGGCTGTCGGGGTCGCTGGGGCTGGAAGGCATGGGCGCGGGGCAAGCAAACATCGCACCAATGGCGGGCGAAGCCCGCCCTGGCGAGCTAAAATCGCCGCTTCTCAAGGAGCGTTGCAGCGCCGGCGGGCTTTTCGGCCCCCACCGTGCGTCAGGCTTGAGTGGGCGCGAACAGGCCCAAACGGCGCTCACCGGTCTGTTTTTCGCAAACTGCCTTGGTGAGCCTCATGTCCTCCGAATCCGCTTCCCCGTCGTCGTCGTCCACCCCCGTGCCGCCCATGCTGCTCTCCGGCCTGGAGCCGCTGCGCATCGAGCCGGGCAGCCTGTTCGTCAACGTGGGCGAGCGCACCAACGTCACCGGCTCCAAGGCCTTCGCCCGCATGATCCTCGAGGGGCGCTTCGAAGACGCGCTGGCCGTGGCGCGCCAGCAGGTGGAGAACGGCGCCCAGATCATCGACGTCAACATGGACGAGGCCATGCTCGACAGCAAGGCCGCCATGGTGCGTTTCCTCAACCTGATCGCCGGCGAGCCCGACATCGCGCGCGTGCCGGTGATGGTGGACTCCTCCAAATGGGAGGTGATCGAGGCCGGCCTGCGCTGCGTGCAGGGCAAGGGCGTCGTCAACTCCATCTCCATGAAGGAAGGCCTGGACGAGTTCAAGCGCCAGGCGCGCCTGGTCAAGCGCTACGGCGCGGCCGCCGTGGTCATGGCCTTCGACGAAAAGGGCCAGGCCGACACCTACGAACGCAAGGTCGAGATCTGCGAACGCGCCTACCGCGTGCTGGTCGATGAGGTGGGCTTCCCGCCCGAAGACATCATCTTCGACCCCAACATCTTCGCCATCGCCACCGGCATCGAGGAACACAACAACTACGCGGTGGACTTCATCAACGCCACGCGCTGGATCAAGCAGCACCTGCCGGGCGCCAAGGTCAGCGGCGGCGTGTCCAACGTGTCGTTCAGCTTCCGCGGCAACGACCCGGTGCGCGAGGCCATCCACACCGTGTTCCTGTACCACGCGATCCAGGCCGGCATGGACATGGGCATCGTCAACGCTGGCATGGTGGGCGTGTACGACGAGCTCGAGCCCGAGCTGCGCGAGCGCGTGGAAGACGTGGTGCTCAACCGCCGGCCCGATGCGGGCGAGCGCCTGGTGGAGGTGGCCGAGAGCGCCAAGGGCTCGGCCAAGGACGACAGCAAGAAGAACGAATGGCGCGCGCTGCCGATCCGCGAGCGGCTGAGCCACGCGCTGGTGCGCGGCATCAACGACTTCATCACCGAAGACACCGAAGAGATGTGGCGCGAGATCGAGGCCGGCGGTGGCCGCCCGCTCAACGTGATCGAAGGCCCGCTGATGGACGGCATGAACGTGGTCGGCGACCTGTTCGGCCAGGGCAAGATGTTCCTGCCGCAGGTGGTCAAGAGCGCGCGCGTGATGAAGCAGGCCGTGGCGCACCTGCTG